>ENA-OSET01001443-OSET01001443.1-sediment-metagenome-genome-assembly--contig:-NODE-1443-length-24604-cov-3.997105_pt1 | contig 24604 bp, 21 predicted proteins | sample MGYA00237882_ERZ534229 | MGnify/ENA primary metagenome ERZ534229 (study PRJEB26408, sample SAMN06266212) | sediment metagenome | isolation source: Hudson Canyon methane seep mesocosm | place... | reverse complement strand
ATCAACCATCTTCCGTGAACTCCGACGCAACCATTATCAGGACGCCGACATGCCAAAGGTCGTCGGATATTTTGGTGTTGTGGCCTCGATGAAGGCTCTCGCGCGCCGCCAAAAGGACCGCAAACTGATGCGGCACACCCAACTGCGTGAATTGATCATCGAACGGATCAAAGACGGTTGGACGCCTGAACAGATTGCCGGCCGACTGATCTATGAAAAAGCACCCGTTCGAGTGTGTCAGGAGACGATCTATCGCTTTGTGTATTCAGCCGAAGGTATGAAAGAAGACCTATGGTGGTACCTGCCAGAACACCGACGAAAGCGCCGCCCCCGCAAAGGACGCGTGCCGAAGAAACCTAAAATTCACCCTGAGCTAGGGATCGCCAATCGGCCTGAAATTATAGGAGAAAGAGTTCAATTTGGGCACTGGGAATCTGACTTAATGCTGTTCCGACGCAAGTTTGGTCTCGCAAACGTAACTTCTCTGGTTGAACGCGTCAGCCGCTTCACGGTGCTTTTAATGAACACGAACCGCACGACTGGCCGCGTCATGGGGCGCCTCGCGAAGGTTATGCAAACCCTGCCCCTCAAAGCGCGGAAGTCTGTCACTTTCGACCGCGGGTCCGAGTTCATGGACTGGCCACATCTGCAAGCTGAGGTGGGAACGCAAACCTGGTTTTGTGACCCGTCCGCACCGTGGCAAAAAGGCACTGTCGAAAACACCAATCGCAGGGCGCGCAGGTGGCTGCCACGAGAGATTGATCCCACGAAACTCACCTCTCAACACCTGGAGGTGATTTGTGCCCGCCTCAACGCCACCCCTCGTAAATGTTTGGGTTGGAAAACACCGGCTGAGGTCTTCAAAGAAAGGGTATTGGATCGCGCCGCATGACACCTCAAACTCAACCCCGCTCAAAAGTCGCACTTCACGTATCGCTCACATGTTCAACCCGTCCACCAAGATGTGCACCCGTTGGGGAGATGAAAAATGACTTACGTCAGCTTGTGCCAGTGTTCATAGGCGCCAAATCCACCTTTTGTTTGGACAGCTAGATGCCCACATTGATTGCCTCGTTCCATGCAGCGCATCAAGGGGCCATTTTCCAGCCATACGGACAAAAACCCGCCGTTAAATGAATCGCCCGCACCCGTTGCGTCGATGACCTCGATTGGGTCACCGGGTGCGCTTTGCCATCCACGTGCATCCAGTGATCGTGCGCCCTCTGCTCCGCATTTAACCACGGTCAAAGGCGCCAAGTTCTCGGGTAAACCCAAAGCCAAGAGGTGTTCAAATTCCACCTTGTTTGGGAAAAAGATATCCACGGCAGAGATGATAGGTGCGACGTCGATTTTCCCTGACATCACCTCGTCATCCCAGCCACAGTCGAGAGATATCGACAGTCCAGCAGCGCGCGCCTGATCAATGAGCTTTGGGTGTTCAACGAGACTGCGGAGCTCTCCGATGTGGAGGTGCTGGAAATCCTCAAGGTTGCTGCTCACAATGTCAGGAATGGCCCGACCTGATTGGTGACTGAGAAAAGCACGGTCTTCCGAGTTTGCAATTGCGACCGTGATTTGGGGGCTGTCCCCATTTCGTGCTGGGCTGCAATGGCTGGCGTTGACGTTACAAGTTTTGATGTCGGATTTGACGACCTCGTCAAATGGAGCTGCCGGCAGGGTCGTAAGCAACGAAGCGGGCTGGCCCAATGCCTGTAAAGTTGCTGCAGTGATAAAGGCGCCGCCGCCGGCACTTAGCGTCAAATGTTCTGCGAAGACTTCGGTACCAAGGGTTGGCATCCGGGGAACCGCCGAGAAGATCAGATCGCAATAGAGCCGCCCTGCACACAGGATTCCGGACCGGCCGTTACCGGGTCTCATGAGAGAGATTTTCCGTCCACGGCGTCAAACAGATAGAGATCAATAGGGTCAACACCCAATAAGATGCTTTCGCCAACGGCTGGTGGGTACCGTCCGTCCGCCCTGGCGATCAGTTCGCCTTGATCTGTAGAAACATATATTAGGGTTTCGGACCCAAGGGGTTCTCGGAGAGTGATTTGGCCTTCAATCAGCGTACATTCGCCGCCAATCTGCAAATCATCTGGCCGTACACCCAGTTGAACCTTTCCCGGTTGCTGGGTTGCCCACCGATCAGTACGAACCGTTCGGCCAGAAGACAGGCGAATGCCATCCGGTGTTTTTTCACCGGCCAGCAAGTTCATTGACGGTGCGCCGATGAATTGAGCGACAAAGGTATTGGCGGGATTGTGATATACCTCCTCTGGTGTGCCCACTTGTTGAATGTGCCCATCTTTCATGATCACAATCCGGTCAGCCATGGTCATGGCTTCGACCTGATCATGGGTGACGAACACAATGGTGTTGCCAACACGCTGGTGTAGTTTTTTGATTTCCAATCGCATCTGTGTGCGAAGTTGCGCGTCTAGATTGGACAGCGGCTCATCAAACAAAAATACGGCAGGATCACGCACCATGGCACGACCAATGGCGACCCGCTGGCGTTGCCCGCCTGACAATTGAGACGGTTTTCGATCCAACAGATTGACCATGTCTAGAATTGTGGCAACCTCTTGTATCCGTGCCTCTTTTGCAGCCTTTGAGGCCTTGGAGGATCGCAACCCAAAGGCAATGTTCTTCTTTACTGACATATGTGGATAGATTGCGTAATTCTGGAACACCATTGCAATATCGCGTTCCTTGGGCTCCAAATTGTTCACTTCACGTTCGTCAATGACGATCGTACCCGAGGTGGTTTCTTCCAGCCCAGCGATCAAACGCAGTGTAGTTGATTTTCCGCACCCGGATGGGCCAACAAAAACGATGAATTCTCCATCCTGGACCTCCAGATTGATACCATGGAGCACTTCGGTTTTCCCGTAAGATTTTACAAGGTTGTGAAGGGCGAGATTAGCCATAAATCAGTGCTCCGTTAGGGTCGTAAAGGCCTGTTGCAATTGGACAGAGGCGTTGGCTCTGCGTTCAGACCGCTGCTGCTGCTGCGTGCCTAGCGCTGTCAGTTGTTTCAAACTGACCGTCAGTGCGCTTTGCAAGGCGACAGGTGCTGGACCGCCGGTTCGGTCTCGCCTTGATACGAAAGCCTGAGCTGAAACGGCTGTTTCAAATTGGGTTTGGGTCAATGTCGTTGCTCTTGCCGTTTGGGTCTGAAAGGCAATGGAAAAATCTGAAAACCCATGCGCCAGCGAACTGTTCCGCTCGATGACGGATTTTGCTGTTAGCGCTGCAACATCGTGGGCTTGCCGGAAACTCAGCCCTTCGTCACGGACCAATGTGTCGGCCAGTTCTGTGATGGTGATACAGGCCGCATCTGTGGTCTTTGCTACCCGATCTGAATTGATCTGACAGGCGGGTAAAAACGCCGCGAGCAACTCCAAAACTCGGCCACCGCTTTCAAAGGCGGCATAGCCCGCTTGTTGCACTTCGCCCTCGCTGTCGTTCATATCGGTGAACGGAGTGTTGTGCATTGTGTTTACGATCGTGTCGCAACGTCCCACCGTCACCGAGGCCAAATGGCGCATGTGTTCAATCGGCACCGGGTTGCGCTTCTGCGGCATGATGGAACTGATCTGAACCAAGGCGTTGGGAACATAGAGCTGGCCCACTTCAAAGGCTGACCAGAAAGCCATGTCCTGAACGACCCGCCCCAAATGCAGGAAAACCAGCTTGATCGCTGAATACAGACCAGTGATGTAATCCACGCTCGCGATACAGCCATAGGAATTAACCAATGGGCCCGCAAAACCCAACAGATCGGCCACCCGCTCGCGATTGATTGGAAACCCTGAAGTGGTGATCGCGGCTGCGCCCATGGGACAATGATCCAAGCCGGCAATGGCCGCGTTCAAACGGTCGGCATCGCGCAGCAAAACCTCGATCACGGCAGCCAAATAATGACCAAAGGTAGTTGGCTGGGCCGGTTGACCATGGGTGTAGGCCACGATCAACGTGTCCTGCTCTGTTGTTGCCTTGTTGATCAGCGCGCTTGCCAGTTGGTGGATCTGCCCTAACAGCGTTTCCGCCCGTGATTGCAGGGCCAGCTTGAACAGTGTGTGGTCCATATCATTGCGAGACCTTGCGGTGTGCAAAGCACCACCAAGATCGCCCAGCCGTGTGCGCAACTCGGCCTCGACCAAAAAGAAGTAATCCTCATACTCGCCGGAATACGTCAGAGAGCTGATATCGATTTCGGCGTCAATTTCGTTTAGTGCGATGGCAATATCGCGGCCTTGTTCGGACGATAGGATTTCGGTTTCCACCAACATCACCAGATGCGCCTTGTTCACCTCGCCCATGTAGCCGGCATAGTTATTTTTGACCCCTTCGAACAATGGTGCCAGGACTGTCTCTTTGTAGGTTGGATCAGGAAATACGCTATTGTCGGTCATCCTTTGAGCCCCGCCATGACAACGCCGCGAATGATAAAGCGTTGGAAAATCAAAAACACGATCAGGGTTGGAATGGTCGATATCGCGGCCCCGGTCATGATCAACTCCCAGGCCACATCCGCTTCGTCACCAAAGCCCGATAAACCGACAGGAATGGTGTACATCTCGGTAGAGTTGGTGACGATCAGGGGCCATAAAAACGCGGTCCAATTGCCCAAAAAGACAAAGATTGCCAGGGCTGCCAATGCGGGCTTCACCAGCGGCATTGCGACCGTCCACCAAATTTGCAACTCGTTCAGACCATCAATCCGGGCCGCCTCGATGAAATCGTCGGGCACGGTTTCAAAGAATTGCTTCATCAGAAAGGTGCCAAACCCAGTCATAAGACCTGGGAACATAATCCCCCAATAGCTGTCCAGCCACCCAAAGGACTGGCTCATCAAATACCAGGGGATCACCAACATTTCTGTCGGAATCATCAGCGTCGACAGGATGGCAATAAAGACAATTGTGCGGCCGGGAAATTTGAATTTGCACAGGGTATATCCAACCAGACTGTCAAACAGCAGGTTGGATATTGTGGTCACAATCGCGATGATCCCCGAGTTGATGAACCACATATAGAACCGCCCGTCTTCGAGCACGTACAAGTAGTTATCTAACGTCGGCTCAACCGGGATCAGATTAACATTATAGACTTCATGCGGCCACTTCAGCGAGGTCGAGATCATATAGGCGATGGGCATTACCATCAGCACTCCGCCGCCAAACAAGGCCAGCCAGCGCAAGATTTGCCCCATGTTGCGGGTTGCAGGCTTGGATTGCTTGGCCATCAAACCGGTTGCTGTGGGGCGGATTATGTCTGTTGTGCTCATGTCAGTTGCTCCTCAGCAGGCGCAACTGGATCAGGCTAACGATCATGAGGATGGTGAACAACACCACAGTCTGCGCAGCAGCATAGCCCATATTGAAACTGTTAAACGCAGTGTCGTAGATCATGAGCACCAGCGGTTTGGTGGCATTCAGCGGCCCGCCCGGATTGTTTGTGGTCATGTTGAACACATGGTCGAAAATTCGCAAAAACCCGATCGATGAGAAGACAACAATGAACACAATGGTCGGGCGCAGCAGTGGCAGGGTGATTTGCGTCAGCACCACCCACCATCCCACTCCATCTATGCGCGCGGCTTCGTAGTAGGACGTTGGAATGGCGCGGATACCTGCCATAAAAATGATCACCTGAAATCCCAGCCCGGCCCATACCGCAGGGGCCAAAACGGCTGGCAGTGCATTTGTGGTTGAGTTCAGGAATTCAATTTGCGCAATGCCAAAACTGGCCAGAATATTATTGAACAACCCAATGGGAACCGCTTGATAAAACCAGCGCCAGACCCAAGCCATTGCCACGGCGCTGGTCATAAAGGGTAAGAAATACATCATCCGCATAAAGCCATGCAGAAAGCGGACTTTGTCCAAGTGATAAGCAATCACAAAAGACAGAACCAATGAGACCGGCGTGCCGATCAATAGATAGGCAAAGGTATTGCGGAAGACTTTCCAGAACACTGGATCATTCCAAAGTTTCATATAATTGTCGAAACCTGCCCAGGCCCGCGCGCCCAGCAGGTTCCAGTCTTGAAATGAAATCAGAATTGCTGTGGCGGTGGGGTAAAACCGGATCACTGAGTAAAAGACGACCGGTACAGCTAAAAAGGTCCAGGCCCAGACAATCTGTTTCTGCTTAATTGTCAGGTTGCGATAGAGGTTCATCGGATGTCCGGATGTTAAATGGTCAAAGAGACAAAACCCCCAGAGCAAAAGCCCTGGGGGAAAGGCTTAATCCGCGTAATATTCGTTTAGGATTTTTTGCTCAGCCTCAGCTGCAATCGCCAGACTTTCGGCAATTGGCTGATCCTCAATATCCGTTCGGGCCACCATGTCGACCAGCACCTGCCGCTGAGAACTTTCGTTCGCAAATACAGTTGTATGCGCGTAGGAGAGTCCTTTGATAAAGGGTCCGAAAACGGGGTCATTCGCGTTGGCCTCAGTCAGCCCAACTGATGGTTTTGCCGGCAATTCTCCGACCACGTCGAGCCAGATCTGCATGGCAGCATCAGAGGTGATGTAAGACATGAACTTTAACGATGCCTCGTATTTCTCACCCTCGGCTTTGGTGGTCACGGCGTTGACCCAATATGAAGAATAGTTGGACTGCGTGCCGTCGACAGCGGCCGGCAATTCAGCCACGCCCCATTTCAGCCCCCGGATTGCCTTGAGCGAACCTATACGGAATGATCCGTCGATGTGCATTCCTGCCCTGCCCGCCTTAAATGCGGCTTGCGGTTCATCCATAAACCCCGAGGCCGTGACACCATGCAGTTTTTCAAGGTCGGTATAATACTGCAATGCGGCGGCGCCGGCCTCACTGTTATACGACACGGTATCGTAGTCATCGTTATAGGGTGTGCCGCCAAACTGGCGGATCAAACCTTCACGGAACCAATGGTGATCCTGCGCCGTCATGCCGGTGGTAATGCCGACCTGAGTGATATTTCCGGCGCCGTCGCGTTTGGTTAGCTTTTTTGCGACCTCGATCAGGTCGTTCAGGTTGGCAGGTGGTTCGGTAATGCCAGCTTCATCGAATAGACGCTGATTATAAAACAACGCCAAGCTGCGCACTGCTGTGGGGAGCGCGTAGTAAACGCCATCCTTTTTCATCGCCTGAACCATCGGAAAGAAGTCTTTGTCCACATCCGAGGGCGAAAAAGTATCAACCGGTAAGGGTTGGATCAAGTCGGCAGCAATGTAGTCGTTCAACCAGCCATAGAACAGCTGAACAACATCAGGCCCTTCCCCTGCGGGGATCGCGGCGGCCACTTTGGTGCGATAATCCGCGTAGGGGAAATGGGTCATTTTAACGGTGATGCCGGGGTTTTCAGCCTCGAACCCGTCAATCAGCTGCTCCATCGCCGTTACACGGGCGTCATAAAAATATTGCCAATACTCAATCTCAACATCTGCTGCGGCAGAAGAGGCAAGCAGTGCTGAGGATGCTGTCAGGGTGGCCGCGGCCAGTCCTTTGAATGTCTTCATCATGGGCTTTCTCCAAGTTGTATTTGTCTGGCTCCGCAAAATACCGGATGCAGTGCAGCTTTTCGCTGTTCTGAGCATGCTTTTAATTCAAGTTACTTGAATTATCAACTTATTTGAATTAATATCTTGTAATGGCTTCAACACCCCCTCTCAAAGGCAGCAATGCCGGACGTTCGCGAATTCGAAACAGAACTGCTGTATTGGGCCAGATTTACCATTCAGGAGAGTTGGGGCGGGCCGAATTGGCCCGGAGCCTGGATTTAAGCGTTCAGGCCGTCAGCAATATTATTGCGGATCTTCTGCAAGACGGACTGTTGGTTGAAAAAGGCGCGCGGTCTGCGAAACGTGGCCTGCCGGCGGTTCAATATGGCATCGCCCCGACCGGTGGCTTCGCTTTGGGGATAGAGATCCGCCCGACGGTGATACATGCCGCGATGCTGGATATGCTTGGCAATACAGTTTTCACGCATCGCTCTATCCTTGCCGATGCTCAACCAGACGCAGTTATCCCCGAGGTGACACGACTGCGTGACTTGGCACTGCAATCCGTACCAGACGCCAGGGACCGCCTGCTGGGGGCCGGTATTGTCATGCCTGGACCATTTGGGGCAACCGGTCTTTCGGGGCGGGAAACGGATTTGCCTAACTGGCAGGACGTTGATCCCGTTGAATTGTTCCAAACCGCGCTTGACCTGCCAATTGAAGTTAGCAACGACGCCAACGCCGCCGCAATGGCAGAGCGCATTTCAGGATGCGCACTGGGTCTGGACAGCTATGGGTACTTGTACTTTGGCAGCGGCCTGGGCCTTGGCCTGGTCAGCCAAGGTCATTTGGTCCGCGGTGCCTTTGGCAATGCTGGCGAGATTGGTCATATTCCGGTGCCGACTCCGTTAGGTTCTGCGCCGTTGGAAACCCGGCTTAGCAGAATGTCAGTCCAGCACCACCTGATATTGGCGGGCCATGAAAATATTGATTTCGAAACACTTGAAACATTGTTCGCCAAATCAGACCCGGATCTAATGATGTGGCTCGCTTCGGCGACGGATGCCTTGGGGCACGCGACACAAATCATCGAAAACATCTTTGACCCACGCACCATCATTTTAGGGGGGGCTATGCCCGAGACGATACTGCACCATCTGGTTAGTAATGTAGATTTGCACTGTGCATCGGTCTCTTTGCGGGACGACAACTCTCAGCCGCGCTTACAGTGTGGGACGTCTGGTCGGCTGGTTGCAACATTGGGTGCCGCTGCGTTGATCTTGAACAAGCGCCTAATGCCAAACGCGGTCACTTTATAGTTCAAATAATTTTAACGGAGCCCTTATGCCTTTGACCGATCCCAAGCGCTTGGCGGCGGAACGTTTGACGCCACAGATCCTGCAGTTATGGCGTGCTTTGGTGCCCCTGACGTCCGTTATTTCTTTCATGAGTACCGGCGCCCATCCCGATGATGAAAAGTCCGACATGCTTGCGGCCCTGTCTTTTCGTGATGGATTTGACCTTAGTTACGCCTGTTCAACCCGGGGCGAAGGTGGACAAAACGATATTGGCACTGAGACAAGCGAGGCACTTGGCGCGCTGCGCACCGCTGAAATGGAGCGCGCCTGCGATATTCTGAACATGCGGATGTACTGGCACTGTGAACATCCACAGGACACTATATTTGATTTTGGGTTCTCAAAATCAGGCGATGAGACGCTTGCCAAATGGGGCCACCAGCGGCTGTTAAAACGGTTTGTCGAGATTATCCGAACCGAACGCCCCGATATCATATGTCCAACATTCCTGGATGTTCCGGGCCAGCACGGGCATCATCGCGCGATGACCCAGGCCGCATTTGAAGTGATGAGCCTGGCGGCAGATTCAACTTATCTGGACAGTGACTTACCTGTCTGGCAAGTCAAAAAGCTGTACCTGCCCGCCTATTCCGGTGCAGGTCAGGCTTATGACGACGACCTGCCACCGCCGCCTGTCACGCTGACAGTCCAGGCCAAAGGGGTCGAACAGCATACCGGGTGGAGTTATGCCCGGATTGGACAGCAAAGCCGGGCCTTCCATTTGACCCAGGCAATGGGTCGGTGGGTTGCTGCCGGTGATGAAAAGGATTGGCCACTCCATTTGGCGCAAAGCCATGTTGATGGCCCGGACACAGACCTGCATTCGGGACTTGCAGCCACTCTGGCTGATATGGATGTACCGTCACTCAATCGATATCTGCGTCAGGCTCAGGACAACATCGACGCCGCAATAGCCGCTTTTCCAGATGGGTCAAAAATACTTCCGCAGGCGTGTTCGGCGCTGCGTCACATTCGCCAGGCGATCCAGAATTGCCCTGAAAGCAGCCGTGGGGACGTGCTGCACAAGCTGTCCCGCAAAGAGGCGCAGCTATCAAGTCTCATCGCAATTGCTGCTGGTGTTCAGATCCATACCCGTCTTGACAGGACCCATATAAATGCTGGTGATGCAGTTGAGTTGGTGTCTGAATTGCGCCCAGGCAGGGCGGACTCGGCCACACTCAAGCCAGCGTTGCCGCCGGGGTGGTCACAGGATCAGAATGGGCTGTGCACGGCGCTGGATGTACAGGTTTCAGATCCCTACCCATCAGTCTATCTGCCAGACACACCCAGATTGCCCTGCATAGAGGCAAGCCTGATGGTACACGGAGAACAGATTACCCGCCGGGTTGCCTTTGAAACGCCACCTGTTGTGTTGCCTTGTTACTCGGCGACGGTCTCTCCCGATGCTGATGTAATCAACTCAGCAATGGTGGATCGCGTCCTGACGATAACAGTCAAAGATATTGTTCCGTCAACGGCCACGGCCTCTCTATCCCTGCCGGATCGCTGGCAAGCGACGCGCACTGAGACTGGTTTTAGTGTAACAGCCCCTGAAGATGTCGCCCCGGGCAGCTACAGTCTTGGTTTGTTGCTGGATGGTCGGCCTGCTCAACAAGTCCATAAGATCGAATATGCACATATCGATCCACGCGCCATAATCCGCCCGGCGGAGATCAAAACCCAAGTTGTTCACGCAGCGCTTCCTGATGTGCGCATTGGCTACATTGGTGGCGGCAACGACCGGGTAGATCACTGGCTTGACCGTCTGGGAGCAGATGTTGTCGCGCTTAGTGACGACGATCTAAAAAGCGAGGCCGTCCTTTCCGAGTTTGACACTTTGGTCATCGGCATTTTTGCCCTGAAATTTCGCGAATGCCTGTCAGTTCAAATGCCGCGATTGCACCGATGGTGCGAGCAGGGTGGCACTTTGCTAACTTTATATCATCGACCATGGGACAATTGGGACCCGGACTACAGTTCACCGCGAATGCTTGAAATTGGCCAACCTTCCCTTCGCTGGCGGGTTACGGACGAAACGGCAAACGTCGAGGTACTGCACCCGAACTCTCCCTTGATGACCCATCCAAACCAAATTACAGCGGCTGATTGGGATAACTGGCACAAAGAGCGCGGGCTGTACTTTGCAAAACGATGGGACCCGGCCTATCTGGCCATCTTGTCGATGGCAGACCCGCAAGAACACCCCTTAGAGGGGGCCTTGCTTTGTGCGGACATAGGCAAAGGCCGACATATTCACACCTCACTTATCCTTCATCATCAGATGGAAAAAACCATTCCGGGTGCCTTTCGGATCATGGCTAACCTTTTGGCCAAGCGGGAAGCGAACTAGCCGTGGATTTGCATCTGGATTGAGTGTGTTGAGAGCGCTGGGTGAACTGCGACCTTTGGGTGGAGTAAGTGTCATGTGGTGGCGCAAATCGGGTGTCTCTCACTGAGCGGCAATTGCAGCATCAAATTTGAAATCGATAAGCGTTTCGGGTTTCATCTGAATGGAAAACCCAGGCACTGTTGGCGCAGCATAGGCGCCATCTGTGACCACACAGGGATCAATAAAGTGCTCGTGCAGATGATCGACGTACTCGATCCTGTTGTTGTCCTTTTGACCTGTAATGGCCACATAGTCGATCATTGACAGATGCTGTACATATTCACACAGGCCAACGCCACCAGCATGTGGCCAGACTGGCAAACCGAACTTGGCCGCCATCAGTTGAACTGCCAGAACTTCGTTTAACCCGCCAAGACGGCAACTATCAATCTGAACAAAGTCGATGGCCTGATTGGCGATGAACTGCTTGAAAAGAATGCGGTTCTGACACATTTCACCCGTGGCCACCTTGACGGGTGCAATGGCCTCGCGAATTTTGCGATGTCCCATGACATCATCCGGGCTGGTTGGTTCCTCGATAAACAATGGGCGCGCAAAGGACAGTGCTTTGACCCAGTCGATGGCCTGGTCGACCTCCCACACCTGATTGGCGTCGATCATGATATTAATGTCTTCGCCCAATTCTTCGCGGGCGATTGTCAGACGGCGAATGTCATCGTCAAGATCGCGGCCCACTTTGAACTTGATATGGGTGAAGCCCGCTGTTTTCGCTTCACGGCACAGGTGGCGCAGCTTGTCATCAGAATACCCCAGCCACCCCGCCGAGGTTGTATAGCAGGGATACCCTTCAGCCTTTAGCTTGGCGATCCGGTCCGCCTTTCCCGGTTCAGCAGCCCGTAGGATCTCCAGTGCCTCATCCTTGGTCAGCACGTCAGTCATATAGCGAAAATCGATCAGCTTGACGATCTCTTCGGGCGACATGTCCCCAATCAACATCCAGACCGGTTTACCGGCCTCTTTGGCGAGCAGGTCCCACATCGCATTGACCACCGCACCAGTGGCCAGATGAATGGCGCCCTTGTCCGGACCGATCCAACGCAGTTGACTGTCGCCAGTAATGTGGCGCCAGAACCGCCCCATGTCATTGCGCACCCAATCCAGATCGAGCCCGATCAGAAGGTGGCGCATCGCCTTTATCGCCGCGACACAGATTTCTGTGCCACGACCGATCGTGAATGTCAGCCCATGGCCCTGGTGGTCGCCGTCCGTTTCAAGCACGACATAGGCGGCTGAATAATCCGGATCGGGGTTCATGGCGTCCGACCCGTCCAAAGAAAGAGAGGTGGGAAACCGCAGATCATGAGTAGAGAGGCCGGTTATCCGTGTCATGCGCTTGCCACCACAGTCTGTTGTTGCACGCCAAGCCCGGAAATTCCCAGTTCGATCTTATCGCCTGGCTTAAGATAGGTTTCCGGTTTTTGCCCCATGCCCACACCCGGAGGCGTTCCGGTTGAAATCACATCACCCGGCTGCAAGCTCATGAATTGCGACAGATGAGAAATCACGGTGGCAACATCAAAATGCATCGTTTTGGTCGAACCGTCCTGATACCGGTGGCCGTTCACCTCCAAGTACATATCCAGAGCCTGCGGATTTGCAATCTCGTCTCGGGTCACAAGCCAGGGGCCGATGGGGCCAAATGTGTCGCAGGATTTGCCTTTGACCCATTGACCTGAACGGTGCAGCTGAAAGTCGCGCTCGGACAGGTCATTCACGATGCAATAGCCAGCAACGCAGTCCAGGGCGTCTTCAACCGAGACGTATTTAGTTGGCTTGCCAATCACCACACCCAGCTCAACTTCCCAGTCGGTCTTAACCGAGGTGCGCGGAATTTCGACGGCGTCATTCGGGCCGCATATGGCCGAGGTTGCCTTGAAGAAGATCACTGGCTCGTCTGGGAGTGCCATACCGCTTTCGGCAGCGTGGTCCGCATAGTTCAGGCCGATGCAAATAAACTTGCCCACTTGCCCGACACAGGCACCCAGGCGGGGGTTACCCTCAACCAGCGGCAGGGTTGAAACATCAATCTCACGGATTTTCTGAAGCGCGGCATCGCTTAGCGCAGTACCGGCGTGGTCTGGGATAATGGCAGACAGATCACGGATATTTCCAGTTGCATCCAGAAGACCTGGCTTCTCGGCTCCTAAGGGGCCAAAGCGCAATAGTTTCATGGTGTTATCTCCTTGGAAGTCAGACGGACCAACCGCCGTCGATGGCGTGCGTTTGTCCGGTGGTAAAGGCGCTGTCATCGCTGGCGAGGTAAAGCGCCAGGGCGGCGATTTCCGCGGCTGTACCAATACGGCCCATCGGTTGGCGGCTGATAAAGGCGGCCAGTGCCTGTTCGTAGTTGCCGGTCGCACGCAGGCGGCCGTGCATGGACGGGCTGTCCACAGTGCCGGGGCAGATCGCATTGCAGCGTATGCCCTGCGTTACGTAATCTGCGGCTATGGATTTGGTCATGCCGATGACGGCCGCCTTGGATGCGCAATAAGCAAATCGGTTTGGCACGCCCTTAATGGACGAGGCCACCGAGGACATATTGATGATCGAGCCACCACCGTTTTCCAGCATTGCAGGCAGGGTCAGCTTGATCATGCGGTACATGGCAGTGACGTTCAGATCAAAACTGAAATCCCAGTCTTTGTCATCGGTGTCGAGGATCGAGCCGTTGGCGACAAAGCCGGCGCAGTTAAACAGAACGTCCAGCGGGCCAATTTTGTTGGCACAGTCTGCAACGGCCGCTGCGTCAGTAACGTCCAGCTTAACCGCAGTTATGCCCTCAATATTGTCAAGCTCAGCCAGAGAAGCCTCGTTGATGTCACTGGCAAAAACCGTTGCTCCCTGCGCGGCGTAGAGTTCCGCTGTTGAACGTCCAATACCCTGCCCTGCAGCGGTGATGAATGTTGTTTTTCCGGCCAACCGGCCTGTGTTCTGAGTCATAGTGTTATTCCGTGTAAAAAACATGTTCCATCATCGCCCATTGCTCACCACTTGCGCGGCTGGCCAGAGGCGACTGGCAGGGGTCGGTATGTGTCCACCATTCTTGGGTTTTTGGATCTTCGGCCATTTTTGCCAGATCAGCGTTCAAATCTGTGCCGTGATATTCCCAATAGCCAAACAGCAGGTTTTCCGGCTCGCGCAGGAAAATGCTGTAGTTGCGGATATTGCTTCCTGCGATCTGGGCCAACACATCCGGCCACACGGCGGCGTGCAGCCGTTTGTAGTCGGCTATCTTGTCGGGCTTGATCCCGATTACCATTCCCATGCGTTGCATCAGGCTCCTCCGGTGATTGTTTTTGAGATCAGGGACATGGAGGTGATCGCTTGCCAATCCCATTCGATACCCAACCCCGGCGCCTGTGATGGGATGGCAAAGCCACCCTCGACCAGCATCGGTTCCGTTGTGACGCTGTCCAATTGCGGAATGTATTCCAGCCACTTGGCATTGGGCACTGCACAGACCAGTGACAGGTGCAGCTCCATCAGAAAGTGAGGACAGACCATAACGTTAAACGCCTCGGCCATATGGGCCACTTTCAACCAGGATGTAATGCCGCCAATGCGGGCCACATCGACCTGCACAATACTGGCTGCGCCCATTTGCAAATAGTCTTTGAACTGGCTGATCGAATACATGCTTTCGCCAACCGCGATCGGCACCGAGGTACGTCGGGCCAGTTCAATATGCCCGGCCACATCATCTGCAGGCAGAGGTTCCTCGAACCAGCCGATGGAATACTCTTCAAGGACGCGGGCGCGCCGGATGGCCTCGGACACAGTGAACCCCTGATTGCCGTCGGTCATGATTTCATAACTATCGCCAACTGCAGTCCGGACTGCGGACAGCCGCGCGTCATCCTGGCTGATGTGGTCACTGCCGATCTTGATCTTTGAGCCTTTGAACCCTTTGGCCTGCATTGCCAGAGCGTCATCAACCAGTGCCTGCGGCTCCAGGTGAAGCCAGCCCCCCTCGGTGCTATACAGCGGAATGCTGTCGCGGGTGCCGCCTGCGGCTTTCCAGAGCGGCAGGCCCGCTGCCTTGCACTTCAGATCCCAGAGCGCGGTATCGATGGCCGCGAGCGCCAGCGAGGTGATCGCCCCAACTGACGTGGCGTGGGTCAGGAACAACAGTTCGCGCCAGATCCCCTCGATCCGGTCCGCGTCTTTGCCAATCAGGGCCGGTCCCAGAGTGTGTTCCAACAGCGCCATAACAGACGGACCGCCCGTGCCGATGGTGTAGGAATAGCCGGTACCACAGGCCCCATCGCTGTCATAGACAGTCACCATCGGTGTCTCTTGCGAGACAAAGGATTGAATGGCGTCGACCCGTTTCACCTTGGGAACGAGGTCAATCATTTGAAGTTCTATGCGAGTGATCCGAGCCATGGTCTAGCCCCGCACCGCGTTAGAGCTGGTGGCATCAAACACGTGACATTTGTCCAGCATCAGGCGGAATTTCAGGACTTCACCCGGACGCACGGGCCTAGGGTTTAGCATTTTACCCTGCACTTCAGTCCCGGCGATGTTTGTGAACAGGACCGTCTCTGTGCCCAGCGGTTCAGTCAGCGTAACGGTGAGGTCCATTTCCGTGCGCTCACCCTCTTCCTCAACCGCATGGCCCAGGGGCATCAGATTATCGGCCCTAAATCCAAATTGGACATTCTGCCCATTGTGGACTTGCCCCCGTGCACTGGCAGGGACTGGCACATTTATCCCTCCGGCAAGCTGAATGGTGCTGGTGCCTGACACAACGCCGTCAATGAGGTTCATTGGCGGAGATCCGATAAAGGTCGCAACAAAGGTGTTGTTCGGAGCATTAAACAGCTCTAGCGGTGTGCCGACCTGCACAATATGGCCGTCCTTCATCAGCACAATCCGATCCGCCAGCGTCATTGCCTCGACCTGATCGTGGGTCACGTAGATGATCGTGTTCCCAACTTTCTGATGTAATTTCTTGATCTCAACCCGCATCTGAGTGCGCAGCTTGGCATCCAGATTTGACAGGGGTTCATCAAATAAAAATACATCCGGATGCCGCACAATGGCGCGGCCCATGGCGACCCGTTGGCGTTGACCACCCGACAGTTCGGCAGGCTTGCGGTCCATCAGCGCCTCCAGGCCCAAAATAGCCGCCGCCTCGTCCACGGCCTTCACAATCGCAGTCTCGTCCTTTTTGGCGATCTTCAATGAAAACCCAAGGTTCTCACGCACCGTCATATGCGGGTATAAGGCATAGTTCTGGAACACCATCGAGATATTGCGGTCGCGCGGTGGGAGGTCATTCACCACCCGCCCACCAATGGCGATCTCACCGCTGGTGATATCTTCGAGCCCGGCAATCATTCGCAGGGTTGTGGATTTGCCGCAGCCAGAGGGGCCAACCAGGACAACAAACTCACCATCTTGAATGGCAAGGTCAATGCCATGCACAGCCCGATGTTTGCCGTAATTCTTGACAACTTTGGAAAGGGTTACTTCAGTCATGATGCTATCCTTTGACGCCGCCGAAGGTGAGGCCGGCAATCAAGTGTTTCTGAACGAGGAAGGTGAGGATCAGGGCTGGAACGATCATCAGAACCGCCAGCGCACACATGCCGCCCCAATTGATGGTGAATTCAGCGGTGAAATCCAGCAGGCCAACCGGCATCGTCTTGGACCCAACGGATCGGGTCAACTGCGAGGCCAGTGCGAACTCGTTCCACGATGTCAAAAAGGCAAAAATGGCAGCCGAGGCAACGCCGGACTTGGCCACCGGGAATTCGACCTGCCAAAAGGCCTGCCAGCGGGTGCAGCCGTCGATCTCGGCCGCCTCGTGCAGTTCTTTGGGGATCTGGCGAAAGAAGCCATCGGTCAGCCAGACGGTGAAGGGTACATTCATTGCCACATAGGCCAGGATCAGGCCAATGTGAGTGTCGATGATACCAACGCGGGCAAACACGATGAACAGCGGCAGTGACAGCGCCACGCCGGGCACCGCACGAAACAACATCAGCCCGACAAAGTAACCGGTCTTGCCCTTGAACCTGTAGCGCGCAAAGGCATAGCCGCCGGACATGCCGATCAGAATGGCAATCACCGTCGAGACCACGGACACAATCAGTGAGTTGCGGAAATAGCTGAACACCGGCACGCCGCCTTCGCCCGCGCCACCAAACATCGACCGATAGTGATCCAGGGTGAAGGATGGGATCCAGACGGGTGGTTTCGCCATGATCTCGACCGTGGGCCGGAACGAGTTCAGCACAATCCACAACCCGGGAATGCAGATGATCGCCATAACAATGAACAGGCCACTAAAATGCAGTGCTTTCATCAGGCGCTTGTGATTGCGATAGGATTGGTTGCGATCCATGTGACTATCCCCCCATGCCGATTTGGGCGCGCGCAGCGGTGAGTTTACGGAAGAAGTAGATAGTGAATACGACCGACAAAATGATCGAGACATAGCCCATCGCGTTGGCCAGCCCCATGCGGGCATCGACGTAACCTGTGCGGCTCATCAATGTCCACAACAGCTCGGTTCGGCGGGCGGGGCCGCCCCCGGTCATGATCTGCACAATATCATAGGCCCGCGCCACATCCAGCGACCGGATTGTCATGGCGATAAAGATGAACGGCATCAGGAACGGCAGGGTGATGTGCCGGAATGACTGCCACGGGGTGCATCCATCCACCTTGGCGGCCTCTAGCGGGTCGCGTGGCATGGCGAACAGGCCCGCCAGAATTAGGATCGCGAACACCGATGTGCTCATCCAGATTTCAGCAAATGCTATCGAGAACAGTGCCAGTTTGCCGTCCACCAGCCAGGGCAGTGCTGCATTGAACCCCATGGACTGCAGCGCGTTGTTCACCAGACCGATATTGTCATTGAAGATAAACTTGAACTGAAAGCCGACCAAAATAGGCGAAAACATCATCGGGAACATCACGATCGTACGCAGCGTACGCTGCCCCCATGTTACCTTGTTCACCATCACTGCAATACCCAGACCCAGCAGCATCTCCAGGTTCAACGCTATTGTCAGAAACAAAACCGTGCGCCCGAATGCAGCCCAGAATTTGGCGTCGGTCAGAATTTTTTCGTAGTTATAGGTTCCGACCCATTTCCACAGCGTCGAGGGCCGCGTCAGCTTGTATGGTGTGAAACTTGAGTAGAGCGAAAAGATCAGTGGGATCAGCACAACTGCGGCAATCACGATGATTGCGGGCAACAGCAGAAGAAACCACTCGGGTAAGCGGCGGCGGGTCATAGTGCACCTGTCAGACAATTGATTGTGGCATTGGGGGCAGGTCCGGCCCGCCCCCATACCGGAGTGGTGGTATTAGTAATAACCAGATTCACGCATCAACTCGTCCACCGCTTCGGCGGCATCGTCCAATGCTTCTTGTACAGTCTTGTCGCCAAGGATCGCGGCTTGCAGTTCGGGGAAGACGATATTTGTGGTCTCGCCCCATTCCGGGATCGCAGGCACGGCAAAGGCAAATTCAGCACCTTTGGCAAAGGCCGCAAGGGATTCAGCCCGGAAGGGATCATCACCAGCCTGAGCGGCCGCAACATTTGCCTCCCAAACGGCGCTGCGTGTCGGCAGTGAGCCACCAGCAGATTCAGCCAGCTGGCTGTCTTCGCTGGTCAGGAAGTTGACCAGAGACACAGCGGCCTCTTGATTGGCGCAGTCATTGGTGACCGAGAAACCATGATGGCCGGACCAACCTGTCCGGGTGACCGATCCCATCGGTTGAACTGCAACGCCAACATTGCCTGCTGCCTTGGAGGATTCCGGATCATTGAAGAACCCGGCCCATCCTGGCCAATCCAGGTTCAGGGCAACGGTGCCCGACGCAAAGCCCTGACCCAGATCATCCCAGACATAGCTGGTTGTCCCAGCTGGAACCGCTTTGGCATCATAGAGGTCAACAAACCACTGCAACGCGCGCTGACCCGCGTCCGAGTTGAAGATTGGTTTCTTGTCACCATCCAGATAGTTGCCGCCCTCGGCTACAACCATTTCATAAAACCGACCAACGATGGCTTCGTCTTTGCCAGCATACTGGGTGCCGTAAAAATTAGGGGGATCGGAAAAGAAAATGGCCTGATCCTTAACCTGATCCCAGGTATCAGGAACGGCCAATTCATAGCCGTACTCAGCTTGGAAAGCTGCGGCCTTGTCGGCATCTTCGTAGTTGGATTTCAGATAGTAGAGAACGGATACATCGAACTGCGCACGCGGCAACATCAACAGCTGACCGTCCACGGTCGACGCACCGATATTGCCCGGAACAAACTCAGCAATCGTCTCTGCAGCCACCAAACCACTCAGATCCGCGTAAAGACCTTCGTATTGCGGCGCAAAAGACGAGTGGTTAGAGCCAACGCACCAGGATGTCGTGCCCGCTGCCATGTCTGACTTGATTTCTTTGTCGATCTCAAAATGGCTTTTCTTTGAGATAATGTCGACTTTGGCACCGGTTGCAGCTTCCCATTCTGCGATCCGCCCATACAGGCCTTCATACTGCTGGCCGCCGATTAGTTTGGCCTCGATGGTGACGCCGTCAAAGCTTCCCCAGTCCGATGCCAGTGCTGATTCGCTGACTGCAAAAACTGCAGTACTGGCGAGTAAAGCCCTCAAAGTGTTCGATTTAATCATCATTCCCTCCCTTGGCGCGATGTCTATTCGCCTGCACGTTCCTTGGCGATATTTGTATATAAAACATTTATTCACTTACAAATCAATCTTGACATTGAGCTGCCGATTAGAGAGGCTCGGTTCACTTCAATGTCTTGGGCAAAATTCCGATGAGCGAAACAACCGACAAATACCGGGCACCAGCTCTGGAAAAGGGCTTGGATATCATTGAGCTTCTCGCCAACCATGGCGAAGGTTTGACCCAAGGCGAAGTGGCCAAGGCGCTTGACCGGTCGCAAAGTGAAATCTACCGCATGCTGTCGACCCTGGTACGTCGGGGCTATATTGTTCGGTCGGCTTCAGGGGATCACTACTCGCTCAGCCTCAAAATGTTTTCGATCAGTCAACGGCATCCGCCCATCGGTCGCGTCATCGAAGCCGCGTTGCCGCGCATGCGTGCCGTCACACGGCTGGCCTGGCAATCATGCCATATGGGTATGGAAAGCAACGGCGACATTGTTGTTGTTGCTTCAGCTGAATCCCCAGGCAGCTGGGGGCTTGCCTTGAAAACCGGGACAGTTGTGGGGCTGTGGAATACGGGAACTGGGCGGGTTCTTGCTGCGTTTCGGTCAAAACAAGAGGTCGATGAACTGATTGCATTACACAGACGCGCGATCGGCGAACCAGAATTGGATCGTGCCGAATTCGATGCGCATCTGGAACGTATTCGCATCAGCGGCTTCGAAAAAATGCCGTCAGCCACAACCGTTGGTGTTACCAATATTTCATTTCCGATCATCGGCCCATCCAACAACGTGGTCGCGGTTTTAAGTTGTCCATATCTGGAAAGAGTGGACGATCTTGATGTGCCATCTCTGGATGAAATCGTTGAGCTGTACGGCCAGTTGGCCAATGAACTTTCCGCGCTTTATGGCAACCACAACGCCCAGGCCCAAATGATCGAGAGCACATGAAACTGGCAACGCGTCGCATAGGAAAGACGGAGCTGATTGTTCCGACGCTTGGCTTTGGCGGTGCCCCACTGGGTGGCCTGTTTGACATGGTGGATGGTGTTGAAGCTGCGAAAACGCTGAGTGAGGCGTTGACGGCCGGTCTGAATTACGTCGACACGGCCCCTTTCTACGGGTTTGGCCGGTCAGAACGCAGGGTTGGTGATATCGTGCGCGGACAAGATTATGTGCTTTCGACCAAAGTCGGTCGGCTGCTCGCTCCGGGGGCCGCCCCTGATCCGGCCGCCATGGGCTGGCCAGACGCGCTGCCCTATCACCCGATTTATGACTACAGCTACGATGGAATAATGCGGTCCTTTGAAGACTCCTTGCAAAGGCTTGGGCTTGACCGGATCGACATTCTGTATGTCCATGACATTGGTACTGAAACTCACGGTGCTGAGAACGCAAGGCATTTCAAGGCGCTGGCACAAGGCGGTTATCGAGCCCTGGACGAGTTGCGCAGTGCAGGTCGTGTGAAGGCCATTGGGCTGGGGGTCAACGAGGCCGAAATCTGTATGGATGCCCTGGGCATCGGGGATTGGGATGTGTTTCTTCTGGCTGGGCGGTACACATTGCTGGAACAGGACCCGGTGGTAGATTTGTTGCCCGCATGTAAGGCCAGAGGTGTCTCTATTGTGGTCGGAGGGCCGTTCAACTCCGGTATTCTGGTCGGCGGCGACACATGGAATTATGGCGCCGCCCCGGATCATATTTTGACCAAGGTAAAGAAGCTATCAATGGCCTGTCGGGAGTTCAGTATATCACTTCCCGCGGCGGCGCTTCAGTTCCCATTGGGACATGACACCGTGGCCTCGGTCATTCCCGGGTTACGAAACCGCCAAGAGTTGTCCGACACACTGCAATGGTCGACAGAAGTCATTCCAAGTGAGTTCTGGATGTGCCTGAAAGAAAAGGGCCTGCTTCACCCGAATGCGCCAACTCCGGATGGCAGCCCGTTCACACGCCAGTGAGCCCCGGACACCTGCACAGTATATCAACCAACGGCTGAATTGCATAAGCGGGACGAGAATTGGGCCATGCCAAGCCGTGAGTGTGTTCAAGAAACCTCATCGGGCTCAGCCTACCCGGGACCGGTCATTTTACTAAGACCCGTCCGCCAAACCCGTCCGCCAAACCCGACCTCCAACCTTTGCGCCAAAGGCTCATAGCGATCAATTTCTAGTGAGTGGTTTTTCAAACAGGCTGTGAAATCTCCCAAACCCCGTTGCCCTATGGGCGATGGTGAAAATATGGCCTTTTGGGGATAATCACACAGTCACGAAAAGCGCTGGTTTTTCAAAGCAGGATCACCCATTCTTTGCGGAACTTCGGGGAGATACGATTGATGAAAAACTTGGCCTGGATTCTGGGATGTGGAACATCGCTGCTGGCGTCCTGTGACACTATTAGTGGCGGAAACGGCAATCTTTCCGGTGGGTTCATTGGTGAATTGCCGGAGGGGGTGTTAGCGATTGTTGCCCCTTACCAAGATCTGGACGCTGTGCGGATTGACCCATTGGACGGGTGCTACGTCTATCGCTACGCCGGCCCGGTCGAAACGACGTTTCTACCACTGCGGGCAGTGGATGGGCGGCCTATCTGCACCCAACAGGCCGCATCCGTCGATGAACAAGAAGTCGCAAGCTAACCTGTTGTGCCAGAAGTGGTTTTCAGCTTCGCGCTGAAACCCCGTCTTCTGGTGGATACAAGTATGCTGTCGATCCGGTGGCGACGTGTTCGTATAGGTCGATGATATGTGCCATGACCATGCGAACACATCCTGAACTGGCACGGCCGCCAATAGAGCGTGGACTCGGAGAGCCGTGGATACGCAAATAGGTATCCCGGTTGCCATCAAACAGATATAGCGCCCGCGATCCTAGTGGGTTGGTTGGCCCGCCGTTCACACCGCCAGCGTGTTGCTCATAAAGATTGGGATCTCTCTTTATCATCGCTGCAGTTGGGGTCCAGGTTGGCCATTTGGCTTTGCGGCGGATCGTGTAGGTCCCCGGTTCGTAAAGATTGCCGCGTGCGATTGCCACTCCGTACCGCATTGCGGTTCCATCGTCGGCAATATGGTAGAGATATCTTGCCACGGCATCGACGTGAATGTCGCCCGGCGTCAGGTTGGCGTTTGCCTCGACACGTTGGGGCAGAAACCGGGCGTTCAGGCCCCATGGGTTAGACGTGGCAGGGTCGTACCCTGCGGGCGTTACCTGTGCGTCCCACCCCGCCCAGTTTGATCTGTTAGACGTTGGGGCCGCCAAAAGGGCGCCGGGAATGGGGGTGGAAAACAAAGCCGCGGCCGACGTTACGAAATGGCGTCTGGTTATCATAGTAGAGGAATCCCCGCTTCCGCTGTGTGACAGTCTATTTCCCGTCAAAATATGCATCATTTGCAAAAGGGCCAATCACTTACTTGTGTAACGGCCGGTTTCCATCTTCGGTGCCGAACTGCGCCCACTGCACCGACCGGGCCAGTATTGCCAAACTGTTCTGGGTGTCCTCTCAGGGTACAGTATGCAGATGAACAATTCACCAATATTCCGCGCCTCAGGGCTGTGGTTGCAACCCCTAAGGCCGCGATGACTGCCATGAGAAACAACAAGCGAACAGATCGGCAAGAAATATGGCGTCAAAGGCGCATGTTATTATTGAGGTGCGTCAAACCGTTTCATTGCGGGGTTAACGGGTCAAGGAAACAGCTTGGCGCACCTCATCCTGCTCGCTCTGCCTTTTCGTAATCGAAATCCAAAACGCTTTTGGTGGAAGCGTTTTTCTTAAGCTTATAGCTGTCCATATTCTGTTTGAGCGCGGCTGAATCTGATGCCAATCCTGTTGTGGTTTCAAATACCGTTGAAGCCAAAACCGCACTGTCCTGAGTGGTATGGCCCAGATCCGTCATACTCACGTCAATTTCGACCAAGCTTTGTGATTGGGCCAAAATAACATCCGAGATTTCTTCCATCAGATCTGACACAGAACTGGCACCGGCGCGGATACATTGCAGGCTCTCACCTGTCTGGCGCACTAGTTCGCAGCCCTCGCGCACCTGTACCGTGCTGTCCGAGATCAGTGATTTGATCTCACTCGCAGATTGGGATGCCCTTGCGGCCAGCGCCCGCACTTCGGAGGCAACAACTGCAAATCCGCGCCCGGCATCACCGGCCCGTGCGGCCTCAACCCCGGCATTCAGTGCCAATAGGTTGGTTTGAAAGCTGATGTCATCAATCACGTCTACGAACTTGGCAATCAGTTCCGAGGATTCTTCGATGCGAACGACAGCCTCAATCGCTTTGTCGACGACGATTCCACCGTTTTCAGCATCTCGGTGGTTTTGCTCGGACCTTTTGGACGCCTTTAGGACCATGGCGCTGGTTTCTTTGGTGCTTTGTGTGACCTGACTGACAGCCGCGACTGCTTCTTCTAGGGTTGCAGCCTGTTGTTCAGATTGCTCAGCCAGGTCACGGGTCAGTTGAGATGTGGAAGCCATTTTGGAATCGACAGAATGGGCGCTGTTTGTCGACGACCCGATGGTGCCGCACCAACGATCAATCAGGTTGTTGTACGATGTTCGAATGGTATCGAATTTTTCTGGGAACCCGCCTCCTTCACTCTGGCGGATTTTGTAGCTCAGATCACCTTGTTCCAACCGCCTGATGCCATCCGTCATGATGGTTAGCGCCCGCGTTTGTTCTTTCTG
>ENA-OSET01001442-OSET01001442.1-sediment-metagenome-genome-assembly--contig:-NODE-1442-length-24614-cov-6.880588_pt1 | contig 24614 bp, 19 predicted proteins | sample MGYA00237882_ERZ534229 | MGnify/ENA primary metagenome ERZ534229 (study PRJEB26408, sample SAMN06266212) | sediment metagenome | isolation source: Hudson Canyon methane seep mesocosm | place... | reverse complement strand
AAGTTGACCGATTATAGTATAAAAGCTCTAAGGAACAAAGTCCTTAGAGCTAATACTATAGTCTAAATCAAAATATTTATTTTTCTTGATTAAATATCAAGAAGTAGACGTGTTGGATCTTCCAGTAACTCTTTAATAGCGACTAAAAATCCAACTGATTCTTTGCCATCAATCAAGCGATGATCATAAGAAAGTGCCAAATACATCATAGGTAGTATTTCAACTTTTCCGTTAACAGCCATTGGTCTGTCTTGGATTTTATGCATTCCTAAAATAGCCGCTTGCGGTAAATTTAAGATTGGTGTTGAAAGTAATGAACCAAATACGCCGCCGTTAGTAATTGTAAAGTTACCACCTGTCATATCTTCAATTGATAATTTACCATCGCGACCTTTAATAGCTAGGCTGCGAATGCCATTTTCAATTGCTGCCATGCCTAATTGATCAGCATCACGTAATACTGGTGTAACTAAGCCTCGTGGTGTTGATACAGCAATAGAGATATCAAAAAAGTTATGATAAACAATATCATCACCGTCAATTGATGCATTTACCGCTGGAAAGCGCTTTAATGCTTCAGTAACAGCTTTAACATAAAACGACATAAAACCTAAACGTGTGTCATGAGTTTTTTCGAATAAGTCTTTATATTGTTTACGAAGATCCATTATAGGCTTCATATTAACTTCGTTAAACGTTGTTAACATTGCTGTGGAGTTTTTAGCTTCCAATAAACGTTTAGCAATAGTTTTACGTAAACGTGTCATCGGTACACGTTTTTGAGTGCGTTCGCCAAGGTCTTGCGCTACAGGAGCAGGAGCTTTCGCCGCAACAGGTGCAGCCGGTTTAATATTTGAAGAATTTACAGCCGCTTCAACATCTTCTTTAGAAATTCGACCACCTTTACCTGTGCCAGTTACATTAGCAGCAGTTAAACCTTTTTCTGTCATTAAACGTCGAACAGAAGGGCTTGCAATTTCATCAGCACTTATTGCTTCTTCAGCTGAGGCAGCAGGAGCGCCTGCAGTTTCACCAGCATTTAGTTGACCAATAACTTGTGAACCTAATACTGTATCACCTTCAGCGTGGATGATTTTTCCAATCACTCCATTATCTTGAGCCACGACTTCGAGTACCACTTTATCTGTTTCAATATCAACCAAGTTTTGGTCAACTGATACAGTGTCCCCTTCAGCTACATGCCATGTAGCAACAGTTGCATCAGCTACTGACTCAGGTAATACCGGAACGATAATATCGATAACATTTACAGATGTTGCTGCGGAAGCAGGTGCAGCAGCTGGAGCTGCTACTGAAGCAGAAGCAGAAGCTTGCCCATCAGAAAGTATAGCGATAACTTGATCACCTAATACCGTTGCCCCTTCAGGCTGTGATATTTCAGTAATAACACCATCTTGAATTGCAACAACTTCTAAAACCACTTTATCGGTTTCAATATCGACGAGATTTTGATCACGAGTTACTTTATCACCTACTTGTACATGCCAAGTAGCTACGCTTGCATCTGCAACAGATTCAGGTAAAACGGGAACCTTAATTTCAATTGTCATTTATTTTATTCCTTACTCACTAGTCTTCAACAGTTAGCGCGTCATTGACTAGCGCTTGTTGTTCTTTTACATGGACTGACATATAACCAACAGCTGGTGCTGCAGAAGCCTTACGACCTGCATATGTCAAATAAGTACCTTTAGGGATTGCCGCTCTAAAATGATGCTGTGAACAATACCATGCACCTTGGTTTTGCGGTTCTTCCTGACACCAAACGAATTGCTTCACATGCGGATATTTCGCTAATTCTGCTTGAAGCTCTTCTTCTGGGAATGGGTAAAGCTGTTCGATTCGAATGATAACAACATTTTCTTGCTCACTCTTACGACGTTGGTCAAGTAATTCGTAGTAAACCTTACCACTACAAAATACGACACGTTCCACATTCTTAGGATCAATATCATCAACTTCACCGATAACATTATGGAAAACACCTGTAGAGAGTTCTTCTAATGAAGATACTGCTAAAGGATGCCTTAATAATGATTTAGGCGACATGACAACTAATGGGCGACGCATAGGACGAACAACTTGACGGCGAAGCATATTAAATACTTGAGCAGGTGTTGATGGTACACAAACTTGCATATTATGATCAGCACATAATTGTAAGAAGCGCTCAAGACGACCAGATGAATGCTCTGGTCCCTGACCTTCATAACCATGAGGTAGTAACATAGTTAGACCACATAAACGGCCCCACTTTTGCTCACCCGAACTTATGAATTGGTCAAATACAACTTGTGCACAGTTAGCAAAGTCACCAAATTGTGCTTCCCAAATAGTTAAACCTGCTGGTTCTGCCGTTGTATAACCATATTCAAAAGCAACTACCGATACTTCAGACAATACTGAGTCATGAATGTCAAATGGACCTTGCCCTTCACGAATGTTTTGCAAAGGTAAGTATTGGCTTGAATCTTCTTGATTATGTAAAACAGCATGACGATGGAAGAAAGTACCTCGACCAGAGTCTTGTCCAGTAATACGGACACGCTTGCCTAAATCAACAATCGATGCATAAGCTAAATTTTCAGCCATTCCCCAATCGAGTAACTTCTCACCAGAAGCCATTTTAACGCGATCATCATATATTTTCTTAACACGTCCTTGAACAGGATGTGTTTCAGGATACGTTGACAATTTTTCTGAAAGTTCTTTCAATTTTTCAACGGAAATTGCTTTGTCGTAATCATCATCCCAATCATGACCAATGTATGGAGACCAATCAACAGAATGCTCTGTCATTGGACGCCATTGCTCAACCGTACACTGCCCTTCATCAAGCAACTTCCGGTAATAAGACGCTAACTCGTTAGATTTATCTGAGTTGATTGAACCTTCCGCATCAAGTTGTTGTGCGTAGATTTGACGAGGTGTCGGGTGTTGCTTAATTTTTTTATACATCAATGGCTGTGTTGCACTTGGCTCATCAGCTTCATTATGGCCATGACGTCGGTAACAAACTAAATCTATTACCACATCACGCTTAAATTCATTTCTGTAATCTAATGCAATCTGTGTTGCCAAAACAACAGCTTCAGGGTCATCGCCATTAACATGTAAAATAGGTGCTGAAACCATTTTTGCAATTTCAGTACAATATTCACCACTGCGAGTATCTGCAGGATTTGATGTAGTAAATCCAACCTGATTATTGATAACGATGCGAATAGTTCCGCCCACTTTAAATGCACGCGCTTGCGACATATTAAAAGTTTCTTGAACAACACCTTGACCCGCAATAGCTGAGTCACCATGAATTGTCACCGGTAAAACGGTATCACCAACTGCATCACCACGTCTGTCTTGACGAGCACGAACTGAGCCGATAACAACTGGATTAACAATTTCAAGATGCGATGGATTGAATGCCAAAGCTAAATGAACATTACCACCAGGTGTGACAAAATCTGAGGAATAACCTTGGTGATACTTAACATCACCAGAAGCTAATATTTCGTCGTGTTTACCGCCAAACTCGTCAAATAACTTTGATGGATTTTTCCCCATCACGTTAACTAATACGTTTAAACGGCCACGGTGAGCCATACCAATAACAACTTCTTTAGTGCCTTGTGTGCCTGCACGAGTAATTAGCTCTTTAAGCATTGGAATTAAAGCATCGCCACCTTCAAGTGAGAAACGCTTAGCTCCTGGGAACTTGGCACCGAGATACTTACAAAGTCCATCAGCAGCAATAAGACCTTTTAGGATCTCTTGTTTTTCTTCAATAGAAAACTTTGCCTTTGACTGAACAGACTCTAAACGGTTTTGAAGCCAACGCTTTTCATCTGTATCAGTAATGTGCATATATTCCGCACCAATAGAACCACAATAAGTAGTTTTAAGGGCCTTATATAGCTCTCCCAATTTCATTGAGTCTTGAGCCACTGCAAACGAGCCGACATTAAAATCTTTGTCGAAATCATTTTCAGAGAGTTCATGATGAGATAGTTGTAAGTCGCGAACCTTATCACGTTTCCATAACCCTAAAGGGTCAAGATTGGCATTTTGATGTCCGCGAAAACGAAAAGCATTAATTAGCTGTAAAACTTTTACTTGTTTTGCATCACCACCACTGGAAACTACAACAGTTTTATGTGATTGCTTAGCTAATTCTTTAAATTCATTACGGATTTCAGAATGCCTAAACTCTAAGTCAGCACCTTCAATTTTTGGAAGTTGTTGGAATAGGTCCCGCCATTCTGTAGCAACAGATTGGGAGTTATCCAGATAAGATTCGTATAATTCTTCAATATAAGTAGCGTTAGCACCACTTAAATGGGAAGACTCTAACCAAGCCTTCATTGTACCTTCGGGCATTGCCTGTTCCTTGCTGAGGTAAAGCAACTAAAATAATGTAATCATTGTCTCTCTGTCATTTCGAACAATTTCTAGGTTGAAAGTATTCATTGACTAACGTCAACCCAATGCTTTCGCCTTGAACTTGAACAAACTGCCTGTGATAAAATAATTACCCTGTTTTGAAACTTATTATTAATATATCAGCGCTTTTTGATAATCAAATCACGCTGATATTTTATCGAGCTAATACCTAGACAGTTAGCTTAGGTATTTCCTCTATACTAATACAAACAATTAAACTGCTCGCGATATTAGCATCGACTTAATATGGCCGATCGCTTTGGTTGGATTTAATCCTTTAGGACAAACATCAACACAGTTCATAATGCCATGACAACGAAATACGCTGTAAGCATCTTGTAAATCATCTAAACGTTCATCTGTTGCAGTATCACGGCTATCAATTAAAAAACGATAAGCATGTAATAAACCTGCAGGACCAATAAATTTATCAGGGTTCCACCAGAAAGACGGGCAAGACGTAGAACAACATGCACATAAAATACACTCGTAAAGACCGTCTAACTTTTCTCGTTCTTCAATAGTTTGTAAATGCTCACGAGCTGGTTGCTCTTTGCCATCGTTAATTAAGTATGGCTTAATTTTTTCATATTGATTATAAAATTGCGTCATATCAATAATTAAATCACGCACTACCGGTAAACCAGGTAAAGGACGCAAAACAATTGTTTTTGTTTTTAAGTCCGATAACGGAGTAATACATGCTAATCCGTTTTTACCATTCATATTTAAACCGTCTGAACCACAAACACCTTCACGACATGAGCGGCGGAACGATAATGTAGAGTCTTTTTCTTTTAATAAGATCAAGGCATCTAGCACCATCATGTCAGAGCCTTCAGAGATCTCTAACTCATAGTCCTTCATGTAAGGGGCATTATCAACATCTGGGTTGTAACGATAAATCGAAAATACTTGTTTCATTGCAATGCTCCTTAGTATACACGAGCTTTCGGAGGGAAAGCGTCACGGTGAACAGGTTTCATATTGACAGAACGCTTGGTCATATCTTCAGTTTCTGGCGTGTAAATCGAGTGGCATAGCCAGTTTTCATCATCACGGTCTTGGAAATCTTCACGAGCATGAGCACCACGAGATTCCGTACGGAAGTTTGCCGCTTTTGCTGTACTAAATGCTGTTTCCATTAAGTTATCAAGCTCTAAACATTCAATACGTTGTGTGTTGAATTCACTAGACTTATCATCAAGATGTGCATCTTTAAGACGTGCTCTGATTTCAGTTAGCTCTTTCATACCTTGAGCCATTGCTTCACCTTCACGAAATACCGAGAAGTTAAATTGCATACACTTTTGAAGGTCTTTACGAATTTGTACAGGATCTTCACCTTTAGTTGAAGATTCCCAACGATTTGTACGAGCTAACGACGCTTCTAAATCAGATTCAGAGGCATCTTTACCATTTTGAGTTTCGTTTAAGTAAGTTCCTAAGAAATTACCCGCTGCACGGCCAAATACGACTAAATCAAGTAAAGAGTTACCACCTAAGCGGTTTGCTCCGTGAACAGAAACACAAGCGATTTCACCTACTGCGAATAAACCATCAACAATAGTTTCTGTTCCATCAGCTGCAACATTTAGTGCTTGACCATTAACGTTACAAGGAACACCACCCATTTGATAGTGACATGTAGGTATTACTGGAATTGGTTCATCAGCTGGATCAACATGGGCAAATGTTTTAGATAACTCACAAACACCTGGTAAGCGTTTGTATAATGTTTCGCGACCTAAATGGTCAAGTTTCAACTTAATGTGTGGACCATATTGAGGATGTTCACACCCTCGACCTTCACGAATCTCAGTCATCATAGAACGTGCAACAACGTCACGACCCGCTAAATCTTTGGCATTTGGTGCATAACGTTCCATGAAACGTTCACCATCTTTATTAAGAAGGTAACCACCTTCACCACGACAACCTTCAGTAACGAGAGTACCCGCACCAGCGATACCGGTTGGGTGAAACTGCCACATTTCCATGTCTTGCATTTGAATGCCAGCACGAAGTGACATACCAACACCGTCACCGGTATTGATATGAGCATTAGTAGTTGAGGCGAATATACGTCCTGCACCACCAGTAGCTAGGACAGTAGCACGAGCTTTAAAGTAGACAACTTCGCCTGTTTCAATACAGATAGCGGTAGTACCTACAACAGCTCCATCGCTATTTTTAACGAGATCTAATGCGTACCATTCAGAGTAAACATTAGTCTTGTTTTTAACATTTTGTTGATACAGACAATGTAATAGAGCATGACCTGTACGGTCAGCAGCAGCTGCAGTTCGAGCGGCTTGTTCGCCACCAAAATTCTTTGATTGACCACCGAAAGGACGTTGGTAAATTTTACCTTCTTCAGTGCGTGAAAATGGTAAGCCCATTTTCTCAAGTTCAATAATAGATTCAGGGCCTGTTTTGCACATGTATTCGATTGCGTCTTGGTCACCGATATAATCAGAACCTTTAACTGTATCGTACATATGTTGTTCCCAATGATCTTCATGGGCATTACCTAACGCAACGGTGATACCACCTTGAGCCGATACAGTATGAGAACGAGTAGGAAAAACTTTAGAAATCAAGGCACAAGATTTGCCTGATTCAGAAATAGCTAATGCGGCGCGCATACCTGCACCACCGGCGCCAATAACTATAGCGTCAAATTCACGAATTGGAACGCTCACTTATACACCCCACACAATTAAAAAGCCTGCCGCGAGGTAAGCTAATAAAGTAACAGAAAAGAAAAATTGTAATGACCCACGCAAAAATGCTGGTTTGATGTAATCAGACAATACTTGCCAAACACCAATCCATGCATGAACAACAAGTGATAAAACAGCAAGTAATGTTGCTATTTTCACAGACATCAGGCTAAAAAAGCCATGCCATGCATCATAAGTAACTTCAGGGGTAACAACAAAAAAACCAGCGATTAATAACGTATACAACGTCAAAATTATTGCGCTTGTTCTTATAAGAATAAAATCATGTACGCCATTACGGCCTACAGTAGCAATGTTATTTACCATAACCAAACTCCTACTAAGACAGTAAGTACAAACCAAAGTGCCATGGCAAATTTAGCACTGCTATTACCTGAAGCTAATTCTTCAAAGTGGCCTAAGTCCATAAACAAGTGTCTTACACCCATTAATATATGAAACGTTAGAGCAGAGATTATGCCAAACATAATGAATTTGAAAAAGAAGCCATCAAGACATGCTTGAATTTGAGCAAATCCTTCAGCGGAAGATAAAGATAATGAAAGTGTCCACAATAAAATACCTATAGCAAAAACCATAATGACACCAGAAACACGGTGCAATATAGAGGCATTTGCCGAAGGATGCATTTTAATTGTAGTCAGATCTAAGTTTACAGGACGTTGTTTTTTCACGATTGCGCCTAAAGAGTTCTTTGAGCCTTCAACTTTTTTATTATTGCTCAAATAAAAAGTAAACAATGTTTACAATAATTAATTGAGCAACACCCCAGCGATCCTAGCTAATAATTGTACATTAATAAAATAATCTACAAATAAAAATTAGGTCGAATTGATTATATAGCTGAATATTTTTAATTACAATTTTCTTACGCGACATTTTAACCTTTATTTCAAAGGCTTTAGACTATTATTTAAACTATTTTAGCAAATCTTTGACTTTAGTCTAATGTTGAAACATTAGGTTTGACTTTAAGGGGGTATAATGAAGTACAATACGGACAGTTTTATATTCATAAAAACTGATTAAGTTTTCAAAAGCGAAATCAGAAAAGCGAATTAAATAATTTATAGGGGATTAAACATATGGCTGAATCTAAAGCCACTCTCAGTATTGATGGTAACGTAGTTGCAGATTTACCAATACTTTCAGGTAGCGCCGGTAACGACGTAATAGACATCAGAACTTTGGGTAATTATGGTTATTTCACTTATGACCCGGGCTTTTTAGCAACCGCTTCATGTGAATCAGCTATTACATTTATAGACGGTGGTAAAGGTGTATTACAACATCGTGGCTACCCAATCGACAGCTTAGCAAAACAAGCTGATTACTTAGAAGTTTGTTATATTTTACTAAACGGCGACGCGCCAACAAAAGCACAATATGATGAATTTACAAACATAATCACGAACCATACTATGGTTCATGAAAAATTAGCACATTTCTTCCAAGGTTTTTTGCCTGACGCTCATCCTATGGCTATGGTATGTGGTGTTGTTGGTGCTTTATCGTCTTTTTATCATAGTGATTTAGATATTGAAGATCCTGTTCAGCGCATGAGAAGTGCACATCGTTTAATCGCGAAAATGCCTACTATTGCTGCAATGGCATACAAATATAGTATTGGACAGCCATTCGTATATCCACGTAATGACTTAAACTATGCAGAAAACTTTTTACACATGCTTTTCTCTGTTCCTGCTGAAGAATATGTTGTTAGTCCAACTGTTGCTCGCGCAATGGACAGAATATTTACATTACATGCTGATCACGAGCAAAACGCCTCAACATCAACAGTTCGTCTAGCTGGTTCTTCTGGCGCAAACCCTTATGCATGTATTGCTGCAGGTGTTGCATCTTTATGGGGTCCAGCGCATGGCGGTGCTAACGAAGCTTGTTTAACAATGCTTGAAGAAATTGGCACATTAGACCGTGTTGATGAATTTGTTGCACGTGCTAAAGACAAAAGTGATTCATTCCGCTTAATGGGATTTGGCCATCGCGTTTATAAAAACTTTGACCCTCGCGCTACAGTAATGCGTGAAACCTGTCATGAAGTATTAAAAGAATTAGGTATAGCTGATCCTCTTTTAGATGTAGCAATGGCACTTGAAAAAGTAGCACTTGAAGACTCTTACTTTATTGAGAAAAAACTTTACCCTAACGTAGATTTTTACTCTGGTATCATCTTGAAAGCTATTGGTATTCCAACAAATATGTTTACAGTGATATTTGCAATGTCTCGTACAGTTGGGTGGATTTCTCACTGGGACGAAATGTTAGGTCAGCCGGGTCAAAAGATTGGTCGTCCACGTCAAAACTATATTGGCGAAATTGACCGTGAATTTGTACCATTGAAAAATAGATAACTATTATTTAATGCTCAAAAATAAAAAAAGGTAGCTTTAGCTACCTTTTTTTTGTCTAATTTTAGTCATTTTAAAGTATTATTTAGATAACATTAATACTCAAAAGCATTTTCTCTACCTTTGAATTTACCTGCCTGCAAAGTATAAAAACACGTAATTTCATTCAAAACAATAAAATCGGTCACAAAACAACCCAAATAAGCAAAAGACATAACAATCATTCATACATAAAATAACAATGAAATACAATTAGTTAAAAGTTGCAAAAAAAGAAATTTAGGCAAATTTCAGACGATAATCTTTTGGTGTGATGCCCGTAAATTTTTTAAATAATTGTCTAAAACTACTAATATCCTCATAACCGGCTGACCAAATTATTTTATTTATAGGATCAGTACTACTTTCTAATTTCGCTTTTACATGTTCAACCCTAATTCTTTGTAAATAATTTATTGGTGTTTCATTCGTCGCTAATTTAAATCGTCTCTTAAATGTTCTTGAGCCTAAACCGACATATTCTGCTAAAGCCTCAATAGAAATACTTTGTTTAAAGTGCCCTTCCAGCCATTCTTGTGCTTTTAATATGCACTGGTCTTCATGCTCTTTTTGACTTTGGAAAGAAACATAAGGAGATTGCCTTTGTCTTACGGGGTCAAAAACCATCAATTTAGCGCAATCGGTTGCGACTTCACGACCAATAGATTTCTCAATCAAATATAAAGCTAAATCTATATATGCTGTAGCACCACCAGAACAAATAACATCGCCATTATCTACAATTAACTGATCACTATCTAAACGAATAAAAGGATAGAGTTTCCTAAAAAGATCAGCACTTCGCCAATGGGTTGTAGCAATCTTTTTGGAAAGTAAGCCACACTCTGCAAGTAAAAAACTTCCAGTACAGTAACTAGTAATTGTAGCCCCACGCTGATGACAATATTTAAGCCAAGGCTCAACTTCATCTTTTTGTTCAATATTCACTGAATCAGCGCAGCAATCAAGTACAGGTTTCACGGAAGATGATACAACAATTATATCAGGAACAGATTCATGGTTAAGTAGTTGTGTTGGCATAACTTGAATACCGTTATAGCCCAATACAGGTTTGTTATCAATCGTGACAATTTGACAATCAAGCGTGTCTTTTATGCCATCACCATAACGTTCTATAGCACAATAATTAGCGGCATATATAACATCTAAAATACCGTATAGTGCTGATACGACGCATTTATTAGTAGCAAGGATAACAATTTTCATTTAATTCTCAAAAAAGCGATGTCACATTAAGCATGAATAATGTCAAATATGCCACTCATTAATTCTACATGCAAGCGGTAAAATAGCTCTATTAACAAAATAACGAATAAGGAAGTAACCCATGTATCTATTTATTTATGCTTTAACAATCATCCATCGTTCAACATTAGTGTGTCTACTTATTGCTTTCGGTTTAGCACCTATTTTTGTAGAATCAAGTATTGCAGCTGTTTACGTAATTTTACCCACAATATTTGTCCTCCTATCCATTTCTACAATTTATATCGAAAATACATTATATAAATATAAAAAACAGTCGATTGATAATAAAAAACCTAAAAAACAGAATAAGTGCCTTATTCGATATGGGATTTGCTGTCTTCATCATTGATTCGGCATTATAATATGCAAAATTTATAAGTTAGAAAAATTATATGTCTGAATATCAAATGAGATTCGGTGGTATTGCACGCCTTTATGGTGTTACTGGTGCTGCCTTATTAGAAAAAGCACACTTTTGCGTGATTGGCATTGGGGGTGTTGGCTCTTGGGCTGCGGAGTCTTTGGCTAGAACCGGTATAGGTGCTATAACATTAATTGACCTAGATGATATTTGTACAACGAATATTAACCGACAAATTCATGCTCTTAGCCACACGATTGGTGAAAGTAAAGTGGATGTGATGGCTGAAAGAATTAAGCAAATTAATCCTAATTGCCAGGTTAATGTAATCGAAGACTTTGTAACGTTGGATAATATACGAGATTTATTGGTCAATGATTTTGATTATGTTATTGATGCAATTGATTCAGTAAAAGTAAAAACCGCTATTATTGCTCATTGCAAGCGTTATAAGTTACCAATTATTACTGTTGGTGGTGCTGGAGGGCAAACAGACCCAAGCAAGATTAAACTTTGCGATTTAAGCCAAACTTATCAAGATCCATTATTAGCAAAAGTAAAAAATCAACTACGTCGGGAATTTAATTTCCCTAAAGCCGATGCAAAAACAAGTAATAAACGAAAATTCTCAATTGATGCTGTTTTTTCTACTGAGCAATTGGTTTACCCTGATGATGAAGGAAATGTTTGTCACACTAAAAAAACACATGAAGGTACCGTCAGGTTAGATTGCAGCTCAGGTTTTGGAGCCGTTACTCACGTTACAGCCAGTTTTGCTTTTTTTGCAACAAGCCGTGCAATTAAAAAGTACTTAGCTAAACATAAATTCTAATTTTGAGTCGCAAAATTAGCTATCTTCTCGACTATAGCTTTAACACCGTTGCTACGTGATGGGCTCAAATGCTGTGTTAAACCAAGCTTGTTGAAATATGCATGATGATCAAACGCTAATATTTGATGAGATGTCATATGCTGAAATGCAGCTAAGACTATGACTAATATACCTCGGATTACTTTAGCGTCACTATCGCAACTAAAAAAGAATTCACCTTGAAGGTTTTTAGAAGCATGTAACCAAGCATTACTTTCACAGCCTTGAATTAAAGAGGTGTTATTACGTAAATTTTTATTCATTCTTTCTAATGTTTTCCCCAGTAACATTATTTCTCTATGACGTGAATCCCAACCTTTTAATTGATTGAATCGCTCAATCATTGCAATTTCGTTATTTGAATGGGAAATGTTTACATTTTCTGAAGAAATGCTATTCGTTTTTTTATCGTCACAGTTTTCGATTAAGCATTTAAGTTTTACAATAAAAAAATCGACTTCAGAAAATGTATTATAAGCGGCTAATGAAACCCTAATACAACCTGGTAATTTTAGATATTGCATTAATGGCATAGCGCAATGATGACCACTTCTTATAGCAATGCCACTTGAATCAAGTCCACTGGCAATATCATGGTTATGTGCGCCATTAACTGTAAATGAAATGACACCTATATCAGGCTTTTCTTCAACAACAAATTGTACTAATTTGATCTGAGCCAGTTTTTCATAGCAGTACTCTGTCAATTGCTGTTCATATTCGGCCAATTCGGCTAATCCAAATGAATTAATAAACCTAATACTGGCAGCAAATGCGATAACTCCAGCATAATTCGGTGTACCTGCTTCAAATTTAAAAGGAAGTTCATTGAATGTTGTATCATTAAAGCTTACTTGTTTTATCATTTCACCACCACCTTGATAGGGAGGCATTGCATTTAGTAATTCACGGCGACCATATAAAACACCTACACCTGTTGGGCCAAACATTTTGTGTGCAGAGAAAACATAGAAATCACAATCTAGAGATTCCATATTTAATGGCAGATGCGCACAAGCTTGCGCTCCATCAATAACGGTTATGGCTTTGTATTTTTTAGCTAACGAGATGATTACTTTTACCGGATTAACTTTACCTATTACATTAGATATATGGCTAAAGCTAACAACTTTTGTTCTATCGTTAAAATAGTTTTCAATTAAATTTTCATCAATCAAACCACTTGACGTTAAAGGTAAAACTTTAATAATTGCACCCGTTTTTTCTGCGATCATTTGCCAAGGCACTATATTAGCGTGATGTTCACAATGGCTTAATAGTATTTCATCACCGGTTTCTAAATTGTTATACCCCCAACTTTGTGCAATTAAATTAATGCTTCCAGTAGTACCTGAAGTCCAAATTATTTCATCAATACATTTAGCTTTAATAAAGGTCTTTACTTCAGTTCTCGCCTGTTCAAAAGCTGCTGTAGCTTTTGCACTTAACGCATGAGATGCCCGATGTACGTTTGCGTTATATTTTTCATAAACTTCCATTTCTGTATCAATAACTACCGATGGTTTTTGAGTGGTAGCGCCATTGTCAAAATACACTAATGGTAACTCATTAATATTTTTATTAAGCAAAGGAAATTGTTTACGGAAAATACTTACATCAAATTTATTCATGGGAGAAATTACATTAGAGGATAATAATACTGAAACAATTATACCTTAGATTAGGAAAAGAAAAGATATTTTAAACAATCAATAGTAATGGTTAATTTATTTATACAATTGTACAAAATACAGGCAGAAGTCTACATTTAGTCTACTATTAAAGAGTGAAGAAAATAAAGGATAGTCGTATGAAATTATTTTCATGGTTTATTAAAACTGATAAGTGTTCAAAATATCAAAAAGAGCGCTTAGAAAAATCAGGAATCAAAGAAGTAGAAAATGCATTAGAGGATGAATTGGATACTAATAATAAGAACACTATGTGGCCAATAGCAAAAGTTAAAACGACAAGATAATTAAAGCCACAAATAATATAGTAGCAATAAAATTGGTTACTATCCCCTAAGCCAATAATAGATGCCCAATCTGCTATGGCTAATATAAAAAATAACGTTAATGCGTTATTTTTTACTTTCTGCGTTCAAAACATTATGAATAAAGTGAGGCATTAAAAATTTATTTGGATTATCAGCTAACAATTTGAGATATAAAGCGGGAAATTTTTCTTCGAAATAACGTAATGACGTTCTTTGCTTTAAAGGTCTTATAGCAACAAAATTTTTGTCACTACAAGTTTCCGCCAAATAAGCGCCTACTGCATCAGGTGATTCATCAAGTGTTTCTAAAACCCAACCTTTTGATGTTTCTAGTAATAAAGATGTATCACTGGATATATATTTAGCCCAAGGTAATTCATTGAGTATTTTTTCACGAATACCTTTTCTTGAGCCTTGGTACAAACGTGGTAAAATAGCGATATTATGAGAAAACATAGACTGTTGCACAGAAGAGCAACGGAAATGATCCTTGGGTAAAGGATACTCATCAATAAACCCGAGTAGATGTGTCAATTCATGAAAAAAGACTTCTTCAGTGTCGTTACTATCAATGTACAGAATGCCAGAATTAACATTAGCACCACCTTTTTCAACAAGCACTGCGATAAAGCGTTTATTAATTAAAGCATTTTTATTCTGCCAAATAGATTCGTCACACTGGATAGCTTGATTTTCACTGTGTTGACAATCAAGCTCTATTTTACTGATATATTTAACTGGTGAAAAACAAATATAAGGTTTCAACACTTTTAGATTTGGAGAAGCTATAAGTTTCTCAAAATACTCGAGGTTATGAATATTCGTTGCAAATGGCGCTATTGTTGCAAGACAATCAATTTTAGTATCTGCAGTTGAGCTACTTATAACCCCGTATCTCTCTAATTTTTGCTGAAACTTATGATATTTTTCTTTTTGAACAATCTCGTTTCTTTTCTCGAACATCCTTACATAGTATGCGACTTCTTTTAATTCACCTTTTAATAGTGAAATTTCAATTAAAAGAGTTAACGCTTGAATATTTGATTGTATAGGCAATAATATTTTTTTTGCAGCAAGTAACTTATTATTATCAAAATAAATACGCGCTAATATAACCTTAGCTTTATGATTGCCTAATCGAACCGCTTGCATTAGCCAAAGTTCAATATTCCGATTTTCTGCACGACTCCCATCTGACTTGTTAATAAAGTAATTAGCAAGTTTGAATGCTATCTCACCATCATTTTTAGCGAGTAATTTAGCAATATTTTGCCATTTTTTGTCGTCTTGCTCATAGGTATCTAATCGTTGATACAACATGGATTTTAAGCCGAAATGTTCTATATGTGAAAATTGCGAACGGGTTACATGACCATTTTCCACTATGGTAAGTAAGGAAGTTAACCAAAAAAAAGAGCCCACAGACATTATTGTCAGCAAGCTCAGTATGACTAGAATTTTTTTATATTGAGTCACGAATATTTCAAAAGATATTTATAAAATTATTTTGGTAGAACGTCTGAATTCACGACATTTGTTTGCAATAAATCTAGTTCAAGCTTAGCGTACCTGTGTTCAACAAACTCATAAACATTGGTACTCAGTGCTAATTTAAAGAAGTTAGCAGCAGATTTATTATTCCCCTTTATCTGGTAATATTTACCTAAGTAAAAGTAAGCTTCGCACAAACGTTCACTTAAAGCCTTGTTTGAATTTACGCCTTTAGATAGTTGGCTAACAAACTGTTGATCAGTAATATCTCCAAGATACATTTTAATAATACTTTTAGCCCAGATGCTCTCGTCAACTAAAGCTGAAGAACGCTGTAATATTGTTTTAGCATTCACGCTATCTGTTGCATATTCAGCTAGGTATAACCATAAAATTCGGTAAGGGTCGTTTTCTTTACGTTGATGAAAAGTACTAAAATCATCAATTGAAAGCGCCGGACGACCTCCATAATATAAGGCTATACCGCGATTTAAATATGCATATTCATGTTTTGAATCCAAGTCTATTGCAGAATCAAACGCTTCATAAGCTTGATTAAACTCTTGCAATTGTGTGTAATGAATCCCTAAAAAATTATAAGCATCAACAAAGTTTGGCTTTAAACGTAATGCTCGATTGAAATCAAGTCGGGCCAAAGAACGTAAACCCACACTGTCATAAATAACGCCTCGATCATAATAGAGCTCTGCTCGTTGTACATCTGTTATTTCAGCACGCTGAATAACATCAGTTAAACGTGCTATGGCAATTTCACTTTTATAATTAATAGCAAGTGGCTCTGCAATAATCAATTGATTCATAGTTACAGAAGAAGAGTCAATTTGATTGCTTGCACAACCTTGTAAAGCTGAAATAGCAATGACAAAAACTATTTTGAAGATTTTATTCACAGAAACAATGCACCTAATCAAATATTATTAATAACTTAATTTGAGTATATAAAAAAGGGAGCCATCAGGCTCCCTTTTTATGTAACTTTTTAAGTATGCTATTCAGCAGCGTCAGCTACTGGCGCTTCTTTTTTCTCAGAAGCTTCTTTAATACTTAAACGTACACGGCCTTGACGGTCAACTTCTAGTACTTTAACAGTAACTTCTTGACCTTCAGTTAATACGTCACTTACTGCATTAACACGTTCTTCTGATATTTGAGAGATGTGAACTAAGCCATCTTTACCAGGAAGTACATTAACAAATGCACCAAAATCTACGATACGTACTACTTTACCTTGGTAAATTGTACCTACTTCAATTTCAGCAGTTAGTGCTTTAATGCGGTTAATTGCATCTTGAGCTTGATCGCCATTTGTAGCAGCAATTTTCACAGTACCGTCATCATCGATTTCGATAGTTGTGCCAGTCTCTTCAGTAAGCATACGAATGGTTGCACCACCTTTACCAATGATGTCACGAATTTTATCTTGACTAACTTTGATAGTGTGAATGCGTGGTGCAAACTGTGAAATATCATCACGGTGACCAGAAATAGCTTCATCCATTACAGATAAGATATGAGTACGTGCAGCTTTTGCTTGGTTTAAAGCAAGTTGCATGATTTCTTGTGTGATGCCTTCAATTTTAATGTCCATTTGAAGTGCAGTAATACCACCTGTAGTACCCGCTACTTTAAAGTCCATGTCACCTAAATGATCTTCATCACCTAAGATGTCTGAAAGAACAACAAAATCATCGCCTTCTTTAACTAGGCCCATAGCGATACCAGCTACAGAAGCTTTAATTGGAACACCAGCATCCATTAATGCTAATGATGTACCACAAACAGAAGCCATTGAAGATGAACCGTTTGATTCAGTAATTTCCGAAACAACACGAACAGCATAAGGGAATTCTTCAACTGTTGGCATAACAGCTAACATGCCACGTTTAGCTAAACGGCCATGACCAATTTCGCGACGCTTAGGAGAACCAACAAAACCAGTTTCACCTACACAGTATGGAGGGAAGTTATAGTGAAGCATAAATGCATCAGTTTTCTCGCCCATGATAGTGTCTAAACGTTGTGCATCACGCTGTGTACCTAAAGTAGCAGTAACTAACGCTTGAGTTTCACCACGAGTAAATACAGCAGAACCGTGAGTTCTTGGTAATACACCCGTCATAACATCTAGAGCACGGATCATTTCAGGATCGCGACCATCGATACGAGGCATACCTTTAGTGATACGGCCACGAACAACAGTTTTTTCTAAATCGTGGAATAAATCTTTTGCTTCTTGAACGTCAAGTTCAGCATCAGCAGCTAATAATGTTGCAACAACACCATCGCGGATTTCTTTAATTTTTTCGTAACGAACAGCTTTTTCAGTGATTTGGTAAGCTTCGTCAACTTGTGCTTCAGAAAGTTCTGCAATCTTAGTGATAAGATCTGCATTTTTAACTGGTGCAACCCAATCCCACTTAGGATTGTTAACTTCAGCAGCCATTTCTTTAATTGCAGTGATAGCCGTTTGCATTTGCTCGTGACCATAAACAACTGCACCAAGCATTACTTCTTCAGAAAGCACATCAGCTTCAGACTCAACCATCAATACTGCAGAATCAGTACCTGAAACAACTAAATCTAATTGTGAAGTCGCTAATTCAGATTGTAATGGGTTAAGTATGTATTTCCCGTCAGTATAACCAACACGAGCTGCGCCTACAGGACCACTAAATGGCATACCTGAAATAGCTAAAGCAGCAGACGTACCTAATAAAGCAATAATATCTGGAGATATTTCTGGGTTAGCAGAAACAACGGTAATAACGACTTGAACTTCGTTAGTAAACCCTTCAGGGAATAGTGGACGAATTGGACGGTCAATTAAACGACAAATTAATGTTTCTTCTTCTGAAGGGCGACCTTCACGTTTAAAGAAACCACCTGGGATTTTACCTGCAGCGTATGTACGCTCTTGGTAATTAACCGTTAATGGGAAAAAATCTTGACCTGGTTTTGCTTCTTTCTTACCAACAACAGAGACTAATACTGAAGTATCGTCCATGCTTGCCATAACGGCACATGTTGCTTGACGAGCAATTACGCCCGTTTCTAAAGTTACGGTATGTTGACCGAACTCAAATGTTTTAGTTACTGGATTGAACATGTATGTTCCTTTAAATAAATTATTAGTTTTTAAATTATTAACCAATCTGTACAATTATTTATTCACTTATAGCAAAAGTAGAACGGCTTAAGTTGAACAAAAAATTATACAGTTTGATTGATTAGTTTTACAAAATTTAATGAGTTCTAAATTTTGCTCCGATATTATACTAGGCTGCACAGTTTTTACTAGATGAAAACGACTTTAAAAGTATATTAGTCACTATAATAAGTTTGTTTTTTAAGCGTTAAAGCTTAGTAAGCAATTTATATATTTTCAACCGTCGTTAAATATCGCTTTTAGGAACATAATGTATGTTGTTGATATGTTCTTCAAAACATATATGAGTAGGTTTATCAGGTAGGCTATTCGATGAAATAAGCTGTTCTTTGGTCGGTAAAGTTACTTTACTGAGGATAAGCACAACATTCTGGTAGGAATTAAATTCAATTAAAGCACTATGAGGAAAACACTGCCTAGACGCCCTCATTATCAACATTAAGTTTTCTTTATTTTCAGGAAATAAATTTATAAAAATAGTTCCTGATTCACTCAACCTTTCATTTAAATCGTGATAAAAAGCTGAACTATACACACACTCAGGGCTTTGTTGTTGATAAAATATATCGCATAAAATGATGTCGTATTGATCATTCGAAGATCTGATAAATTCTTCAGCGCTTCGATGAACAATATTATTAATTTTAGATGACAAAAAGAATAGTTCTGCCATTTTAATAATTTCTATCTCAGCCTCAACTGATGTTACTTGGATATTAGGTATCTTCTCTAAGGCGTTTTCTATCGACCCTGCCCCCATTCCTAGATTTAAAAGGGTTAATGGATTTTTTTCCCATAAAACAAATAACAACATTGATTGTGGCACTGGTAACATGATGTGTTCAAGATTTGAGATATCAATTGCAGCTTGAACAACGTCACCACCAAAATGAAACCATCGATAATTATCTTTTTCTCGCACCTCTAATAACTCACCATTTAGATCAGTACTATATAAAGCTATCCCAATATTTACATTTAGTGTGGGTGTTACCATAAAGTATCCTCTGCGGTTAATGAGGCAGTCCATCATAAGTGATATATAGATATTATTATGAATTGAATATCAAAGTAGATTTATTTTCAAGCAAAAAAAAAGGAACCAACAGGCTCCTTTTAATATAATGTATTAGGATGTCTTAACGACGTAAACCTAATTTAGCAATTGCAGCTGTGTAACGCTCTACATTTTTGCCTTTTAAGTAGTCAAGTAACTTACGACGTTGTGCAACCATGCGTAATAAACCACGACGTGAATGGTGATCATGGATGTGCTCTTTAAAGTGACCTTGTAAGTGGTTGATTTGTGCAGTTAACAAAGCAACTTGTACTTCAGGTGAACCAGTATCACCTTCTTTTTGAGCATATTCTGCAACGATTGCAGCTTTTTCTGTAGCATTTAAAGACATAATAAATCCTTAGTGTGATGTACTCGAAAGTACTTAAAATTCGCACCAAGCCAAACACTAATTCAGCGAAGGTGACAAAAGAGCGCGCATTGTATCAGCGACAGTCGAAATTGCAACTGATATTTGTGTCTACCTTACTATTATATGCAATTAACTCTGAAGAAGTTTTAGTTTTAGAAGGTTGGGTAAATCTATTCAACAGCTTCAGGTTTTTCTATAAAGATAACCTGAAGCCTTAAACAGTTTAATTACAATGTTTTCAAAAATTCATCTAAAACAACAATACGTTTAGGCGCAACTAAACCGTCATCATCTATATGACCTATGCCAATAAACTCACCATCGTTGACGTTATCTCCAACAAACACTTGAACTAAACCATCACTTGGCACATTTGCTACTTGAACAGGGTTGCCATGGCGTAAAAAATTTGCCGACATATCATCAATAAAAACTTCGGGGATCCCATCACATGCAGTAGTCATAGGTAACAATAGTGGATCTAGTAATTCACTAGCCGATAACTCTTGTTCTTCAGCTTGTTCAACCAACGCTTGTAGCTGCTCAAGTGTTACCATTTTATCTTTCGGATAATTACCTACTGCGCTACGCCTTAAATTCGCAACATGTGCTCCACAACCAAGTAACTCACCTAGATCATCGACAATCGTACGAATATAAGTCCCTTTAGACACGTGAATATCTAGATCTACTTCATCACCTTCAAAGCGTAATAAATCCAATTTAAATACAGTTATATCACGAGACTCGCGTGGTACTTCAATGCCTTCTCGCGCGTATTTATAAAGTGGCTGCCCTTGATATTTTAATGCTGAGTACATCGAAGGAACTTGCTTTGTTGTACCACGAAATGATTCAAGTGCTACTGCTAGCTGCTCGTTTGAAACATTTACAGGCTTTTCTGATACCACTTCACCGTCAGCATCACTTGTAGTTGTGCGAATCCCTAACTTTGCAGTCACTTGATAAGTTTTATCTGTATCAAGTAAAAACTGGGAAAATTTAGTGGCCTCACCTAAACAAATTGGCAGCATACCCGTTGCAAGAGGATCCAATGCTCCGGTATGCCCCGCTTTCTGTGCAGAGAAAATACGTTTAACTTTTTGCAATGCACTGTTTGATGACATTTCATAGGGTTTATCAAGTAGGATCACACCATTAATTGTGCGACCTTTTCTGCGTTTAGCCATTAACTCTGTACCCTATGAGTTTTTTTCGTCATTTACGTCAGAAGCTTCATCCAACGACGTTGGAACACGCTCTGAACTCTCTGCTATATGTTTATCGCTTGCTACAGCTTTGTCAACTAATGAGCTCATGCGAACCCCTTCAGACATTGAACTGTCATATACAAAACGTAAGTGCGGCATTATGCGCGCACGTAATTTTTTAGCTAATAATGAACGAATAAAACCAGCCGCTTCATTTAATACTTCAATTGAGCTTTTAATTTCTGATTCTTCATTACTAAAGAAAGTCACAAATATTTTTGCATACGCTAAATCGCGTGTTAGCTCAACAGCCGAAACTGTCGTCATTACCAAACGCGGATCTTTTACTTCTCGCATTAATATTATTGCGATTTCTTTTTGTATTTCTTGTCCGACACGGTCGGTACGGGCAAATTCTCTTGCCATAGGAAATTCTCCTAATAAAGTTTGTCAGATTTTTATCTTAGAACTTTTAATATATGAACAAAAATGGAGGCAAAGCCCCCATTTAGTATTTTACAAACAGTAAGTGTCTGCTGGTAATAGTAAAGCTAATTGACTTACATAAAAATAAATCAATTAGCAATAATCTAAAATTACAGCGTACGCTTAATTTCTATTGTTTCGAATACTTCAATTTGGTCACCAACACGCACGTCATTGTAGTTCTTAACACCGATACCACATTCAATACCGTTACGTACTTCTTGTACATCGTCTTTAAAACGACGAAGTGATTCAAGCTCACCTTCGTATATAACAACCAAATCACGTAATACACGAATTGGTGCGCTACGTTTAATGATACCTTCAGTAACCATACAACCAGCGATAGCACCGATTTTAGGTGATTTGAATACATCACGAACTTGTGCAAGACCAATAATCTCTTGCTTGAATTCTGGAGCCAACATACCACTCATGGCTTGTTTAACTTCGTCAATCAATGCATAGATAACACTGTAATAACGTAAATCGATATTTTCAGATTCAATAACTTTACGAGCAGAAGCATCAGCACGAACATTAAAGCCAACAACGATTGCATTAGAAGCAGCGGCTAAAGTCGCATCTGTTTCAGTAATAGCACCAACACCTGAACCAATGATTTTAACTTTAACTTCATCAGTTGATAACTTAATCAATGAATCGCTGATTGCTTCAAGAGAGCCTTGAACATCAGACTTAATAACAACATTAACTTCAGAAATATCGCCTTCAGCCATGCTAGCAAACATATTTTCAAGTTTAGCTTTTTGTTGACGAGCAAGTTTCACATCACGGAATTTACCTTGACGGAATAAAGCAACTTCACGTGCTTTCTTCTCATCTTTAACAACAGTAGCTTCATCACCAGATTGTGGAACGCCACTTAATCCAATAATTTCAACTGGAATAGATGGGCCTGCTGCTTGAATAGTTTTACCATTCTCATCACGCATTGCTCGAACACGGCCATATTCTAAACCACAAAGTACGATATCACCTTGTTTTAAAGTACCTTCTTGTACCAATACAGTTGCTACTGGACCACGGCCTTTATCTAATTTAGATTCAACTACAACACCACTCGCCATTTTATCAACAACAGCTGTTAGCTCTAATACTTCAGATTGTAACAATATAGAATCAAGTAAATCGTCAATACCTAAACCTGTTTTAGCTGAAACGTGACAGAATTGAACATCTCCGCCCCACTCCTCTGATAAAACATCATGTTGAGATAATTCACTCTTAACACGGTCAGGATCAGCGCCTTCTTTATCCATTTTGTTAACGGCAATAATAATAGGTGCATCAGATGCTTTAGCATGTTGAATTGCTTCAATTGTCTGTGGCATAACACCATCATCCGCTGCAACAACAATGATTACGATATCTGTTGCTTTAGCACCACGTGAGCGCATAGAAGTAAATGCAGCATGACCAGGAGTATCTAAGAATGTGATCATACCATGACCAGTTTCTACGTGATAAGCACCAATATGCTGAGTAATACCACCTGCTTCGCCGTCAGCTACTTTCGCTTCACGAATGTGATCAAGTAATGATGTTTTACCGTGGTCAACGTGACCCATGATAGTAACAACTGGTGCACGAGTTATCGCTTCACCTGAGTGACCTCGATCAGATAGTACTGCTTCTTCAAGGGCATTTTCTTTCACTAGTACCACTTCACGACCCATTTCTTCTGCAACTAGTGCCGCAGTTTCTTGGTCAATGACTTGATTAATGGTTGCCATAGCGCCCATTTTGAACATAGCTTTTACAACTTCAGCGCCTTTAACAGACATTTTGTTTGCTAGCTCTGCAACTGAAATAGTTTCGCCAATACGTACTTCATTCAGTTTAATTTCAACTGGTTTAGTGAAACCATGCTTCAAGCTTTGAGGTGAAGATAAGCTTAACTTGCCTTTGCCTCTGGCATTGCGACCACGATTGTTTCTGTCTTGGCCAGCAGGTTTTTTCTTCTTGCGTCGACGTCCACTTTCATCGGCAGAATCGCTTTTATCTTCCGCTTCTTGTGCGTATTTAGAAGAAGTTAAATGTACGACTTCTTTTTCTTTCGCTTTACGTTCAGCTTCTTGCTCTTTCCAACGAGCTTCGTTTTCTTCAGCAAGTTTACGTGCTGCTTCTGCTGACAATCTAGCTTCTTCTTCAGCTTTTGCTGTTAATTCTGCTTCTTGTTGTAAACGTAATTTTTTCGCATCTTCAGTTTCAGCTGTCGGAGTTGGTTTAGCAGACGACTCTTCAATGCTTTTCGCTTTTGCTACTGCTGCTTGCTTAGCTTTAGCTTCAGCTTCAAGTTTGGCTTCTGCTTTAGCTGCTGCCTGTACTTCAGCTTTAGCGGCTGCAACTGCACGTGCATTTTCAGCTTCTTTAGCATCTGCTATCGCTTTAGCTGCTGCATCTGCTTCAGCTTTGATACGTGCTTCTTCAGCAATTCTTGCTTCTTCTTCAGCTTGTTGTTGCTCTTCTACGTCGCTACGTTTTACGTAAGTACGTTTTTTGCGAACTTCAACTTGTACTGACTTAGCCTTGCTACCATGACCAAGCACTAGTGTTGATTTTTTCTTACGGCTAAGCGTCATTTTACTTGGGCTAGCGTTTGAATCATCACCGTGTTGCTTTTTCAAATGATCAAGCAGGGTTTCTTTTTCTTCTTGCGAAACAGAATC
>ENA-OSET01001441-OSET01001441.1-sediment-metagenome-genome-assembly--contig:-NODE-1441-length-24622-cov-4.006926_pt1 | contig 24622 bp, 19 predicted proteins | sample MGYA00237882_ERZ534229 | MGnify/ENA primary metagenome ERZ534229 (study PRJEB26408, sample SAMN06266212) | sediment metagenome | isolation source: Hudson Canyon methane seep mesocosm | place... | reverse complement strand
ATGAATGTCACCAAAACATAAATAACACCTAAAGATTAAAAGCTTAATGCATAGCCATCATTAAAAAGGCTCACTTAACCCACTCAAGATGAATACTTTTACTGATAACAAGCCGGTGTTACTTAGCCAATACCGGATGATTAGTTGAAATATCTACGCTGAGAAAAAATTAACAGAAATATACATCTAAAAGCCTTACATCTTAGGGTACAATTAACCTGTTAGTTTACCCTTCTATTGATAAACGCGACCGACCTTAAGGAAACCCATGAATAATTTATTAGTTGCAAGTAACGCCGGTATCCCACTTTTTATTATTGAAAAAAAATCCTATGCTAACTGGTTGAATACACAAAGCCAAAGAACACAAAACTGGTTACAGAATACGAACTTTTCTGAAAAAGGTTTAGCATTATTACCTAATGAACAAGGCGAACTAGCTCAAGCACTTTTTGTTGTTAGCAACATCAATGATTATTTTGCTTGTGGTGATTTAATAAAGCAGCTTCCACAAGGACAATATTTACTTAATTCTGAGAAAGATCATCATAGTGCAATATGCTTTGGCTGGTTAGTAGGTGCTTACCAATTTGACCGATATATCACCAATAAATCAGACAAAAAATTCGCCACATTAGCCATTAATAATGCTGATATTGTTGATAACGCCACCAAAGCCGCTCAAGCAACTGCTTTAACTCGCGATCTTGTCAACACCCCAGCAGCGGATATGATGCCAACCGATATAGCTCAAGCTACACAGGAGCTAGCAGCCAAATTCAATGGTAAGGTAAAGCAAATCATTGGTGATGAATTGCTTGTACATAATTACCCTACTATTCATGCTGTAGGTCGTGCCAGTGTGCATACCCCCTGTTTAATTGACTTAACTTGGGGTGACGAGACAAACCCAAAAGTTACACTAGTAGGTAAGGGAGTATGTTTTGACTCTGGCGGACTGGACCTTAAGCCTGCATCGGGTATGCGATATATGAAGAAAGACATGGGTGGTGCGGCACATGTGTTAGGCCTAGCTTCACTGATCATGTCTCACAATTTGAATGTTAGATTAAGGGTTCTCATTCCCGCAGTTGAAAATGCAGTTTCATCTAATGCATTTCGACCAGGCGATGTAATAAAGACCCGACAGGGTCTTACCGTAGAAATTGACAATACAGATGCTGAAGGCCGTTTGGTTCTGTGCGATGCGCTAACCGAAGCCAGCACAGAAAACCCTGACGTGATATTTGATTTTGCTACCTTAACTGGAGCTTGCCGTGTCGCACTGGGTACCGAGCTACCCGGATTCTTTTCCAATACAGAAGAGTTAGCGACTGACCTGTCTATATCAGGGAATGAAAGCAAAGATCCTGTATGGCGACTACCACTTCATAAACCTTATAACGACATGTTGAAAAGCCAAGTCGCTGATACTCTTAACAGTGCAGCGTCCGGCCTTGGTGGAGCAATAACCGCTGCTTTATACCTTCAGAAATTTGTTTCTTGCGATATTCCCTGGGTACATTTTGACGTAATGGCATGGAATAATCGAAATCTTCCCGGACGCCCAATTGGCGGAGAAGCTTTTGGCATTAGGGCTGTATTTAATTATCTTGAAAAACGTTATGCTTAAAAAATTCCCATACTAGGAACAACGAAACATGGCAAAGAAGTTAAAAAACGAAGCAAAACTATTAAAAGAAGCGATCCGAATCGGCATGCTATACGCAGAGAAAAGAGGGGTGGTAAATTTTGACCCCAATGATTCTCAGGATGAAAAAATAGAATATATTTATCGCCTGCTAGTTCACGACAAACAGCTCCAACCTCTTGCCAAAACTGACTTAGAATTAGCAAAGATGAAGCACAAAATCGTAATGTGGTTATACAAGCAACTACCTGATACACATGCCTTGAAATAAACCAGACATGATTAAAACTAAAAAACCGCAATTAATTGCGGTTTTTTAGTTTTGGCGCGAGTTAGTCAAAACTAACGGCTTCTTGAAAAAACTTGTCTGGAATTTTGATGTTTGTTTTGAATGGTCTAAAATCGGCATCATCCGGGCCATCATCCAACATTACAGTAATGCTTCCACCTTCTTTCTCAAGAAAACCCTTCACTGCATCCATACCGACTCCGCGACCAGATACGTCGGTGACTTCATCAGCTGTTGAAAAACCAGAAGAAAATATAAGGTTTGCAATATCCGACGCTGACGGCTTAGGGTCGTCAGCACTATAGATACCTTTCTCGACCGCCATTTTATATATACGACTAATTGCGATACCTCGACCATCATCAGAAATAGCCAAGTTCGCCCCCGTTTCATCTCGCTTGACGTCTAAGGTAATTGTGCCGCACTCATCCTTTCCCTTTTCTTTCCGTTCATCAATCCCTTCAATGCCATGGTCCATAGCATTTCGAAATACGTGCATAAATATATTATTAAGCGTGGTATGCGTATCACTCTTAATCAAAATGCCTGCGTTATCAATATTCACATGAGGCACACCTTTACCCAATTGAATCGCAAGCGATTTAGCTGATTGAACTACATCTTCTATAACTTCATCCAAAGGCTGAGCTTCCATAGACATAAGCATGTTATACGCTTCAGAAACCACCTCTTTTACATCAGGCTCAAGAGCACTACCCGTTAATTCTTTAATACTACTCAACCAAGAGGAAACCCGCTCGGGGTCTAACGTAACTCCGTTTGAAACCTCTCCGTCGCGGCCCAATTTCTCCCAAAATACCACGCCGTATTTAGCAACGATATCTTCAGCACCACTTAATTCTTCGAGCAATTTCTCGGAATCCCATACGACATCTTCATTCTTACGTAATTCATCATATGTACTTTCGACTTCATGAACGATATCAGTAATCTGTGAGAGAGCATAAGTACGAGCGTTACCTTTAACCGTATGCATTGCACGGAATAAATTAGCAATTACGTCTAAATCTTTTTCAGAATTAGCCTCTATTAACCCTCGACATTCTGCCAAGAACTCACCAGAGGTTGACAAGAAGTCGCCAAATTTTCCGGCATCAATTGCCAAAATCTCACCGATAATTGCGAGTTCTTTCTTCTGTTCCTGTGCTTCAGCCTCTAAGGCCTTCAACTCTGTAACATCCCTTACAGTCACCATTAATTTGTCAACTTCTTCATCGTCGTTAACAATTGGGTCCCAATCTAGTTCGAGAATCTTTTGTCGTCCATCTTCGAGCACTATGACCAAGTCCGTCATCAAACAATGAGAGTTAAAGTCATACATCATTTCATCTTCACCAACAATAGCATCGACACCCGTTATGTTTTGGTCAACTGAGTCCGAGCCAGCGGTGGTATTTGTAAACAAAAGATCGGCGAAATTACGTTCAGCAATTCTGTCGGTCTCAAATATTTTCTCAAGATAAGAGGCATATTCAGGGTGGATCAAGCCCCCAGCCTTAATTGTAAACAAGCCTTGATGCATGTTTGCCATCATACTGGCAATATCTTTATTCTTTTGCCTTAATTCAGCTGTACGCTCAAGAACTTTAGCTTCCAAGTTTCGATTTTGCTCTTCGATAACTTCACGCATTCGGATACTTTTAACTGTTGTCACAAGAGAACGAGCAACCGACGAAACAAACTCATAATCACTATCAGCAAAGGTGACATTCTTTACCTCACCCGACAAGTTGATGACACCCACTAAAATTTCTTTATCTACCAAAGGAACACATAGCAAGGCCTTCTCTTGTTCATTCGAGTTCTCAACAAATGACTTATCTTTCGCCGTGTTGGGTACAAAAATAGTTTTCTTAATATCGGCAGCTTTTCCGATAATACCCTCACCAAGCTTAAACCTAATTGCTTCTGACCCATCCTCAATTTTCTTAGGCGGAAAGTGTGCTTTAACCTCAAGTTGTTGCTGTTCATTCGTCAGGTAGACAGAGCCTTGCGCGACACCAATTTTTTCATGCATGGCTTGTAATACTTCTTCTAACGCAATATCTTGACTTTGAGCACCGGCCAAAGAACGCCCAATAGAGTTGAGTTTTGCCAAATCGATCATCTTCTTTCGAATAGCCATTCTCATAGAATTGAAGTTCTGAGTCGCGAGAATCAAAAGAACAACTAGCATTACAATTGAACTCTTAAAACCAAATGCTAAGGTGTCGGACACTTCATTCTGGAGTACGTTAAATTGATCGTCAGCCGACGCCAGCAATTCATCCAAGCCACTGATTGACTGAGTTACGGCAGCATCAGCTTCATCTAGCTTAATCTTCGCGACAATAATTTGTTCAAGCTGTTTCTTTTTATGGTCAACTATTGAGGGTGTATTCCTTATATAGTCCAATATCGCCTTATACCCTTCTGTAGCGATTTCTAATAATCCGTCAGAATCGAATTCCTGAAATATTTCAGCACACTTGTCAAACCACCTTTTAGAGTCATTTATGGCGAAGTCGAAATCTCCCATTCCCTCGCTAACGCGCCCTATGTCTTGAGTTATCTTCACCTCATCTATGGTTTTGAATACTGAACTCATCAGGTTATCAGCTGACGTAGCAAAACCCGTCACCAATTCCATTTGATCTAGCTTATCTTCTGGTGCCATAAAGTATTGAATTTCTACCAAGGATGCACCCACATCATCGGTTAAACCAAATAGCGTTTCAGCTTCAGCGAGCATTTCGTCTCGAGAACTCAATACCTCGGTCTTCGCTTCAAACATCTCATTAACAGCATAACGGTAAAGATCATAGTTACTCTTGATTCCAATAGACAAAGTTTTCATCTCTTCATCGGTCTCTGCAAGAGTTTCTAGCGCTTTGTAACGATCGTCAAAATTCTTAGTCCCTTTATTAAATTCTTCTATATAGGCATCTATTTGACTTTGATCCGATGCATTGAATGCAAGCGAGCTTAACTTCGCCAATTTCAGTAGTTGTATCTGCACATCGTTACTTTGTTTCACTACCGGAACGGCAGTTTCGTTAACGCGAGTAGATGAATCGTTGATGTCATTCAAATTCCAAAGCGAAGACAAACCGGAGACCAGCAATAATGAAATAATGATGGCAAATCCGAAGCCAACCTTCTGATTAAACGTTAGTTGAAACATAATATTATTCTTAATAAAGCCCCATGAAACACTTATTTTATTACTTTAGCGTAGATTTACGGAAAGTCATGAATTCTTTTACTTTATTCCAGCAAATCTAGAATTTGCTGCTAATATAATTTAAAACATTTTTATCTTTAGCTTTAACATAGATACGAACACGACACCTTATGGATAACAACTTAATACTTTTCTCTTTCGGCTCCTTTGTACTTGGCATTCTTTTGACGTTTAAAATCACTCAAAAGCACTACCGAAGCAAACTCGAGACCGTTAATGGACAGCACTCCGTTTTACAAACAGAACTTGAACAAGCTCTCGAATCAGGAAACCAGTCGTTAGAACAAATTCAGTCCAATAATGTAAAACTCGCCAATAATGAAAGTGCGATTACTGAGTTTGAAAATCAAATTGATCAATTATCAAGAGATTTAGATCAAGAGAAGAACGTTGTTCAGAGTGAATACGAGGAGAAGCTTTCGAGTCTTTCCAATACGCATGCCCTCGAGAAAAGCGAGCTTTCGGAGCAATTGACGCAGGTTCAAAGTGAACTTTCAGATCTTGCTGACTTACTCGTCACCTTCGAACGCTGGCATGAAAGCCTGACTCAACTTATGTTACATAATGCCGAGATGCACAAACAGAATCAGGAATTTTTTAATATCGTAAAGCAAATAGTGATACTGGCACTTAATGCCGCAATCGAGGCGGCCCGCGCAGGCGAACATGGCCGGGGCTTTGCTGTGGTTGCTGATGAAGTAAGAAACCTGGCAATGAGAAGCCAAGAGCTAAGCGAAAGCTACAAAGAAAACTTAAACAAAAACGACTTCCTAACGACCGCTACATTTCAAGATATTCAAGCCGGCGGAAAGATGATTCTTACTGACATCTCCGCAACATCAGAGATTGTAAAAGGAGCACTTCAAAGTCTATGAGCATAATCTTTTTCCTATACGCAGTGCTGTAACATGCGAGTAAATGAAGAATTCAAGCAAGAAATTAAGCGAGTATTTAAATCTGGTTTTGAAGAATCTTTTTCGGCTGGATTCGATGAGGGTCGATGGAATTTCAAGGATAAATCTTCTCTTAAGGGCTTAGATGAAGAAGAGTTTTTTGTGCTCACCATGTCTTCTCAATTATTTAGAATCATCATTCTAATGCATTTTACCAGGTCAGATATATCTAGAAATTGCATTGCAGAAGTTCTTAATGTTAATGCTAGTAACCTGGATGATGAAAAGTTTTACGATTACTTAGGTGAAGTAGGGAATAGTTTTCTTGGCGCGATAAAGCGAGACATTGGTCGAACGGTGCCCAGTTTAGGCATGTCCACACCCAATAGACTCAATAAAGGCTGCCTCAAATACATGACCAATTTCGATACAGACTTTGAGTCCCATGCAGTGTCTGAATTCGATAACAATGAAATCTTTTATTCTAGTATTTATCTCATCGCAGATGAGGAGCTTAATATCTCCCTCAATAAGGCACATGCAGAGGAAGAACTAGATTCGGGTGAGCTCGAATTTTTTTGATTCGTACATCACTAATGTTGATTGACTCAAATAGCTAGTTATAGGAGCGACGATGAGCGAAGAAACCCAAATAGTCAGTAAGGTACTCGTCCATGAATTCGACGACGCAGCACTTACTATATTAAAAAACATTTGCACCAAACATAACCTGGTCGGGTTAAAAGTAAGCACTGGCGATAACACCATCGGCCTAAAGGATGCATCGAATGAAATAGATGATGTACTGAAATCCAATGTTGACCTAGGCGCAATTTTTCTTACCGAAGCAAAAGATCATAATGGCGTGAGTGGGCTCGATATATGTATCGAGATTCATCATACGCGGCCAGAATTACCGATATTTCTTAGACGAGAAAGCGCCGATACGATCGAGAACCTGCCTGAAGACATTCAGGCAGCCATTACGGGCTGTTACCATGTAGGTAATGTCGATGCACTCGATGAGCTTATTAACTCCTATATATGCAGCATGTACTACCCTATAGAGTTGGCCAACGGCATACAGGAAATATCAACAGAAGCGTTCGAAAACATCGTGAGCGATTCAAATATTACATGTGATCAACCATACCTCGTTAAAGACCAAATAATATACGGAGAGCTGTTTAGCCTAATCCCGCTAGAAAGCAATTGGTGTCGCGGATACATGATGCTTCAAACAACAGAAAATGAAATTCTGGAACTCATTCGCTCGAATCGCACTCATATAAACTCGTCTAGACCTGATTCACGCGATACTAACTCTGTTCTGAACGAAGTCACGAACATGATTTGGGGCGGCATAAAATCGAGATACTTCTCGAGCGAAGATGGGCCAAGTGAGGCTCATAGAACCCAAGTACCTATCATCGTCAATCACGCACAAAAACATATTTCTTTTGGTTCTACAGAACCTCAGCTATGCTTTAAATATACCTTGCACGACCCTGACAAGAAATACCCAAACATCACCCTCTACCAAAGGCTCGTTTTTAACCTGAGTTGGTCCCCAGAGAAATTTGCAGAAAGCGATAAAGCAGTGGATGATTTTGTTGATGGCGGTGAACTAGAATTTTTCTAAGCGGCCTACGGCCACTTACAGATGAAAACACAATTTACAAATTAGTCTTGTATTAAGACATGAGGAAAAGAAAATGGCTCAAATATTAGTTGTTGATGACTCAGCTACAGTTAGAAACGAAGTTAGTTCTTTCATCAAAGGTCATGGAATGACAGTTGAAGTCGCCGTGGACGGTAAAGATGGGCTGGATAAACTCAAAAAAGACCCAAGCGTTAAACTTATCATCTCAGACGTTAACATGCCTAACATGGACGGCCTGACAATGGCTGAAAAAGTTCGAAGTGAATTAGGTAACGCGTCGGTCAATATTATCATGCTGACGACAGAGAGCGACCCGAGAATGAAGCAACGAGGAAAGGCTGCAGGCGTAAAGGGCTGGATAGTCAAACCCTTTAAAGGTGACAATGTTGTCGGTAGTATCAAGAAGCTGGTCGGTGCATAATCAAGTGCTAGCTTAATCAGCGGCAGGCAACACACCTGCCCTTGTTTTTCCTCTCTAGCACAGCCCGGCCTTCATCAAATAAAGCGATTAAAGGTTTCTTGCCTCGTTTCGTTTAACTTATCTGTATCGATCGACGAAAAAGAACTTGGCGGACTCACCAGCTTAAACAATCGCTTATCCGCATGAGAAAATATATCCAAAGCACTCAAAGGATGCGTCTCAAGCATATACAAAATCATGCCTTTTGCGTTTTTCGTGGGCAATGATTTAATAATAATCGCCGCAGTTTCAGGCTCCATAAAAACCGCAGCCTCTCCCAAGTATTCAGCATCCAATCCCTTAGCGATATTAGTAACTTGTTTTGTTGGTAGTTTGCTCGTGATGCGAGCGGCTATTGGCGCATCTATATATTTATTCGTCAGCGCCAATATCAGAAAATTTGGCAAGTACTTAAGCGTTTGAGAAACAGAATTAAAAAACTTATCTAGGCCGGCCCTTTCTTTCTCCAATATATTATCGACAAGCTGCACCACGCTCTTTATTTCACCTTCAGATAGCTCAAGAATATGACCCGACAAATCCTTTCCATCTAGGCGCGCCAAGTGCTCCAACATAAGGCTCTTATCTTTCGACATTTTCGACAACCCTAATAATTCATATAAATCAAAGGACCAAACGCGACGATCAACAAAGTAGCACCCATCACGAGCAACGGTAGAAAAATTCTTTCATGTCGATAGTAGAAGTTATGTCCTTCTTTCAATGCCAACCGTACCTCCTCATCACCAACTACCTGCCTCGTTAACAAATGATTAAGCGACACGGGCGGGCTCAAATAACCTAACTCAAATGCCATCAAGGCCGTCATCCAAAAGTGTATAGGGTTAATACCTTGAGCGTAAGCTACTGGAGCGATAGCACCTGTCACGAGAATCAATGCGCCAAATGGGTCCATGATCATCCCAATACCAACCAGAAAGATCACTAAAAAGGCCATAGCTGCGTATATGGAGTCGAATGCCTCAGGAATAATTAAAAGACCGCCTCCTCGCTCAATAATTCCCCCGACTGTAAATGAACAGGCCATCAACATTAAAATAGCACCGATTTGCATGGCAGAATTATCTACCGACGAGGTAAACGCAGACGATAAGGTCGGGCTTGCCCCTGCCACCTTATTACGCTCTTCAAAATCTCGACTGAAACGACGCTCAAAAAACAACACTGCAATTACAATAATCGGCAGTATGACTGGTGCTGTAAATTCGTCTAGCTTTGCATCCAAGACGATACGATAGAACACCAAGAGACCAGCAAGAATAGCAACATAAGGCAATAATGGTCTGACAAGACGAAGAGAAGGAATAAGCGCCTCTTTAGGAGAAGCGAATTTCAGTGGATCCTTGCGCGTAATCATTGCGAAAACCGCAAAGACTACCATACTCAAAAGAAAGACCTTAAAGCCCCAATGAAATAGTTCATCTGTCACAACTTCTTTATTGAGAATCGCAATCCCTACCACTAAGAGACAAGGACGTAATACTACGCCTGAGCCTGTCATTGCTGTGATAGCTAACGATAACTGGCGTCTTGTGCCAACGCGTCTCATTTCTTGATACACAACGGCACCCATTGCGATGATGATAATACCCGAGGCTCCTGTGTAGGCGGTTGGGAACGCCATCAGCGCAATTGCAGCAAATGCCAACATTTCGGGCGGCATTCTCCAGGGTTTAAATACATCAAACAACTTTGCGCCAAGCAAAGTCTCTTTCAATAACATTCCGACTAAAATATAAAGGCCAATAGCGAGGTGTAAATTCGTCAGTTGAAAGATTTGGGTAAAATATATGGCGATTCCTGGTAGGTGCACCTCTGTAACAAAAAAGTGATAGCTAGCCGCCAACAGCATGATGGTATGTATCGGAATAGTCAGAAGGGAACTCATTGTTTTTCCGCCAGATTCAAGACCTGGCTCTTTATTCATCAAGTGATAAATATTTATGCCACAAAGCGTAATACATGCGGCGATTAGAACCAGCATTAACTCTGGATGAGTTACCACCGTCCCAGAGTCGTACGAGCCCTTATAAAACGCCATGGTTGACACGCCCAAGGATGCATTCGCAACGAACTGACCTATATGAGAAGCGTAATGATCTTTGATGGTCACCACTGACCTAAATCCGATGTGGCATTTTTTCCAGGTAGTAACGACCGCTGCAAACGCTAACAGTAAAATAAGTGTTAGTTTTTGTTTGTCAATTGCCCACAAGCTGATACTCGCTAGACCATGTTCGATTTTTTTAAACCCAGAGAGCCAAATACTAGAATGCTCGTGGTATATCTCTAATTGGTCATGCTGTGTCTGACACAATACAACTTGGCTATTAAGCGAATTTTTGGCCGCGCCTCTATCAAATTCGCTAGCAAATAAGTCAAAATCCGCATTCTCAGCTTCGTGCTCAACCTCTAGTTCATCTAGCCTTTGTTCAATATCGAAAGATAAATCACAATCAACAACCGGCATTTCACCTCTAAGAACAAAATAATCGTCCCAAAAATACACGCCTAACTTGAGCATCTGAGAATGCATATTTTCGCTCGTACCTGCCACAATAGAGACAAACAGAAGCGCCAAAACAACAGAAGAAAAAAAGCGATGGGTGAATTTTTGTAGAGTGGTTTGCTGCGAACTTATTACTGAATCTGACGTTGGGTTCATAGTTTTACTTATTTAGGAAATTCAAGGATCGATACTAGCATCGAGCACAATACAATAATGTGACAAATATTCACATAATAGAAATTCACTTTAATAGTGTCTGAATAATTATCGATTTACAGGCGAACTCTAAAATGTACTATTGATGCATTGGTGAAGTAGTTCATTAATCAACTACTTCACCAATGCATCACTCGAACAACTAATACTCGTTTGCCATTTACGAATATAACAAAAATAGGGCTTAATTTAAGCCCTATGCGACACAATATAGTGCGTTAACTCTATCGATCTAGTCGGGCTAATGCGAACTATTACAACCTTAAGTCACTTTGCTAAGAATTTTTGCGACACCGCCGAGCAACGTTTTCGACTTATACGGCTTAGTAACCCAAGCAATAACACCAAAGCCTTTACTCTTGGCTTTAAGCTCAGGGTTACTTTGAGTCGTCAACATTATTACAGGAATATCGACAAATTTATCATTTTCATGAATTTTCTGGCACATACTTATGCCGTCCATCTCAGGCATATTTACATCACTAATAACCAGTCTAACATCCGGATTTTCGTTAAGGACCTGCAGGCCATTCAGCCCGTTATCAGCTTCTAGCACCTCGTGCCCTGCTTCAACCAAATCAGTATTTAACTGGACTCTTATTATTTCTGAATCGTCTACAACTAAAATTTTCGCCATTTGACATGCTCTTAAGTGCGTTTACGAATTAACATTTGCGATGAGCTTTGAGGATCGGTTTTAACCGTGTTAACAAACTTCAGCTAGTCACATTTTCCTTAATATTTCTGTTTCTTCCTTCTTTCTTGGCCAAGTACAATAATTGATCTGCACGTTTTATCAGGTGCGTTAGGGTTTCGCCAACTTGATGACTAGCCACCCCGCCACTAATCGTCAGTGTTATTTTTTGGTTTTCGGCAAAGACCTCTAAGCGTTCAACATTTTTTCGCACTCTCTCGGCAAAAAAGTAAGCACTTTCTGAATCGCCAGGTAGAAATACCATAAACTCTTCCCCACCAAAACGAATAGGAATATCTGTATTACGAGCTTGCTGCAGTATAATCTCGGCAATTTGTTTCAGCACACTATCACCAACATCGTGCCCATAGTTGTCATTCACTGGTTTGAAGAAATCAACGTCGAACAAAACCAATGAAGCAGCTTGAATATTGTGTCGATTATGGCTATGAAGTAAGCTCTCTACTCGGTCTTCCATATACAGGCGAGTAAACAAGCCCGTCAATGGGTCTCTTATTGCACTCTCGTAAACCGCTTTGCTTTGTTTTTCTAGCAAGTTCGCGCGTTCTTGCTCTCTCTCTGCTTCGATTATCGCTGTACGGTCTTCTAAAATAATTAACAGCTGTTTGACAAGACCTTCGTAAACAACGCTCTTATAGGAAATCTGGAGATGTTTGCCGTCTTTTTCGTCTCCGGGACAAAAGAATATTGACTTCGGAAAGGTCAACATTAATGCATCAAACAACCGTTCTTCGTTGTTTAGACTAAAGTAGATATTGTCAACGCCTTGTTTTTCATCTCTCGTTAACTCTGCCTCGATAGGATCAAATACCACTTCACGAAATGACTTACCGTTAAATTCATCTTGGCCTAACAAACAGGTGAGATAGTTTGAGTAGGTATCTTCGATATTTCCTTTTTCATTTATGGTTAATATACCAAGCGGTATATTAGTAAAAATACTAGATAGTCTATTCTCGGCATTTCTGAGTTCGGAGATATCCTCGCCGACTAGAGAGTAGACTGCCCCTTCCGCGAGATTACTACCTTCCATCTTAGACAGCTGCCAATAGAAAGGTCGGTCCGAAAATTCGTGACTGTGATCTGCGATACTTATTTCAAACTTAACGATTTTCACTGGCGGATCGTCTTCAAGGCGCTGAAAATTCGTCTGAAATATTTGCCACACTTCTTTTTTAAATAAATCAGGGAACGATGTTCTCAACATATCTTCGTATTCAATATCAAAAATTTTAGACGATTCAATATTTCCACGTAAGATATCGAACTTAGCGTTAAGAATAAGAAATACGCCAGGTAGGTTATCAATAATACGCTCTGAATTCGTATTGGCACTTTCTAATAAGGTTAATACTTTATGTGACGCTTGTACGTCTTGACTGATGTTGCTCATAAGAAATCAAACTCTCCATCGTCTTCGTCAGCTGATTCTATATCGTATGCCACGAGCTCATTAAGTGCGCCGCTATTACTAACTTCAAACATAACACTACCCAGAATACTTACATCTCCATATTGCAGGCGCCATAAATCGCTATATTTAATTATAGGGCTTGACGCGGGAGAATAATCCGAAAACAACTCATAGTAACCTCGCGTACCCAGCGGTAAACTAATACCAAGAGACAAGTCCATACTTTCAAATGTCTGCTCAAGAAAACCCGCCGTTAAGTTGCTCAACTCCTTCACAAAATCCATCGATTGCTGATCACTGATACCAGCGGCTGATTCCTCCCCGTAAATGGGATAGATGAGTTGCTTTATATCTTTGTGAGAGAAGTGAAATTTTAACGTTATTTTTAAAGCTTCACCTGTGACAAGTATAAGCGACATCCAGTTACCCAAAACCTGGCCAACTTGGTACTCTTCTTCTACTGAACTCAAAGTGAATTCTTCTTGCCGAGTGTGCGCACGACATCGTGTCTCAGCCGCTTGTCGCACCAATTCTGTTAGCTTATCTTTGATTACCGAAACATTCTCGTCACTAGCCACTTTGGTCTCGTCCCATCATCATTACGATTATTTAGATTCCGTCAAGAAATTTTCACTCTTAAAATCAGTATATGTGCATTTATTGGAATTACGAATTTTGAGATTAATTTAGTTTATAGCGCTTGTAGGTCTTTATAAATTAAGAACAAATCTAGAAGTGACCATTGGTTATTTGATTAGAATATTTTGATATGTTTTTGCACTGGCATAGCCGATCTCAATGCGTGCAATTTGGGCAAATCAATATGCGATGAACATATTGCCTCGCCTCTCTCTACTCTAGACAGTATTTCTCCCCACGGATCTATAATCATGCTATGTCCCCAGGTTTGCCGCTTATCACTGTGAGTTCCGCCTTGGTTGGCAGCAATAATATAGCACTGTGTTTCTATCGCTCTTGCTCGTAGCAAAATTTCCCAATGCGCTTCACCTGTCACTTTTGTAAAGGCAGCCGGAACAACGATGACTTCGGCACCTTGTGCAACTAGCTGTTGAAAAAGAGAAGGAAACCGTAAGTCATAACAGATACTAAAACCCAACTTACAAAAACCTAAATCGATCACCTTTGTTTTTTTACCGGCTTGAAACGTATCCGACTCACGGTACGCACCGTAACCATCTTTCACATCAACATCGAATAAATGAATTTTATCGTAGTGATCGACAAGCTCGCCACTAGCATTAATCAAATGACTTCGACTAAAAAAACGTTGAGTCGATGATTGTTCCGCCGCCGGTACGGGCAAGGACCCAGCGACAATATGACAACTAAGATTAGAAGCAATCTGTTTTAGACTTTCAAGATAGTAAGAGGATTTCTCGGACAGCGTCGCATGTCCGGCTGACCCGAAGGCCAAGAAGTTTTCTGGCAACACCAATAAAGACGAACCTTCATCTTGCACGGCGTGAGTCATCATGCGTGTAGCAACTTTCATGTTAACGGCTATATCATTGTCGCTAACCATTTGAATCGCAGTGACTATGGGCTGTTCGGCAGAGAACATGTCCTACTCTATCCTCTAGTAACGTTCAATAAAATAGTAAGTCGTTTCATTGGTCATATCGTCAAAATATGCCAAATTATTAAGCTAAATAGTTATATGATTATGACCGAGAATATTTCAATGCAATTTCCTTTAAATGAGACCAACGCCTCTCTTTCAGAAGACATTGCTCTTTTTCTATTTCTCGCTTTACTTGTACCTTTTATCAACAATTAACTGAATTTCGCCACAGCATTTGTCATATTTCAGGTTGGTGACATCTTTAGTGTCCCCTTTCTTCAAATTACATTGTTTATGCGCAATTTGTAAATAGGGGGAATTGAACGCTTCTCTTAACGCATTAGAGTATTTTCCTGGGCCCCAGTTTCCTTTGCTGCACAAAGTATCTACCTGTTTCTTTCTCGCTGTCCACACCATTTTATAATGGTCGATATGAGGTCTTCCGGTATTTTTATACCCTAACTTTGGATCTGTGATTTCATTGCCACCACCATCAACTGCAATGTTTTCACCACAAATACCGCACACAATCTGGCCTTTATATAGTTTTTTGCTATGCGCCACGAGCAAATCGTATATACCGGGCAACCATGTAGGACGACACTCCTTGTTCTTATACGGAATTGACTCTGGGCAATCATCAAATTGATCCAGGTATTCTCGCACACCCTCAACGCCCTCTTCATCATCGAGCGCTTCATCCAACTCTAATCTGTCATCATCATAGTCGACGGGGGAACGTTTCCTTTTCTCTGCAGGCATATTAGGTTCCTATTATTTTCATTTTTGGATTTATACGAATTATCTACAACGACAAAATGTTTTACCGAAAACACGTAAAACAGTACAAAATCTTTATCCCACTAAGTGAACACAAACTGCCAAGACAAGTGAGCATTCAAATCGAATGAGGGTCTAGCTACCCCGCAGTTATACTTCCGCCAAGTCACCCTTTTTTTCCAACCAGGCTTTTCTATCTGACGCTCTTTTCTTGCCAAGCAGCATATCCATATTCTCGACAGTATCTTCGTGATCATCAATCGTTAGCTGTACAAGCCTTCTGGTATCTCTAGCCATTGTTGTTTCACGAAGCTGTAGTGGATTCATTTCACCCAAGCCTTTAAAACGCTGTACATTGATTTTTCCGCGCTTCTTTTCGGCTTCAATTCGATCTAACACGCCAATACGCTCAGACTCGTCAAGCGCATAGTAAACTTCTTTGCCAATATCGATACGATACAATGGAGGCATAGCGACGAAGATATGTCCTCTTTCGACAAGAGCCTGAAAGTGCTTCATGAATAAGGCACACAACAATGTCGCGATATGTAGGCCATCAGAATCGGCATCTGCGAGGATGCAAATTTTCCCGTATCTCAATCCTTCTAGATTATCGGAGTTTGGATCAACACCTAAGGCAACCGCGATATCATGAACCTCTTGTGAGGCTAGAATTTGGTTAGAGTCAACTTCCCAAGTATTCAGAATTTTTCCTCTAAGCGGCATAATTGCTTGGTACTCTCGGTCTCTCGCTTGTTTGGCTGAGCCCCCAGCAGAGTCCCCTTCTACTAAGAATAATTCGGAGTTCATCGCGTCTGATCCGGAACAGTCAGCCAGCTTTCCTGGTAACGCCGGCCCAGAAGTGACTTTCTTACGCGCAATTTTCTTGCTAGCTTTTAAGCGTTTTTGAGCATTATTGATACACAACTCGGCAAGTTTTTCTGCATCATCAGTGTGCTGATTTAACCATAAGCTAAATGCGTCTTTCACCACACCGGAAATAAATGCAGCGGCTTCTCTAGACGACAGCCTCTCTTTAGTTTGACCCGAAAACTGAGGTTCTTGCAATTTGGCTGACAAGACGAAACAACTTTTGTCCCATATATCCTCTGGACTTAATTTTATTCCGCGAGGTAACAGGTTTCTAAATTCACAAAATTCGCGCATCGCCTCAAGGCAACCTGTTCTGAAACCGTTGACGTGAGTTCCTCCTTGAGCTGTTGGTATGAGGTTCACATAACTTTCTTGAATAAGCTCACCACCATCAACTAGCCATTGAATGGCCCAATCTACCGCTTCAGTTTTACCAACCATTTGACCAACAAAAGGAGACGAGGGACAAGTATCTAACCCGTCAGTAGAGGAAACAAGGTAGTCACTCAGCCCTTTTTCGTAATGCCATTCGTCTTTTTCTTTAGCCTGTTTATTGGTAAACGTCACTAACAGGCCTGGGCAAAGAACGGCTTTCGCTCGCAGCACATGCCTTAAACGAGTTACGGAGAAATTGGAGGAATCAAAGTACTGAGGGTCTGGCCAAAAGCGAAGTTCAGTACCGGTATTTCTTTTCCCTACCGTGTCGATAATCGAGAGGTCTTCAGTCTTGTCACCATTTGCGAACGCTATTTTATGCAGCTTACCCTCACGTCGAATTAAAATTTCTAATTTCGTCGTTAAGGCATTTACAACCGAAACCCCAACACCATGCAAGCCACCAGAGAATGAATAATTATCATTCGAAAATTTACCACCAGCATGTAAACGAGTCAGTATTAGCTCAACACCCGAGACCCCTTCTTCTGTGTGGATATCCACAGGCATACCACGGCCATTATCGGTCACCGAAAGAGAATTATCTTCGTGTAATACAACTTCAATCTTATTGGCGAACCCGGCTAATGCTTCATCAACACTATTATCGATTACTTCTTGAGCCAAATGGTTAGGCCTAGTTGTTTCGGTGTACATTCCGGGTCTTTTTTTGACCGGGTCAAGACCACTAAGAACTTCAATAGAATCTGCATTATATTGCTTGGTATTGTCTTGATTTTCAGGCATAAGGCTCTAACTTCTTTAGTTTCTTAGATGAACGTTAATTCAATTTTTCGCAAGCTTAACGAACTTTGCCGAGCGTGCCAATAGTACTTAGGCAGGATCTCATGAAATTAGCTTTGCGGGTATATGTTAATCTAACTGCGGGTACGAAAGATCGAAGTCGCCTATTTGTTGATTCTCAGTCAAGTCGACTGGTAACGCGCCTGAGCTGAACGGATATTGACCGACTGCCTCGCCATCATCAAACGCTACACCATCAGCATCGAGATCGGTACTTGCTCTAACGTAATATTTACCCTCCGGCACTTTCAGGAACTGATAATAATATTTACCTCGATTCAGACTTCCCTCTGTAGAAGCGAATACCTCAGAGTCTTCACCGTCGAATAGATAGATAGTCACATCACCTGCCGTATCGTCACCAGTGAAAGTACGCGCGGCGAAAATGCTAAGGGTAATCGTATCGATGGGACCAGATTCGATTTGGTGATCAAAGGATATAAACCCCGTCTTGGCAGTATTTATTGCTATCGCGGTACTATCCACCCTAACCAAGTAGCTTCCTAATTGATTAGAATCAACATCTTGTGAACGGAACTCTATCCAATCATCACTGGCTACCAAGTTTGAAATAAAAATATCGCCCGAACCCGGATTTTGAATATTGAGCTCAGCACTAGTATTTGAGTCGAGAAAAGAGAATTGTGAAGGGTAATACACCAGTGTAGCGGGAACTGGTTCGCCCTGAGCCCAAGCAACTGATTTTGCTGCATTAATTATGCCATGACCGAATAGATTTTCGCCACTGGTGTCGACAAGCTCATCTGTGAGCAATCCTGACTTCAATGCTGACAATACCTGAGCATGTGTCTTTGATGAATCCAACTGTTTAATCAATGCGACAATTCCAGAGACATGAGGTGCCGCCATTGACGTCCCTTTGTACTCTGCGTATTGATGCGTAGCTACCGTACTCAAAATACCATCCTGAAAGCCGTCTGCAAGTGGCTCAGTAAAGCCTGTCCCACCCGGCGCGGTTACATCAATATAATCGCCGTAATTAGAAAACGAAGAGTGTTGTTTTTGCTCATTGACCGAACTAACGCCAATAACATCATCATAAGCTGCCGGATAAAACCTGTCGGATGTACTTTCATTGCCTGCCGCTGCAATCACAATAACGCCCTCAGAAATTGCAGCCCTTACCGCATTGCGAAGTGTGATGCTAAAATTTGAACCACCTAACGATAAATTGATAATGTCTGCCCGCTTGTTGGGCACTTGCCCTGAACCGTTCGCCAAACCGGCCGCGTATAAGATAGCGGTCGCGATTTCACTGTCAAAGCCCGAATCATCAATACCCAAAACCCTCAAGGGTAAAATAGTAGATTCGTAAGCAACCCCAACCACACCTCTATTGTTGTTCCCTTCGGCCGCGATGATTCCTGCTACATGAGAACCATGGAACGTCACACCGAGGTCTGTCGGATCAGAGTCAAAACCATCACCATCACCGGACGCCTGAGAATCTGAAATAAAGTCGAACCCTTGATCACTCAAATTATTCGCTAAGTCTTCGTGTGAAGGGCTAATTCCTGTATCAATTACAGCTACGAGGACACCGCTACCGGTACTGTCTTTCCATGCCGCTGGCAACGAGAGCATCGGTAAGCTCCATTGTTGCGAGTAATAAGGGTCATTTGGCTCAACCGCACTCGCTCTTCTGATGAAGTTTGGCTCTGCATATTTCACGTTAGCGTGATTTTGTATCGCTTCTATTTTTTGTAAAGCCCCTAGCTTTAAAATCAGTTCTTTTTCGTCTTCTTTACGTAGCGACTCTTTTTCGACTCTAAGACGGCTACTTGACTTTGTTGTTAGCATTTTAAACAGGTGAGTACCTGAGCGAATAGTCTTGCTTAATTTTAAACCTAACTCAGATTCAATTATTGAAATAGAATCTTCTTCGGCTTGCCTTGTAGATTTGTCTCGCGAAGAAGCTGTCTCTGCAACAGGCAAATCATTGAACTGAACAATAACTTCATCTGTGACAAATTCTGAACTTGGTGATGCTGACAATGTTTGGTAAAACTGCTGGGAGAATGGGTGATATACCGACATGGAATACAACAAAGGAGGAGATGCACTAAGTGCATCGGTCTGGGCTGATAAATGGACAATATAGTCATCATCTTCTGCCACAGTTAAAGTATCAAATCCTGAGCTATCTAAGGTAAAGGAGTCCAAAATATTACTTGGGTCATCTATCTTTGAAATCGCTAAGGTTATCGCTAAACTACCTGACTCAGATAAAGTGCTATTGTCTGCATGAAACACATTGAGCTTTATTTCTTGACTGGCTATCAATGAAATTTGAAAGAAGTCATGTTCATCGACAGAGTAAGAACGCGAGCCTCCACCATGCGCATACTGACCACTTTCACCACTCAAATAACCACCGATAACAACGGGGTTTGAGATCACTTGGGCTGATTCAATGGTGTTGTTTAACGGAACGTTCTTCGCGACATCATCATCAACATCGCTGTCTAACTCTACTTTGACTGCGCCCGATATTGTATAGGTAAGCGTTTCTTCAACATTTTCACTTGATGAACTTTTTTTTGACCCAGAATCACACCCTGCAATACTGCCAAGAATGGAAATCAAAATTAAAGACCCTAAGTAATTCATTTCTCTACCAACAAAACAACATATTGAGCATTATAGACTCTATGAATTTAATCTGACTTTTCATTCAGGCACTATATACCATGCAGTGAATTCATTTCGCATATCTTTGTTGAACAGCATCTTTATTTAGCTGCCTCACATAGCGGAGTCTATCACTAATTTTCAGTTCGAGGCCCCGATCCACAGGACTATAAAATTCTACCCCACTGAACGCTTCTGGAAAATAACTTTCTCCGGCCGCAAAACCCTCTGGCTCATCATGCGCATACCGATAATCTTCACCCATTCCCTGCTCTTTCATCAGCTGTGTTGGAGCATTCCTCAAATGGCACGGAACATCTTGTTCACTCGATTCACTCACAAAGCGCCTGCATTCATTAAACGCCTTGTAAACGGCATTGCTTTTCGGGGCAACCGCTAAAAATATAACAGCTTGCGCTAATGCCAACTCACCTTCTGGACTTCCGAGACGTTCCTGCACATCCCAGGCGCTCATCGCGAGCTGTAAAGCACGCGGGTCTGCATTTCCGATATCTTCACTTGCCATCCTAACGATTCGGCGAGCGATATATAGCGGGTCGCACCCCCCATCTAACATTCGCACCATCCAGTATAGAGAGGCATCAGGGTCTGAACCACGAACTGACTTATGCAAAGCCGAAATTTGCTCGTAGAAAATATCCCCACCTTTATCAAATCGTTTTAAGGAACTTTGCAATACTTCCTGTACTTCATCTTCAGAAACGCTCACTCTAGAACGATCATTCAATTCTATACGCGGTGATAGATCTATCGCTAGTTCTAAGAAATTGAGCGCCTTACGCGCGTCACCGTTGGCTGCGTGTGCCAATATCTCAATAAGATTTTGATGTATTTCAATTTCGAAACCCGAAAAACCTTCAGGGTGAACCAGCGCGTTGTTAATCACCTCAATTAGCTCTTCATGGTTTAAGTTCTTTAGTACATATACTCGAGCACGAGACAATAACGCATTGTTTAATTCGAACGATGGATTCTCTGTCGTCGCTCCAACAAAAATAACAGTTCCGTCTTCGACATATGGCAAAAAGGCATCTTGCTGCGATTTATTAAAACGATGAACTTCATCAACAAAGAGTAAGGTATCTCTCCCGCTTTGATTGCGCCTCATTTTTGCTTCTTCGACGGTAGCACGAATATCCTTAACGCCACTCAATACGGCAGATAACGGAGAGAAGAAAACATCAAATTGATGGGCAAGCAAATTTGCAAAGGTCGTTTTTCCTACCCCAGGAGGACCCCAAAGTATCATGGAATGAAGAGCACCATTTTCAATAGCAGTAGATAACGACCGACCCGGACCAATAAGATGCTTTTGGCCTACGTATTCACCCAGACAGTTTGGGCGTACGCGAGATGCTAAAGGGGCATTAGACGGTTTTTGATCAAATAACGACATGGAACTAAGGTAACTTTGTGCTACTCAGGTTAGGGACATCTTTAATAATATCTGTGCCATCTGGTAACAAAGCGACGAATGTCTCTGGTGGAAAATCAAGATTGATTTCGGAATGAACGAAGCTCATAGTACTTTCTTGGCCTAAAGAATCGGTTATTCGAAGCTCTTTCAACCTCAAGCCCTCAAAACGTACACGTAGTATTTCGAATAAGCTGTCTTTAGTTTTGGGTGTAAGTAAAAATTGAGACGTACTTGAGTTAAATTTTTTCAGCTCTACTTCAAACAACGATCCAATTGTTGTGATATCTCCACTGAACAGCACCGCGGGTGTGGTTTGTAAATTCGCATCGACATTCTGAATTGTCGCTTGTTCTAGATCTGGGTCGTATACAGTAACATGCGTTCCATCTGATATAACGGTCTGCTCTAGTGGCGAGTCAGTATGCCAATAAAAATTACCTGATCGTTCAGCCTTAAGCTGACCATGAGACTCTTGGATTCTCACACCTTTTTGATCAAGCGAATACTGAACAAAACTGCCCGAGAACGTCCGAATTTTATCAAGTATTTGAATTAAACTACCAAGGTCGCTCTCACTACTGGAGTCTAATGCATCTGCAGGTTTAGCATTGAGAAAAGTAGATACGAGGATACAGAGACCGAATAAATAGACACGCAACATAAAGAGACCAATTTTTAATTAGAACAAAAATCAGACTCTACCATAAGATGCGCGATTAGTCTTTGGGAGGTGCTGCTGCAAGCACTTCTCTTGCTCCGTTATGGCCAGCCGAACTAACAACACCAGCTTGCTCCATTGCTTCAACAAGATTGGCTGCTCTATTATAACCAACCTTCAACTTTCGCTGAACCGACGAGATAGAGACTCGTCTAGTCTCAGTTACAAAAGCAATAGCTTCGTCAAACAAGGCGTCCTGTTCGTTTCCGCCGCCACCATCTTCAGAAAATGCCGCAACTGCTGGATCTGAGCTATCCCCACCTTCCAACACTTCTTCGATATAATTTGGCTGACCTCTTTCCTTCCAAGCATCAACTACTTTGTGTACTTCGTGGTCATCAACAAAAGCACCATGAACTCGAATGGGTACGCTGGTACCTGGCGGCATATATAACATATCACCATGCCCTAGCAGTTGCTCTGCCCCACCTTGATCTAACACGGTCCTTGAATCAATTTTGGAAGAAACCTGAAATGAAATTCGGGTAGGCACGTTCGCCTTAATTAGCCCGGTAATTACATCGACAGAAGGCCGTTGAGTTGCCAAAATAAGATGTATACCGGCCGCCCTTGCTTTCTGCGCAATTCTGGCAATCAGCTCCTCTACTTTTTTACCGACAATCATCATCATGTCAGCAAATTCGTCAATAATAACAACGATAAACGGTAGTTTTTCTAATTCTGGGCGATGCTGCTCTTCATCTAATACATGAAGATCCGGTTGCCATAAGGGGTCAAGAAGAGGTTCTCCCTTATCAAGCCCTTCTTTGACTTTTCGGTTATACCCAGCAACATTACGAACTCCCATAGCAGCCATCAGCTTATATCGACGTTCCATCTCTGCGACACACCACCTAAGTGCATTCGCAGCTTCTTTCATATCGGTTACAACAGGCGTTAATAAATGAGGTATTCCATCATAAATCGATAATTCGAGCATTTTGGGATCAACCATGATGAATCTAACTTCATCCGGTTTCGCTTTGAATAGCATACTCAAGATCATGCTATTCACCCCGACAGATTTACCAGAACCTGTTGTACCTGCAACCAGTAAATGAGGCATCTTAGCGAGGTCAACAACAACAGGGTCTCCCGCAATGTCGTTACCTAAACCTAATGTAACCGGTGAAGTCGCCTCGTCATATTCCTTAGATTGTAGAACTTCGCTAAACCTTACTATTTCTCTATGTTCATTAGGAATTTCGATCCCCACAACAGATTTTCCGGGAATGACCTCGACAACTCTTACGCTCAATACAGCAAGAGACCTGGCCAAGTCTTTCGCCAAGTTGCTAATTTTACTAACCTTTACTCCCGGAGCAGGCTGAATTTCAAAGCGCGTAATAACCGGACCTGGGTTTACCTCTACAACTTCAGCGACAACGCCAAAATCACTCAGTTTTTCTTCGAGCAAACGTGACATGTGCTCCAACATTTCTTTCGAAAATCCTAGGTTTGTATGTTTTTCTGCAGGGTCTAGCAGACCAATTGAAGGAAGGTCGCCTTCAGATGCAATAAACAAACTGCCTTGTTTCTCATCTTTACTTCGCTTGCTAGGTTTACTTTTTTTCTTAAATGGAGAGATTTTTATGTGCGACTTCTCATCATATAGAGCCTCATCAAGCTCTTTCTCGACCTTTTTCGCCCCCGCTTTAACATGCACAGGCTCTTTCATCGAAGGGTCCGCTTTGACCGCTACACCTTCATCTACTTTAGGTTTCGATAGTTTATTCTTGATTGAAGAAATAACGTCTTTGGTGCGTGAAATAGAGGAGGAGCTTGCATGAGAAGAAGCTTCACTATTAGTGCTCTTTTGAGTTTCTTTGGGTAAACGCTTCGCGGTCTTTTCTATCTGGGGTATAGACCGGTCCTCTAACTCAAGTTTTGATTTTCGAGCAGCTCGCTTTTCTTGAATTGAATACCAAGTATTACGACTTAAGGTATCTATTCTGTTAAAAATCAGAAGCGTAATTGCGCCAGTTCTATCCATTAAACCAAGCCAAGAAATACCAGTAAAAACGGTTAAACCGATCAGTAGCATTGAAACCAAGCTTAATATGGAAACAGCATACGTTCCAAAATATGAATTAATATTAAAAATGCGCATATAGAGATTCAGAGTGTTAGAGACTTAAAGTTCGGTAAAATACCATGAAACTATAAAAAAAGAACTAAAATCGATTCGAGTAGCTCCGTTCACCGTATGACGAACACAGTTTATTTAACCTGTCCTTCAAATTGAATCCATTCTTTATTACGAGT
>ENA-OSET01001438-OSET01001438.1-sediment-metagenome-genome-assembly--contig:-NODE-1438-length-24651-cov-41.573045_pt1 | contig 24651 bp, 24 predicted proteins | sample MGYA00237882_ERZ534229 | MGnify/ENA primary metagenome ERZ534229 (study PRJEB26408, sample SAMN06266212) | sediment metagenome | isolation source: Hudson Canyon methane seep mesocosm | place... | reverse complement strand
AATTAATTACGACCCGAGTGTCGTGAGCTATCAAGACTTACTCGATCATTACTGGGTAAACATCGACCCCTTCGATGGCAGAGGGCAATTTTGTGACAAGGGGCATAGCTACTTAAGTGCTATTTTTGTTGCCAATGAAAAAGAGAAAAAGCTCGCTGAGACATCACGTAAAGCAGTAATAAATGAATTTCCAAACAAAACAGTTGTTACCCCAATTATAGAAACATCAACCTTTTACCCAATAAAAGGCCGAGAAAGTTTCCATCAGGACTACTATAAAAACAGTTCTATTCGTTACAAGTACTACAGATGGAGCTGCGGACGGGACCAAAGATTAATAGACATTTGGGGGGATAAGGCTACCGTACATTAATCCTTTTCAGCATAGGTTTTCATAATATCAGTCATTTCAGGCAGGTTTTTTATAAAGACATCTACTAATTCAGGATCAAAAGCACTTCCAGCACCTTCTTGAAGGTGCTGCACTGCCTCATCAAGCCCCCAAGCATCTTTGTAAGGACGCTTCGTTGTCAGCGCATCAAATACATCTGCGATGGTAGTTATTCTGCCTTCGATGGGGATAGACTCACCTTCCAAGCCACTACAGTACCCTGTACCGTCCCATCGTTCATGATGGTTTAATGCAATACTTTTCGCCATCTGGATCATTAACGAATCATTTGACCCAAATATTTGCTCTCCATACCGGGTATGCTCATTCATAATCTCCCTTTCGTCTTTACTTAACCTTCCTTGCTTTAATAAAATACGATCAGGAATACCTATTTTCCCAATATCATGCATCGGTGCTGTTTTTTCGATCATATAGGCGATTTCGGCCGAAAGCCCTATCTGTCTCGCAAGCGCGCCAGCATATTTACCAACACGTACGACATGAAGAGCTGTTTCCGTATCTCTCAAGTCGCCAGCAACAGCCATACAATGAATTAAGTTATCCGTTGTTTTGCTCAGCTCCAGAGTACGCTGCTCGACTTTCTGTTCTAGTATTTCCTGATGATATTTTTGGACCTTAAATGACTGTTGAATTTTTAGTAAATTCCGTACTCTCAGACAAACTTCATTTTGGTCAAACGGCTTGGTTATAAAATCATTAGCCCCTTCCGAAAGTGCTTTATTTCTCACTTCCAGCTCTTGTCTACCAGTAATAATAAGAATCGGTAATTCGTCTATGGATTGACGTCGGCGCACTAACGCCATCACATCAAACCCTGAAAGGTGGGGCATTTCAAGGTCGAGAACCAGTAAGTCATAAGTGGTTGAAGCTAGTTTATCCTCTACCAAACATGGGTCTGTTGTCACGTCGGCAGTAATATTAGTATCTTCTTGAATGATGGTCGAAAGCAACATCACATTCGTTATAGAGTCATCGCAAATCAATACACGACTTTTAGTAAAATCATCCATTATAATTACTACCCTCTAGCTTTATTTTTTGTTTAAGTCTTTTTTCCTTTTAGTACAGCAACGAACCTAATCAATATATTTACACGATTTTGAATAAAAGCAAGTATTTGGCCAATTTAAAGCACCCGGCTAAACCAGGTACTTTCAATAATCTAACTTGACTGTACGCGTTCTTAGAGCCCGGTTATTTTATTCCGCTTCTCTGTCTCTAAAACCAATTAAATACAATACGGCATCTAAGCCTAAATTAGATATAGCATGCCTAGCAGATTCTTTTACAAGAGGCTTCGCTCGGAACGCAACACCCAAACCCGCCCGACTCAGCATAGGCAAATCATTCGCACCATCGCCTACCGCAATGACCTGCTGGCGACCGATCTTTTCTTTTTCTGCTAACTCATCTAATAACTCAGCTTTACGCTGGCCGTCTACTACTCGCCCTGTCACACGACCGGTTACTTGGCCATCTTTGATTTCAAGCTCATTTGCATAAACGTAATCAATTCCTAAGTTATTCTGTAAACGGTTTGCAAAGTAGGTAAAACCACCAGATAGAATGGCTGTTTTATAGCCCAAGCTTTTAAGTGTTGAAATCAACCGCTCAGCGCCTTCAGTCATTTTGATCCGTTCAGCCACTTTGCTCAACACCTCTTCACTTAAGCCTTTAAGTAAACCAACACGCTGAGCAAAACTTTCAGTGAAGTCGATTTCACCACGCATTGCTTGTTCTGTAATCGCAGCAACCTGCTCACCAACACCCGCCTCTTTGGCTAGCTCATCAATAACTTCTGCTTCTATGAGTGTAGAGTCCATATCAAAAACAACTAAGCGACGATTACGCCGATAGAGTGAATCTTCCTGAAAGGCGATATCAACATTCAACTCACTCGCAATGCATAAAAAGTCAGCTCGAAGTTTATCTCTATCAGGCGCAGTACCCCGTACGGAAAACTCAACACAAGCCTGACTCGCTTGTGAATCCAAACTAAGTGACGGCCGACCTGACAGGCGACTGATATTATCGATATTTAAACCATGCAACGCTGTAATTTCAGAGACCTTGGCTATTTGCTCGGCCGTTATCGAACGAGAGAGGAGCGAAACAATATAACGAGCCTTCCCCTTCCCCTCTACCCAGAGCGCATACTCTTCTGGACTAATGGACTGAAATGAAACCTGCAAATCTAGCTCATGCATCCGAAAGAGCAACTCTTTTTTCACACCGGAAACATCACTACCAGGCACTTCAATGAGCGTCCCCCATGTTAAGTGATCGTGAATAACTGCCTGACCAATATCTAAAATCCGAACATTATATTGCGCCATAATGGCTGTCATTTCAGACGTTAGACCTGACTTATCTCGACCAGATACATTTATTAGTATTACTTCACTCAATCAAATCACCCTTTGTCGGTATCGTTGTTTTTAATTTCAGTTTCTTGTTCAGTGGCCGCCTTAGACTTATTAGAAAGCTGCACCTCCATTCGGTCGACTTTCTGCAAACCTCTAGGTAATTTATGCCCACGTCGACCACGTTCACCTACATAATGATCTAAATCAGAAAATTTCAGTTTTAAGTGTCGTTTACCTGAATGAATAATAAGGAAGTCCTGCTCAGTAAACAGGGTGGCACTAACCATCCATTCATCACCACTTTTAAGTCGCGCTGATGGGATACTAATCATTTTATTACCCTTGCCTTTTGCTAACTCAGGTAAGTCTTTAACAGGAAAAACTAACATCCGACCTTCATTTGTAACACTGGCAATGTATTGCGTTTCACTATCTGCAATAGCAACCGGCATCATTACTTCAGCCCCGTTAGGTAAACTTATGGCTGCTTTTCCTGCCTTATTCTTGCTCTTTAAGTCCCCTGCTGTACCCACAAAACCATAACCGGCATTACTCATCATCAGTAATTTTTGATCAGGATCTTCCAATATAACCGCTTTAAAAACAGCCCCTGACGGTGGATTAATAGAACCAGTCAGCGGCTCACCTTGACCTCTTGCTGAAGGCAAGTTATGCGCTGGAAGTGAATAGGCTCGCCCAGTTGAATCTATAAACACGACACTCTGATGACTCTTTCCTTTGGCAGACAGTGCATAACTATCGCCTGACTTATAGTTCAAACCAGTCGGATCAATATCATGACCTTTTGCGGCACGCACCCAGCCTTTTTCAGACAGTACGACAGTGATTGGCTCAGATGAAATCAAGTCTTCTTCCGAGAATGCCTTTGCTTCAAGGCGAGAGACAATAGGCGAACGACGATCATCGCCATATTTTTCAGCATCGGCTATCAATTCTTTTTTAATCAAGGTTTTCATCATAGTTTTTGAGCCCAGAATTTTTTCAAGCTTCTTGCGCTCTATTTCTAATTCTGCTTGCTCGGCTTTAATTTTTACTTCTTCTAAACGAGCTAACTGGCGTAATTTGGTTTCAAGCACATATTCAGCTTGAATCTCACTTAAATCAAAACGTTCGATCAAGGCAGCTTTAGGATGCTCTTCAGTTCGAATGATATGTATCACTTCATCGATATTCAGGAAGGCAATTAACAAACCATCCAATAGATGCAAGCGTTTATTAACCTTATCTAAACGATATTGCAGCCGACGCGTAACCGTTTCAGTTCGGTAGTGTAACCACTCAGTGAGTATTACCCTCAAATCCTTAACTGCTGGCCGACCATCTATGCCGATCATATTCAGGTTAACTCGGTAGGTTTTTTCCAGATCTGTACTCGAAAACAAGTGCCCCATAAGTGATTCAATATCAACTCTGTTTGAACGAGGGATAATCACTAAACGAGTAGGGTTTTCATGATCAGATTCATCACGCAAGTCAGCAACCATCGGCAATTTTTTCGCCTGCATCTGACCGGCTATTTGCTCAAGTATTTTGGCTCCCGAGGTTTGGTGCGGCAATTCTGTAATGACGACATCACCATTCTCTTTATGATAGACGCCTCGCATCCGAATCGAACCACGCCCGGTTTTATAAATCGAAAGTAAATCTGATTTTGGGGTAACAATTTCAGCTCGAGTTGGGTAGTCGGGCCCAATAATATGCTCGGTTAATTCTTCCAGACTAGCCTTTGGGTCGTCTAAAAGATGAACACATGCACTCGCCACTTCGCGCAAATTATGCGGAGGCACATCTGTCGCCATACCAACAGCTATACCGGTCGTACCGTTTAATAAGAGGTTTGGTAACCGGGCCGGTAGCGTTCTTGGTTCATCCAGAGTGCCATCAAAGTTAGGCGCCCAATCAACAGTCCCCTGCCCTAATTCACTAAGTAGTGTATCCGCATAAGAGGAAAGGCGCGATTCTGTATATCGCATAGCAGCAAATGATTTCGGATCATCCGGTGCGCCCCAATTTCCTTGGCCGTCAACCAAAGGGTAACGATAACTGAATGGCTGAGCCATAAGCACCATCGCTTCATAACAAGCGCTGTCGCCATGCGGGTGAAATTTACCCAGCACGTCACCCACAGTACGTGCTGACTTTTTATACTTTGCCGTCGATTTTAAACCTAATTCAGACATTGCATAAACAATTCGCCGCTGAACTGGTTTCAGGCCATCACCTACGTGAGGTAAAGCCCGGTCAAGAATGACGTACATAGAATAATCAAGATATGCTTTTTCGGTATATTCACGAAGTGATACTTGTTCGATACCGTCTTCAAAGGTATTGATTTCGTTGCTCATGGTGGTGTGTTTTTATCCCGTAGGCTAATGCCATTAATAAAGGTCATTCGCATTTTTAGTCAATCTATTCGTACTTAATATTTAGATTGCAAGCATTTCCAATCCAGATAAAAAGCATTATAGGACGCCCCCGCCCTCTTTAATAGCATTTCAGCATAAGCAGACGCTAAAAATTCGAGCCATCAGATTATTCTCATGCTAAGATAACGCCCAAGATTTAGACAAGAACAATAGTGATTTTCTTATCAAATAACCAGGCCGACTAATGAGCTCAAGCGCAACCATAACCCCAAGCAAGGTTCAAGAAGAAAGTGCACGCCCTCCCCACAAGCAAGAACAAAAAGGAAAATCATGCTTGCAACTAAAAGGCTCACTTGTCCCGATGACTGTCTTAGAGCTCAGTTCTTATGATCATGAACAATTAAAAAATGATCTGAATGCTAAAGTTTCTCAGGCTCCTGATTTTTTTGAAAATTTACCTGTCGTTATCAGCCTTGAGAAATTAGATGAGCACGAACAAGTTAATTTTGAGCAGCTTATACAGACCTGTGCAGACTTTTCAATTAAAGCCGTGGCAGTTCGCGGTGGCTCAGAGACTCAACAAGCCTCCGCTAAAAAATCAGGCTTAGGTTTACTTGCAAAACAGAAAGAACGCCAAAGTGAAGCTGAACCAACTGAAGCTACCGAAACAGTTCGCACTGAAATTGAAACCGTTGAAGTTGTTAAAACAGTCATTCAAAATAAACGCCAGCAAAGTAAAGTCGTCTACAACCCTATTAGGTCTGGGCAACAAGTTTATGCTGCTGACGGCGATTTAATTGTTCTTGCCTCGGTTAGCGCAGGAGCAGAAATTTTAGCAGACGGAAATATACACGTGTATGGCACCTTAAGGGGCCGAGCACTAGCAGGCGTTAAGGGTGATACCTCCGCACGTATTTTCTGCCATAGCCTAGAAGCTGAACTAGTTTCAGTTGCTGGGCAATATAAAGTCAGTGAAGACTTTGATAAAAATGTCGTACGAAAAGCTTCTCAAGTTTTTCTAAGCGACGATAAGCTATGCTTTAAAGAGCTAGATTCATAGGGCAGCTTATTTTTATAAGCTCAGAACATCATCCATCACACAAGTAATATGGGATATAAAAATTGTCTAAAACAATTGTTATCACTTCAGGAAAAGGCGGCGTAGGTAAAACAACCAGTAGCGCATCGATTGCAACTGGCCTAGCACTCAAAGGGCATAAAACGGTCGTTATCGATTTTGATGTCGGTTTACGTAACCTTGACTTAATAATGAATTGCGAACGCCGTGTTGTTTATGACTTCGTTAATGTTATTAATGGCGAAGCAACCTTAAATCAAGCACTCATCAAAGATAAGCAAGTTGACAGCCTATACATTTTACCGGCTTCACAAACCCGTGATAAAGATGCGCTATCAAAAGAAGGTGTTGAAAAAATACTAAAAGAGCTCGGTGAGCGATTCGAGTTCATTATATGTGACTCTCCTGCTGGCATAGAGCATGGCGCTCAAATGGCATTATATTTCGCCGATGAAGCAATTATCGTCACCAACCCTGAAGTATCTTCAGTACGTGATTCAGATCGAATTCTTGGTATTTTGAACAGTAAGTCACGCCGAGCAGAAACAGGCCAAGAACCTGTAAAAGAACACCTTCTATTAACACGTTACAACCCTGAACGTGTTGAGCGCGGCGAAATGCTGAACGTTGAAGACGTTACTGATATTCTTGCAGTAAAATTATTAGGTGTTATCCCAGAGTCACAGACAGTACTATCATCATCTAATCAAGGCGTCCCTGTTATTCGTGATATAGAAAGCAAAGCAGGCCAAGCCTATACTGATGCAGTTGAGCGATTACTTGGAAACGAACTACCCCACCGTTTCATGAATATTGAAAAGAAAGGCTTTTTTAAGCGTATGTTTAAGAAGGGGTCGGTTGCATGAGTTTTTTGGACTATTTTAAAAGCAGTAAGAAAAATACCGCTTCGATTGCAAAAGAACGCTTACAAATTATTGTGGCTCATGAACGAGGCAAACGTGAACAACCTGATTATTTACCCCAATTACAACAAGAAATTTTAGATGTAATCCGTAAATACGTTCCCATTGATCAAGACCAAGTCCAAGTTCAGCTCGATAAAAGTGATAATTGCTCAGTACTGGAACTCAATGTCACCCTACCAGAAAGCTAAACCCTTCAGGTCTAAGTCAATATGACTTAGACCTTTAGATTTTTTCATCGTCTATACAACTATCAACAATTAGATCAAAGGTTGAACATATGAATTGGCTCATGATGAGCTTTGCCTGCTTTTTAGCCTTATTTCTATCTCCTCTTGCTCTGTCTGATGTGAGCAATTTACTGAATGAGAACGCTTCAGCATGGGAGCTATCAGAAACGCATAATAAAACAAAGATTTACACTCGGCCTTACGACAATTCAAACTTTGATGCATTTAAAGCTGTCGCTATAATAAACCAACCAATCGAGAGTGTTTTTGCCGTAATTTCCGACCCGACATCCTGCCCACTTTGGGTCGATAACTGTTTAGAGTCCTATAATTTCACCACTGACAACCCAAATACAAACCAGTTCAATAATCGCTATGGCTATGCTTTAAGCCACCTACCCTGGCCCTTTAAAAATCGCGATTTGGTTGTTCATATCATTACCTCGAACAAACCTGACACCAAAGAAATCACTATTGCTATGTTTAACGACGAAAAAAAAACAAGTAAAGCAAAAAATGCCGTCCATGTAATGGATACAGAAACGCTCTATATTCTACGCCCAATTAAAAGCGACCAAACAGAGCTTGTCTGGATGCAGCACACTGAACCTGCAGGGAAACTACCTGCATGGTTGGTCAACAATATGATTATTAGTTTGCCGCTAAATTCTATCGACGCTTTAGAAAAAATAGCAGGTTTTGAAAAATATCAAAATGCAGTCATTAAATTTGATAGCCAGAAGCGCATTCAAGGCATAGAATTAGCACCTGAGAATTAACAACATTACTTAGCGCCTCACACTACATCGGTCACGCTATAAAGAGCTACAATATGAACCAAGAGCAAAAAACTAAGTTAGTTAACGCCAAAGACATCATGACGCCTCACGTTAAGTCAGTACCAGAAGCCTGGACAATGCAAAAATTTGCTGCATTTTTATCTGACAACAACATCTCTGGCAGCCCCGTTGCCGATGAAAACGGAAATTTAATAGGCATCGCAACACTTAAAGATATCGCTGATTTTCACTTAAACTCTACCAGCTCAAATTATGACGCTCAATTAAGTGATGATGAACGCCAAGAAGCAAGACGCTTACGCATGATGATTTTTGAGGGAATGGCAAAACTTCCTGTTGTAGTGAGCGATATCATGACGCCCATTATTTTTTCTGTCGATGAAAACTCAACAGTCAAAGAAGTCGCTGAGCTAATGATGAAAGAACACCTTCATAGGGTTTTTGTTAAAAACAAAAATGTATTAACCGGCATTATTACGACTTATGATTTATTAAAAGTTATTACTGAAGATCGCAATTAATCAGAACAACAAGGGCATGTAGGGTCTTTTTTTAACTTCAAGCTGCGCCACTGCATAGTCATCGCATCCAGTAATAGCAAGCGCCCTACTAAGCCCTGCCCCAAACCGCTCAAAAGTTTAATCGCCTCCATAGCCTGCATACTACCGATAATCCCCACAAGTGGTGCCATCACCCCTGACTCAGAACAGCTTAACTGCTCATCAGACAGATCGGAATATAAACACTGGTAGCACGGGCTTTCAATACTTTGACTATCAAACACACTTACTTGACCTTCCATTCGTATTGCCGCGCCAGAAATTAATGGCACCTTTGCAGCAACACAAGCACGATTTATTTCAAAGCGGGTTGAGAAATTATCAGTACAATCCAATACTAAATCTATTTGCTCAATCCTGCTTTTAAGTAGTTCACCCTCCAAACGCTCAGAATGAGTCTCCACACTAACATACGGATTCAATTGCTTTATCGACTCAGCAGCAGACTCAACTTTCAACATACCAATATTATTTTCACCATGAGAAATTTGGCGCTGTAAATTTGAAACATCAACTTCATCATCATCTGCCAACTCTAAATACCCAACACCTGCAGCGGCGAGATATAAAGCAACGGGACTCCCCAAACCACCTAAGCCAATGATTAACACTCGCGCATTCTTTAAAGCTAACTGCCCATCAATATCAAATTTTGGCAGCATAATCTGACGACTATATCGTAACAATTCCTGATCACTTAACTCGGTAGTTTGGTCTGACACCTGCTTTGTTGTCATTTCATCTGCCCCATTGTTACCCGCTCATTATTTCCAAAATCACATATCGTTTTGATCTGCTCAAAACCACATTGTTCAAAACAATTTCGCACCAAACCTCCTTGATCATACCCATGCTCAATCATCAACCAGCCATCTACATATAGATGTTTCACAGAGGCCTGCACAATATGTCGAATATCTGCCATTCCCTGCTCTTGCGCAACTAACGCAGAAACAGGCTCATAACGAAGATCCCCCTGAGTTAAGTGAGGATCTTGTGGGTCAATATAGGGAGGATTACTAACAATCAAATGAAAGCGGTCATTTTCGAACATTTCAAACCATGAGCTACAAACAATATCCACTCGCTCGAGCCGATTATGTTCCGCATTTTTCTGCGCTAACTCAACCACCGCAGAAAATGCATCACATGCGGTGACTTGCCAGTTTGAACGCTCGCTTGCTAGTGATAAAGCAATTGCTCCCGTTCCTGTACCTAAATCCAACACAGATGCATCAGAAGGGAGCGTCAATTCCAAAGCGTGTTCTATCAGGATTTCAGTATCTGGTCTAGGAATTAGGGTTGCAGGAGACACGAACAACTCAAGCGTCCAAAAGTCTCGACGCCCCAGCAAATATGCTACAGGCTGCCCCTCTCGGCGAAGGTTAATTAAGCTCGAATACTGTGTTTGCTGATCGCTACTAAGTTGCTTTTCTGGCCATGTTCTCAAATAAGTTCGATTACAACCAAGAACATGACATAGCAAGAGCTCTGCATCGAATAAAGCACTTTCACTATCGCCATCAATTAAGCTGTGAATTTTAAGCGCTGTTTCAATGGTATTCATTTTTAGTCTACTTTGACCTTTTCAACATTAACCTTTACAACAATGAGAAAGCTTTAGCTCTCTCCCATGTTCGCCAGTAAGTCAGCTTGATGTTCATTCAATAACGGCTGAACGACAAGATCTAAGTCGCCCTCCATTACTTCTGCTAACTTATAAAGTGTTAGGTTAATTCGGTGATCAGTCATCCGACCCTGAGGAAAATTATAGGTACGAATTCGCTCTGATCGATCCCCACTCCCAACCAAGCTCTTGCGCTGGTCAGACTGCTCTGCATGAGCAGCTTCTTGCTCAGCATTTAGAAGTCGAGACTGCAGCAACGACAAAGCACGTGCTTTGTTTTTATGCTGAGAGCGCTCATCCTGACACTCAACCACCACCCCTGTTGGTAAGTGGGTAACCCGTATAGCAGAGTCAGTTTTGTTAACATGCTGACCACCAGCACCTGACGCCCGAAAGGTATCTATGCGCAAGTCAGCCTTATTAATGACAATCTCATCAATTGAATCAGCTTCCGGCATTACGGCAACGGTACATGCAGAAGTATGAATTCGCCCCTGAGATTCAGTTTCAGGCACACGCTGAACACGATGCGCCCCTGACTCAAATTTTAACGCACCATAAACACCATCACCCACTAAGCGAGTAATAACTTCACGATAACCACCATGTTCACCGAGGCTTTGACTAACAATTTCAGCTTTCCAGCCACGCTGCTCAGCATAACGTGAATACATTCGAAACAAATCACCCGAAAAAATTGCGGCCTCATCGCCACCTGTACCAGCCCGTATTTCTAAAAACACGTTATGACTATCGTTAGGATCTTTGGGAAGCAGCAAGGTTTGTAGTTCCAGCTCTATCGCTTCAAGAGCCAACTTCGCTTCTTTCCACTCTTCCTCTGCCATTTCTCGCATATCCGCATCGCCATCATCCATGAGGGCTTTAGCTTCCTGAATATCATCAATAATCTGCTTATAGCTTGCATAGCACAACACGACTGGCTCGATTTCAGCATATTCCTTGGAAAACTCCCGAAATTTGTTCTGATCAGAAATAATTTCAGGCTCACTCATTAATGCAGCCAGCTCTTCGTAGCGCTCACTAATACTGTCTAAACGAAATAATAGGGATTCTTTCATGGGTTTATATACTAATTCAGGAAAATTAAGGCGAGCATTCTAACACTGATGCGCAATAGGAACGAGCTCGCTAATAAATAAAGTGCTCACAAGCAAATACAGATAGTTATTTTTCATTCACAACAATATTCTGAAGCATTAATAATGCGGACTGTTACCCATCCGAGCTCACTTGAATACCAAACAGATCTAAGAGCCACTCACCTTTTTCATCTTGGCCTTGCTCTGCAGCACGCCTAACGCTCACTGTTGGCTCATGGATTAGTTTATTCGTCAGATTTCGAGACAGACTCCTTAATACAGCCTCAGAATCAGCCCCCCCGCGTAATGAACTCAAAGCTTTTTCAAGCTCCCGCTGCTGCAGCTCCTCTGCCTGACGCCGAAAAAGTTTTAAGACATTGCCAGCACTTGATGCTCTCAACTGAGCTATAAAGTTTGTGTATCCTTCCTTGATCATTATCTCTGCGTCTTGGGCAGCACCCTCACGGGATTTAACATTTTCATCAATAACACCTTTCAAATCATCAACTGTGTATAAATATACATCAGACAAGTCACCAACCTGAGGCTCTATATCTCGAGGAACAGCAATATCAACCATAAAAAATGGTCTATGTTTTCGTGATTTTAAAGCTCGCTCCACCGCACCTTTACCTAATATAGGAAGTGCACTAGCCGTTGAGGCAATTACTATATCAGCCTCTTTGAGAAGGTCGGGAATATCACCTAACAAAGCAGCCTCTCCACCCACCATCTTTGACAACTCTTGAGCTCGAGCCAAAGTACGGTTAGCTATAATTAAACGCTTAACCCCCCCCTGCCTCAAGTGACGCGCCACTAACTCTGTCGTTTTACCTGCACCAATTAATAAAGCGGTATTATCAGCAAAGTCAGCAAAAAGTTGTCGAGCTAAATTAACCGCTGCCGCAGCAACGGACACAGAGTTTTCACCAATCGCTGTTTCGGTACGAATACGCTTGGCAACAGAAAAACTCTGCTCAAATAACCGCCCTAACTGGCCATGCACTGTTTTAGCCTCAAGTGCACTGGTATAGGCAGACTTCAACTGACCTAGTATTTGAGGTTCACCCAACACAAGAGAATCCAAACCAGAAGCGACTCGCATCACATGAGTAATCGCATCTTGATCCTGATAATTAAAACTACAAGAGGTCACGTTTTGAAGATCTACCTGATGAAAACCAGCAAACCAAGCCAGCAATAAGTCAATCTGTAAACTTTCACCAGCACAATAGATTTCAGTTCTATTACATGTAGAAAGAATAACGGATTCACTGACACCAGAGACTTGAGTCAAAGCCTTCAAGGCTTCGTCTAGTCGCTGTATATCAAAGGCAACTTTCTCCCGAATATCGACCGTCGCAGTTTTATGGTTAATTCCAAAAGCCAGAAATGACATTAATACTAAGCATCTTGATTGAAAGGAGCTATTCTACAAAGTGAAGAGAAATAAAGCCAACCAATATATGCACAGAACAATCATCTATTGACAGCCATCAAGCTTATGGCATCATGACGCATGCATATCTAAAAACACTAATTTCAACACCAGAGCTTTTAAACAGCTCGCGACTTTAAAGAGAACAAGATTGACTGCGCTTATTCGACTTATACTAGTTTGTACTTTTTTCACGCTAACCGCATGCGGAACAGGGTATTTAAAGCCCAACTCTTCAGACGTCATTACTGAAAACAACCAAAACACCAAAGCTACCCCCTCTAAAGACATTACCAAACTACGTGACTTCAATCTTAATAAAGATACCCTCTATGATTTAATTGTTGCTGAAGTTGCCGCACAACGAAATCAATTCAACATCACACTTGTAAATTATATTTTACAGGCACGCATCACTAGGGACCCTGAAATAATCAAACGAGCAATAAATGCAGCCCAACTACTTAAAGATGTTCAGGCAATTCAAGAAATGGCATTGCTTTGGATTGATGTTGACGAAAAAAGTATCCCGGCACACCAATTATTAGCCTTCCAGTATACTCTACAAAAAAACTATCAGGATGCCATCGCACAGATCGAAGTCGTACTAAATCTTGGTGGAGAAGCACGCGTTGATAGCTTGGCAATTGGCTCACAACAACTTCCAGAGAATGATAGGCTCGAAATACTGGAGCTTTATAAAGAGCTATATAGTAGACACCCTGAGAATAATGAGATTGGTTACAGCCTAGCTCTGGTACAACGCAACCTGAAACAATTCAACGAAGCACAAGAGACATTGAATCCTATTCTAAATCGTAACCCAGAATTTGAAGCTGCAATTGTTCTCAAAGTAAATCTACTTTATGACCTAGACCTACTAAAAGAAGCATTAGAGCTTGCAGACGACCAATACGACAACTTTCCTGCTAATCACAACTTGGGCCGTCTATTCGCCAGCATGTTAATCGAAGATAAACAGCTAGACAAAGCAGAGTCAGTATTTGAAGATTTAGTTGCCCTTTACCCACAGGCTCCCAGTTTAAAATTGTCTTATGCACTAGTCATGCTAGAAAATGATAAAGTTGACCCCGCAAAAATCACACTACTTGAATTACTGGATGCTGGCGTACACCAAAATGAAGCAAACTTTTATTTAGGCCGTATCGCTGACCTCAATAAAAATTTTCCGAACGCTATCAAACACTACCAACAAGTAAAACGAAGCAGTCATTTCGAAGCAGCACTAGAACGGTCTAGCTTTTTACTCGCAAAAGAAGAAGGAAAAATAGACGAAGCAATTGATTACCTTAATGGCCTCCGCACTCTTCAACCAGATCTATCCCTAAAACTATGGCTTCTCCAGTTTAAACTACTATCAACACTTCAAGAAGAAGACCGCGCACTCAAAACATTAGACCTAGCAATTATAGAGTTCCCAAAAGATGAACAACTCTTGTATGCCCGCGCCATGAATAGAGAAATGCACAACGACCTGACCGGTATGGAAAGCGACCTACGCATAATCATTGAGAACAACCCAAATCACGCAGTAGCATTAAACGCTTTAGGCTACACCCTGGCAAACCGCACAGATCGACTCGAAGAATCCTTTACCCTGATAAAGGCGGCTTTAACACTAAAGCCAGACAACCCTATGATTTTAGACAGCATGGGCTGGGTATTATTCAAGCTAGAAAAACAAGAAGAAGCCCTTATCTTCTTATTAAAAGCATTTCAAACCTACCCCGATGGAGAAGTAGCAGCTCACCTAGGCGAAGTACTTTGGGCACTGGGAAAGCAAAATGAAGCACAGGCTATATGGCATCAATCCTTGCAAAAAAACCCCAAGCACACGGCCCTGATAAAAACCATTGAACGCTTTCTGCCTTATACTGCCCCACCCGAAGACATCAAAGAGTCATCACAACCTGAGAATCAACCAGATACAGAAACCACACCTGAGGACAAGCATTGATCCGCGCTACCCCTCGACCAACTTTGAACTATAAACTACCCCGTATTGTACTTTGCACAATCGTATTTTATACACTCAGCTTACTTTCTGGCTGCTCAATATTCGATTCACGCGATGAGAGCACCAACACAACGCAATACAACTGGGAACAAGCTCGACTAAAGCTTCAAAAACAAACCCACTGGAGCCTGATTGGCAAAATTGGCGTCAGAACCCCCGAAGACTCTCTTACCGCAGCTATCAACCAATGGGTTCAAAGCGAGGACTCATTCGAGATTGATTTATCTTCTACCTTTTTTGGTCTTGGCGCATCTAAATTAAAAGGAAACAGCCAGTTCTTAACCCTGATGGAAGCAGGAGAAGAACCTGTCAGCTCAAACCAACCCAACACTTTAATTGAAGCGACACTAGGGTTTCCACTACCACTAACCCAGCTCACTTATTGGATTAAAGGTCTCCCCTCACCAAACCACACATTTCAAATAGAATTTAATCAACAAGGTCTACCCGCATCTATTAAGCAAAATCACTGGCAGCTTTATTTCAGCAAATATCATTTTGAACAAGGCATTCCTCTACCCGGTAAAATAAAACTGGAAAGAAAAGATACTCGAATCATTTTGGCGATCAAAAAATGGACACTAAACTAAGCTTAATCTCCCCAGCTAAGCTAAACCTCTTTTTACATATTAACGGTCAACAACCAAACGGTTACCACGAACTGCAAACCGTCTTCCAGATTTTAGATCGAGGAGACACGATGCACTTTGAAACACGCGAAACTTCTGAAATTACTCTCAAGCCAGCATTTGAAAACATCCCGTTAGAAGAAAACCTTGTTTATCGTGCAGCAAAATTATTACAGCAAACACAACCCTACCTAAAAGAAATGGTTCAAAAAAAAGGCGCTGCCATCCACCTTGAAAAGGTACTCCCAATGGGTGGAGGTATTGGCGGCGGAAGCTCTAACGCTGCCACCACACTCTTGGCCTTGAACCATTTATGGGAACTAAACCTAAGCCTAGACAAACTAGCTAAACTAGGCGCTACTTTAGGTGCAGACGTTCCTGTTTTTATATATGGACAAAGCGCATGGGCTGAAGGCATCGGTGACATTATTACCCCTATTGAGCTTCCGGAAAGCTGGTTTGTAATACTGACCCCGGACTGCCACGTCAGCACTGCTGAAATATTTTCAAATGAAAGGTTGACAAGAGACACACCAAAGTTGAAAATAGCGCCCGCTCTTGAGGGACAAGCATTTAACGACTTCCACAATGATTGTGAAAGCTTGGTATTTGAACTTTACCCTCAGATTCAGAAAGCAGTCTCACTGCTTAATAAGTTTGGCCATGGCCAGCTAACTGGAACAGGAGCATGCTGCTTCTCACGCTTCAATAGCGAAGAAAAAGCACAACAGGTTTTGAATGAAGTATCTTCTGAATTCAAAGGCTTTATAGCCAAGGGAGTTAATCTCTCTCCTGCTTTTCAAAGGCTAAATAAAGCTAATTCATTCGCAAAGAATGATACATAAATACGCTTTATATTAGTAATGCACGAAATTGGGGTGTCGCCAAGCGGTAAGGCAACGGGTTTTGATCCCGTCATGCGTAGGTTCAAATCCTGCCACCCCAGCCATTTTATTTCATTCTAATTTATAAATCCCAAACGCGAACAAACTTTCAATTACGAAAAACTAAGAGGCTTCCACTCTCATGTCAAAAATGATGGTTTTTGCAGGTAATGCAAATAAAGAGCTAGCAGAACAGGTTATTAACAACTTAAACCTACCATTAGGCGATGCAAAAGTTAGCAAATTCAGCGATGGCGAAATCACCGTTGAAATTAATGAAAATGTTCGCGGAAAAGATGTATTTATCATCCAGCCAACTTGCGCACCAACAAACGATAACTTAATGGAACTCATTGTGATGACCGACGCTTTACGTCGCGCCTCTGCATCACGTATCACCGCAGTTGTCCCCTACTTTGGCTATGCTCGCCAAGATAGACGAGTTCGCTCAATGAGAGTCGCCATTACAGCAAAAGTAGTTGCTGATATGATTACCGCCGCTGGCGTTGACCGCCTGCTCACCGTTGATTTACACGCCGATCAAATTCAGGGCTTCTTTGACATCCCTGTTGACAATATTTACGGCACCCCGGTTCTCGTTGAAGATATTCTAAAGCGTGAAAGTGACGAGCCAATGGTCGTCAGCCCTGACGTAGGCGGCGTTGTTCGCGCACGAGCAATGGCAAAAAGACTAAACGACCTTGACCTCGCAATTATTGACAAACGCCGACCTAAAGCAGGCGTCTCGCAAGTGATGCATATTATTGGCGACGTGGAAGGTAAAACATGCTTACTTATTGATGACATGGTTGATACTGCAGGCACATTATGCAAAGCAGCTGAAGCGCTTAAAGAGCATGGAGCTAAAGAAGTATTTGCCTACATCACCCACCCGGTTTTATCTGGCCCAGCCATTGAAAATATCAGTAATTCATCATTAGATGAGCTTATCGTCACAGATACCATCCCTCTTAGTGACAAAGCTAAAAAATGTGGTAAAATCCGCCAGCTTACAATTTCAGGCCTAATTGCTGAATCAATGCGTCGCATTAGCAACGAAGAATCAATCAGCGCCTTGTTCGAATAAATACTTATTCGAACATTATTTTGATCAACAAAGAATACTAGCAGTACGCTTTTTTGCGCACTGCTAACTCCAGAAAAAGCACACTAGTGCTTTTTCTTATTTTAGACCCGTCACACAATTGTTCTGGTCGCGGATACACTGTGTGATTATTGAGGAAAGTAATATGAGCGTATCATATATAGTAAAAGCAGAACTTCGAGAAGATCAGGGGAAAGGTGCGAGCCGCCGCCTGCGTCGCCTTGAAAATAAAGTACCAGCAATTCTTTACGGCGGAAAAGCTAAAAAGCCAGTTTCATTAAGCCTTAAAGACAATGAAATCAAGAAGTCTCTTGAAAACGAAGCTTTTTACTCTCACATTCTAACAATTGAATTTGACGGTAAAGAAGAATCAGCTATTTTGAAAGATCTTCAGCGTCACCCTGCTACAGGCGATGTTATGCACGCTGATTTCTTGCGCGTTAGTAAGAACCAAGTAATCCACGTAAACGTCCCACTACACTTCACCAACGAAGAAGCATGTGTTGGCGTTAAAATGGGTGGCGGTAAAATCTCTCACCAGATGGTTGAAGTTGAAGTAATCTGCTTACCAGGCGATCTTCCTGAATTCATCGAAGTTGATATGATTGACGTTGAAATTGACGCTATTATCCACTTGTCAGACCTTGTTCTTCCGAAAGGCGTGAAGGTTGCAGCGCTTAAGCATGGCGACGATCATGACCTTCCTGTTTGCTCAATCCATAAGCCAAAAGGCAAAGCTGACGACGAAGAAGATGAAGCAGAATCAACAGAAGACGACGCAGCTGCAGAATAATAGCTAGTTATCTGAAATAGCGTTCGGTACTTTTTGTGAGTTTATGTTCATGAGTCAAGAAATTAAATTGATTGTAGGGCTGGGTAACCCCGGCTCTGAATATGAACAAACTCGCCACAATGCCGGCGCTATTTTTCTCGCCCAACTTGCACAGCACCACAACCAGACATTGAAACCTGAAAAAAAATTTCACGGTCTTCACGCTAGAATCAATACCCAGGGACAAGACGTCCACCTCCTCTTCCCCAGCACTTATATGAACAGAAGCGGGCAAGCCGTCCAGGCACTCTGTCAGTTTTACAAAATTCTTCCCGAAGAAATACTGGTCGCTCACGATGAGCTGGACATTCCATCTGGCACCATGAAACTTAAAAAAGGTGGCGGTCACGGAGGAAATAATGGCTTACGTGACATTATCGCAAAATTTGGCGGCAATAAAGAATTCAACCGACTCCGTCTTGGAATCGGCCACCCCGGACAAGCCGACAAAGTGACCGGCCATGTACTTGGAAAACCAACAAAAAAAGAGCATGAACAATTAAACAGCACAATAGATGAGGCAATCAGATACCTATCAGAAATAATATCTGGTGATTGGTCCAAAGCAATGAACCACCTACACAGCTTTATCGCAAACTAGACACTATTCTCTAACGCTATCCTAGTACCCCCCTACCGAAATCTATATAATACCTGCCTATTTTTAATAGCATCAGCTATCTGACATCATCAAACATTATCTAGGATTATCATTATGGGTTTTAATTGCGGCATCGTCGGCCTTCCTAATGTAGGTAAATCTACCTTATTTAACGCTCTCACTAAGGCGGGTATTGGCGCAGAAAACTTCCCATTTTGCACCATTGAACCTAATGCAGGCGTTGTCGGCATGCCCGACCCTCGCCTAGATAAACTAGCTGAAATCGTACAACCTGAACGAACCATTGCGACCACAATGGAGTTTGTTGATATCGCCGGCCTTGTTGAAGGCGCATCCAAAGGAGAAGGCTTAGGCAACAAGTTCTTAGCCAATATTCGTGAAACAGACGCAATCGCACACGTAGTACGCTGCTTTGAAGATGAAAATGTTGTACACGTTGCTAATAAAATAGACCCTACAGCAGACATCGATATAATCAACACCGAACTAGCCCTGGCCGACCTCGATAGCGTAGAAAAAGGCATCAAACGAATAGGTCGAATAGCCAAAGGCGGCGATAAAACAGCTAAAGAACAAATCACCATACTAGAAAAACTACTTCCCCACCTGAACGAAGCAAAGCCAGTTCGAACTGCTGGATTGAGTGAAGATGAATTAGATTTACTCCATGAACTTCATTTACTCACAATCAAACCTACGATGTATATCGCTAATGTTGACGAAGACGGCTTTGAAAACAACCCTCACCTCAACACAGTTAAAGAAATAGCCGCTAAAGAAAGCGCCGTAGTCGTTGTTATTTGTAACAAGCTTGAGGCTGAGATTGCAGAATTAGAAGATGAAGAAAAGCTAGAATTTCTTTCCGACCTTGGCATGGAAGAAGCTGGACTTGACCGAGTTATTAGAGCTGGCTACGACCTGCTAGGCCTACAAACCTACTTTACTGCAGGCGTAAAAGAAGTTCGAGCATGGACAATGAAAGCTGGCGGCACAGCCCCTAAAGCTGCAGCAGTCATCCACACAGACTTTGAAAAAGGTTTTATCCGTGCAGAAGTCATCGCATACGAAGACTTTATAGAATTCAATGGCGAAGCTGGCGCCAAAGATGCCGGAAAGTGGCGCCTGGAAGGCAAAGATTACATTGTCGCAGACGGCGATGTCATCCACTTCCGCTTTAACGTATAGCCTGAAAAATCAAGATCTGAATAAGTTAAGATTTTAAGCAAGATTTCCTTGTTTTTACCCTTGACAATATAGAGTAAAAACAAGAGAATACGCGCGTCTTTTGGCTACATAGCTCAGTTGGTTAGAGCACATCACTCATAATGATGGGGTCCCTAGTTCGAATCTAGGTGTAGCCACCAATTTTCCTTTATTTATCAATACGATACGCCTGTCTCGCGGCATATCGTTGTCCCTGAGAGTTTGTATGTGTCATATTTGTGACAACATCACTCTGCAATACAATACCACTCTTATTTGATTCCGATAATTCAACAAGTTTTTCAACCGCTTCAAGTAAATTACCTATCTCAGCTGCTGAGTAGTGCGATGTAATATCACGAGTCGTATGCCCCAATAAACTTTTACGAGTCTCTAACTGCACCCCTGCCATTCGCAGACGCGCTCCGCAAGTATGCTTCAAGTCATGAATCCGAACAGGATCTAAACCAACCTTCTTTCGAGCAGTTCGCCATGCTGAGCAATTCATCCGCTCTCTACGTCGACCATCTACAGGAAACACAAATTCAGAGCTTCGCGCCCTACTCCTATTCACAGCAGCCATAGCAATTGCGTTAAGAACCACTACACGATCTTCGCCATTCTTAACACCCGCCTGCCAAGGAATAATAAAAACAGATGTATTAAGAGAGGGAATCTTTACTTCCCACTCCCAACGCAAGCCACACACTTCCTGCTCTCTGCACCCCGCATTCACCTTAAAGAGAGCCATATCCTTTAGCTCTTCCGGCAGTAAAGCAAACAAAGCCTCCTGCTCTTCAAAAGTTATTGGCCGAGGCTTACGCGCATCCTTCCAAGACGGCATCTCAATAAGAGGAGCCGACTCCAGCCAAGATAGATTATGTTCATCTCGCCACTTCCTTGCACACAGATTCAGAATCCGCCTGACAATGGCTAAATCCCTTACAACTGTCGAACATTTATTACCGCGACTTCGCCTCCACTCAATAAAATCACCCAAAACCCCATCATGCACTTTATCAACATGAATAGAGCCGATGAACGGCAGAATAGCGTTAATAGACTGCCGATCACATTCAATCGATGTTTTAGTACGATACTCTTTGAGATACTTATCAGCAGCCTGCTTAAAAGTTCTCTTTGGTCTAATACCATACATCGAAGCGGCTCTATGCTCTTCTATCTTTCTAGCAAGAAGAAGCTGAGCCTTTCGCAGATCACTTTCACCAGTACTCTGCCTTAAGCGATGACTCCCTATCATCTTGTTAATATGCCAAACCGATCCTCGTTTGACCAAACCATCCACGTTACTGTGAGACATAAAATTCTCCTATTTCAGTTAGCGTGACGGCCATGCTCTTTTACATAATCGTCTACCCATCGATCTAAATCAAGCCGGTCAAACCCGACCCCCTTCTCGCCTATTCTCAATTCTGTGAGGTATGGACGAATATATTGGTTAAAATAATTGATGTTTGTACCTAAATAAGTAGGAGCATCTTTAATTCTGACTATTCGCGGCATTAAAAAAATTTCAGCCATATTAACTTCCTTTGAGTTTTCGTTATATATAGATTGCATTTGACCAAGTATACTCATGTAGTCTATTATTGCAATATATATATAACGACAATCAGGTAATTACATGACCAACAGCAAAGACAAAAAAAATCTTTCACGAGAAAAATATCTAGAAAGAGAACGAGAATATAAAAAAGCGCAACGCGAAAGAGACCAACTATCTAGAACTATTGAGAATAAACATAACAAATCAACAGAATCACAAAAAATCCTCCTAAACATAGATGAAGAAGTAATTAATGGTTTGAGCGAATTTTCAAATTTCTACGAAATGTCACGTCGAAGCCGCACTATCCTAATAAATAATTTTCTGAAAACTCGACTTAGGCAAGTTAAAGAGATTACCAGTTTGGCCGAAAAAGCCTGCATCCACCGAGGAGCTGCATTTAAAAATGAAACTCGGGCCATTGCAATGGAGGTCGCTATTCGAGGAGGAAGCCGTAATGACTTTAGTGAAGGAATTAATCAGCTTAATGAAGAGATCGAAAGAGTCGCAATGAGCCGTGATGATAGAACGGTCGCGCCTGAAGACATAAATATTTTCAATCTTAGAATATTCAAGAACCTAAACCAAGCCAACTAATTAACAGGCATTAAAGCGTGATTATTAACACCGACGCAAAAGAAATCACCGTTACTTATACAGATGACGATGAAAAAGCTACAAGCAAACACGATCATGACCTTATAAAAGTCATATCAAAATATAATAAAGTCATTGATAACTACCTATTAAACGGTCTCATAAAGAAAGAGCTACATTCGACAAAATTCTTAGAAAAACACTGTTCACTAATGCTCAACTATTATGTCAATGAAGATTATGACCTCGCGATGAAGGCATTAGCATTTAATTTCGCATTAAATAAGCAACAAATAATACCTCCGTCAATGAGAGGCTTTCAAAGCATCGGCAAATATAAAGGTTTAAACAAAGCTGAAGCGACCTATTCGCTTGATCTTCAAGTAATAGATCTACACTGGCTATTTCTTTATAGGGAACAAATAAATCAACTCCGCGCAACAACAATTAAGAACATGACGATCTATGAAAAAAATCATTTTAAAATTGACTACGCTTATGAGTTTGCACTGACCCCCTGGTCACTAAAACAAAAAGCTGAAGCACTATTAATGGACGAACTAGAAGAGATTATGTTGTTCCGTATAATGGGGACAAAAACCAAAAACAAAAAGCAAACGTTTAATAAGGAGCGGGCAAAATACCAAAGACAGCTTTTAGACTACCACATGCTACCGAGCACCAAAATTAGCTATGACGACATCGCTGAATACCTGCTCTATTTTGAAGCTCTTCGTCTTGCCAGCGGCAATAATAGAATGGCAGCACAGGTATTTCGTTATTTAACTCACAATGGTTTTGCCACTAAACTCGAAATAGACAAAACCACCAGAACAATAAGTCACCGCAAAGCTCTATTAAAGAAGATCGGACTAAGAATAACCTGAAAGTTGAGCGCAACACCAAATCAACAGACTGCCACCATACAACTACTCTTTAGCCAACGTATTACCAGGCAGAAATATGGTATTTTCTCTATTATATTCAGCATCTTGCTCACACTTCTCTTCAAACGAAATCAGCGTAATAGAATAACAGATAATAAGTAATAAAATACTTAGAGAATCCGCCTTACGGCGAGCGGGGCACGGCCCCGCATTATATGGGTAAACTCCGTAGCGTATTTAGATTTTTATCTAACTATTGATTAAACCACGGGTATGTTTTTGACTAGAGAAATTATAAAAGTTTAGACTTTAATAAAATTCTGCGGATTCATTCTCTTCCCATATTTTTAAAGTTAAGCAAATAATTGAAATTAAACCTCACGTGTAAGTTCATTTTCAAAAGTAGACATTTTTTATCTACAGACCCGGAACAAACTATTCAAACCTTACACAAGATACGATTATTAGAAATAAAAGAACCCAAACTTACTTTATAAAAAGGTGAATAATATGAGCTATTCCACTCAAACACTGTACCCAAACAAAGATAACGTAGAAGATATTTTAAGTTTACCAAATATATTTACTAACGATGATAAAGATAGGTATGAAGACGAAGTTAAATCACTATCTACTACACCAGACTTCAAAGAACTTCACCTGTTGATTAATGAAAATAAAGTAGTTGGTTTTTTGGCACTGAAGGGAGCATTACCATGTTCAGATATTAATCATTTAGTATTAGAAACAGCCTACGTGTTGATACATGAAACACATAGAGGGCAAAAGCTTTCAGAAATATTAATAAGTAAATATCCAGAATGTATTGACCGTTGGGTAGATGCAGCTCTTCAAGCTTCATATACAAAAAAGCACCAAGAATTGATCTTTAATCTTCAAATTAATGCCGTATCAAAGGGGGGTGCTTCATTTAGAAAAAAAAGTGTTATGGCAGCAATGGAATGGTGCTTAAAAAACATACAACCCAAACTTAATAACAATCAAACTAACTCGTTCGACACTCCATATATATTTTTTGATTATGGGTATGGATTCAAACTAACTAGCTTTCCAAAAGCCGGGGACATCGAGATCTTTGATCACCCATCAGCCGGTCAGATGAGCAACAAACAGATTCATGAAATTGTTTACAACAACTAGTTACGCAACTTAACCAATAATTCAACGTCTATAATTCACAGCACATTTAAGACACTTCGCAATTGAGCTCCAATGGTAAAAAACGGCCAACTGGTCTTTTCGCATAACTATCGAAAGTGAGCATTAGCGATCATTATTCGCAGGTGTTTAAATAGCGAGCTAACAACCTAAAGCCGGCATTACTCACTACGAGTGAATCGCG
>ENA-OSET01001437-OSET01001437.1-sediment-metagenome-genome-assembly--contig:-NODE-1437-length-24657-cov-12.839788_pt1 | contig 24657 bp, 21 predicted proteins | sample MGYA00237882_ERZ534229 | MGnify/ENA primary metagenome ERZ534229 (study PRJEB26408, sample SAMN06266212) | sediment metagenome | isolation source: Hudson Canyon methane seep mesocosm | place... | reverse complement strand
CAGCCTCACAGAGAAATGGCTAGTGGTTTATCCGCTGCAGTGGGGTTTAAAAATGCTTCAGATGGTAGTTTTACCACTGCGACTCACTCTATTAAGTCGGCAGCTCACCCTCATTCATTTATTGGCGTGTCTGAGCAGGGAGATATCGGTGTTGTTCGAACGGAAGGTAATCCAAACGGACATATTGTATTAAGAGGCGGAAATGGACAGCCTAATTTTGATGCATTAAATGTGGCGCGTTGTCAGCATGCGTTACGAGACTCAGGGCTTAACCCCCGTATTATGGTTGATTGTAGCCATGAAAATTCAGGAAAAGACCACCTCAAACAACCCGAGGTATTAAATAATATTGCAGAGCAGATAAATGCAGGTAACAACTCAATTATGGGGGTGATGCTAGAAAGCCACCTTAACGAAGGTCGCCAGAATATCACTTCCGATATGGAGTACGGTGTTTCAGTGACCGATTCATGCATGAGTTGGGAGCAAACAGAGCGCTCAATTAAGGCACTATTTAGTGCCATCTAGCGTTGAAATGGCCAGTTTTCCTGCTAATAAGAGCAAAGCGCCGCCCATTATCCGCTCGACCCAGTGGCCGAAGCGTGAGAAGAGTGAGCGTACATTGTGGTGAGAGAAAAATAGAGATAGTCCAATAAACCAGAGCCCTGTTGCGAAAGCCATCCAAAGGCCATAAATAAGCTGAATGGAGGCCGGCGTTTCGGGGCTTATAATCACTGAGAACAATGCAACAAAAAACAGGGTAGCTTTTGGGTTTAAGGCATTGGTTAAAAAACCAAGGCGAAAACAAGCGTGAACTGACTGAGTAGAAAGGAGTCGATTATTGGGGCTGTCTGGGTGAGTGGATTGTAATGTATGAGAGCTGCTTACTGTTTGAGGTTTGGCATTAATGCATTGCCAGCTAACGTAGAGTAGATAACCTACTGCAAGTACCTTTAGTACATTAAAGGCTAACACCGACTGAGAAATGAGTAGCCCCAAGCCTAGTAATGAATAGGTTACATGAATCAATATACCAATGCCCACGCCCACGCTTGTCCAGATAGCCTCTTTTCTACCAAAGCTTAGGCTCTGTCTTACCACCACCGCAAAATCAGGCCCAGGACTAGCAACTGCCAGTAGGTGAACAGTGGCCACCGCAATAAATTCAGGCCAGTACTGTGAGAGTAGCATTTTGTTCTTTTCCTTCTTTGAATATCAAATGAACTAAATGATTGTTGCTGAGTCAAATTCCGTATTCGTAAATAGTATACCTTCAAGCAACAGAGAGATCATAACCCTAATGACTGCATCCAGATTCAGCCTAATACTTATCCTGTTCTTCAGTTTTTTTACTGCTAGTTTTGCCATAGCTGATAACGCTTCATCAACTAAGGTTCAAACGGATGAAGCGAGAAAAGTAGTGATGTTTAGCTCTACTTATTGCCCCGCCTGTGGGCAGGCTAAATCCTTTTTTAAGAAACATGATATCGCTTATCTGGAATTTGATATTGAAAAATCAACGGCTGCAAGAAGTTACTTTGATCGCCTTGGCGGTAGAGGCACACCTTTCTTATTAATAAATAATCGACGTATGCAAGGTTTTAGTGAAACGAGATTCTGGAATTATTACAGTATTATTGAATAGTCTGTAGTTATCGGTCTGTGATAAGTAATAACTATCACAATTATAAAATTAATTAATTATATTAATATCTGATTTTCACCTATCTTAGTGTTTATCGAAAGCAGCTTACCTAGCTGCTTAATCATTAGGAGAAAACTATGTTGCAATCAAAAGAAGGGCACGCGGTTCCACAAGTTACATTTCCAACTCGTGAAGATAATGAGTGGAAACAAGTGACCTCAAATGAGTTATTTGCAGGGAAAACCGTTGTTCTATTTGCTCTACCAGGAGCCTTTACACCAACTTGTTCAAGTACTCACTTACCTCGTTATAATGAATTGGCAGGTGTTTTCAAAGAGAACGGTGTAGACAATATTGTTTGTTTATCCGTAAACGACCCGTTTGTAATGAATGCCTGGAAAGAAGATCAAAATGCAGAGAATATCTATTTTTTACCTGATGGAAATGCAGATTTCTCTGAAGGCATGGGGATGGCTGTTGATAAAAGTGAACTGGGGTTTGGTAAGCGTTCATGGCGTTACTCGATGCTAATTAAAGATGGCATCATAGAGAAAATGTTTATTGAACCAGAGAAGCCTGGCGACCCATTTGAAGTGTCTGATGCAGACACTATGCTGAACTATATCAATGCTGAAGCTAAGCTACCATCTCGTATTACCTTGTTTAGTAAGCCTGGGTGCTCACATTGCCATAGAGCAAGAAACTTGTTGGAAGAACAAGGAATTCGTTATGAGGACATTGAGTTGGGCCAGCATGGTATTAGTTATAGCTCGCTTCAAGCTGTAACTGGGCGTGGCACTACACCACAAGTATTTGTAGATGGCACTTTAATTGGTGGGGCTGATGAGCTAGAGGCTTATTTGGCAGGTTAGTTTAACTATTTCGCGTACAAATGTAGGAGCGGATCTTAGCTTCGATTTTTAACAGGTTTCGCGCCAAAGTGGTGCTCCTACATGCTGAGAGGAAAATATGAAATTTGATGTAGCCATTATTGGTGCAGGCACAGCAGGCCTAGGCGCTTATCGTGCAGCAAAGGCGCATACCAATAGCGTTGTTCTAATTGAAGGTGGTCCATATGGTACAACCTGTGCACGAGTGGGTTGTATGCCAAGTAAGCTTTTAATCGCAGCGGCAGAGGCTGCACACGCTATTGAGCATGCTCATGTTTTTGGTGTACGGGCAAACGATGCAACCGTTAAAGATAAAGCGATTGTTGATGGTCGTGCAGTCATGCAGCGCGTACGTTCAGAAAGAGACCGCTTTGCTGGTTTTGTAGTGGAGTCTGTAGATGATATTCCTGCTGAAGACAAAATTAGAGGATATGCACGTTTCGTTGACGATAACCTATTAAAAGTTAGCCTCGAGTTAGGTGGTGAACTTGAGCTGAGTGCTGATCGTATTGTTATTGCAACGGGAAGTAGGCCTAGCTACCCACCTTCTTTTGAAGCATTGGGTGATCGATTGTTAATTAATGATTTCATTTTTGAATTGGACGATTTGCCTGAATCTATTGCTGTATTTGGCCCCGGTGTCATTGGGTTGGAGTTGGGGCAATCTCTAAGTCGTTTAGGTGTGGATGTTCGTGTTTTTGGTAGAGGTGGGGGCTTGGGTGCCACGCGAGACCCTGAAATCAGAGAATATGCTAAACACGCTTTTAACGAAGAATTTTACCTTGACCCTGATGCGAACGTTAAAGGAATTGAGCGAGTTGAATCTATATCAGAGGGAGTGAAGAAAACACAAGTTGAAATTGTCTATGTCCATCGAGATAAAGGTGAAGTAATTGAGCGCTTTGATTATGTTCTCGCGGCGACGGGGCGCAGGCCAAATGTTGATAAACTTGGCTTTGAAAACCTGTCTCTTGAGTTAGATGAACGAGGTGTTCCCGTATTTGATCGTTATACGATGCAATGCGGTAAAAGCCATATCTTTGTGGCTGGAGATGCCAATAACGATATTCCACTGCTGCATGAAGCTGCAGATGAAGGGCGTATTGCCGGGGATAATGCAGGTAACTTCCCAAAAGTGTTAGCAGGGCACCGGCGGGCACCCATTGGTGTGGTGTTTACTGACCCTCAAATTGCAGCCGTTGGTTTAACTCTTGATCAAGTAAAAGCACGTTGCCAGACTTGTTACGCTACCGGAAAAGTGTCTTTTGAAGGACAGGGGCGTAGCCGAGTGATGGCAAAAAATAAAGGTTTGCTTAAAGTTTATGGCGAGCAAGGTACAGGCTTGTTTTTGGGGGCAGAAATGTTTGGTCCGGCAGCTGAGCATATTGCTCATTTATTAGCTTGGGCTGTTCAGAAACGTATGACGGTATCTGAAATGCTTGAAATGCCGTTCTATCACCCTGTGATTGAAGAGGGAGTAAGGACGGCCTTGAGAGAACTTAATCATAATTTGCACATCGGACCGGATGTTATAGCGCGGTGCCTGGATTGTGGGCCAGGAGCTTGATTTGATAGTTTAAGGTGGGTGTTGTAATCGTTATTTTTCTTGTTGTTGTCGTTGAGCGGTGCTGGTAGTCTGGTATCGCTTTTTTTATGCTACACGTAATTGAATGACTTACACAGATTGATGGAAAAATAATGACTTACCAAGTTGAAGGAATGGACTTCATCATCCTCAGTATCGCTTCTGTTTTTACAGGGGCATTTATTAATCGTATCGTTCCGATATTAAAGCGTAACAATATTCCTGATGCAGTCACGGGAGGGTTACTTTTTAGTTTTGTAATCGCAGTTATTAGCAAGCAATGGGATATGACGTTTGAATATGATTTGCGGGTTCGTGATTTACTACTGTTGGTTTTCTTTACCACCGTTGGCTTAACCGCCAAATTTAAATTGCTATTAGCCGGAGGTAAGGCGCTGGCTATTTTGCTTGCTGCTGCCATGCTGTTTTTATTTTTACAAAATACTACCGGGGTATTAATTGCTAAAGCATTTGATGCTGAACCTGCTTATGGTTTGTTTGTAGGAAGTATTTCTTTGGCTGGTGGGCACGGGACTGCCATTGCGTGGGGAGCTGAGGCTGCAAAAGCAGGGCTTGAACATGCTGAGATATTGGGTATTACCTTTGCCACATTTGGTTTGATAATGGGAGGCATTATTGGTGGCCCTATTGCGGGTCGTTTAATTCGGATAAACAATCTTAGACCAGAAGGCAGTGGTGGAGAAATAGATACGATAAAAACAGTATCTGAGGTAAAAGAGCAGTATAAGCCAACAGAGTTAAATGAAATATTAAAGACCATTCTTATAATTGCTGTTTGTATTCAGGTAGGCGATTTGGTTAACCGTTTTCTCTTTGATAGCGGAATGCTGCTCCCTGGTTTCTTAACAGCGATGTTAATGGCTATTGCTATTACGAATGCGGGAGAGGTTTTTAAATTTAAAATTAGCGAGCGTACGGTTGATGTAACAAATAATATTAGCCTTCAGATCTTCTTATCGATGAGTTTAATCTCAATGCAGTTTGCTGCTCTATCGGGCGGTATTCTTTCGGCTGTAATTATCATGTGCATTCAGGTAACCCTGATTACAATATTTACTATGTGGATAGTTTACCGGTTAATGGGGCGTAACTATGATGCTGCCGTTATGGCTTCGGGGTTTGCTGGTTTGGGGTTAGGCGCAACGCCGGTGGCCATAGGTAATATGAATGCAATTACCAGTAAATACGGCCCATCACCCAAAGCGTTTTTGGTTGTACCTTTGGTAGGTGCTTTCTTTATTGATATTGCCAATGCACTGATATTGAAATTCTTCTTAGCACTGCCAATGATGGGGGGAGGGTTTTAGCCATCCCCCACCGTTTTAACTACTCGCCGTTTTCTCTGGCGATTGCGCGATAAGCAATATCATTGCGATGGAACGAACCATTCCAGCTAATTTGCTTAGTTAACGCGTAAGCACGTTGTTGAGCTTCAGTCACTGTGTTACCTAAAGCACTGGCACAAAGTACACGGCCGCCGTTGGTTGTTACATTGCCATCAATCTCTTTAGTACCTGCGTGGAAGACTTTTTCGCCTTCTACTTCGTTGGTGGGGAGTCCTGAAATAATATCCCCTTTGTTGTAGCTTTCCGGATAGCCACCTGCAGCTAAAACAACACCAACAGAAGCACGTTCATCCCACTCTGAGGTTTTTTCATTAAGCTTGCCGTCAACAGCGGCTTCACACAGCTCAACCAAGTCAGACTTCATGCGAAGCATAATGGGTTGAGTTTCAGGGTCACCAAAACGACAGTTGTATTCGATCACTTTAGGTATGCCGTCAGCATTAATCATTAAACCAGCATAGAGAAAGCCAGTATAATCGTTACCTTCAGCGGCCATACCGTTAACGGTAGGATAAATAACCGTATCCATAATCCGCTGGTGAATTTCTGCTGTGACCACAGGGGCTGGTGAATAAGCACCCATTCCACCGGTATTTGGGCCGATGTCTCCGTCGCCTACACGTTTGTGATCTTGGCTGGTAGCCATAGCTAATACATTCTTGCCATCGACCATTACGATAAAGCTGGCTTCTTCACCTTCAAGAAATTCTTCGATAACCACGCGGTGACCTGCATCACCAAATTTGTTGCCAGCAAGCATATCTTTAACAGCTTCTTCAGCTTCTTCAAGCGTCATGGCAACGATTACGCCTTTACCTGCGGCAAGACCATCGGCCTTAACAACGATGGGGGCGCCTTTTTCACGAACGTAGCTGAGAGCTTGTTCCATGTCGGTGAAGTTTTGGTATTCACCGCTTGGAATGTTGTGACGAGCCAAAAAATCTTTGGTAAAGGCCTTTGAACCTTCAAGTTGTGCTGCGCCGGCTGTCGGGCCAAAAATGCGTAGTCCACGCTCTTTAAAAAGATCAACAACACCTTCAACTAATGGTGCTTCAGGGCCAACGATGGTTAAGCCAACGTTTTTCTCTTTAGCGAAATCGGCAAGACCTTTAAGGTCCATAACGTCAATATTCACGTTTTCAAGCTTAGGTTCTAATGCGGTGCCTGCGTTGCCTGGGGCAACGTAAACGGTGTCTACATAGTCAGCTTGAGCTGCTTTCCATGCTAATGCATGTTCACGTCCGCCACTTCCGATAAGAAGTACTTTCATTTTCTTTATGTCCTGTTTCATCGATCGGATATTGGGCTTTGAGGTCCAATATCCAGTGTCAGACGATTATTAATGTCTGAAGTGACGCATACCTGTGAATACCATCGCAATGCCATGCTCGTTTGCAGCATCAATAACTTCTTGATCTCGCATTGAACCACCTGGCTGAATAACTGCAGTGATACCCGCTTTAGCCGCTGCATCTATGCCATCTCTAAATGGGAAGAATGCATCTGACGCCATAACAGAACCCGGTACTTCAAGGCCTTCATCTTCGGCTTTTATACCTGCGATTTTAGCACTGTAGACTCGGCTCATTTGGCCTGCACCTACACCAATGGTTCTGCCGTTTTTGGCATAAACAATCGCGTTAGATTTAACAAACTTAGCGACTTCCCAGGCGAATAATAAGTCATTCAATTCCTGTTCGGTTGGCGTGCGTGTTGTTACCATTTTCAGTTCGTCGTGATTGACCATTCCCAAGTCACGATCTTGTACTAATAAGCCACCATTAACACGCTTGTAGTCGAAGCCAGGTACGCGGGAGCTGTTAAACTCACCGCAAGCCAGTAATCGAACATTCTTTTTAGCTGAGACTACATCTATTGCGCCCTGAGATATAGTTGGCGCGATAATAACCTCAACGAACTGACGATCAACAATTGCTTGTGCCGTGGCTTCATCTAATTCTCGGTTAAAGGCGATGATGCCACCAAACGAAGATGTTGGATCTGTTGCATAGGCCAAATCGTAAGCTTGTTTGATGTCTGCACCGATAGCCACGCCACAAGGGTTGGCGTGTTTAACGATAACGCAGGCAGGGTCTGCAAAAGGTTTAACACACTCAAGTGCTGCATCTGTGTCAGCAACATTGTTGTAAGAAAGAGCCTTACCTTGTAATTGCTTAGCGGTGCTAATGCTTGCTTCAGCAGGGTTACTCTCCACATAGAATGCAGCCTGCTGATGAGGGTTTTCTCCGTAACGCATGTCCTGAGCTTTAACAAACTGAGTGTTAAAGGTACGCGGAAACAGGTCAGACTCGTTGTCTTCTGTTTTAGTTCCCAGGTAGTTTGCGATCATACCGTCATAAGCTGCTGTATGTTCGAAGGCTTTAACGGCCAAGTCAAAACGAGTGGCAAGCGCTAGTGCGCCATCGTTTTCTTTCATTTCAGCAAGAACCGCATCATAGTCTGGTGCATTTACAACAATAGCGACGTCTTTGTGATTCTTGGCCGCTGAACGAACCATAGTAGGCCCACCGATATCGATATTTTCTATCGCTAAAGGCAAATCACAGTCGGGACGTGCGATGGTGGCTTCGAATGGATACAGGTTAACGACAACCATGTCGATAGGGTTGATTTCGTGCTTGTTCATCACGTCATCATCAATACCACGACGACCTAAGATCCCACCGTGAATTTTAGGGTGTAATGTTTTAACACGGCCATCCATCATTTCTGGAAAGCCAGTGTAGTCAGACACTTCCACAGCGGCAACACCGCTATCGGTTAACAACTTGAATGTTCCGCCAGTAGAAAGTATTTCTACGTTCATCTTTTCCAGAGCTTGAGCAAACTCTACGATGCCGGATTTGTCAGATACGCTGATGAGAGCGCGGCGAATACCTTGTTTTTCAGTCATGGTTTATTGTCGTCACATTGAATAAAGAAAACTAACTAAACAGTTTAGCCGTACAGAGCTTTAGTGAAATATAGCTGCGTTCTACAGCAAGCCGTATTGCTTCAGCTTTTTACGTAAAGTGCCGCGATTAAGGCCTAATAATACAGAGGCTTTAGTCTGATTGTTTCGCGTGTACTTCATTACCTGCTCCAGAAGCGGGGCTTCAACTTCTGAAAGAACTAAATTGTATACTTCGGTGGCTGGTGTGCCATCAAGCTGTGCGAAATAGTTTATTAATGCTTTCTCTACACTGTCACGTAGGGTTACGTTACCTTGTGCGCCAAATGGCAGACCAAGGTCTTGTGTGTTTTCTGAGAAAGAAACTGGGTTTGCAGTGGCGTGTTCTGCAAATGCTTCAGTTGTCATGCGATGGTGTCCTCTCCATTACTTAAACTTTCAAATTTAATTGCTTTAAAATACTGCGTTATCGCTGCAAGCTGTTGTGGTGCTGACTCGATGCCATTAAAGGCTTTTCTAAAATCATTGCCATCCTTGTGCGATTTTAAATACCAGCCAACATGCTTGCGTGCGATACGAACGCCCAAGTGCTCACCATAAAATTGGTGTAATTCTTTGATGTGGGATAATAAAATATTACCCACTTCAGTTGCATCTGGGGCTTTTAGGTGTTCTCCCGTTTCCAGGAAGTGATTAATCTCACGAAAAATCCAGGGCCTGCCTTGTGCTGCACGACCAATGAGTAAACCATCTGCTTGAGTATGATTTAGAACAAACCGGGCTTTTTCAGGTGAGTCAATATCTCCGTTAGCGAATACAGGAATACTGATACTTTGCTTAACCGCTGCAATCGTGTCGTATTCTGCATCTCCGCTGTACCCGCAAGCGCGTGTTCGACCGTGTATGGCTAAAGCCTTAATGCCGGTGTCTTCTGCCATGCGGGCAATGGTCATTGCGTTTTTATTACTTGTATCCCAGCCCGTCCTTATTTTTAAGGTGACGGGTATATCTACGGCCTCGACGACCGCTTTAAGAATACTTGCTACCAGAGGCTCATCTTTTAGAAGCGCGGAGCCTGCGGCGCGGTTACATACTTTTTTAGCAGGACAGCCCATGTTAATGTCAATAATCTGGGCGCCATGCTGTTGATTCATCTGGGCTGCAGCAGCCAGCATTTCCGGGTCTCCGCCTGCGATCTGAATCGATCGGGGGCCGGGCTCTCCATCATGATTTAAACGTTGACGTGTTTTTCTTGTGTTCCAGAGTGTTGGGTCTGCAATGACCATTTCTGAAACAGCTAACCCGGCCCCCATTTTTCGGCATAAAAGTCTAAATGGACGATCGGTAACACCCGCCATAGGTGCCAAAATCAGTTTGTTTTTCAATTCGTAAGGGCCAATATGAATCACAACTGATCTCTCTACTCTCTACAATAATGGGTCTTCTATGCTGGGTTAAAACAGGGTGCTAATGATACTAGCCAGAGGCCTGGCGATAAAGGGAAATATGAGTGAAAAAGTGATTATTTTTCGCTCATATTGGTTGACAATTGAACACTTATTTGCAGGTTTTGCTGGCTTTAGTCAATTTGTGGTGTGTGTTTAAAAAAACCAACCTTGTAATTAACTGCATCGTTTCCAGGGTCGAGTATTTCGAGAGATATATGAATGGGGGTTCCTTTTGGCATTCCCGTCCACTCTTTAACTTCCCCTGCAAGGTACTCTGATGGTTCAAATAGTCGTTGTGCAACAATTTTGTTGTTCAAGTCAGAGAAGTAGAGGGCCATATTTGGAAAGGGCTGCTCATAGGCTGCCTGGTTTACAATTACAGCATCAATAATTAATGCTTTTCGTGCGGTTGGATGACTGCGAACAATCAGGTTTTGACTTTTAATTTGAGTGGTATCGATTAAGTCAGGAAGCTGGCATTTAAGAAGTTCACATGCCTTCTGATAAATCGGTCTTAACTCTTCATACTGAGCCAGTTTTCCATAGTTATACCATGCAAATTGGGCGCAGAGGACTATTAACAGTGATAGGTTTAGTACTGACCAGATTAATGATCCGAAAAAAGAACGACTTGAGGCGTTTGGTAGATCTAGGGGGGCTGCCTGAAGATGTTTGTATTGTTGTGATGAGTCTGCCTGAATAGCCTGCTGAGAGTTGCCTGGCTCATTGTCAGTGGTGCTATCTACTTCTGATGTACCTGCACTGGGCTTGTTTTCTTGCTTTGTAGCGGCTGCTGATGGCTCTTCGTCAAGTTCAATGAATTCATCTGATAGCTGGAATGAGTCTTCTTGTTTTAGACTTTCTTTTTCGGGCTGTTCTGAGTCAATATCTTCGAGCATTTCTTCTGCCCAGCTTTCATCAGAGCCTTTTTTCTTGCCAATGACTTCATCATCTACATCATCTGAAAAATTGTCGTTTGCAAAGTGATTTGAATCGCCTTCATCTATTTCAAGAAAGCTGTCACTAAGTTCAGATGAGAATGTACCTTCTCCAGCATAAGAGTCATCTTCACTGTCTTCGTCAGGGTTATCCTCAAAAACCAATTCTGTTTCTTCTTCTGGCTGAGGTGCTGAACTTGGTGGGGGCGTGGGGCTTGGGTTAGTTGGTTGTGCTGCTACTTCGTGGTGTTTTTCCGTTTGTTGAACTGGAGTATTCGCTTTCACACTAGCGTCTATTATATTTTCCAGTGCGTTAAATACTTCCAGGCAAGAGCCACAGCGAACCTTTCCTCCCGCTGCATTCAGGTGTTGGTCTTGTACTTTGAATGTAGCCTGACAATGGGGGCATTGAGTTAGGTGGGTGTTGCTCATCGCGTCCGTTGCATCCTTTGGTCGTATTTTGGGGGTTATTTAAAGTGTAGCGCTTTTTTTTAATTATAAATAGCTATCGCTTACGTCCATTAAGGCGCATCCACTCATCCTTTTGCGTGGGGGCTTCCATATCGAACCATGCTTTATAACACTCATTTACGTCATTTGCTTGTTGTTCCAAAATACCAGACAGGGCTATTAACCCATCTTGCTTTGTCATAGAGGCTATATTTGAAGAGAGCATGATCAGTGGTTGAGCTAATATGTTGGCAAGCATTACGTCGGCTTCAACCTTGGGAGCATCATCTGGCAGATAAAGTTCAAACCGCTCTTCTGCAATACTATTGCGACGTGTGTTTTCTTTTGAGGCTTCAAGTGCTTGCGGGTCATTATCTACACCTATAACTCGCTTTGCGCCTAATAACAAGGCAGCTATGCCTAATATGCCGGAACCGCAGCCGTAGTCGACGACGACTTTGTCAGTCAGGTCTTGTCCATCTAACCATGCGAGGCAAAGTGAGGTGGTAGGGTGGGTGCCAGTTCCGAATGCAAGACCTGGGTCTAGCATGAGATTAATGCCATCGGGTTCTGGTGGCTCTCTCCAGCTTGGGCAAATCCAAAGTCGTTCGCCAAACTTCATCGGGTGGAAATTTTCCATCCACTCTCTTTCCCAGTCTTTATCTTCAAGAATTTCAACTTTATGAGGGGGGAGAGGGTTGCCACTTAGCGCTAGATATTTTGATTCGATTGCAGGTATTATTACCTGCATATCAGCCTCTGCATCAAACAGACCTGTAAGTACGGTATGATTCCAAAGTGGAGTTGTGCCTCTTTCAGGTTCAAAAACAGGCTGGTCTTCAGCGTCTTCCATGGTGACGGCGCAGGCTCCGAACTCCAATAACAAGTCTTCAATATTTGAAACCTGATCAGGGTGAATAGTAACTTTAACTTGTATCCACGGCATAGTAAGACCTTATCTATTTTCTATAATATTTGTGTAACTTTTCACGTTAATTCTTTATCAACTCTTCAAGATAATGAATCGTAAACTCTTCATGACGGAACCCTGCATCTCTAACAAGTTTTCGATGCAGTGGCACATTGGTTTTTATGCCGTCTATCACAAGTTCATCCAGTGCAACCTTCATGCGATTAAGTGCGCTTTCTCTGTCTTCGCCATGAGTAATTAATTTACCGATCAATGAGTCATAATACGGTGGAACTTTGTACCCACTAAATAGGTGCGAGTCAACTCGTACACCATAACCGCCGGGTATGTGAAAGTGCTTCACTGTGCCTGGGCTTGGGATAAATGTTTTAGGGTCTTCAGCATTAATTCTGCATTCAATGGCATGACCGCTAAAGCTTATGTCCTTCTGGGATACAGACAATGGTAAGCCGCTAGCAATACGTAGTTGTTCTTTAACAATATCAATACCACTGATCATTTCTGAAACGGGATGTTCTACCTGAACCCGGGTGTTCATCTCAATAAAGTAGAACTTGTTGTCTTGATAAAGAAATTCAAAGGTACCCGCGCCTTTGTAACCAATATCTATGCAGGCTTTGGTGCATGCTTCGTAGACTGTCTGTCTGGCATATTCATCAATATTCGGAGCAGGTGCTTCTTCCAGTACTTTTTGATGACGTCGCTGTAGTGAGCAGTCTCTATCACCCAAATGAATCGCATTGCCTTGCCCGTCGGCTAAAACCTGCACTTCAACGTGGCGAGGTTTATCCAGAAATTTTTCAAGATAAACGGTGCCATCTCCAAAGGCAGCTTTTGCTTCGCTCTGGGTTAATTGAATGCTATTAAGTAGAGCTGCCTCTGAATGAACCGCTCTCATGCCACGACCACCCCCACCGGATGCGGCTTTGATCATTATGGGGTAACCAATTTTATGTGCGATGGCGAGTGTGCGGTCATTGTTGTTGGTAACAGGGCCATTAGACCCCGGCACGGTTGGAACGCCTGCTTTAGCCATCGCTTTTATTGCAGATACCTTATTCCCCATAAGGCGAATAACATCATGAGGTGGGCCTATAAAGGTAAATCCACTTTTCTCTACTTGTTCTGCAAAGTCTGCATTTTCCGCCAGGAATCCGTAACCAGGGTGAATGGCAACAGAATCTGTTACTTCGGCTGCGGCGATAATAGCGGGAATGTTCAGGTAACTTTCTGCAGGGCTGTCGGGCCCTATACATACAGCCTCATCAGCCATTCTTACATGCATTAGATCGCGATCTACTTTTGAGTGAACGGCAACCGTTTGGATGCCAAGTTCTTTACAGGCTCGCAAAATGCGTAACGCGATTTCTCCGCGGTTCGCGATTAGTACTTTCTCAATCATGAATTGGAATTCCTCAGAGTCGTCTAAACAAGCGTGATCAGGGGTTGATCAAACTCAACAGGTTGTCCATTTTCAATGAGAATCGCTGAAACGGTACCGCTTTTATCTGCTTCGATCTGGTTCATCATTTTCATTGCTTCAACAATGCAAATAACATCACCGGCTTTAATGGTTTGTCCTACTTCAATAAAAGAGGGCGCACTTGGGGACGGAGCACTGTAATAGGTTCCAACCATTGGCGATCTAATAGCATGACCATTAAGTTCGTTTTCTGCTGCAGAGGTTGTTGAGCTGGTAGGGTTTATCTCTGCAGGTGTTGATGGTGCTGGCGCAGCTGCGACAAACGTTGGCTGAACCATAGGTGCTTCTTGCCTTCGGCGGCAGATACGCACAGAGTCATCGCCTTCTTTTATTTCAAGCTCTTCTATATCTGACTCTTCAAGTAGCTCAATCAGTTTTTTAATTTTACGAATATCCATTATCGTCTCTCGCTGTTCGTCTGTTGCCCAGCTTGTGCTGCGCGCAGTGCTGCCTGCAGTGCCAAGTCGTAACCCTGGCTACCTAAGCCACAAATAACCCCGACAGCAACATCGGAAAAATAGGAGTGATGCCTGAATTTTTCTCTGGCATGCACATTAGATAAGTGTACTTCAATAAAAGGGATTTCAACCGCTAGCAGCGCATCCCGAAGTGCAACACTGGTGTGTGTGAAGGCGGCTGGGTTGATAATGATAAAGTCGACTCCTTCAAGGCGTGCATCGTGAATACGATCAATTAACTCGTATTCAGCGTTACTTTGCAGGGTTTGAAGGTGGTGCCCTAATTCACTTGCGGTGCTTTGCAGGCGTTGGTTAATGTCATTTAAGGTTTCGGAACCGTATATTTCAGGTTCACGACTGCCAAGCATGTTTAGGTTTGGTCCATGAAGAACAAGAATAGTCGCCATAGCGAAATGTCCGTATAGTGCATTTTACAGTGATTTCGCCAAAGTTTGCCGTCTTTTATCAACATTTTCAAGGAAATTCGGAAAACTTGTGACTAGTCCTGTACCGCTAAAGGACAGAATTATGGAAGCATAGGACTGTCTTCCCTGAAGCTTCTTACGGTATTTCGGCCTGCACGCTTGGCATCATAGAGGGCGTTATCTGCTCTTTCGCAGATAAGTTGGGCATTTTCATCTGAGCCTGATGCTACTCCACAGCTGAACGTGACCTGAAATTCTTCATTACCTGCAGGCTGCCTGAGTTCAGCAAACTTTTCACGTATTTCGTTGATTATTTTTTTCGCATCGCTTTCACTTGTGTTGGGGAGCACTATTGCAAATTCCTCACCACCATAACGGCCAATGTGATCCGTTTTTCTTAGGCGCTGCTTTAAGAATAATGAGAGGCTTTTGAGTACTCTGTCTCCGATAGGGTGGCCGTAACTGTCATTTATTTTCTTGAAAAAATCGATGTCCAGCATGGCGAAGGTGAGCTTTGTACCATTTTGCTTGGCTTTGGCTATTTCGACTTCCAGTAGGTACAGGGTATGCGTGTGGTTGTATAATCCTGTCAGGCTATCCCTAATCATGAGTGCTAATAGAGATCTTGCCCTTCGGCCTCTGTTATGAATTGTTGAAGCCAAGTGTTTAGGGTTAATGGGTTTTGTTAAAAAGTCATCACCACCCAGACTCATTGCATGAAGCTGCTTGTTTATATCATCTTCTGCTGACAGGTAAATAATGGGCACACTGTGAAATTTATCTTGTTGTCTAATGACTCTGGCTAGTTCCATGCCTGTGCAGCCAGGCATATACATATCCATGATGACGATTTCAGGAGAGAAATCATTTAATGAAATGAGAACCTTCATAGGGTCTGTTATGACGCAGGTGGTCATGCCTGCCTTGGTAAGTACGTTCTCAATGTAACGAGCCTGTGCTCTTGAGTCATCTACCACCAGGACTTTGTAGGGGTCTAAAGGGCTTGCATTGGTGTATTCTTCAATTTTTTCAATTAATTGGCCCAGATCTACTACTTTATAAAAAAACTCTTCACCCCCACAACGAGAAGCCATTAGGCGAATTTTTATGTCATCATCTTCTTCACTGGTGAATAGAATAGGGATGGGGGTTTCATGGTTTGCTTGAATAGACTGAATTGTTTCGATGCCGGAGTACTGTTCTCCTCCAAAGTTAACATCGATAACAATGGTTTCTGGTTTATCGTGTTTTGCTGCATTGAGAAGTTCTTCTCCGGTATCAAAACTGACAGCACGAAACCCAAAAAATTCTAATTGTTTGATAATTCGTTGCGCATTTTCAGTGCTATTGAGCGCGATATATATAGGTGTTCGAAGGAATGTTCTGGGGGCTGTTTGGGTTTCCCTGTCACTTTTACGCTGAGTGCACTCGCTTAGTTCGGAAATAGCTTGATTGATGCCTTCTCTTTTAGACTCGTCAATGATGGTTGAATCTGAGTCTAATGCATCTAGCCTTTTGGTAAGCTCCTGAGCAACGACTTGATGTTGAGCCATCTCAAAGCGTGAAGCGAACTTACCCAGTTTAGCTGAAGATTCTTTGAGGTCATTAAGCCACTGTAGGTCTGCCCAGTCGGAGTCTTTAAGCTTCTGCCAGTTATCCAATACAATGCGAGCCTGACTAGTTACTCGTTTTGAAAAATGCTGTTTTAGCTTTTCGCGCTGATCTTCTGATGACATTAAATAATCCTTTGCTCGCGACGCTTGAATAGTCGCTTACACATATTTCTCGTTTTTATTCGTGTAACGCCTGTCGTGTAGTACCAGTGTTATAATTGCGTAGCTGCACTTGTGTAGTGCCTGTATCGTTATTTTTATTCTGAACAATGTAAATAGTTTTGAAATGTAACTATTATTGTAGAGAATTTCCAGATGTCTATAGTGTTAAATATAGTCCTTTAATGTCATAGTGTGTAACTATTTGTAATATCAACTCGTTCGTGCAAGTAGACAGTTAAATACTATAATAAAAACAAAAATTGTGGCAAGGGTATGAGGTTGTTTGATAATGAATAAAAAAGAGGCTCGGAGTATTACTTTAAAGCAGATATTGCTTTGGTTTACCGGATTACTGATGGCTTCTTTGTTAGTGGTTAATTTCTTTCTTAACATCAGTAGCTCTCGTGATTATATGCAGCAGCAGTTGAGTTCGCATGCTCAGGATGCCGCCACATCTTTAGGCTTATCTTTATCTTCAGTTATTGATGCAAATGATACGATTATGGCTAGCTCTATGATCGATGCCATGTTTGATAGCGGGTATTATCGCCACATTATTTATTTTGATGTGAAGGGGGATGCCAAGGTTTTACGTCACTCACCGATGAAAGTCGGTGGGGTGCCTGCGTGGTTTGTTGAATGGGTTGATCTTGACGCGCCAGAAGGAAAGGCAGAAGTAGTGAGTGGCTGGATGCAATTAGGCAGTGTTTCTGTGGTTAGTCACCCTGGATATGCTTATGAACAGTTATGGCGTAGTTTAAAAGCAGAGTTGGTCTGGTTTGCCTTAATTGGCACGGTGGCTTTTTTAGCAATGAACCTGGTCATAACCACTATTCTATTGCCTTTAATGAGAATGGAGAAGCAAGCCAAGGCCGTGCGAGATAGAGACTTTAGTTATCGTGCTCCCATGCCTAAAACCCGAGAACTTAAACGAGTGGCTGTGGCCATGAACAGTATGTCTGATCGCTTGGGCAAAATGTTTGGTGAACAATTGGCATTAATTGAGCATTTACGTGCTCAGTCTTTTCAGGATGCAGTGACGGGCTTGGGTAATCGGGCGGAGTTTGATAAGCGCTTGAAGGCCGAGCTGGAATCTGAGCAGAGTGCAGCTGTTGGTAGTTTGCTGTTAATTCAGCTGGGTGATTTTACCGCTTACAATCAAGCAAATGGCCGCCAGGCTGGAGATGAATTGTTAAGCCTGTTGGCGGAGGCGATTAAATCGGATGCTGTAAAAGTAACAGATGCCTTTATTGCTCGCCGTTCGGGGTCAGATTTTTCGGTTTTTTTACCGGGTGTTGTTGATGAGCAGGCCGATAAATTTGCAAATGATCTTTTACATAAATTAGCCGGACTCCACCTGGTTAAGCAGATGTGCAGAAATGATATTTTGCATGTAGGTATTGCTTCAACTATGGCTAAAATTTCATTGCCTTTGTTTTTATCTGAAGCTGATATGGCCTTGCGTAGGGCGCAGGCTTCTGGACCCAATGGCTGGCAGCGTTATGTGCTGAGTAGTAGCTCTGCATTACCAGAAGATTCGGTGAAACAAGCCCATGAATGGCTCACAATCCTTCGCGAAACATTGTCGTCAAAGAGCATTGTGTTCCACTATCAGCCAGTTTATAACCGTGACCGCTCTTCGGTCATGCATTATCAGGTTCTTTCGCGTATTGAGGTTAATGATGAGTTGGTTGTAGCTGGGGTCTTTATTCCTATGGCTGAGCGTTTCTCTCTGTTAGTTGATTTTGACCGTTTAGTGGTTGATCAGGCTATTACAAGATTAGGGCATGGTTTAAATGTTGATGCGAGGTTGTGTGTTAATTTGTCGGTTCATTCAATTGCGAATACTGATTTTGTAAACTGGTTGTTAGATACCTTGAAGCAACACCCGAAAGAAGCCAGAAAGCTTATATTTGAAGTGTCAGAGTATTGCTTGCAAGAAGCAGGGGATTCACTGGAGCGGCTTGTTGAGTTCAGCAAACCATTAGGATACGAGGTGTCAATTGATCGCTTTGGTGTGGCTGCGGTTCCATTTTCCTATTTGCAACACCTGTCAATTCACTATATTAAAGTAGACCATAGTTTTATTAGAGATATTCAAAATAGTAGGGATAACCAATTTTTCTTGCGCTCCGTGCTTCAGATTGCGCACGGACAGGATATTCAGGTAATTGCGGTGGGTGTTGAGTTTGAAGAAGAGTGGAAATCTATTGAACCGCTCGGCATAGATGGCGCAATGGGGTATTATCTCTGTCGTCCACAAGAACAGATTGAGCATATTTAGTAATAGAGAGCAGATAATAGGGTTTTATAATGGCATTTCAAAGGACAAAAGAGTTTTTCGAAGATCGCTGGGAAGATATGCAGGATTACATGGGTGGAGGTTTATTGCCTAAGGTTATTGGCGGCGGATTGTTAGCCTATTTGCTAGTAGCGGTCGTTTTAGGTTTTTTCTGGAGTAGCGCACCTGCGGAATTTGAAGTAGAGGCTGCAGCAGCTAACAAGGCAATGCTTAATGGTCATGAAGTGGTTGTGGGAACGACAACAACCACGACGCTCATTATGCTAACAGAAACCTTACTTGAAAAGCCGGGTGGCTATATACATAACGACATTTTACCTCCTGGTTTATGGTTAGATAATATCTCTAGCTGGGAGTTTGGGGTACTTGTGCAGGTCAGGGATTTAGCAAGGGCGTTGCGTAAAGATTTGAGTCGCGTTCAGAGTCAGTCAACAGAAGATCCTGACTTGGCGATCGCCGAGCCTCAGTTTAACTTTGATAGCAATAGCTGGGCGGTACCTTCAACAGAAAGAGAGTATCGTCGTGGAATTAAGGCGCTTGATAGATACTTGGGGCGTTTATCTGACCCAAATAAAAAAGAAGCCCAGTTTTATTCTCGTGCCGATAACTTAAGTAACTGGTTGTCAGATGTTGAAAACCGCTTAGGAAGTCTTTCGCAGCGCTTGAGTGAAAGCGTGGGTCGTCAGCAGTTAGATTTAGGCCTTGCAGGTGACCCATCAGCGGTTCAGTCAACAGAAGCGCTGAGCATGACTGAAAAGAGAACGCCATGGCTTGAAATTGATAATGTATTCTATGAGGCGCGAGGCACTGCTTGGGCATTAATTCATATATTAAAAGCGATTGAGATCGATTTTGATAAGGTGCTTAGAGACAAAAATGCTTTGGTTAGCTTGAAGCAGATCATTATTGAATTGGAGTCAACTCAAGAGTCAGTATGGAGCCCTATGATTCTGAATGGTAGTGGCTTTGGTATGTTGGCAAACCATTCGTTGACGATGACTTCGTATATATCCAGAGCTAACGCCGCGATTATTGATTTAAGAAGTTTGTTGCAGCAGGGGTAGGGATAATTGCAATTCGTAGGGTGCGCCGTGCGCACCCTACATTAGAGTTTTTTACATAGTACCCATTCTCATTGCGCTTCCTATATTTAAAACATCCATAGTAATTTCATCAAAAGTCAGTAGCTGACCTTTGTGCTTAGTTATAAACTGTTCTGCCTGTTCTTTTTTAGCAAATGAAGCCAACGTTGGCCCCATAGCACCTTTCATGTTTGATCCTGCAACAAACCAAGCATTTTCAGCGCGTATCATATGTTCATCATTGGGTGAGTTCCAATCGCTACGACTCATGTCATGAACAAAAATGTCTTTGCTGTTAGGTTTATTTTCTGGTTGTAAATACCAGCTCATTAGATCTCGTGTAGAGCAGAATTTTCTAACCTGGTTATCACGCCCCTCAAATAGTTCGCCTTTAGGACCTGGGAAACCAGTAATAACCATGCCGCATAGATGGCACTCTTCGCCTGATTCAATGGCGATAGGGGTGTTTGTGACTTGCTTGCTTGCATTTTCAGCACCGCAAGCAGAGATGAATGCCAATATGAAAGCTATTGCAGCGATTTTTAAGCTTTTATGATTTGAAATATTATTCACACTTACCTCTAATTATATGGTTTAAATTTTTCTTCTGGAAAATGCCCAGTAGGCGGCACTGAGTGGTAATAATAACCACCCGATTAACACGCCAAATAAGGTCATATACCCAAACTCAACCTCGCTGGCCATTACTAGTAATCCACCTCCGCTTCCTTCGAACCCGACCAGATTAATCAGTCTGAAAACATCCGTCGGGTTTAATAATAAGAGGTAAGGAAATAGCTCAGGATTAAACTGTCCATCGGTGGCCACAAGAAGCCCCAATAAGCCTAAATCAAAAACCAAAACAAACAAAAACCAAGAGATTAAGGCCATACCTGCGGCTTTTGATTTTTCTGAAACCAGTGAGCTAATAAAATAAGCGGCCGCAACAAACACAACACCAAGCAGGGTGGCAGATAAAATAAAACGACTAAAAGCGACAGAAAGCGCGTACAGGTCAACGTCGCTGGCAAATAGCGCAATAATAACAGCAGCAGAGCCAAAGCCTAGAGCGGTTGATATACCTAGTATTAAACCGTGGCCAAGCAGTTTGCCAAGTAACAGCTGGGCTTTTGTTAGAGGGTAGGTTAGCAGTAGCAATAAGGTTCCGTCTTCATCTTCACCCACAATAGCATCATAGGCTAGTAATAGAGCAATGAGTGGAATCAGAAATACAGCCAGGCTAGCGAGGCTGATGATGGTGTTGGGAATTGAAGTGAAGCCAACCATTCCAGAAGCAGCAGCACCAAACCAGGAGATACCAATAGATAATAATGCAAAAACCAAAGTGATTGCGACAATCCAGCGGTTGCGCAGGCCATCTTTCAGCTCTTTTTGAGCAATACACCAAATTGCATGCATTATTGGACTCCTTCTTTTTGCTCTGCTTGTGAGTTCATGAAATGCGAGTGGCTGACATTGCCGGTATTGAAATCATTTTCAACAAAGTAACGGTAAAGTTGTTCAAGAGACGGTTTTTGTATATCTACATCTGAAACACCTGGGTGCTTCATTATTTCTCGTAAGATGTGAACTTTCTGAGATTCAAGAGTATTGATTTCTAATGTTCGGTCATCTAACGCGCAGATTTTCATGGCAACATCTTCAAGCTCAGAGCATAGAATATCCTGATTAAGTTCACCCTGTATTTGTATCTTCAGCGGTAACTCTGCTTGTTTACGTAAATCACTCAGTGTACCTAGTGCTTGTAATTGGCCATTGCCCAATATAGCAGCACGATCTATGTGTTTTTCAACGCCGGGCAGCACATGAGAGCACAGTATGACTGAGCAGCCTGATTTCTTTAGTTGATCAACCATTTGATAGAAATCTTGTGTGGCGATGGGGTCTAGTCCTACGGTGGGTTCGTCTAATAGCAATAATTTGGGTTCTGTTAATAATGCTTGGGCAAGACCTAAGCGTTGCTTCATCCCCTTTGAATAGGTTTTAACTTTGCGGTTTGCTGCATGACTTAGCCCTACCTCATCCAGCAACTGGTAAACTCGTTTTTTGCTTACTTTTTTTAGTTTGGCAAAGTAGGTTAGTACTTCTTTCCCGGTCAGCTGTTGATAAAACGAAACATTTTCAGGCAAAAAACCGAGTCGATATCGATAATCACTAAAATGGGATGATGTGGGTGCATGGCCAAAAACAGAAACACTGCCTTCAGAGGGTTCTAATAAACCAAGAATCAACTTCATAGTGGTGGTTTTGCCTGCACCATTATGACCAAATAAACCGAGCACTTCGCCTTCATCAATGTTTAGCGAAAGTGATTTTATCGCAGCCACACCGTCAAAATTTTTCTTAACATTTTCGAGCTGAACAACACTCATGATGGTGCTCCTGTTGGCCGAGTGGTCTGTATTGGTTTTGTTATCATGGTTGGTTTCATTAACGGGTAACTATCGGTAATGCCTGGTGATTTTAAAATCGGGAACTCCCGTTGAATCCATCGTAATGTTTCCACTGCAGGGCTGTTCATTAATACTTTTGCAGATGGATACTTCCATAATAGCTTATCGACACCATCATTGGGTTCGTAGACAATATCTCCGGTTCCATTGTTATCTCTGTCCCAACCTAGGTAGTCACTCCAGAAATTTCCAGAACCTTCGTGTGACCACTCTTGAGGGCGCGTAGCTACATACTTTACTTGCTGCTTGTTGCCGATAAAGCTGTTGCCGGCAATCACATTATCTTCTGACCCTGCGGTAAGGTGGATGCCTAAATCACTTTCTCGCATGGTATTGCCTTCTAAGTGATTATAGAACGAATTGTAGATAAACAGTGCCTTACCTTCAGCGCCTCTTGTTGCATTATTATTAGTGAATGCTGAATTCTTGCGGATGTTGGTAATGGTGTTATTTTTTACGGTGGAGTTGGTAATGTAATTCATCAGGATACCGTAGTTTTCATCCCACTCTGAGCGGTTGTTTAGTACGGTTAGATACTTTGATTGCATGAGTGCATACCCTGTTCGGGTATGGTGAGTATAATTATTTAAGACTTTGTTGTGGTAGGAGTACATGTAATGTACCCCATAACGCAAATGATGAAACTCATTGTCGCGAATGGTGTTTTGGTTGCTGGTGTCAATGTAAATGCCGTCGCGGGTATGCCATACCTCATTGAACGCAATGTCGGCTCCCTTAGTTGCATAAAGGTGAATGCCATTGCCTCTGTCTTGAGAGCGAGTGTTTAAATCGCCTTCTATTCGGTTATGGAGTACTGATGTATTTTGAGCGGCATCTAAAAATACGGCGAATGTGGTTCCATGAAAATAATTGTTCTTGATGACAACATTATTTGCGGTCTTTTTTACCACAATACCTGCATCCATTTCGGTTAGATCATCCCCCCAGTCAACGATGTTACAGCCTTGAATAGTTACATCTGAAGCGGTGACCTTAATGGTGTTTTTTTGCTTGTTTCCGTTTAACTCCACTCCTTCGGAGCAGTTTAGGGTTAATGGTTTTTCTATTAGAAAATTGCCCTCATATACACCGGGGTTTAATTGAATAATGTCGCCTTTTCTCGCTTTATTAATTACAGACTGAAGACCAGTTGCCGGACTTATACTAGTAATTTTCTCTTCGGCCTCAACTTGTGATGAGAAGAAAAATGTTAATAAGAAATAAGTGACTAATGCGCCTAAATGAAAGATGTTTATTTTTTGGAACATCGGGTTACACTCATTCGAAAATAATAGAGAAATTAAGTCAGAATAAACGAAAATGAAGGTTGTTTACAGCTGATATTATGATGGAATCTATTTTGAATGATATGAGGGGGGAAAACCTTGAGTTAGCTCAACCTCCATTAAGAGGCTGAGCTAAAAATGCTAATTATTGGATAAATAATTAAGCTTTTTCGACTAGCATACGTCCGCGCATTTCCATGTGTAATGCGTGGCAGAACCAGTGGCAGTAATACCAGAATACACCGGGCTTATCAGCCGTAAAGGTAACAGACGAGGTCGCCTGTGGCCCAATTTCCATACTCATACCGTGGTTAGTCATCGCAAAGCCGTGTGTTACGTCTTCGATGGTATCGAGGTTAGTAACCGTTACGGTCACTTCGTCACCTTGCTTAACGGTAAATTCATTCATACCGTAGTTAGGTGCAATAGAGGTCATGTAAACGCGAACTTTCTTGCCGTCACGAATTACCTTGTTATCAGTTTCTAGTGTGATGCCATCTTTCTTAGCCATCGCCACTGTGCCAGCAAAGAATGGGTCATCACGTGTCCATAGCTTGCTTGGCTTCATTTTGCTACGGTGCACGATCATGCAGTCATGTGGCTCCGCGAAAGCTGGGCCGTCATGAACTAGTTTCATTTCATCGCCAGAAATATCGATTAACTGATCATTTTCTGCGCGAAGTGGGCCTACAGGCAAGAAACGGTCTTTAGAGAACTTACATAGTGAAACCAGGTACTTACCATCAGCATCACGGGTTTCACCCATGGTAGTGTGGTTATGGCCAGGCTGATAGTGTACATCTAGCTTCTGCTTGATGTAGTTAATCTTCTCACCGTTGTAGGCTTTAATAGCATCTTCAACGTTCCACTTAGCGATCTGGCTATCGATGAACAGTGTGGTATAAGCATTACCGCGACCGTCAAATGCAGTGTGCAATGGACCTAAGCCTAGCTCTGGCTCAGCTATAACTGCGTCACGCTCTTTGATTTTGCCTGCAAACAGATCAGAAAGTTTGTCGATAGCAATAATAGATACTGTTGGAGACAGCTTACCGTTAGCAACAAAGTACTTACCATCAGGTGAGGTGTTTAAACCATGGGGCGACTTAGGTACAGGGATATAGCGTGTGTAAGGGCTGTTAGCTTTCTTACGACCATCTAATACAGGTACTTTTGAATCACCAATAGTGGTTGCTTTACCGCCTTT
>ENA-OSET01001436-OSET01001436.1-sediment-metagenome-genome-assembly--contig:-NODE-1436-length-24663-cov-3.413569_pt1 | contig 24663 bp, 25 predicted proteins | sample MGYA00237882_ERZ534229 | MGnify/ENA primary metagenome ERZ534229 (study PRJEB26408, sample SAMN06266212) | sediment metagenome | isolation source: Hudson Canyon methane seep mesocosm | place... | reverse complement strand
GAAAACACTCATTTGGCACAAAGAACCAAAGGCCAGTATCAAAATGCCCTTCACTTGATGCCGCACAATCAGTCCTGGGCGCCTCGTGTTGAAACCTGCTCAGCACTTGAAAACACAGGTATCCCTGAAGTATGGAGCATGGTTGAAGAGTATGAAGCACTTAGCAAAGCATCACAGGAATTTGAAACAAAGAGAGCACAGCAAAATAGCGAATGGCTCGATACGCTTATTCAGGAAATGCTGACTTTAAAGCTTAAGCAAAGTACTAAAATACAAACAGAACTACCTTGCCTTCACAAAGCCGTGCTAGATAACAAAGTCACGCCTTATCATGCTGCGAGGCAGATCATTGACTTGCTATAATGATTAAAACTTTTCACGATAAAACCATGGGTTCTGGCTAAAAAGACTTCTGGAATAACAGAGGCTTTGAGTACTCGAAAGTTTCGTACATACTTACAAACGACAACTCACAGGCTCTATTTCAAGTTTCACTTGGAATTTTTTTAGAATTGAATCTTGGACCTTTGCAGCGAATTTTAACACTTCTTCTTCTGTTGCATCAGCATAATTAACTAGCACCAAAGCTTGCTGGACATGCATACCAACATTCTCCATACGCTTGCCTTTCCAACCTGCCTGGTCAATTAACCAGCCAGCCGCCAGCTTTACTTGAGCACTCGCTTGAGGATAAGCCACTATTTCAGGGAACTGTTTCTTTAGCCGCTCAGCCTGCTCAGCGCTGACAATCGGGTTTTTGAAAAAACTACCTGCATTGGGTAAGTATTTTGGGTCAGGCAGCTTTGCCTGTCTGAGTACAATGATCTTTTCCCTGATTTCTTTTACATCTAGATTTTGCTGTTTTTTCAGACTTTGAAGCTCTCCATAACCCAGAGAAAAGTCTTTTTCTGTGGACACTCTTAAACGGACATTCAGAATAAAATACTTGCTAGGGTTTTCTTTGAAGAGGCTATCTCGATAGTTAAATTGACACTGGTCTTTGGTGAGTACTTCAAGCCGTCTTTGCTCAACATTAAAGACTTCAACTGAATCAATCACATCAGCCAGCTCTACACCATAAGCACCAATATTTTGTACAGGCGCTGCGCCAACAGTACCTGGAATGAGTGATAAGTTCTCAATACCACGTAAACCTTTATCTGTTAATTCATTGACCAAGTCATCCCAAACAACACCTGCACCGACTTTAACTAAAACATCACCGGAATTTGTTGCTTGATAATCTATCGAATGCCCTAGAAAACGCAACACGGTTTTGTCCAAGTAGGTAGGCAGTATCAAGTTACTCCCCCCACCCAAAATCAAGATATCTTCTGCTTGAAAATCGTACAGCCTACATGCTTCAACTAGGTCTTCTGTAGAAGTGAGATTGATTAACACGCGCGCTTTACAGGGCAATGCCAGTGAGTTTAAATCACTAATATCTGCTTGTTGAAGCACTTCCATTAAGCATTTAACTCCGCATTGAGTTTATCAAGCAAACCCAAGCTAGCAGACTCAACTAGATCTAACACCTGCTCAAAACCACCTGAGCCACCATAATAAGGATCGGGAACTTCGTCTTCGTCCATATCAGTATGATCCAAGAATAGGGCTAGCTTATGTTTAAAGTCTGGAGGGCAAACGAGTTTAAGATTATGTAAATTCTCTTTATCCATTGCCAGTACATAATCAAATTTTTCAAAATCAGAAGGCTCTACCTGACGAGCCTGCAAGCTGCTCAGGTCGTACTCCCGTAATAAGGCAGCAGCTTGTGAACGTGGGTCAGGGTTTTTACCGATATGCCAGGCAGCCGTGCCAGCTGAGTCAACTCGGAGAAGGTGACTTAGATTTCTATCATCAACAATCTTTTGAAACACACCGTGTGCCGTGGGTGAACGGCAAATATTCCCCAAACAAACAAATAATATATTAATCATGGTGAGCTCATTTTGTTAATTAACGGCCTATTTGCACTTAACAGTGGATACTGGCTCAAGGAGCTACCGGTATGACAATGTAAGGTTACCTTGTTTTCATGCGAAATGAGCCGCTAAAAAGCCCCACTTTACGACATTAAATTTCTTAAACGCTCAAGATCTTCTGCCGTATCAACACCTGCTGGCGGTGCATCTAAAGCAAGCTCAACATGAATAGCTACGCCATTTGATAGCGCTCTTAGTTGTTCAAGGCACTCCACTTTTTCTGTCATACTCGGCGACCAAGTAACGTAATTTTTTAAAAAAGAAACTTTGTAGGCATAAATTCCTATATGTCGAAAGTAATCTGCACCTTCAGGCAGTATATTGTTCTGCTTATGCTCACCAAAAGATTCTCTCGCCCAGGGAATCGGGGCGCGACTAAAGTAGTTGGCGAAGCCTTGCTGGTTAAAGACTACTTTGACCACATTTGGGTTAAACACCAAGTCCACTTGCTCAATCTGTTCACAGAGCGTGGAAATACCTGCAGAGGGGTTATCTGCCAAGTTTTTAGCTACCTGGTTAATCAATGAGGGAGGAATCAAAGGCTCATCACCTTGAACATTGACTACGTGCTCATCATCTTGCAAACCCAGCTTCTGAACTACTTCTTCCAGGCGATCAGTACCTGAAGGGTGCTCGGCAGAAGTCATAATAACTTCAGCACCAAAACCTTGAGCGACTTCAAATATCCTTGAGTCATCCGTAGCAACCACTACACGTTGCGCCGCTGACGTTTTAGCTTGTTCGTAAACATGCTGAATCATCGGCTTTCCCGCAATATCTAGCAATGGTTTACCCGGTAAACGACTTGAAGCATAACGTGCAGGTATGATTACAGTAAATGACATAGCTTACCTTTTACTTTTCCAGTTTTTCATCAGTACTTAGTGTGCGCGCTTCGGTTTCTAGCATCACAGGGATATCATCCCGAACAGGAAAGGCCAAACCATCTGCTCGGCAAATTAATTCATTCTGTTCTTTTTTATAAACTAGCTCACCTTTACAGCAAGGGCACGCTAATATTGATAATAATTTCTTATCCATTGAACCAACCTTTTGATTTTAAAGAAGTAATAATTCTAGCTGCCAGATCATCGCTTAACTTAGCTGAAACAGGCAAATACCACGCGGCACTTAAATTAAATTGCCTGCATTTCACGGCATCTTTTTCAGTCATAAGTAAGGGCAAACCATTTTCGAAGCTTACATCAGCTTGCGTATAGGCATGATGATCGCTAAAAGCCAGTGATTCTACCAGTAAGCCATGATCGGCTAAAGTATTAAAGAAGCGTTGCGGATTACCAATACCCGCAATCGCATTGACCTTTTGTGCGCTGAAATTTGATAAGGGCAAACTCTGCTCACTATTCAGCGACTGTAGTTTACTCGCTTCCAAGTCCATTCTTAGCGCAGCTTGCTTAGGCTTAATAGAAGATGACCAATCAGCACCATTCATCACAATAAAATCAGTATATTTAATACGCTTAAGAGGTTCTCGCATAGGACCCATAGGTAATAAATGACCATTCCCCCATTTTCGCTCACCATCAAAGACACAAATTTCAATATCGCGGGCTAAGGCATAATGCTGCATACCATCATCAGTAATCACAATATCGCAGCCTTGCGCCTCCAAGGCTTTCACTGCAAGGGAACGCGTAGGGCTTACAAAGATGGGGCATCCGACACGCAATTTTAGCATTAGTGGTTCATCACCTACTTCAAGAACCGAACTGTCCGATAACACTTCGCGTACTTCATCTGTGGCAATCGAAGCACCATATCCACGACTCACAACACCCGGTTTAAAACCCATCTCTTGAAGCGATTCGACCAAGTAGGCAACTAACGGTGATTTCCCAGTACCACCTAACGTGATATTACCAACAACAACGACAGGTACTTTAGCGCGGTAAGTCTTCAAAATCCGGAATTGATATAATGATGTTCTAAGGTAAGTAATAAGAGAATAAAGAAGATTGAATGGCAATAACAAATACAACCATAAGGCACCTTGATACCACGATTTGGTGATAAATGTGGAGGTTTCAGATGCCATTCATTATGCCTTCTGGATTAAGATTAAGATTCAGTCTCAGAATCAGCATCGTCAGCCAAATTCATATTGTATAATTTGGCATATTCACCATTCATTGCCAGCAGTTTCTGGTGAGAACCCTGCTCAACGATTCGCCCTTCATCCATCACCACAATCTTGTCAGCATTTTCAACCGTCGATAAGCGGTGTGCAATCACAATCGTGGTACGACCTTCCATTAGCAGGTCTAACTCACCCTGAATAACTTTTTCTGACTCAGTATCCAAAGCAGAAGTTGCTTCATCAAGAATCAATATAGGTGAGTCTTTTAACAAGGCTCTTGCAATCGCAATCCGCTGCCTTTGTCCACCTGATAAAGCAATACCATTATCTCCTACCAAGGTATCAAAACCTTCTTCTTTATCTTCAATAAACGATAAAGCATTCGCCTGCTTGGCGACGCTTCTTAGTTGTTCAATTGAAGCGCCATCCAAACCACCATAAGCAATATTTTTGGCAAGACTATCGTTAAACAAAGTAACATTTTGGGTAACTAATGAGATCTGGTCACGCAATGAACGCAAGGTGTAATCGTTCACATCCACACCATCAAGCTTGATACTACCAGCACTTAAGTCATAAAAACGGGGAACCAAATTAGCTAAAGTGGATTTACCACTTCCGGAACGTCCAACCAATGCAACAGTTTCACCAGGTGAAATATTTAAATTAATCCCCTTTAGCACATCTCTATGCGTACCTTTATATCGAAAGGTTACATTTTCAAAACTAAGCTCACCGCTAACATGTTCAGTCGTATAAGTGCCTTCATCTTTTTCTGATGGAGCATCCATGACAGCAAATAGATCTCTTGCAGCAGCGACACCTCGTTGGATTTTTTCATTTACCTGCGTCAACTGTCGAATCGGCTTCGCCATGGTAGAAGCGGCCGCAATAATCACCACAAAGGCACCCGCTGACATACCACCTCGAACTTCAGGTGCTAGGGCTAACCAAACTAATGTAGAAATAGCTAGGGCAACCATCGCCTGAATTACAGGAGTACTAATCGCTTTAGTTAGCTCCAGTTTCAAACTTTGCTTTAAATTATAACGACTGGCCTCACCAAAGCGTTTGGTTTCATAGTCTTCACCACCAAAAATTCGTACTACCCTGAAGCCTGTTACAACTTCAGAGGTCACATGCGTCACATTACCAACTGAGTTCATTATCCGTTTACTGAGTGTACGAAAGCGCTTTCCTACATAGCTCACTAAAAAGCCAATCACCGGCCCTAAAGCTAAAAAAATCAATGTTAGTTTCCAGTTTGAGGTGATCATAACAATTAACAGCCCAACTACTGTTAAACCTTCACGAACAGTAACTGTCACTGCATCGGTAATAGCCGAAGCAACTTGCTCCACATTGTAGGTAATTCTGGAAATAAGGTGGCCAGAAGCATTATTATCAAAATAATGGGTCGGCAATTTTAAATAACAATCAAATACCTCGGTACGTATTTGATGAACGATATTACGCCCTACGTAGGCAATATAATAACCGCCTAAAAAGCCACCTAGCCCACGAAAAATAAAGAGTGAAAATATTAATAAAGGGAGTAAAAGGCGGTTTTCATCTGTTGGGTGTTCTACGGTATCAATAACAAACTCAAGCGCTTTTGCCATCATAGCACTGGCGCTGGCATAAATCGCATTCCCTATAATACTCAGAATAAAAAAGAATTTGAGCGGCTTTAAATAAACCAGTAAACGTCGATAAAGACTCCAATTAGAGTCAATTGTTTCTGTTTTGTGACCAGATAGCGCAGGACTTTTACTCATAAAATAGTGAATACCGTTTATTTCATAAATCGAGATTTTTGGACAATACCATCAAACAAACAAGCATTCATCTTTATTCACTATATTCAATGATTTCGATATATATTTGACACTTTTCGCGCAAAAGGAGCCCACCCCTACATAAAATATTGTAACTCAATTTTATGTAGGGGTGATTCTGAAGAGCGATGATTATTAGTGAGAGACCTTACTTAGATTTTGAACGCTGAGTGGTAATACTCAACTGCACAAAACCAAGCTGCCCGGCCACATCCATCACTCTTACGACATGCTCGTGTGATGTTTTAGCATCAGCAGTAATAATAAACGGAACCTTGGTATCGCCATTTGAAAGTTTTAACACGGCTTTTTTGAGTGTTTCTTCCTGATTATTCACCAAACTTCTTTCATTGATTGAATATTCGCCTTTCGCAGTGATAACCACCTCAATCTCTTTCACGGCAGCTTTTGCAGGCTCGCTACTTGACTGGGGTAAGTCAATCTCCAAGTGACTTTCTTTGGTAAACGTTGTTGATACCATAAAAAAGATCAGCAACAAGAACACCACGTCAATCATCGGTGTTAAATCTACACTGATTCCTTCACTGGCCTGTCGCTTGAAGTTCAAGAGACTTTCTCTCCTGTGTTATTCGCTTCACGGTCACCGTGGATAACTTCAACCAAACGCAAAGCTTCTTGTTCCATACTCACCACAATCTCGTCAACACGACGGGTAAAGTAACGGTGAAAGATCAGTGCAGGAATTGCCACGGTCATACCTGCGGCTGTAGTTATAAGTGCTTCAGATATTCCTCCAGCCAGTGCCGCCGCATTACCAGCGCCCTCTAACTGCAATTGAGCAAATACCTTAATCATACCGATAACGGTGCCTAACAAGCCTAAAAGAGGTGTAATCACGGCAACAGTCCCTAAAGCCGTTAAGAAGCGCTCCATTTCATGCACTACATGACTAGCTTCCTCCTGAATACTTTCTTTCATAATTTCACGGCCATGCTTGGCATTTGCCAGACCTGCCGCCAATATTCGACCAAGCGGTGCGGTTTCTTTTAATTCACGCAGACGCTTTGAGTTAAGTTCTTTCTTTTTGATCCAACCCCATAAATCCTGAACCAGTGATTTAGGTGCCAAACGGCTAATGCGTAAAGTCCAAAAGCGCTCAATAATAATTGCCAGCGCCAAAACCGAACATAGCAGCAAAGGAAACATGATAATGCCGCCCGGCTTTAATAAATCCAACACTTAAATTCTCCCAATATTATTTTTCATCGCAATTTGATTATTTTAATCAAAAACACTTTAATCGAAAACAGTGCCGACACTTTAGCACAAACAGATATTTAGAAAAGCCTGCATAAGAGGCTCTAGGTTAATTTTTGCTTATAATGTCGTATCATCATGCGCTTTAAGCACCCAAAATGGCGATTCACTGCTTCTGATAGCGTAAACAGCCAACTCAGGTGAATCTGTATTAAAAATTAAAGCGCCACTTGTCGCAGTGTTATAGATATTACGGGTAAATTTTGCTGCTCGTTCAAGCACTTTTTTATGCGGATGCCCAAAACGGTTTTTATATGCAGCTGAAAACACGACATAATCAGGTTTAACATATTTCAGTAATGCATAAGAAGTGGCATTTTTTGAGCCATGATGGCCCGCAATAAGCACATCACTTTTTAAGCCATGTTTGTAATATCTTACCAGTTCTAGCTCAGCCTCCGACTCCAGATCGCCCATTAACAAAAAACTCACTCCGTTCATACTCACACGCACGACACAAGAGTGATTATTTGAGGATATTTTTAACTTGTTTGAGCCTCTTACGTTTAAAGGGGTAACTAAAGGATATAACACTTCAAGTTTTAAGAATGGTGTTAACCACCCCATCCCCTCAATACATGGAGAAAAGACTTGACCCAAAGGCTTAGATAGTCGTTCACGTTCTCCGGCCCATAAATGAGAAGGATCAATCCCAGCTAACAAGTCACTCAAACCACCAGCATGGTCCCAGTCCCCATGACTAATGATAAGACCTTTGCTCGACGTTATTAGTTGGTGATTCCGCAAATAGGGTAAAACAGCCCGCTGGACAACTGATGATTTTTCGTATGCTGCACCAGTATCGTATAACCAAGTAGTGTGGGCTGACTGTATCGCAATTGCCAAGCCTTGCCCGGCATCAAACACAACCAGGTTACTCTCTTCCTCTTTAAAACGAGTCGGATAGCTGAAATAAATAGCAAGTACAAGTAAACAGCAAATAGAAAACTTTTTTATCCTGTAAAACAGCACGCTCGCCATCAACACCAGAGATAAAGCGACCGACATCAAAACCCCATTATCAGTTTTTAAGGGGTTACTCATGACTTGCAGGGAAGATAAAAAAGTCATCAACACATGCAGCACTTCATTAAGCATGACAAATAGTACAACTGACAGCTCGGGAAAGAATATTGAAACCACTAAAGCAATAAGCGCAAACGGCAGCACCACAACAGAAACCCAGGGAATCGCCACTAAATTGGCTAGACTGTTCGATAAACTATGCGGTACTCCGAAATAAGAATTCACGGGCGTTAGTCCAACCATTAAAACACACTGAACCATAACTAACACCACCCAGGGTGAGCTTAGTCTTGGCCCCAGATAAGCCAAAGCAAGCAACAAAGCTACGCACACAAAAGAATACCAAAACCCCACACCCAAAGGTGCCAAAGGGTCCAGTATTAATACTACAGTCAAGCCCATTATAAAGGGGTGCCATAAGCTGGAACGCTTAAACCCCATCAGATACACCAGAGCAATCACACACATCACCCACGCCCTCTGGGCTGACGCACTAAAGCCAACCAGTGATACATACACAAAGCCTACTAAAGCAATCATCACTAACGACTGCTTCGATTTAGGCAAAAAACGAAAAAAGAGCATAAGTATCACACCAATATGCAAGCCTGAAATGGCCATTAAATGCTGGGTTCCCGTTTTGCTTAACGTCTGGCTATCGACTTTGCTGATACCGGATCGGTCACCTAATAATAGTGCTTTAAGTAATCCTGCATGCTCCAGATCCAAGAAAAAATCATCCAGATATTTTGAAAGTCTGTCTCTAATAAAAACTAAATATTGGTTTGTGGATTTTTCAAACGATAAAGTTGCTTTTCCCGTATTAGGTAGCTCTGATATTATTCGACCCGTAGCAACTACTCGCTTTTGAAATAAATATTGCTCATAGCTGTTACCAACGGGGTTTAATGTGCCTCTTGGCTGCTTGAGCTTTACTTTTAAATGATGAATAGACTGTTCTGGAAAAAACTTAAACTCCAAATCATAAGCCCAACGCAAACGAATACGGGCACCTTCCTGGTTTTTCAAGGAGTTATGTGTATGCAATAATTCAGGATTAGACAACGAAAGCACGCAAAAGTCAGCATGTTTATTTCGCTTACCTTTGCGCACCAAAGAACAAAAGTATCCAACCAATTCCAGCTCAACACTTTCATATTCAAGCGCTAAGATAGAATCAATTTGTTTGTTTGCTTCGAAAGCAGCATAAAGATGCCCCAGCGCGAAAAAAATGGCCAACAAAAACCACTTCGGGCGCGAGATACAGCAAAAGACAAGAAAAGCCCCCAAAAGGAACAAAAGATAAACATACCAGGGCAACAAAAATCCATTACAATATAGTATGATTACACCTGCACAAAATGCAGTCATCCATGAGAACATTAACTCTTCCTTGAGTCTTAACTTTCAATAAACGGATAGAATCGTTCAGTATGCCTAAAGAGTTTATTAAAAAGTATCTCCCAGATCCCGATTCGATTAAAAACAACAAATCTTTAGGATTTCTTGGGCCCATCATTCATGACCCAAACCTATGGCACCTTAATCGTCATTCGGTCACTAAGGCTTTTGCTATTGGTTTGTTTTGGGCGAGCATCCCAATGCCCCTACAAATGTTGGCTGCGGCACTTTGCGCTGTTCGCTTTAAAGCTAACTTAGCCTTATCCGTTGCACTAGTCTGGATCAGCAACCCTTTAACCATGCCACCCATATTTTATTGTGAATATTTGCTAGGCGCCTGGATTTTGGATATTCCCGCTTCACCCTTCGAGTATGAATTGTCTTTTGCATGGCTTAAAGAGAAGTTATATGACATTGGAATTCCACTATATTTTGGATCTTTAGTGATAGGCATTGCGGCTAGTATTGGCGGGTATTTTGCGATTAATTTAGTTTGGCGACGCAGCATTATTCGTAAGTGGCAGCATCGCAGGGAAAAGCGCAACAAACATTAACTGACAATAAGAAAAACTAGTGGAACAACGAGGGGGTTGTGGCGTGAAAAGTTCCCAGATTTTATTATTTTAGCTGACGTAAACCACCCTCTTCCATAATCAAAACGCGATCCATTTTCTGCGCCAATGCTTTATCGTGTGTCACAATCACAAAGCTGGTTTCTAGCTGTTCTTGCAACTCTAACATGAGCTCCTGTATTTTCTTCGCTGTTGTATCATCCAGATTTCCTGTCGGCTCATCCATCAGTACACAGGCAGGGTTGTTTACCAACGCTCTAGCAATAGCAACACGCTGACGCTCGCCACCCGATAATTCAGAAGGTTTATGATGGGCCCGCTTTGATAGACCAACCTTCTCAAGTAAAGCTAAAGCTCGGGCATTTGCTTCTCGACGAGCATTACCAGCAATATATAGCGGCATCGCAACATTTTCTAAAGCCGTAAATTCCGCTAATAAGTGATGAAATTGGTAAACAAAACCCAAATATTCATTTCGTAAGCGGGTGATGTTTTTTTCAGCACATGTTGCTAAATCTTTACCGCAAAGTTTTACGGAACCGGAAGTAGCTTTATCCAAGCCTCCCAAAATATTCAACAAAGTTGTTTTACCCGAACCAGATGTACCTAATACACTGACCGACTCACCTTTTGACAAAGTAAAATCCAGGTCATGAAAAATACGTAACGCTTTATCTGCCTCATCGTAAGACTTACTTAACCCTTTGGCATCAATCACCAGCTCTTGTGACAAATCATTCATAGCGTAAAGCCTCCGCTGGTTGTACTTTTGAAGCACGCCAAGCAGGATAAAGCGTTGCCAGCAAGCTCATAACCAAGGCAGAACCTGAAATAATCAATACGTCTTCCAAAATCAGTTGTGAAGGTAAGTCGCTAATAAAGTAAACATCTGGGTTCAAGAATTGAATTTTTAATAAGGCCTCAAGTCCATGAATCAATTCACTAATATTCAGAGACAAGAGCACACCAATCACTGTACCAAGCACCGTACCCACAATACCAATATAAGCGCCCTGAACAATAAAGATCCCCATAATCCCTCTGGGCGAAGCTCCCATAGTGCGCAGAATCGCAATATCTGCTTTTTTATCGGTCACCACCATTACCAGTGTTGAAATAATATTGAAGGCAGCCACCGCTACGATGACCATTAACAGCAAGCCAATCATGGTTTTTTCCATGCGAATCGCCTGAAATAAGTTGCCGTGAGTACGAGTCCAATCAATACTATAAAAACCGGCATCAAGATTGAGTGCTATTTTATTGGCAACACTAGGCGCATCAAATAAGTCATGCATTCGCAAACGCAAGCCATGCACTGCACCGGAGATTCTTAAGATTTTGGCCGCATCACTCATATGAATAAGCGTTAATGAGGCATCTAAATCAGCGCCAACTCTAAATACGCCCTTAACTGTAAAGCGCTTTAAACGAGGAAAAACACCTGCTGGCGTTAATGAAGCCTCAGGCAAAACAACAGTGACCTTATCACCAATGGCAACACGTAATTGCCGCGCCAGGATCTCACCAATAATAATGCCAAAGCCACCCGCTTTTAAATCCTGCAAGTTCCCACGAATCATGTGATTGGAAATAATAGATACGTCGCGTTCTTCTTCAGGTAAAACACCATTTAACTGCACACCATTAACAGAACCATTGCGAGTAATCATGCCCTGAGCATTAACAAACGGAGCCGCAGCAAGTACTTCAGAATTACTCATTACCTGGTCTTGCAAAACTTGCCAATTCGTCATTTCAGCATAAGGTTTGATCACCGCATGCGGCACCATTCCTAGAATCCGCTGCTGTAGTTCTCGATCAAAGCCGTTCATCACTGATAAGACAGTAATTAAGAGCGCGACACCAATGACGAGGCCTACCATGGAAGTTAATGATATAAATGAGATAAAGTGGTTTTTGCGCTTCGCCGAAGTATAGCGAAGACCTATTTTGGCTGGGTATAATTTCAACATCGCGAGATTAGAACACAAGTAACGCTATTCGAACAATTAAATAATACTTAGAGTGCAAATCTATGAGCACACAGCCCGAATATTTGCTTTAATAAAAGAAAGCGATATTTGAGCCCTGTAACGCTCTGAGAAAGCCCTTTTCCACATTTACTTAAGTAGAGTTTATTAAATGAGCCAAGATATTAAAACAATCAATGAACTCGCCAACCGTCGCCAATACTTCCGTGTTGAAGATAAGGCCTCAGTTGAAATTGCGGCCTTACCTGAAAACCATACCGCTATTGAATACTTTGACCTGAACCCAGAGTTTGGACTGATCTCTGAGTTCCAGCTGCTTGATGTTGAATCAAAACATTTACTCCGCTCAATCACCGACAAAGACAAAAATCTTGGGCAGTTTCTGAAAGTCTTGAATAAAAAAGTAGATTCACTTTCTCGCGTTGTTGCTCTGAGCCAGCAGGCGATGTCAAAGGATAGCGTTCAAGACATTAACTTAAGCGAAGGTGGTTTAGCCGTCCATACAGAACAACATTTCAAATCAGGCCAACTACTGGCAATCAAGTTGATTCTGCTCCCCTCGTACAGTGGCCTACTGCTTGAAGGTAAAGTTTTATCCTGCGCCCCTGAACACGCTCCTTACGAGCTTAATATTGAATTTTCTAACATTTCAGAAGCACATCAACAATTGATTGCCCGACATATTATGCGAATTCAAAGCAATAGAAAACATAGCCCACAAAAATGACGCAGCCTGACGTTAAACCCTATGCAGCCAATAAAATAAGTGCTGGCCTTAATAAAAGAAGACTTCCTGCAGAGTGGGAAGCACAATCTTCAATATTACTAACCTGGCCACATAAAAATACTGACTGGCAAGATCAGCTCCAAACTGTGGAAACAGTATATTTCAATATTGCCAAAGCCATTTTAAGCGAACAAGACCTGATTATTTCATGTGAAGATGACGAGCAACTAAACACCTTAAGTGACATACTTAAGCCCTATGCTACTCAACACCAGACACAACTGAAAACTTTTTCAGTTCCTGCAAACGACACCTGGACACGAGACCATGGCCCGATAGGTGTTATCGACCAGAACAAGCTAGTCTTACTGGATTTCAACTTCAATGCTTGGGGCGGTAAGTATGAGGCTAACAAGGATAATGAGATCACCCGAAAACTCGTTAATGCCGGCGCTTTCCGCGAATTTGAACACCAAAAAGTAGATTTCATCCTAGAAGGCGGCTCTATTGAATCTAATGGCATAGGCACGTTGTTGACCACAGAACGCTGTCTGTTGACCAACACCCGAAACGACAGTTTTAACAAGCAAACTATTGAAAGCCAACTAAAACTAAAACTTGGCGTAAAGAAAATTTTATGGCTAAAGCACGGATTTCTCGCTGGGGATGATACCGACGCACACATCGATACCCTTGCCCGTTTTTGTGATGCTCAGACTATATGCTACGTCGCTTGTGAAGACCCTCGAGATGAGCATCACGCCGAATTAGCGTTAATGGAACAAGAATTACAGACATTTAAAAACAATCAGGGCCAGCCCTATAAATTAGTCCCGCTACCAATGCCCACTGCCATTTATGAAAAAAATGAACAGCACACGCGCTTACCGGCAACTTATGCGAATTTTTTGATTACTAACCAATCCATATTGTTACCTATTTATGGTGTACCCGAGGATGAACAAGCAATCAAAACAATGCAGCAATGCTTTCCAAGTAGAAACATTACCCCGATAAATTGTCGCCCTCTAATTAAAGAACACGGTAGCTTGCACTGCATCACCATGCAAATTACACAAGGACTCCCCCTTGAATCAGTATTTACGGACTCACTATAAATGAGCGTTATCAAAATTTCGGCAATCCAGCATAAATGCCAGACAAATACTCAAACAAGCTTAAACTACCTAGGTGATAAAATTGCTGACAGCGCAAAACAAGGGGCAAAATTAATTGTTCTGCAGGAACTACATAATACCGCCTACTTTTGCCAGCAAGAGAATGCCAAAGCCTTTGATTTAGCGGAAACCATTCCAGGCCCCAGCACTGATTTTTTCGCAAAGCTTGCTAAAGAACATCAATGTGTCATTGTCGCTTCATTATTCGAAAAACGTGCAACGGGGCTTTACCACAACACAGCAGTAGTTTTTGATTGCGATGGTTCACTCGCAGGCTGCTACCGGAAAATGCACATTCCCGATGACCCTGGTTTTTATGAAAAATATTATTTCACCCCTGGAGACGCGACTGATGACGGATTTAATGGTTTCAAACCTATCCAAACTCAAATTGGAAAAATTGGTTTATTAGTCTGCTGGGACCAATGGTTCCCCGAAGCTGCCCGATTAGTGGCTTTGGCAGGTGCTGATATTTTAGTCTACCCAACTGCTATTGGCTGGGACCCTGAAGATACGCCTGATGAACAAAAAAGGCAGCTTGATGCCTGGATCACCATTCAACGCGCTCATGCCATCGCCAATAATTTACCTTTAGTTGCCTGCAACCGAACTGGCTTTGAAGCTGACATCACTTCAGGAAAAAATACAGACAAAAAATCAACAGGTATTCAATTTTGGGGTAATAGCTTTATTTGCGGCCAACAAGGCGAAATATTGGCCAGCGCTGCTGCCGATATAGGAGAAATGCTAATAACTGAAGTAGACCTAGCTAACACCGAACGCGTCCGACGTATTTGGCCTTATTTAAGAGACCGCCGAATTGATGCTTATCATAATATCAATAAACGATTTATCGACACCACCGTTTTTACCAACACGACAACTAAAAAGAGATAATAAATCATGCCCACTATCAATGCGATCAGCACAACTTTAGACCAGTTAAACCACATTATTCTGGGTAAAGAGCAAGCGATCAAGCTGGCATTCACATGCCTGTTGGCAAAAGGGCATTTATTAATTGAAGATTTACCCGGCATGGGTAAAACTACCTTATCTCATGCACTCTCTAACAGCTTGGGACTTCAGTATCAACGAATTCAATTTACCAGCGATTTGTTACCGGGGGACCTGCTGGGTATTAATATTTTTGATAAAAATGAAGGTGCCTTTAGTTTTCACCCCGGCCCAATATTTGCCAATATTGTCTTAGCGGATGAAATCAACCGCGCCTCCCCCAAAACCCAAAGCGCCCTTTTAGAAGCCATGGAAGAAAGCCAGGTAACGACAGAAGGAAAAACACGAACGCTACCCTCACCGTTTTTTGTGATCGCCACCCAAAACCCTTCTGAGCAAGCAGGTACTTATCCTTTACCTGAATCACAACTTGACCGTTTTATGATGCGTATTAGTCTAGGATACCCCAGCAAGGAATCTGAAAAGCGCTTACTCATGGGCACTAGCCGCAGGGAGCTACTCAAAAATATTCAAGCGACACTGAATGCTGACACCCTTGAGAAAATTCAAGCATTAGTCGGCAAAGTAAAATGCGCTGAAAGCTTGATTGATTACATTTATCGTCTCGTTGAATTCACACGAATCCAATCTGGCGCAAATCATGGTTTATCACCACGCGCGGCAATGGCTTTACTACATGCAGCAAAATCCTGGGCATTAATCGAAGGTAGAAACCATGTTATCCCTGATGATATCCAGGCAGTTTTCCCAAGTGTGGCCGAACACCGTATTAGCGGCGGACAAAGCCATACAGACAACCCTTTAAGCCAAAACATTCTTAAGACAGTTGATATTTTCTAAGTCAGCCCAATATTATGGCTATTGAACTCAATAACCGCACTCAATATTCAAAACCATTATTTGTAGGGTGAGTCTTACTCACCAATCACGGAGCACATTTATGACCGACACTAAACACCATAAGTTATTAATATTAGGTTCAGGCCCTGCAGGCTATACTGCTGCTATTTACGCAGCACGCGCCAACCTTGACCCGGTCATTATTACTGGCATGCAAGCGGGTGGTCAACTGACCCAAACAACAGATGTTGATAACTGGCCGGGAGATGTGGAAGGACTACAAGGCCCAGCATTAATGGAACGTATGCAGCAACACGCCGAGCGCTTTGATACCGAAGTCATCTTTGATCATATTAATAAAGCCGATCTAAGTAAAAGGCCCTTTCATCTGACCGGTGACTCGGCAGAGTACACCTGTGACGCACTGATTGTTGCTACAGGCGCTTCTGCCATGTACTTAGGCTTGGATTCAGAAGAAGCATTTGCAGGCAAAGGTGTGAGCGCCTGCGCGACCTGTGATGGTTTTTTCTACCGCAACAAAACAGTATGCGTTGTTGGAGGCGGCAATACTGCTGTAGAAGAAGCACTGTATTTATCCAATATAGCCAAAGAGGTCATACTTATTCACCGTAGGGATACTGTTCGCTCTGAAAAAATCCTTCAAGACAAGCTTTTTGAAAAAGCTAAAAATGGCAATATCCGTATTGAATGGAATCACACCTTGGAAGAAGTACTGGGCGATGACGCAGGCGTGACTGGCGTTCGACTTAAATCTACTTTAACTGGCGAAGAAAAAGAACTTGATACTTTGGGCGTATTCATCGCCATTGGCCACAAACCTAACACTGACCTGTTTGAAGGCCAACTTGAAATGAACAATGGTTATCTGACTATTAAGTCTGGTTTGAATGGCGGCGTTACCAGCACCAGTATTCCAGGTGTATTTGCTGCAGGTGATGTCACTGACCAAATTTATAGACAAGCAATTACCTCTGCCGGGTTTGGCTGTATGGCAGCATTGGATGCTGAAAAGTATCTGGATGATGCATAAGAAGATAGAACTCCTATTTAGGGTGGGCTCTGCCCACCCAAACAAAAGTCTCAAAAAATGTCCCAACTCCCCTGGCTAGATCACACACTAAATTTCCCTAACCCCCATAACGCATTTGAAGAACCTGACGGTTTACTTGCTGCTGGTGGCGATTTATCTGTGGAGCGAGTGATTGCTGCTTATCGAGCAGGAATCTTTCCTTGGTTCTCCGACGACCAGCCCATCTTATGGTGGAGCCCAAATCCGCGCTGCGTACTTAAACCTGAGCAAGCCTACGTATCCAAAAGCTTGCGCAAACATATACGCAAGGCAAATATCACTTTAAGCTTCGACACCCAATTCGAGACCGTCATACGTTATTGCGCAAGACTGGATAGTGATGAAGGCACCTGGATCACTCCTGAAATGGAAGAGGCTTACATTCAGCTTCACCATGAAGGTATCGCACATTCAGTTGAGGTTTGGGAAGACGGTGAACTAACGGGCGGTTTATATGGCCTGGCAATTGGCCGCTGTTTCTTTGGTGAATCCATGTTTTCGCTTAAACCGAACAGCTCCAAAGTTGCCTTCACCTCACTATGCAAACAGCTTCACCAATGGAACTATGCCTTAGTTGACTGCCAGGTAGAGAACCCACACTTACTATCTTTAGGTGCAACAACACTAGATAGGTCTGAATTTTTATCTATACTTAAAGAAAATATCGACCTTAGTCCTGAACCTCACCCCTGGGTCTTTACAAGGCAGCATGACTGATGACTAACTTACAAACGCTCGCTTTCTTTGCTACACCCGAACACGACTGCAGTTATTTATCTGGCAAGCAGGCGACTACGATGTTTGCAGACCCAAAGGCAAAAATAAACAATGCAATTTATAGTCAATTATCCGAATTAGGTTTTCGTCGTAGCGGTGATCATTATTACCGTCCACATTGTAACGATTGTAAAGCTTGTACGCCTATTCGAGTTCCTGTTTCTGATTTCAAGCCCAGCCGTAGCCAAAAGCGTATTCTTAAAAGAAACCAGACGATTGAATACCAAATCATGACGCCTGATTTTCATGAAGACCATTACCTACTTTATGAAAAATATATCAATGAACGCCATGCAGATGGTGATATGTACCCACCCAGTCGCGAGCAATATCGATCATTTTTAGTCGAAAGCGATGCCAACACCCAGTTTGTTGAATTTTCACTCGAAGGTAAATTATGCGGTATTGCTGTAACCGACCAGCTCGAAGACGGTTTGTCAGCTATTTATACTTTTTTTGATCCTGACTACACAGACTTGAGCCTTGGAACCTATTCCGTTCTCTGGCAAATCAACGAGACACTTCGCAGAGAACAAAAATATTTATATTTAGGTTATTTTATAAAAAACTGTAAAAAAATGACTTATAAAAACCAGTTCAAGCCCTTTGAAGCCCGTATCAACGACCTTTGGCTAAGCAATGAACAACTCAATGAATTGATTTTGCCTGCTAAATAAGCCCACTAAAAAACAGTTCAATAAATAAACACTTTGCCAATTCATTTGGTTTCAGGCAGAATGTCGCACTTTTAAACACGAGCAGCTTTATATTTACGCCGCATTTCATTTTAAATCGAGAAATGCCGAAAAAAATTCGCTCAACTTTTTATGAGGATGCCCTTTAATGGCAAAAGAAGATGTCATTGAAATGGAAGGTACGATCATTGATACCCTTCCCAACACAATGTTCCGAGTTGAACTGGAAAATGGCCACGTTGTTACGGCCCATATTTCTGGAAAAATGAGAAAGAACTACATTCGAATTTTGACTGGAGACAAAGTCAAAGTTGAAATGACACCTTACGATCTGACAAAAGGTCGAATTACTTACCGAGCTAGGTAATTAATAACTAGATTAAGGTCTAGGTTTGAAATAACTAAGGTTAAGATACCTCTGAGCCAACACCCAGAAGTATGAAAAGGTAGAGACAAGTGCAAACTTGCCTCTGCTTTTTTTTATGCGTGCATTTCTTCAAAATCAAACACAATTGCACCATCACGAAGATTAATATTCACATCCCCGCCTTCAGACAAACCACCAAAGAGAATTTCTTCCGCTAAAGGCTTTTTAAGTTCGTCTTGGATCAAGCGAGCCATTGGTCTAGCCCCCATTTTGTCATCATAACCCTTTTCAGCCAGGTAAACTTTCACCTCATCATCCACATGCAACAACACATGCTTTTCATCAAGCTGAACCTGTAGCTCCATCAAGAACTTATCCACCACATGACAAACTACATCTCTCGAAAGCGTTGCAAATGGAATTATTCCATCCAGACGGTTTCTAAATTCGGGTGAGAACAACTTCTTCAAGGCTTCCATACCATCAGTTGAATGATCCTGCTCACTGAAGCCTATCGAGCGACGACTAATAACCTCAGCACCCGCGTTTGTGGTCATTACCAAAACAACATGCCTAAAGTCGACTTTACGCCCATTATTATCCGTTAATGTACCGTGATCCATCACTTGTAGAAGAATATTAAATACTTCTGGGTGCGCTTTTTCAATTTCATCTAACAACAACACACAATGAGGATTCTTATTAACAGCTTCAGTCAACAAACCACCCTGATCATAACCCACATAACCAGGAGGTGCGCCAATCAAACGGCTCACAGTATGACGTTCCATATACTCCGACATATCAAAGCGCACTAGTTCAATACCCAACACTGTCGCTAACTGTTTAGTAACTTCTGTTTTACCCACCCCGGTAGGGCCAGAGAATAAAAATGCGCCATCAGGCTTCTCAGGTGATTTCAATCCAGCACGAGATAATTTTATCGCAGTAGAAAGTGATTCAATCGCCTTATCCTGACCAAACACCAACATTTTAAGGTCACGTTCAATATTACGTAGCATATCTTTATCAGATGTCGATACATTGCGTGGTGGAATGCGTGCAATTTTAGCCACTACATCCTCAATCGCATCCACATCAATCACTTTGCTACGCTCTGCCTCTGGCTTAAGACGCTGACTTGCACCCGCCTCATCAATCACATCAATGGCTTTATCAGGCATGTGACGGTCATTAATATAACGGTCAGCCAACTCAGCAGCTGAACGCAATGCTTGGTCGGTATACGTTAACTCATGATGGCTTTCAAACTGAGACTTTAAACCCTTGAGAATCATTATCGTGTCTTCGACACTCGGTTCATTCACATCTATTTTCTGGAATCGACGCGCTAAGGCACTGTCTTTCTCAAAGATACCCCGAAACTCTGTAAAGGTCGTCGAACCAATACAACGAAGTTCTCCTGAACTTAACATTGGTTTTAACAAATTAGACGCATCCATTACTCCGCCCGAGGCAGAACCCGCACCTATAATGGTATGAATTTCATCAATAAATAGAATCGAATTATCACGTTTTTTCAATTCAGCCAACAAAGCCTTAAAACGCTTTTCAAAATCGCCACGGTATTTTGTTCCTGCAAGCAAAGCACCTAAGTCAAGTGAATATACAACAGACTCAGCAATAATATCAGGTACATTACCGTCTACAATTTGCTTAGCCAAGCCTTCGGCAATCGCCGTTTTACCCACACCAGCTTCGCCCACTAACAAAGGGTTATTTTTTCGACGACGCGCCAAAATTTGGACCACACGGTCCACTTCTTTTTCACGCGCGATTAAGGGATCAATACGCCCTAAAGCCGCTTGTTCATTCAAGTTGGTAGCATAGCTCTCCAGAGGATTATTCTGTGTTGACTCATCAACACCCTCTTCAGCACCTTCCTCTTCACTAGGCTGATCAGATTCAATTTGGCCCGGCACTTTTGAAATGCCATGCGAAATATAATTAACAATATCAATCCGAGCTACATTTTGTTTTTTCAGCACATAAACGGCCTGACTTTCTTGCTCACTAAAAATAGCAACCAGTACATTTGCTCCCGTCACTTCCTTTTTACCAGAAGACTGTACATGAAAAACTGCACGCTGTAGTACCCGCTGAAACCCAAGTGTAGGTTGAGTTTCTCTTTCATCATCCGTACTTGGAATAAGCGGCGTAGTAGAATCTACAAACTCCGTTAACTCTTGCCTTAAATCAGGCATATCAGCCCCGCATGCATTGAGTACTTTTACCGCTGCATCATTATCTAGCAGCGCTAACAGCAAGTGCTCAACAGTCATAAATTCGTGACGTTTCTCGCGCGCATTTTTAAATGCATCGTTTAGCGTCAACTCCAGGTCTTTACTTAACATCTCTTACCCCAGGAATACTTAATTAATCTACTTTCTGCATCTCACACATTAGTGGGTGCTCACAGTCAGCGGAATATTGATTTACCAATGCGACTTTCGTTTCTGCAATATCTCTTGTGAAGACACCACATATCGCTTTTCCCTGCGTGTGGACAGTCATCATGATTTGCGTCGCTTTTTCTTCGTTCATTGAAAAAAACATCAACAGCACCTCGATCACAAAATCCATCGGTGTATAGTCATCATTCAACAAAACAACCTGATACATTGCTGGACGTTTTAGTGCCGGTTTTACTGGAGCGACTAACAACCCGCCATCATGATCTTCATCATGACCGGGATGATTCCCCGCCCCTCTTAGTGGAAATGAAAGAAACAGCTTTTCCGCTTTTTTCACTTCTGTTTTTTTCACGTCTATTGACAAGGATAGTCGACAATCTTCAATTTTACTCATAGTAGGATACGAAACTTTACATAATTAATGGCTTGGAAACATTCGTCATTGTGCAACATTTTCATTTATAAAGAAAAAACATTAATGAAACCTTTTAGATCTTTATATCATTGTTGAAACTTTTTAATACCCCCTAAGAGGTAAAAAGTTTAAATAGAATGCAAAACAAACAGAACTCTCAAACTGAAACTCTTTTTACGCTCTTTTAGCGCAAAGACTTGACACTATATTAAAAATATTCGAGAGTAAGCTGTTGATGCAGTATAACAACACATGGCCAATAAAAATAAAACTTCAGGCATTTGATTAGGCTTAATTTATAACGTACTTAAACTAAGTACAGCCACATCAAATGCGCGACACGGGAGTCGAATATGCCTCAAGGTACAGTTAAGTGGTTCAACAATGCGAAAGGTTATGGTTTTATCATCGAAGATGGTGAAAATGAAGATCTTTTTGCGCATTTTTCAGCGATTCAGATGGAAGGTTATAAAACCCTAAAAGCGGGTCAGCCTGTTTGTTTTGAAAAACAACCCGGCGACAAAGGCACACATGCAGTAAATATTACTGCCGTGGAGCTAAGCCAACCATCATCCAATATTGATGATGACGAGTTTATTTCCGTAGCGGAAGAAACCGTTAGCTATCGCAATGAAGAACTTGTGAAAAACGAGGCACTTCCAAAAGAAGCTACAAAAGCTTCTGAAAAAACAATTTCGGTTTAAACTTTTAATTTAAGCACCGCCTAAATTTAAGCACCACCCGAATTTAGACACTTAGACCCTAAAGTATAAAACCAGAATAGGTCCCGTAACTTGCTGTCCTTATCAGCAGGTTTTTTTGTGCTTGTATCTAAAATATTTACAGTTAAAATACCGTATGCCTACCCTCTACCTACTCAACAAACCTTTTCAGGTACTTTCTCAGTTTACAGACACTGAAGGGCGAAATACGCTTGCTGACTTTATCAAAACACCAAAAATTTATCCTGCTGGCCGCTTGGATTACGACTCAGAAGGCTTAATAATTTTAACCGGCGACGGCGCTATGCAAGCACGCATCGCTGACCCAAAGCACAAACTTTCAAAAACATACTGGGTTCAGGTTGAAGGATGCATTACAAGCAAAGCCATCAAACAGCTTCAACAAGGCGTACAATTAAAAGACGGTATAACCAAACCAGCTAAAGCACAAAAAATAGATGAACCGAACATATGGCCTAGAAACCCTCCTATCAGAAAACGCGCAAACGCAGAGACTTCTTGGATAGAATTAAGCATTAGCGAAGGGCGAAACCGACAAGTCAGGCGCATGACAGCCGAGGTCGGCTTCCCAACATTAAGATTAGTTCGCTATCGTATCGGCCAATGGTCGCTCGACGGACTTGCACCGGGCGAACATAAAACCATTAACATACACCTACCTAAAACCAATTCAAAGCCAGTAAGAAAAAGCACTCAAAATAAACCCCATAGAAGAAAAAATTAATTTTCTACAAAAGCTCGCTCAATCACATAATGACCCTGCTCACCCTGACGTGCTTCTTCAAAACCTTTATCATCCAAAATTTTGCAGAAGTCTTTCAACATGCTCGGGCTACCACATAACATAAAACGGTCATTTTCTAAGTTGATCTCTGGCAAACCTAAATCCGAAAACAACTTTCCACTTTCCATCAAGTCGGTTAAACGACCTTGGTTACGGAATTCTTCTCGCGTTACCGTTGGATAATATTTCAACTTTTGACGTACGACATCACCAAAGTATTCATTATTCGGTAATTCTTCTTCGATAAAATGCTGATATGCCAGTTCTGATGTTTCACGAACACCATGAGTTAAAATCACATTATCATATTGCTCATAAATCTCAGGATCTTTGATAATGCTCATGAAAGGCGCAAGACCCGTTCCTGTACTCAATAGATAAAGGTTTTTACCCGGTAATAGGTGATCTGCAATCAAGGTTCCTACTGGCTTAGTTCCCACTAAGATTTCATCACCCACTTTTAAATTCTGCAAATGCTGAGTTAATGGGCCGTCTTGTACTTTGATGCTGAAAAACTCCATTTCTTCTTCATAGTTAGCGCTGGCAATACTGTAAGCACGTAATAGAGGCTTATTATTAATTTCTAGCCCTATCATAGTGAAATGACCGTTTTTAAAGCGTAAGCCCTGATTACGGGTAGTATTGAAGCTAAACAGGGTATCGTTCCAATGATGTACTTTTGTTACAGTCTCGCGAATCATTTTGCTCACAGCTTGCCTCACTCTTTTTATCTTCGATCATTAATCTTTAACTGCCCAAAGAATAACCTAGACTTATTAATCAGAAAAACAGATTATATCTATTACACTTATCGATTTGATAAATATAGATACTAATAAATAAGATAAACTATGCGCTATACATTACGCCAGCTCGAAGTCTTTTTAGGCATTGCTCATCAGCAGAATGTGAGCAAAGCCGCTAAGGTACTCAATCTTTCGCAAAGCGCGGCCAGTTCTGCACTTAAAGAACTAGAGCAGCAATTTGATGTTCAGCTGTTTGATCGTATTGGTAAGCGCCTACAACTCAATGAACAGGGCCGATTAATCAGGCCGAAAGCGGAAAGTTTATTGGCTCAAGCTTCTGATTTAGAGCAAACATTACTAAAGCATGCCGATGCTGGTCACTTAAAAGTGGGCGCGACTCTATCGATTGGTAATTATTTAGCGGTCAATATCATGGCTGAGATGATGGCTCAGCAGCCTAATGCCAATATCAGCCTGGAAGTCGCTAATACGTCTAGTATCAGCCAGAAGGTTCTAAATTTTGATTTGGACATCGGGCTTATTGAAGGTGAGTTACAACATTCAGATCTGGATGTGATTCCGTGGAGGGATGATGAATTGGCTGTATTTTGCAGCCCTCAGCATCCCTTGGCTGAAAAGAAGATCATTACCGACAAGGATTTATTAGCCGCAAACTGGATTTTACGAGAAGCAGGT
>ENA-OSET01001435-OSET01001435.1-sediment-metagenome-genome-assembly--contig:-NODE-1435-length-24665-cov-14.331381_pt1 | contig 24665 bp, 18 predicted proteins | sample MGYA00237882_ERZ534229 | MGnify/ENA primary metagenome ERZ534229 (study PRJEB26408, sample SAMN06266212) | sediment metagenome | isolation source: Hudson Canyon methane seep mesocosm | place... | reverse complement strand
TAAAAGGTACGGGTATTGGCGTCTTGAAAAACGTAATGAAAAGTCAGGATTTGTACGGCAACAGCAGCGTAATCATCGCGAATACCACTGCTTCTGAATAAAATAGCCGCGCCGCCAAGTGTTTCCCCAGAAACCATCAAGCGCAATGGAGATCTGAAATGAAAGTTAAATTTGATGCAAGTGGTGATGTTCTGGTCATCACCGGCGGTGCAAACGGCATTTGCCGTGCACTGGCAATCGCCAGTAGTCGTGCTGGTGCGTCCGTGAGCATCCTAGATATCGATGTCGAAAATGGCGAAGCATTGGCCAGAGAGCATGACGGCATCGAATTCCATGAGGTTGACGTTTCTGATCGTGATCAGGTTTTCCAGATAATTAACGACATCGAGCAACGTCATGGCAAGGTGGACGGCTTGGTTTGTGGCGCCGCAATTCAGCCTCGACTCGATGCCTACGACACCGATCCTGCCCTTTGGCAAAAAATCATGGATGTCAACGTGAACGGTGTTATGTGGATTTATCAAGCCGTTGTGAAAGGCATGAAGGAGAGAAAACGCGGCAGTATCATCGCCTTCTCATCGGGCCTTTCTTTGACTGGCTGGCCAAAGGCGGCCGGTTACGCTTCAACTAAAGGCGCACTTAACGCTTTTGTTAAATCCGTAGCAAAAGAAGTCGCAGAATCACGCGTCAAGTTCAACCTGATAGCGCCTGGCGTTATTGACACACCGCAGTACCGGGCCGCGAATGAAGGTAATGATAACGATCACTGGAAAGGTAACCTAGGCGTTGGCGGCCCTGAGGATGTGGTCGGTCCGCTCATGTTCCTGCTCTCAGATGCGGCGAGCATGACCTCTGGAACCTTAAGTCGCGATTTCGCTTACCCGCTGAGCCCTGAGAATTCAATCGATGACTTTATAAACTGATAACTCGCGTTTTAATCACGTAGGTGAGATGTTGATATGACTGATAAGTATAAATTAATCACAGATAAACCCATTCTTTTAGTTGGTGGTGGCCCAGTAGGTTTGATGACTGCTTTAGGTCTAAGCAGAATGGGTATCCCAGTAAAATTGTTTGAAGATGACGGCACGTTTTCATCTGACACTAAAGCAGGAACAATCCTCACACGTACTCTGGAAATCTCTCGTCGCTACGGCGGTGTTGAAAGAATCCTATCTAATGCCCTGCGCGTTGGTGAAATTGGTGAAATTGATCGCGTTTCTGGCACAACCTCCTTGATTGATAACGCTATTCTTGCTGATGACACCCGCTTTCCTTACGTCATCAACTTACCGCAACACCTTCTTGAGCCTTTACTCGCTGAAGAACTCTACACGCGTGATTGCTGTGAAATTTTTATGAATCACAAGTGCGTGAGCTTCGAACAAAATGAAGATGGTGTTTCAGCAACATTTGACACACCCGATGGTCAGGTTGTCCATGAGGGCTGTTACCTGATCGCCTGTGATGGCGGTCGTTCAATGATTCGCAGCAATCTGGGAATCAAGGTTGATGGTCATACACTTGATGTTCGTTATATGTTGATCGACTTTAAAGTGGATTTGGATGTTAAAAACTTCCGAGACTACCCTTACCTCTCTTACCATCGTGATGAAAGCGAGTGGATGATTAGTATTCGCCATCCTCACTGTTGGCGTTTCCTGTATCCGAACAAAACCACAGAAGACGAACCGACTCAAGAAGAATTAGAGGGGAAAGTTCGCAAGTTTATTGGCGATGTGGATGAAGTTGAAATGCTTAACTACATGTCCTACCACGTCCATCACCGCGTAGCGGAAAAATTCCGCCACAACCGAGTGTTTCTGATGGGCGACGCAGCCCACTTAGTGACTCCAATGTGGGCACTGGGAATGAACACTGGTATGCTGGATGCTAGTAACTTACCCTGGCGTTTGGCCTGGGTATTACGAGGCTGGGCACCAGAGAGCTTGCTTGATGGTTATGACACTGAACAACGTCCTGTGGCTGTTCGTGGTTCAGGTGAAATGGCCGAAGCCGCCCGAAAATATATGGAAGGTGAAGGCGAGGAAATTGTCTCAATAAGTGATGGTGAATGGGGGCGCGCCTATACTCGTACGCTGCTGGGTGTGCGTCTTGATGTTGATAACTCTGGTAACTGGTCCATGGTTAAAACCGGTGAAACACCTGACGCCTTAACGCCAGGGGATCGCTTACCGGACTATTCTGTCGCCGGGCCTAAGGGTTCGCCCGTGCGGTTACATGACGTTATCGATGGCAAATTTACAGCGCTTTACTTAACTGACGTCAGACGCAAGCCAAACATTCCGGCAAATGACAAAGACTCCTTACAGCACATTGTTATTTCCCGTTATGACGCACCATTAGATTCAGGTCTCCGTGACCAGTCGTTGCTAGATGTTGGTGATGCTTTCTTGAATCGCGCTGGGTGTGAATTGGGCACACTTATTTTGGTTCGCCCTGACGAGCACATCGCTGCGATTGTTCCATTTGATGAGAACACTTCTGCAGAAGTACTGTATAAACAAATTGTTGGCGCAAGTGAAATCAGTTAAACCCAGCTCGCCAAGCAAATGCTTGGAGGCAATTCGATTCACTTGCTGACCCAACAACAGAAAAAGAATTTGATAGTTCCATTATTTTGAGGAATCACTAATGACTAGAGCAATTGCAACCGGCCTCAGTGGTTACGGTTTAGAAGTCCCAGACGTAAAACAAGCTGAAGATTTTTATGTCGCATTTGGTTTAGATGCCAACTATGAAAATGACACATTATTATTAGGCTCTCCAGGTTTAAATCGCCCTGAGGTTATCTGCGTCAAAGGTCAGGTAAAGAAGCTGCACCACGTATCATTTTTCACGCCCGCAGAGACCTTGGATGAATTTGAAAGCAAATTAAAATCAACCGGATTGGATGTTCAACGCGAGGCTCCGGAAGGATGGCATCGCCCAGGCCTATGGTTTAAAGACCCTTGGGGCACATTGATCAACCTTACGCCCGGAGAGCCGACCAAACCAATAGGTGATGAGCCGTATGCGATTAACTCTTGCCAGCACATCAATCGTGTTGATCAGGATTTGTTCCTGGATATGAAGCGTGACCGCAAACCACGTCGAATCGGCCATATGCTGATTTTTACTCAGGACTATGAAAAAGCAGAGCAGTGGTTTGTTGATGTACTAGGCCTGCAAGTGACGGACCGCGCGAAAGGTAAAGTATCTTTTATGGGCTGTGTCGACGGCGTCTCCGATCACCACTGCTTTGGTATAATCAATGGCACGCACCGTGGCTTCCAACACTCAAGTTTCGAAGTTGACTCTATGGATGATATCGGCTTTAACACTTGGCGAGCTCGTGAAGCCGGTTATGGTGATGGCTTTGGCCCAGGTCGTCATGCGGTGGCCTCTAACCTTTTCCATTACGTAAAAGACCCCTGGGGAAGCTGGGCTGAGTATTACGCGGATATGGATAAAATAACCGAGAAGTGGGAATGCCGCGATCACGAGCATTTACCTTATGCTTGGGGCCCTGAGTGGTCACCAGAGTTTTGGGGCGGTGAAATGAACGCTAACCTGGAGCCAGCTGAATAACTATGTGTGGTGAAACTGCCAAAAAAGAGCCAACCAACATCGCCTTGGATGTTCACGCGCATTTAATTCCTGTGGGTCAAGAGCCTTTCCCGTTTTTTTCCGGCGTTGACTGGCAAGACGGTAAACTGACGATTGATGGGCATACCGTTGGTCTGAAAAAAATTTACGATGTTGAAGCGCTTACATCGTGGATGACCGAATACTCGGTAGAAGAGGCCTATGTTTCTTTACCCCCACCTGTTTACCGTCAAGAGTTAAATGAAGCGGATTCCCGGCAATGGTTTGGCTATCTAAATGAGCAACTATTGGCTCAATGTGAATTGCACAATAGTAAACTGAAGGCTTTACCTCACTTGCCGTTGGAACACCCACAACTAGCGCTCGAAATTGCTCGGGAATATGGCAGCAAAGGCATACCTGGCTTTGCATTAGCGGCTGGTGGGCCAAATACTCCCGTTTATTCGGCTGATGAACTTGATGTGGTCTGGCAAGAGCTTAACAAGCAAGAGGCATTTGTACTTATCCATCCGGGGGGTTGCTGTGATGGTCGCCTGAAGGCTTTTTACTTAAGCAATTTGGTCGGTAACCCCTATGAAACCGGTGTAGCCGTATCACACCTGATCTTCAAAGGCATTCCATCACAACATCCCAACATTAAATTCTGCCTTGTACATGGTGGAGGTGTTGTACCGATGCTTGTTGGCCGCTGGTGTCAGGGCTTTGAGACCAACCGCCCTGGGGTTGATAGCAGTCTTGAAACACCAGACAAAGCGATTAAACGTTTCTATATGGATTGCATTACCCACAGTGCTGACGCCGTAGAATTAACGGCTAAAACAATTGGCCAGGAAAGGATAATGTTCGGATCGGATTGGCCCTTTCCAATGGGCTTTGTTAAACCCACACAGGATATGGCTGAATTCGCCGAAGAGTTGAAACTGGCAATCTGTAATAACCGCCCAGATCAAAAGGTTTAATGTCAATGATGATCATACGATTTCTAAACGCCCTATTTATGTCACTTTTGATGGCAACCTTAATGACCCTAGTGGTTACCGCCGTTAATACAGGTCTTGAGGGCGGTCTTTTACAGCGCTGGATAAGTGCATGGTTCATTGCATGGCCGATTGCTTTCACCATTGCTTTCACCTTCGGAGAATTAGTGCGTAATTTATCAAACTGTATTTACAAAAAAATTCGAACTTAGTAATCCGATCACCCACTTTTCAAACCTTGGAATGAAAACCAAAAAAACATTACATTCCGAATAATATCTATCCTCGCTGCGGGTCCTCTGATCTGCTTGTTTGTGATTGATAGCCTTATTCCTCTCGCTGTTCACTTTATTCCCCAATTGTAAGTGAGGAGACGACCGCGGATGATTTTGAAACTATACATGTAGAATCCCTCTCTCACCGCCATAAAACAAATACAAATCCTTATAAGGACATTAATCAATGTGAAAAGTGTCAGCAGACCCTTATGACTGCGCTTTAATCGTTTGGTATATCTGAACTTATTGCACTGCAAGCGAATCAACTCAGGAGCAACGATAATCCCTCATTTAGATAATAAATCTCCAACACTTCGATAATTAAGCTTAAACCGGTAATAGATTAAGCTGACAAAAACCATTTTGAGTACCAGTTAATTTGGCAATTTCGTAAAAAGTTGAGATTATTGGTCATAAATACTGTACATGGAGTAGAAGAGAAGGAGGTTGCGCGACAAAATGTAAACGATTACAATCGGTTTATTCATAAACTCAGCGGGAAACTATCAGCAGTGTATCTGTGCCGCCAGAGGAGGCAATAATGTGGTCGATTCTGTAAATACAAAGCGCAAATTACAAATTGGGATGATTGGCGGTGGGCAGGGGGCTTTTATCGGTGAGATACACCGTTTAGCAATCGCTCTTTGTGGTGACTATGCCTTGGTTGCAGGTGCCTTTAGTAGTAACGCTGATGTATCACGTAGCTGTGGAGAGCAATTACAGTTATCGGCTGATCGGGTTTATTCCAACTATCAGAATATGTTGACGCAGGAAGCCGCTCGGCCTAAGTCGGATAGGCTGGATCTGATTGTCATTGTAACCCCCAATTATCTACATTATCAGATTGCCTGTTTGGCGTTGGAAAATGGCTTTCATGTTATGTGTGAAAAGCCGCTAACCACGACCGTTGAAGAAGCGCGGTCTTTACAGGCATTGGTGACTGACAAGGCGAAGCGTTTTACCCTTACTCATACCTATTTGGGTTATCCGCTGGTCAGTCAGGCCAGAAAGATGGTAGCTCGAGGTGAATTTGGCCGCATTCGCAAAGTGATGGTTGAATATCATCAAGGTTGGTTGTCTCGGAATGAAGAGGCGGCGGGCAACCAGCAAGCCTGTTGGCGAACAGACCCAACACGTTCTGGTATCAGTGGTTGTATAGGTGATATTGGTACTCATGCGCATAACCTAGCAGAGTATGTCGTTGGCCAGCAGGTGGTTGAGGTCTGTGCTGATCTCAGTACGTTTGTCCCAGGTCGAAAGCTGGATGATGATGGTGCTGCATTATTTCGCATGAGTAAAGGAGCCAAAGGTGTGCTCTCTGCCAGCCAAGTTTGTGCGGGTATTGAAAATGGTTTAAAAATTTCTGTTTTCGGTGAAGAGGGCAGTTGTGAATGGCGTCAGGAAGACCCTAACTCATTAGTTGTTAGAAAACTAGGGCGGCCGGCATCAATTTATCGATCTGGCAGCGATCAGGAGTATCTTTATCCTGAGGTTCAAGCCAGCTTTAGAACGCCTTCTGGTCACCCAGAGGGGTTTCTTGAGGCTTTGGCGAATCTCTATCGCACCTTAGCCGTCCAAATTTGGCAGGATTTCGGTATTTCACCAGAGCAGCAGCTTGTGCCTGTCTGTCCTGATATCGAAATGGGTGTGCGAGGAATGGTGTTTATTGAGGCTATGGTCACCAGTAGCAATGAAGGTGGGAGTTGGGTACCGTTAGGGTAAGTGTGTTATTTCAGAGGAATAGCTAATGCAGAAAATTAAAGGGCCGGGTATTTTTCTGGCGCAGTTTTTGTCTGATGAAGAGCCGTTTTGCAGTCTTTCATCTATTGTAAAGTGGGCGGCAGAACTCGGTTATCGCGGTATACAAATTCCATCTTGGGATAAGCGCTGTTTTGATCTTAAAACTGCAGCAGAAAGTCAAAGCTATTGTGATGAAGTACTTGGCATTTGTTCAGAATCCGGCGTTGAAATTACCGACCTATCAACCCACTTTCAAGGGCAATTGATGGCCGTTAGCCCGGCCTATAATGAGTTGTTTAGTGATTTCGCACCAAGTGAAATTGCGGTGAAAGATCACTCAGAGTGGGCTACACAGCAGTTACTCTATGCGGCCAAGGCAAGTGAACGCTTGGGGTTGAAAACCCATGCCACTTTTTCCGGAGCGTTGCTTTGGCATACGGTTTATCCCTGGCCTCAGCGTCCAGCAGGTTTGATTAAAGAGGGATTTGCCGAGCTTGCACGGCGTTGGCGGCCGATTCTTGATGCTTTTCATGCCTCTGGCGTGAAGGTCTGTTACGAGCTGCATCCCGGTGAAGATTTACATGACGGCATAAGTTTTGAGCGTTTTCTTGAGGCGGTAGATTCTCATCCAGCGGCCAACATCCTTTACGACCCCAGTCATTTTGTCCTGCAGCAATTAGATTATCTTGCTTTTATCGATATCTACTATCAGCGTATCGGTGCCTTTCATGTTAAAGACGCAGAGTTCAGGCCCAATGGACGGGGCGGGGTTTATGGTGGCTATTCGGATTGGATTGACAGGCCTGGACGTTTTCGTTCGATCGGTGATGGCCAGGTCGATTTTCGAGCGATTTTCAGTAAATTAAGCCAGTATGATTTTCCTGGATGGGCTGTGCTGGAGTGGGAGTGTTGTCTCAAGCACCCAGAGCAGGGGGCGAGGGAAGGTGCGAAACATATCAATGATTATATGTTTGATATTGCCGATCGTGCCTTTGACGATTTCGGTGGCGGTGACAGTAATCCAGAGCGAAATCGACGTATCTTGGGTTTATAGCTTAAGGCTTCTCTTTGAAAAAATAATTACTAAACGAATTGACAGGCATTAGTGAATGAAAGCCAATATAAGAATTCGACTTTCGGTCATGATGTTTGCGCAGTATTTTATTTGGGGTGCCTGGTGGGTCACTCTTGGTGCATACCTGAATGCGTCTGGGTTTGATGAAATTATTGGTGCTACCTATGCGACTCAGGGCTACGCAGCTATATTAGCGCCGCTGTTCATCGGTGTGATCGCTGATCGCTATTTCTCTGCTGAAAAAGTACTGGGCGTATTACATTTATTGGGTGCTGCCTTATTATTTTGGCTGAGTACCATAAGTGGTTCTGGTGAATTAATTTTTACTGCCGTGTTGTTGTATATGATTGTTTATATGCCAACGCTACCGTTGTCGAGTTCTGTGGCATTAAATGCCATGATAGATACTGAGAAGCAATTCCCCGCAGTACGTGTATTGGGAACTGTTGGTTGGATTGTGGCAGGTTTAATCGTAGGTTTTCTCCAGGTCGAACAAACAACCTTGCCGATCTTGTTGGCGGCGTTGGCTTCAGTGTTTGCTGGTTTGTTTGCTTTCGCTCTTCCCAATACAGCGCCTAAAGATGATAGTGCGGGATTTAACTGGAAAGCCATAATCGGTTTCGATGTGCTGAGAGAGATTCGTGAACGTTCTTTCTGGGTGTTTATTATTTGCTCACTGCTTATTTGCATTCCCTTATCTTTTTATTATGCCTATACCAATACTTTCCTGATTGAGCAGGGAGTGAAGCATGCCGCAGCAATACAGACCTTGGGGCAGGTATCGGAGATTCTGTTTATGCTGATATTGCCGTTAGTCTTTGCCAGGCTGGGTATCAAATATGTTTTGATTATCGGGATGTTGGCTTGGGCTGTCCGCTACGTCGCTTTTGCTTTTGGTTTTTCATCGGATGGTGCTGTTATGCCCATGTTATTACTGGGTATTATCCTTCATGGCGTGTGTTATGACTTGTTCTTTGTGGCTGGGCAGATTTATGTCGATAAAAGTACCGATGCACGAATTCGCAGCAGGGCGCAGTCATTTTTGGCATTGATTACTCTGGGGGTAGGTTCGGTAATTGGCAGTAATCTAGCTAACTGGATTTACATTTCCAATACGATCTCGGCGTCCGAGCATAATTGGCGGGTTATATGGCTCGTTCCAGCCGTGTTGTCGGTTCTGGTTGCTGGGCTATTTGCCCTCAAGTTCAAAAAGGAAGAAATTGCAAAAAAAGGATGATGCAAGCAATTTAAGGACAGTAAACCTCCACAAAATGAAGTATGTTAGTCTGGTCTAAATAATGTAATCGATTACATTTTAAAATTACAAATTACAAATTGCATCGGTCATTACTTCGAGTCTGAAGCTTGAGTTAACTTTATTGGAATGATTGGGCAGGGCTAAAACAATAATAGATTAATATTTACTGAGGATAGGTATTTGTATGAATAGAAAACTGCCAACAAGTTCAATTTTCATGGTTGCCCTAGGGGCTAGTTACCCTGCAGCCGTTAACGCCGAGGCCTTAGTGGCCCTTGAAGAGGTGGTGGTTACTGCTGAAAAACGATCTACATCCGTTCAGGATGTACCGATTGCAGTTTCGGCGATTTCGGGCAATGCGCTTGAAGAGCAAGGCATTAAGGATGCTAATGACCTTGCGTCGTTAGTGCCAAATATGCAAGTAGGGTTCCGTGGTAATAACGCTGTGGTGAATTTGAGGGGCGTTGAAACCAATATTGCATTCAATGAGAGCGCAAGCCCAGCTGTGGCGTTCCATCTTGATGGGGTGTATATGGCATCACTTCGAGGAGGCTCTTCTTTGTTTAATGATGTAGAGCGGGTTGAGGTGTCGCGTGGCCCCCAAGGCACGCTGGCTGGCCGAAATTCTACGGCAGGTAGTATTAATGTGGTAACCAAGCGACCCGGTTATGAATTTGAATCTGGGCTTGAAGCCGGGGTGGGAAACTATGACAAGCGTAGTATGTCGGGTTATCTCAATGTGCCTCTGATCGACGATAAGTTGGCAATGCGCTTGAACTTTTTACAAAGCGAGCATGATGGCTATCAGATTAATAATCGTGTCAATCCAGAAATTGAAAATGCTGATGATGAAGATCTGAAGGCTTTTCGAGCCAGCTTTCTTTATGAACCGACGGATGACTTATCTATCTTCTTAAAGGCCTATTATGAAGAGTATGGTGGTGCTGGCCCCCAGTTTGTTCCCTTTATGGTGCCAGAAGATGCCAGACAAAACCAATGGGGTGCTCTGGTAGGAGGATTTGGCTTTCCAATACCTACAAGTTGGGGCGACTCCAGTGATCCGCGTGTGCTCCCGCTGGATACCCAGCCGATAAACGACGTTGAGGTTTATGGTCTTACCACGGAGGTCACTTGGGATGTTGATGGGCTCACCTTCACTTACCTTGGCAATTATCACAAGGACAATAACAAAGTCTCGAAGCAAGATTTGGATGGCCTTTCGATGGTTAGCGACGGGACAGGAATGTTTCTTCCGGTTCCGGGTTTACAGGCTGGTGGATCATTGGGGCCGTATAAGAATGATGCGGAGCAGTTCAGTCATGAATTTCGCGTAGCGTCAAATGATGATTCTGCGCTCAATTGGGTGGCTGGGCTCTACTATTTTGAAACTGAACAACATTCAAATCGCCAGGTTGTTATCGTTGGCGATCTAGGAATGTTGCCTAACTATGGTTATGGTTTTGATATTTATGACGTTCCTACCGACGCAGAGTCATATGCCGGCTATTTCGATGCTAAATACAAGCTTTCAGACGAGTTGGAGGTTTTCGCCGGTATTCGCCATACTGAGGATGAGTCATCCAAGTCTCAACAGAGAAATAACGTGCTTGGCGGACGGGCATCGTATCAGGCATTTCCTGAAACTTCGGCTTCATTTGACGGTACTGATTGGCGTGTGGGTGCTACTTGGTATGTCAATGAAGACTCAATGATTTACGCAAGCGTTAGTACTGGTTACAAATCTGGAGGTACGTCTTCAGAAGAAGGTCCCTTCGATGCAGAAGAAGTTACTGCTTATGAAGTCGGAACTAAAAATCACTTTTATGATGGCCGTTTGCGACTGAATGCTTCTTTATTTTATAACGACTATGACGGTATCCAGCTTGGTGCAGTACAAACCAAGAAGTCAGGGGACCCAGGTGTCGTGATTGATGTTATGCCTGCTGAGGTGTTTGGCTTCGAAGTAGAATCTGTCGCTCTGGTAGGTGACGCAACAAAAGTAAGCTTGTCGGTAGGCTACCTTGACAGTGAGATTGGCGACTTTACTACCTGTGACCCTGTGTTGTATTACTGTGGCGGTACCGCATTTGATGACAACAAGGCTAGTATCCAAGGTAATCATCTCCCCAAAGCGCCCGAATGGTCGGTTAGTTTTGGAGCCGAGCATGTCATCTCTCTGGGTGACTTTGGTACATTGGTACCAAAAATACAAAGCCGCTTCACTGACAAGCAATACCTGAGTCAGTTTAACCAGTTCTATGATGTAGAAGACAGCTTTATTAAAACCAATCTTTATCTGACTTATAACAGTCCAGATGAAAAGTTCTTTGCTCAAGCCTTTGTGAAAAACTTGGAAGACAAAGATACTCGTAACCAAATCCTCTTAGGCCTTGTTACCTTCACTCATGCCCAATGGGATGCGCCGCGTACAACCGGCTTCCGTGTTGGTTATCGCTGGGATTAATCTTTTACAGCTAGTAACTACTGCTTTCGCGACAATAAGTTCTTGTCGCGAAAGCTTTTTTTGCATGGTAGCCATAGCTTGGCTGGCCGCGTGGCCCTGCTGGTCTGCATCGAGTGCACTCTCAGCGCAACCCAATATACTTTGGATCCTGACAGAAGATCATGGCCCTATGCTGGGTGCCTACGGTGACGCCTATTCGAATACCCCGGCAATCGATCAGCTGGCGAGTAAAGGTGTTACCTATACGCAGGCTTTCGCCAATGCCCCTGTTTGTTCACCTGCGCGATCAACGTTGATTAGTGGTATGTATGCCAATAGTCTCGGCAGCCATAATATGCCAAGCCTTCCCAGGCGTCCTTCACATATTGGTTTTATTAGTGACTATCTTCATCGTGCTGGATATTACACCGCCAATATCGGCAAGTACGACTTCAACTTCTTACCGGGGAAAGAGCACTGGGATGAAACAGATTCGAATATTTTCGTAACGGGCTGGAATCACGACGAATACTTGCGCCGAAAAAAAGGAAATCAGCCCTTTTTTACTATTATTAATCTCTTTCAGAGCCATGAAAGCCGGATTTTTCCAGAGAACTTTATCCCGCTTAATACCTCTGGAAATTATGCTGCACACAATCCTGCAATGGCACCGGTACCGCCATATCATCCCAACACGACAAGCACACGCCGTGATTTGGCACATTATTACGACAACATGAGCCGAGTAGATCAGCAGGTTGGTCAGCTTCTAGATAAACTGGAGCAAGATGGTTTACTTCAAGACACCATTGTTTTCATGTTTTCCGACCATGGAACGGGTCTACCACGGGGAAAGCGCTGGCTCTATGACTCAGGCCTTCGTGTTCCATTAATTGTCTATATTCCCGAACGTTTCTCCCACCTGGCACCTGCAGCTGTGGGAGAACGTAGCGATGAACTAGTCTCATTTGTAGATTTTGCGCCAACTGTGTTAAACCTTGCCGGCGTTGATATTCCAGAGCATATGCAGGGGCAGCCCTTTCTTGGTAAGGCGTCGCATTCGCCTCAGCCATATGTATTCAGTTATCGAGATCGAATGGATGGCCGTCCTGATTTTATTCGCGCAGTGACCGACGGGCGCTATAAATACATTCGAAACTACCTCCCGCACCGCAGTTACGCGCAGCACGTTTCATTTGTATACCGTCAGAATACCATGCAGGAGTGGCAGCAGTTCCATGATGCTGGTGACTTAACACCAATTCAGGATGCTTTTTTCAAGCCTAAGCCAATGGAGGAATTGTATGACCTAACTAGCGATCCGCACGAAGTTAACAATTTGGCAAATGATCCTGAGTATGCAGAACGCAAAGTAACAATGCGGCGTGAGTTGGAACAGTGGATGGTCAATAATGGTGATCTTGGGCTTATCCCAGAAGCGGAAATTCATCGTCTCGCAGCCGGCAAAGCGCCAATCGCAATTAGTAAGCAACTTGGTGAAGGCGCATTTGAAAGGATGTTGTGGGCAGCTAATCAGGCAAGTCAGCCAAGTGTCAATCGGGATGTACTCATTCAAATGATTGAACACGAGGACAGTATAGTTCGGTATTGGGGAATACTTGGTTTCTACTCCTATTCAACTATGGATAATGAGCTAAATGTAGGGCTTACCTCTCTCCTGCAAGATCAATCAGAGAGTGTTCAAATTGCAGCTGCAGAGCTGTTGTGTATGAATGATCAATGCGAGGTTGCAATCCCAGTACTCGTCGATGTACTTGAGCATGAGGATGGTGCAGTGCGGCTGCAAGCTGCAAACGCGCTTGATTATCTAGATGATCGGGCAATACCTGCACGGAAAGCTATGATCGATGCTCGTAGCTCGAATGATATCGAACCCTACTATCGCATTGTTATACGTGGCCAGCACCGTAAGTCGAGTGCTAATATGTTGGATAATTCGATATATTCACCATTAGTTAAGAATGTACTTGATAAAGCATTACTGGATCTCAGTTCGTCGATGCTCGAGTCTGATAAATTATGAAACTACTGATTTCTATACCTCTATTTCTGTGTTTTTTTCTATTAGGCTGTGATCAGCAAAATACAGTTGTTATGGATACTGGCGGCTCTTCAACTTCTCATGATGCTCCCAGTGTTGTTGAAAATAAGAAATCACATCGTAATGTCATTCTCATTATCGGTGATGGTATGGACGATAATCTCATAACTATAGCGCGTAATTACTTAGTTGGATCTCGCGGTGAACTTGTGCTGGATACTTTGCCTCAACGCAGTGCAATACAAGTAATAACGGTTTCAGAGGATAACCCTGAGCAAGTCCTTTATGTGGCTGATTCTGCTAATAGTGCGACAGCAATGGCTACTGGGGTTGAGACCAGTCGAGGCCGTATCGCTACGAAGGCCAATAGTGACCAGAATATTACTACCATTGTTCAGCTTGCAGAAAATAAAGGTTTAAAGACTGGAATTGTTACTACTGCTAGCGTTACTGATGCAACGCCGGCTTCATTTGTTGCCCATATCAGAGAGCGAGGCTGTCAAGGGCCCAGTGAAATGATCGGCGGTACTGGTTTTGGTGGTTATACAAACGATTGTTCAAGCGACTTGAAAGCCAATGGTGGGAAGGGGTCAATTGCTGAACAAATTGCGGCATCTGATGTAGATCTTTTGTTAGGCGGTGGCTTGAAATATTTTCAGCAGCCTGCTGAAGGTAGGGAAGAAGGTACAACCGTATTGTCGTTAGCCAAAGAGAATGGTTTTTCAACTCTTTTTGAGATAGCAGCTTTAAATGACGAATCCTATAAGGGTAAAGTTATGGGGTTATTTTCAAAAAGTACCATGGCTGTACGTTTGATAGGGGAACGTGATAGGACGTCGGAATTAGTCACGCATAACAGCAAGGGAGATACGGTTTGGCCGGCGCCATTTTCCTGTGAAGAAAATCCGGCTTTTGCTCTTGTTCCCAGTCTTCCAAGGATGACAGAGTTTGCTCTGTCACATTTGAGTCAGGATAATAGTCAAGGCTTTTTTTTGATGGTCGAGTCAGCTTCAATTGACAAACAAGCCCATTTTCGAAATCCCTGTGGTCATATAGGTGAAGTAAAGCAGTTGGATGAAGCGGTACAGGTTGCACTGGATTTTATTAAAGAGAATCCAGAAACAATGCTTTTGGTGACTGCAGATCACGGACAAGCAGCGCAATTAATTCCACAGCAAAGCCTTTTTAGATCCTTTCTTCCATCCATTCATAGCCCTGGCTATATGGCTCGTATAAAAACACCTGAAGGTGCTGTAATGGGGGTTAATTATGCTACAAATAATTCTTCAATCATGGCTGAGCATACGGGAGTGCAAGTGCCTCTCTATGCTGCCGGCGCTGGTATTAGCGAGATACCAGCATATATGCAGCAGTCAGATATTTTCTCAATAATGGCAAGGCATTTAGATTTGTAACTATGATAAAAAAAATTTTTAGCGAAACTTACTTTTACGATAAAAATGATATGAAGGGTAATGGTTAAATCATTTTTTAAATGGCTGGGGGTTGGTTTGGCCAGTCTGTGTATAGTTGCCATATTGGTGGCTCTGGTAAGGCTGAGTTTTTATGAACAGCTAGAGAATAATATCCATCTAGCGGAAAAGAAGGACTATTTAAAAAAAATTGCACAGAAAGTTTCTGTATCTGATAGTAAAGGATATCCAAATGTTGTTTTGATTCTGTTCGATGATATGGGTTATGGTGATATTGGTTCTTTTGGCAATACCTCTATTGCAACGCCTAATCTGGATACTATTGCCGATCAAGGAATAAAACTGACGAATTACTATTCCCCTTCTCCTGTGTGTACTCCTTCAAGAGCGGCTATGCTCACAGGTCGATATGCGCCGCGGGCAGGATTGCCTAATCTGATTATGCCGAGCGAACATCTTATGACCAGTATACAAAAAATATCGGGAGATAATGTTCGTCTACCAGCTGATGAAATTACCATTGCCGAAACACTACAAGCTGTCGGATATCGAACCGGAATGGTCGGCAAATGGCACTTGGGTGATCATTCACCATCATTACCTAATGATTTTGGTTTTGATTATTTTTTTGGTGCACATTACAGTAATGACATGGCTCCGTTTTCTATTTATCGGAATCGGAATATCGTTGATAAGCATCCGATAGACCAAACTACCCTTACTAGTCGGTTCACAGAAGAAGCCGTCAACTTTATAGAAAAGAATAAAGACGAACCGTTCTTTTTATATATGCCGCATAATTTTCCTCATGTGCCGCTCTCCAGTTCTGGTGAGCAAAAGGGGAAGTCGTTGGGTGGCTTATACGGCGATGTCGTTGAGGATTTGGATAACAGTGTTGCTACAGTCATTCACGCCTTAAAGGCGAATAAACTGGATGATAATACTCTAGTTATCATTACAAGTGATAATGGCCCGTGGTGGGAAGGTGGATCTGGAGGTTTCAGAAGCCGTAAAGGTGACACCTTCGAAGGAGGAATGCGAGTTCCCTTCATCGTCTGGTGGCCGGGAACTATTGACGGCAGGCAAGAAATTGATGGTATGGCCAGTGGTATAGATTTGTTCCCTACCATACTCGATATTCTTGATCTCCCACAACCATCTGACCGCTCGATCGATGGCCTCAGTATTAAAAATATGCTGTTAGATAACGGAAAAACTCCTCACAAAAGCTTGTATTATTACACTGATGAGGATCTTTTTGCTGTACGTACGGAACGGTTTAAATATCATGTTCGTCGCCCCATTGTGCACACAGCTGCCTGGCAGGTCCCATTTGCCGTAGCAATGAATCAAGGGCCGTGGTTGTTTGATCTGGATCGAGACAAAGATGAGTCCTATAACGTATCAGAAAAATACCCAGAGCAGGTGCGGCGATTGCAGAATTTAATGGATCAACGTAACCTTGAGATGAGCGAAAATCCCCGCGGGTGGTTACATTAAAGCAGTTGGCCTAGCTGGAATAGTGAGAGGGGGCTCTTGTTGAGTAATACGGCTGCAATAATTTCTAAACTGCGTGTTATTTGGTTGTAATATGAAAAACTTACCTATGGACCCGTTGCGGTCTTTTGTTACTGTTTATGAGTTGGGTGGGTTTTACTCAGGCGGGGGTTTTGCTTGGCCGATTACAGCCAGTTATTGGCCAGCCTGCAAGTTAAACGGTTGGAGGGAATGCTTAATCAGTCTCTTCGTTCCAGAAGTGGCAATAAGCCGCATTTTCAGGAAAAAATTGGGCAACTTGTTCATTAATAGCCTTGGCCGAGGTTAAGTCATAACCGATAGGTTTTTCCAGAACTACCCATGACAAGTCGTCAATTAACTATTTTTTTGCTAGTTTTTCGCAAGCTGGGCCGTGAAGGTTAGGAGGGACGGCCATGTAATAAGTTCGAACTCTTGGTTCACTCAGGGCCAAAAGTGAGGCCAGCTGATCCCAGTTTTTGTCCATTTCAATTGAGTCAAGCGTGACAGGGCATCGCTTTTTTTGGATATTCTGCCAGTGCTCAGAACTATACTCGCCTGCTTTAAGGTGTGTTTTCAGGCCATCAAGAATTCGTTCTAAAAATTGAGATAAATCCATGTTTCTGGCAGAGAGCAAATCCGAGTATCTTCAGACAGCTCACCTTCAGCCTCACTACGGTAAAGGGTAGGTAGCAATCTACGGCTTAATTAAATATGACAGCGCTATTAATTTGATGAGTACTGACTTCTTGGAGCTGTTTGATCGATGGAGGTCTAGTTGATCATGCTGAGTCTGGGTGAGTGGGGTCAGATTGTCTTGACGGATTTCCGCTCAATGATTTTATGTGGCAGTACAACTTGTTGTGACTCAGATTCTTCATTGTTGAGTAGTTTTATTAGTATGTCCATACAGGTTTCGCCGATGGCAAACCGGGGCTGATGAACAGTTGTGAGCGGGGGGGATGTATATTTAGAGAAGTGGATATCATCAAAGCCGATAATAGAAATGTCGTCTGGAATACGTAAGCCTGCTTCATGGATGGTATGTATGGCGCCAAAGGCCATCTCGTCATTTGCGACAAAAACAGCAGTAAACTTCTTTTTGGAGGCAAGAAGGCGTTGCATGGCTTGGCGGCCAGATTCGGCGGTAAAGTCGCCAGCACGATAAAGAGCTTTATAGGGTTTGATACCAGCTTCGGCTAGAGCATCTTTGTGGCCTTGGTATCGTTCGCGGCTTAGCAGAGAGGCTTCTGGCCCGTTTAAAAATGCAATGTCTTTATGGTTGTGACTCAGTAAAAAATTCGTTGCTTCATAAGCGGCTAGTTTGTTGTCAATACCAATAAGTGGAATATCCAGTTCGTCCTCGTATTCAAGGGCGGCAACAAAAGCAGGTTGTTTGGATTGGTCTTGCTGCTTTAATAACTCTGGTGGGAAAGGGGCGTGGCGGCCGAGTGAAATAATGCCGTCAGCCTTTCGCTGCATGATCGCATCATAGTAGTCAACTTCACGGGCGTGAGAGTATTGTGTATCACCGATTAATACTTGGTACCCCACAGAAATGGCCTTGTGTTCTATGCCCCTGACTATATCGGCAAAGAAGATATTAGAAATATCAGGGATAAGAATCAGTGCGGTATCGCTTCGCTTCCGACGAAAGTTTCTTGCTAGAGCGTTGGGGACATAACCTGTTTGTTCAACCGCCTTAAAAATTTTGTTACGAGTTTTTAGGGAGACAATATCGGGATTGGAGAGGGCTCGAGAGACGGTTGCTGTTGAAACCTGAGCTGCGTCGGCTACATCCTTTATTGAGGTCATGTTAAGTACGAGATCTCCTCTGGATTTTGTTGCGGTGGTTATTCAGATATTAGCCTTCGAATCTAATCGTTTTGATGGGAGTTGTCTATTCTTTTGTGTTAATTCCTTGAGGGCTGTTTAATTACGTTCCTGTTGACAGCGGCAGATGGATATAGCTATTATTAGTATTGTAAACGATTACATTTCAGGACCAACAACTTACTTGAACTCTACGATGATTGGCTAGGTTGTGTTAGGGGTAATCAACACAAATTGGCACAAAAGTACTGATTTTGAATAGGGTGAAGGGGTATAGAGGCAAGTAGATAAGCACTATATGAGTGCTTAGTCAGGATAACGGTTTTGTTGCTAAAATAATAAGGTTAGCTTTATTTGACTACAGGCTAGAAATAAATTTTTACGATTTCGACGATGGTGTACTAATCATGAATACAATTAGGTGGAACCATTATGCCTGGAATTAACCGACGTGAAATTCTAAAGCTTGCTAGTTTGACTTGTGCGTCAGGAGCAAGCCTGTCGTTTTCCGATTTAGTGCTTGCTGTTACCGCAGTAAATAAATCAACTAATAGCCAATTTCTTGGCAATAAATCTATCAATCTTTTAAAAGATCTAGTGGATATTATTCTTCCAAAAACTAATACACCAAGTGCTTCTGAGATAAATGTTCACATATTTATTGATTACTTAGTTAAAAATTGGATGAACAAGAAAGAACAAGATGAATTTATATATGGACTTAATAAGCTGGCCTTAACAGCAGAAGAAAATATGGGAAAGAAGTATTTCGAATTAACTGCGGGTGAAAAGACAGAGCTTTTATCAACAATAGAAATGGAGGTGATGGCTCAGGAGCAAAAAGATAGCAACCCGTTTGATAAAGCCCAGTCCGCAGGTGGGCAACCGTTCTTTAAAACATTAAAACAGATGACGTTGATAGGCTACTTTACTTCTTCAGAAGGTATTGCGGCCAGTTTAAAACATGATCCTATTCCAGGGCGGTATCAAGGCTGTAGTCCCTTGTTGGAGTCCGATCAGTCTTCTTATGCCGGCACATTTGGTGACTTTGGTAGTCTCATTGAGGTGAAATAATGAGTAAAAATACTGAGTTTGATGCCATTGTTGTTGGGTCGGGAATATCCGGTGGTTGGGCGGCTAAGGAGCTGACTGAAGGTGGCTTAACGGTCCTGATGATTGAACGCGGTAGGAATGTTGAGCGCGGTAAGGACTATGTGACAGAGGGTAAAAACCCTTGGGAGCTGCCTTTTCGTGGTTTTGGTGATCACAAGGAATTTGCCCAGGATTACCCCGTACAATCACGAGGGCCAATGAATGAATACAATCAGCACTTCTGGGTTAAGGATACCGAGTCACCCTATGGTATCGATGATGACAAGCCATTTAACTGGTTTCGTGGATACCAGCTTGGTGGTCGTTCATTAACTTGGGGGCGCCAATCACTTCGTCGTAGTCCACAAGATTTTGAAGCGAATAAAAATGATGGGCATGGCGTTGATTGGCCAATTCGATATGAAGATATTGCTCCGTGGTATGATTATGTTGAGGAATTTATAGGCGTTAGTGGTCGCGCTGAAGGCGCTGAACAAATTCCAGATGGCCGCTTCCAGCCAGCAATGCCATTGAACTGTGTTGAAGAGCACCTCAAGAAGTCATTGGTAGAAAATTTTCCTGGCAGGGTGATGACAGTAGGGCGTACTGCTAATTTAACTCAGGCTTTGCCAGGTCGTTCCCCCTGTCTATTTAGACATAATTGCTCACGTGGCTGTTCATGGGGAGGCTATTTCAGTACTCAGAGTTCCACATTGCCTGTAGCACAGGCCACAGGCCGTCTGACAACAATGACCGGCCAGCGAGTTGTTCGGATCAATTATGATGAGGCGACAAAGCGTGCCAGTGGCGTAGTAGTTAAGGATGAAAATACGGGTGATGAAAAGACGGTATCATCAAAAATCGTTTTCTTATGTGCGTCTACCTTTAATACATTACAACTTTTATTGAACTCGAAATCTGCCGTATTTCCGAATGGTTTGGCTAATACAAGTGGTGTGTTAGGCAAATCTATAATGGATCACACCTTTGCTGCTGGGGCAATGGGAAGGGTGCCAGGCTTTGAGGATAAAAAAACAAATGGTCGCCGCCCCACTTATTCCATTATTTTTCCCTTTCGTAATACCGCCATTGATGAGACGAAGGTTCCATTTTTACGTAGTTATATGTTAGCTATAAACGCTGTTCAGACCGGATGGGATCGTGGTGCAATTATGCCGGGCGTAGGGGCATCTTTTAAAGATGATTTGTCCAAGCCAGGTCCATGGATGGCCAGTATTTTCATGATGGGAGAAGTATTGCCTGATAAGAGGAATTTTGTAGAGCTTGATTACAATAATCTTGATCCTCTAGGCCAGCCTCAGTTAAAGATTAATTTTCAATACCGAGAAAATGAAAAACTTATGGCCAAAGATGCGGCAGAGCAATGCTCGGAATTATTATTGGCAAGTGGTGGACATAAAACGGGTGGTTCTGACCAGCTTTTAACCCCAGGTTCTAGCATCCATGAAATGGGCGGGGCTCCAATGGGGCGAGACCCATCTACCTCGATACTAAATGCTTATAACCAATGTCATGACGTCCAAAATGTATTTATTACTGATGGTGCCGCGATGTCTTCGAGTTCATCGCAGAATCCCTCGTTAACTTATATGGCATTAACAGCTAGGGCGGCTAAGTATGCTGTCGAGATGGTGAAAGGCGGAAAAATATAACGTTTGATTAATTGCTTTTAGCTAAAGGTTTGTTGTTAGAGTTAAATATCGGTACGGGATATTCGTATTACTATTAAATGTAGGGAAGGGTTATGGAATCATCAATATCGTCTTTACCAGGTCAGTTAGGCATACAGTTGTTTACCGTCAATGATGCCTTGCAGGCAGATTATAAAGGTACTCTGTCAGCATTATCTCAAATGGGCTATAAAAGCGTAGAATTATTTGGCGTTACATCCAATCACTTCTTTGGTGATCCACTGGGTGGCCTTGATATTAAAGAAGTGAAAGCACTGCTAGACAGTCTAACTTTATCTACCAAAGTTGCTCATTATTCTCCTATGGATGACTTAGATAATGTATTACATAATGCAGCTATTCTTGATACTAAGTTATTGGTTCTTCCTTTTACTCCACATTTTATAAGGATGGATGAAAACGGCCCTGGTATACGTTATGACTTAAAAGAAAGTGATTATCGTGAGGTGCTTAATTTCATTAACCATAACGCCCAGCGAGTAACCGATGCTGGATTTTCTTTTGCCTATCATAATCATGATGTCGAGTTTTTGAATTCCATTACAGGGAAGACGGGGTTCGACTTTATTATTGATAATACGGACCCCGACAAGGTCAGTTTTGAATTGGATTTAGGTTGGACGGCGAGGGCTGGATTGGATCCAGTAGAGGCTTTGAATCGCTATGGTCAGCGATTAGTAGCGCTTCATCTCAAAGATTTTGATGCAAATATTCATCAGCCAGAAAATGCCATGCCGGTTTTTTCCGATTTAGGTCAAGGCAAAATCAATTGGTCTGATGTGATTAAAGCAGTGAGAAGCTCACGTGTTGAAAACTGTTTTATAGAGGTTGATTTTTCTGAAGATGGCATGGCTGCTGCTGAAAAAGCGGCTAATTTTGCCCATTCTGAATTTTATCAAGAGTAATTAATGCATTTGCTTTCGCATCGCTAAGGTATTTTGTTTAATCATTTCGCGCTGTTTCAGTATTTTTTCCCCTCGGCCATAGAATACATCGGCGGGTGTCAGGTTATCTAAAGACTCATGATAACGCTCGTGGTTGTAATAACTAACGAACCGTTGAAGGTGTTCCTGTAATTCACTAGGCAGATAATAGTTGTTCAGCAAGATCTGCTTGCACATGTTAATACGGATATCACAACCCACTATAGTGCGGGTGAGTTAAAGGAGTTACTAGAGGTAGTTGAGCGGTTGGTTGAAGACAAAAATTTGTCACCGATTACACCGTTAGAACAGGGACAAGTCCTACAATGATTCTAAGGAAAGTAGTAAAAAGGTAGCTAAGTCATTGATTTAAATGGTGGCTACGGGTGGACTTGAACCACCGACCCCAGCATTATGAATGCTGTGCTCTAACCAGCTGAGCTACGTAGCCTTCGATTTTAAGTGGGCCATAATGGCCGCTTAATCGGGAGGCGAGAAGTTACACTCGCATTCGCTTATAGTCAAGTCTCAAAGCACCTTTTTTAGTATAATTTATTGCTCTGAATAGGGTACTACAATAGGATAGTCCCTCGGTTTTGCTGGACTATCCCAACTGAGAGTAAGTAGAGGCTCTTTTTTGAGTCTTAATCGAAAAATAAATAATAATAAAGATACACATGATCACCTAAATTTGAAGATGGGGAGTAAAGATTTTGCAAGAATCAGAGCCAAGTCAAGACCAAACTGCGGTCGCTATTACTACACAACAATCAGGGTTCTACGAAGGTTTTAATCGAGTCGTTGCAGTCGTGCCAAAACTACTCATTGGCGCCCTTATTGTGTGGGTGGGTTTATCTCCCTCGGCCGCAGGAGAAGTTCTTTTAGAAGTACAAAACTGGTCCACGCAGAATTTCGGTGGCTGGTATATCTACGTCACAGCGTTTTACACCATTGTTTGTTTAGGGCTTGGGCTGTGGCCTCGCACGGCACACGTAAAACTGGGTAAAGCTGACGAGACCCCTGAATTCAACATGTTTACATGGCTGTCGATGATGTTCGGTGCGGGGATTGGTATTGGTATGCTAACTTATTCTACCGCTGAGCCTATTTTTCACTTCGCTAACAACCCAGATACCATCAAAGGCCTCACCGATGGGTTAGATGAGAACAATGTTCGCAATGCCTACAAGTGGGCCATGCTGCACTACGGATTTACTCCTTGGGCTTGCTACGGTGTGGTTGGTATATCCCTTGGTTATTTATCCTACAACCGCGGGTTGCCACTGACTATTCGTAGTGCTCTTCAGCCACTATTTGGCCGAGCTATGTCTGGTAATGCAGGGCATCTGGTCGATATCGTGGCAATATTGGCAACCATAGTAGGGTTGAGCGTAACCATTGGCTATGGAGTGTCTCAATTTGCCTCAGGTTTATTTAATATCAGTGGTGCCGACTGGCTTGTCGGGGAGGGCGGTAAGCCAACTTTACTAGCCCAATTAGTTGGTTTAACACTCATTGTTAGTGCCTCTTGTCTGTCTGCCATGTCTGGATTACAGCGGGGGATTAAGTGGCTGTCCAATATCAACATGAGCTTGTCAGTGTTTTTAATCGCATTCTTTGTGTTCTTTGGCGCCACCTTTTTTGCTCTTCAAACCTTTGTCTACACCATTTGGGATTATTTGATTGCGCTACCAGCTATGTCTACGACTGTATGGACAGATAATGGCGCCGAGCCCTCAGGTGCATTGCAGAGTTGGCAAGGCGCATGGACGATATTTTACTGGGCATGGTGGATAGCATTCGCACCCTTTGTAGGACTATTTTTAGCCCGGGTATCCCGTGGAAGAACCATCAGAGAATATGTCATCGGAGCGATGATTATTCCGTCCCTCATTTGTCTAGTTTGGTTCACCTTTATTGGTGCCACGGCTATTGATCTAGAATTGTCTGGTGTAGCCCAAGGATCTATAGTGAATGCAGATATTTCTGCGCAGCTGTTCAAAACCATCAACTTGATTCTTTCTCCAGAACTTGCAGTGGCACTATCAGTGGTTATTGTGGTTTTACTGTTGACCTTTTTGGTCACCTCAGCAGACTCAGGAATTTTGATCATCAACACCTTGGCCTCAGGCGGTAACCAAAGTCAGAAGCAAGCTAAGCATGTGGTTATTTGGGGTGTATTGTTCTCGGTGCTAATTGGCGTTTTGTTGGCAGCTGGAGGAATGGATGCATTGCGTTCAGTTATGATTATTGGCGCCTTACCGTTTTCTATTGTTATGGCCCTTATGGCAATTTCGCTGGTTAAGACGCTATTAAATGAGTATCAATCAAGCGAGTAAAGATCGCTTAAACTTGAGTAACTTATGTTATGGCATATATAATGCCAATTAAACCTGAAAATGACAACACGGAGTAAATAATGAGAGAAGCAGTTATCGTATCAACAGCACGCACAGCGCTAACCAAAGCGGCTCGCGGTGCCTTTAATAATACCCATGGCATCAAACTAGCAGCGCATTCTATAGAGCATGCAATAGCACGTGCAGGCATAGATCCTGCTGAAGTTGATGATGTAATCCTGGGTAATGCTGCCCAGTCAGGCACTACCGGCTTTAATATAGCTCGAAACGCAGCATTAGCTGCAGGGTGCCCTGTTACTACATCGGGCACGAGTGTTAATCGCTTTTGTTCATCAGGGTTACAAACCTTGGCCAT
>ENA-OSET01001434-OSET01001434.1-sediment-metagenome-genome-assembly--contig:-NODE-1434-length-24677-cov-3.684715_pt1 | contig 24677 bp, 25 predicted proteins | sample MGYA00237882_ERZ534229 | MGnify/ENA primary metagenome ERZ534229 (study PRJEB26408, sample SAMN06266212) | sediment metagenome | isolation source: Hudson Canyon methane seep mesocosm | place... | reverse complement strand
CATATGAACAGCTGCCTGCTCATGACGCACTAAAATATGTTCAAATTTATCCTGACGGAAAATCGCATCATAAATATGAAGCGCAGCTCCTCCAGGATAGCCGTATACGTACTTGACACCCTCGTCTTGTAAAAAACGAGCAATCATATCGGCGCCAGATAATAGCTCCACAATAATTACCTTCTGTTAAATAGTTTTTTGGAAGCTTAATCCGAGTTAACTATCACTTCTTTTGGAAGCGTGCTGGATGCAATCAAGCGCTACTTTGATGACAAATGCTGGCGTAGAGTTTCGCCAAACACCATATTTTTTATATAACACGGCGCCTATTATTTGTCATTGCCACTTTTATTCCGGTTAGAGAAAGTGACTCAAAAACGCTGGGGGATACTATTACCGTTGAAAAACGACACTTGTAAACCCTAGAAAAAGCAACCAACAATTCTGACACCTTAATAATAAGTGTCAATAAAAATTATGCTTTTTGGCATCATTTAACAAAAATAATACAAATCAAGCAAAATTAGCACGATGAGTTATAGTTAAAGTTACTGATCTTCTGTTACTTTTCAGGCACATTATATTCGACGCAAAGGCCCAAGCATGACGCAAACAATTAACAAGCATCAACACATCATTAGTCTTATTTGCGTGCTTGCACTTAGTATTTTCATATGCAAGCCACTTTTAGCAGGTGAAGTTTATAAATGGACAGATGAGTCGGGAAATACCCACTACTCTGATATCAAGCCATTCAACACTGAATCCAAAAATTTAAAAATCAAAACTCAAGTAAGTAAACCACAACTAAAAACCCCTCAAGAACGCGCTCTAGCCCTAGATAGCAGAAAACAAAAAGAGCTTCAAACTGACGAAGAAAACCGTATAAAACTTGAAGAACAAAAGAAAACAGACGAATTTTGCAATACCGTTCGTAGCAACCTAAAGAAAATTGCAGAAAAAGGTCGACTTAAAATAATTGAAAATGGAGAGCATCACTATCTTAGCCCTGAGGAAATCAGTGCAAAAGAGTCGGAACTCCAAAGGCAACTTAGCGACAACTGCTAATCAACCCAATATCACTTTTTACAAAATAACAAACCGTCGTCGTCGGCTACCTGAGCCGAAACAATATCACCAGAAGTAAACTCTTCTGCGAGTATCGCTCGCGCTAATGGGTTTTCAATTAAGCGCTGAATCGCTCGCTTTAAAGGGCGAGCACCATAAATCGGGTCAAAACCAATCTCTGATAACTTACTCATTGCATCCGGACTTATTTCAAGCGATATCCCCTGCTCGTCAAGTCGTGAATTTAGAGAACTCAACTGAATGCGCGCAATCCCCTGAATCTGAGACATAGCAAGTGAATGAAAAACAACAAGTTCATCGATACGATTAATAAACTCAGGCCTAAAATGTTCAGAGACCGAAGTCATCACTGAGGCTTTAACCTCTTCATAGCTCGCTTTATCCAAGCCCATTGCCTGAATAACATCCGACCCTAAATTTGACGTCATCACGATAACGGTGTTTCTAAAATCGACTGTTCGACCCTGCCCATCCGTCAGCCGCCCATCTTCCAGAACCTGCAACAATATATTAAATACATCTGGGTGAGCTTTCTCTATTTCATCCAGAAGCAACACCGAGTATGGCCGGCGACGTACAGCCTCTGTTAAGTAGCCGCCCTCTTCATACCCAACATATCCTGGCGGCGAGCCAATCAACCTAGATACCGAATGCTTTTCCATAAACTCTGACATATCAATTCGGATCATCGAATCTTCAGTATCAAACAAAAATCTTGCCAAAGCCTTACACAGCTCCGTTTTTCCTACTCCCGTAGGCCCCATAAATAAGAACGAGCCATTCGGCCGATTAGGATCCGACAATCCCGCACGCGAGCGGCGAACAGCATCTGATACAGCTAATACAGCTTCTGACTGCCCAATAACACTTTCATGCAACGACGATTCCATCCGTAACAGCTTATCTTTCTCTCCTTCCAGCATCTTAGTAACTGGAATCCCCGTCCACTTAGAGACAGTCTCAGCGATTTCTTCTTCGGTCACTCTATTCCTTAAGAGTGTCATATCCATCATTTCTGCTTGGCTCGCCATATCCAACTGGCGCTCAAGCTCCGGAATTTTACCGTACTGCAACTCTGACATTAAACCCAAATCACCGACTCTGCGCGCACTTTCTAACTCAACCCTTGCCTGCTCTAGATTGCTTTTAATTTTTTGAGAGCCCTGCAAAGCTGCTTTCTCGGCCAACCAAACCTCTTCAAGATCTGAAAAGGCCTTTGAGACATCTACAATACGGGCATTTAATTCTTTCAAACTTTTCTTAGCAGACGCGTCTTTTCCCTTCTTTAAAGCCTCTCGCTCAATTTTCATTTGTATTAAACGTCGCTCCAACCTATCAAGCGACTCAGGCTTCGAGTCCATTTCCATGCGTATTTGACTTGCAGCCTCATCGACTAAATCAATCGCCTTATCTGGTAACTGCCTGTCGGCAATGTAGCGATGTGATAACTTTGCGGCCGCAATAATCGCACTATTGGTTATTTCGACACCATGATGAACTTCATAACGCTCCTTCAAACCACGCAATATGGCAATGGTATCCTCAACCATAGGCTCTTCTACTAGCACTTTTTGGAAACGCCTTTCCAAGGCCGCATCTTTCTCTATATTTTGCCTATATTCGTCAAGAGTCGTTGCACCGACACAATGAAGCTCGCCCCTCGATAGGGCCGGCTTCAACATATTCCCAGCATCCATAGAACCTTCGGCCTTTCCTGCACCGACCATAGTATGAATTTCATCTATAAAGAGGATAACTTGTCCCTCCTGCTTACCAAGCTCACTTAAAACACTCTTAAGACGCTCCTCAAATTCCCCTCGAAATTTAGCCCCAGCTATTAGTGCACCCATATCCAAAGACAGCACCCTTTTGCCTTTTAAACCATCAGGTACCTCTCCATTAACAATACGCTGCGCCAAACCCTCAACAATAGCTGTTTTACCTACCCCCGGCTCACCAATTAACACCGGGTTATTTTTACGCCTCCGTTGCAAAACTTGGATAGTCCGCCTGATTTCATCGTCACGACCAATAACTGGATCTAACTTACCTTCAACAGCGCTAGCTGTAAGGTCGACCGTAAATTTTGCCAAGGCCTCTCTATTTTCCTCTGCACCCTGATCATTCACAGCATCACCTCGACGTACATTTTCAATTGCTTGATCTACACCTGACTTATTAACCCCATGATCTGCCAACAGTTTACCCACTGGCCCTTTATCAGCTAAGGCAGCTAACAAAATAATCTCACTGGATATATATTGATCACCTCTTTTCTGGGTTAGCTTGTCAGCAACATTTAGCATGCGCCCCAGGTCATTCGACATATGAATATCACCATCACCCCCATCAATCTTGGCGATAGAATTCAGCAAGCCATCAAGGGCTGAGCGAATACTTTTTACATCCTGCCCCATACTTCTTAACAAAGGCGTAATACCGCCATTTTGATCGATTAGCACCTTTAATAAATGCACCGGTTCAATAAATTGATGATCTTTCCCTAAAGCAATCGACTGCGCATCGGACAGAGCCATTTGCATCCTATTGGTTAATCGGTCCATTCGCATACTTTACCTCTAAGATTGATCATAGAAAAACAACCAGGAAAACTAACCTTACCTGCTTTCAAATTACTTATTACTTTAGGTCAACTATTCTGTCATAGCTGCATTCTTATAAGACCTTACATGCCTACTGACTGCCAAGCTTCCCTATAATACATAGATGTAAAAGTCTAACACCCTCTTTCTTCTCAGGCACAAAAATAGGTAAATACAAGAATCACCTTTTCAAGTAAACCAAAGGTTTTTTAGCTGCAAGTCACATGCTGGGTCACTTATGTTTGAAGTGCCTTTCATAAGCGCTTACAATGGCTTCCCTACTTATTATTAGAGACTTTATCTCACTCTCCCATTTGATATTTATATGAGCAAAATCCAAACACCAGACATTAACACACCTACCTTTATCGATTTTGAAGCGTCTAGCTTAGATTTAGTCACAAGCTACCCAATCGAAGTAGGAATCTGCCTACCCGATGGCAATACAAAAAGCTGGTTAATTAAACCACACGTCATTTGGCAGGACTGGTCAGCAAAAGCGGCAAAAGTTCATGGCATACCAAAAGAGACCTTGCTAGCAGAGGGTAAAGAAATAAGTTTTGTCGTGAGAGAAATGAACAACTTACTTAAGGGCCCGATTTACTGTGATGCATGGGCCTTTGATAGCTTTTGGTTACACCGCTTATTTAAAGCCGCTAATACCAAACCCAATTTTGAACTAGATTCCATCACCTCTATCTTGGATGAACAACAAATAGATCAATGGCAAGAAACCCGTGCCGAAGTGATAGAGTCCTTACAGATTGCACGTCACCGCGCCGCCAACGACGCTTATATTCTCCACAAAACCTGGCAACTCATTGGAGCCCCTAGTTAATGAATTCTATGAAATATACCGTTTTAGCGCTCGCATCTGTTTTTACCTTATTGTCCTGTACACCCTCACATGAAACCACTGCTGGCTTATGTGAATCTAATCAAAACAACTCTGTTTCGTCTAATCACATTTCGTTCAAATTATTAGTTGACTCAAACGGCGTCGTGTCAAAAGAAGAGCAAGACTTAGAAAATTCAAGTGAGCAAGATGACAATGAGTATAAGTTATATTTGCAGGATGTTTTAAATGCCCTACCCCGCACCTCTACCGAAGTAAACATTTCAACGCCAGACGAAGGCGTGCAATTGACAGAAGAGCAGACAACAAAAGCTATTGAATCGATGATCAACCTATTCAACAAGGCGGGTTTAAACTACACAGTAAACGAAGATGGTGTCGTTACCTCCGCAGACAACCCTATCGACTTTATCGAATACCTGATCACCTCAACCGATGATGAAGAAAAAATTCAAGCCTTTGTTGATGCCAAAAAACAAATGGCCGCAGGCATTAAGGCTGATGATGATTTCTGCGCCTATAGAAACACTAAAATCCAACTTAACTTAGTTGAAGAAGATGAGGATGATAAAAACAAAATTAATACACTTCGTGAGGTTTTTGCAGAACTAAGAATGAGCTACGACCCGTTTAACCTAACCTTTGACCAAAACATTATTCTAGCCGATAATATAACCGTTCTAGACAGCGCCATAGCGCGTCGAGATCAAACCCCCTTTGTTGGATTCTATCGCTCCGACCCCGAAGACTTTAAAGCTAAAGGGTTTACACCTCCCACCGATAGATTCTCCAGCTTAAACAGCTCTGATAATACCGAAATTTATCATATTGACGATGACTTTGACGATAAACTCGGGCAGCTCGAATTCATTACCTTCGACGACTTTTGTTATAAAAAGAAAACTAAAAATGGCAAACTAAAACTTGATGACAATGGCAATGAAATCATCAAACTAGATGATGATGATAACCCTATAACAACTGACTGCCATCCATCAATCTTCAATAAGCTTTGCTATTTAGAGGAAAGTATCGACACTGGTGAAAAAGATGATGACGAAAACCCCATATATGAAACTACACAAACCTATATTGAGGATTGTGATGATGCTCAGTTTGACCCTGTTGATGCCATCAAAGTCTGCAAAATTGAACTTTACGACGGGCTAGGCAACCCTGTAGAAATTGACGTGCCGCTCCTTGATGACGACGGTAACGAAGTTTTGGACGATGACGGTGAGCCCATCGTGAATAAAGAAACCAAACAGGGCACCATTAACTGTCAAAAAAACCAGACTTCGCGCATCTCTGAGCATGATGAGTGCAGCGCAGAAACTGATACACGCATATCTCGTAGCTTTGATCTCTTACTTGAAAACGACACAGTACTTAGTAACGTACACCGCTTAAGACTCGAAACAGATTATGAGTCAGAGGAGGTGCGGTTTTATGCATCGTCATATAATGAAATCGTTCTTAGAGCGACAAAACCCTCTCTAGATGAAGATGGCATACCAGAACTAGAGGAAAACGGCGACCCAAAGCTCGTGAATGTAGATCAAGATATTGAGAATCCAGATTCAACTGACTATATCGTCAACCCAACTAGGTGCGAAAAACAAGCAATTCTCGATGAACTAGCGATTATTGAAGATATTGATGCCACTGATTCAGGCGTTCGCTTAACTGCGGTACCCGACCCTAACTATGATATCAGGTTTGAGGTAGATGACGATGGCAAGCTAGTAAAAGGCTCAGAAGAAGAGCCAATTCCTGTGTTTAGCTACCAAGGCACCATTATCCCAGATAGAAAATAGCAAAACTATTGAGACTGCTGTCTCCGATCAACATTCAGGTGTTGATCGATCATGCCAATCAACTGCATGTTACGCTCTACGCTTTCCTGCAGTTGCTTTAATGCATTCAAGTCAGGGAAACTACTTTCGCGGATTTGTCTAATTCGGCTTTTAGCCTTGATCATTTCTTCTTCTAGACGCGTCCGTTGAAATTCCATGGTTCTCATCTAAACACCCTACCGCTGTTAAGAACATAAAGTATAGTCTGGGAGATGTTTTTCGTGATGAGTAATAATGAGTTCTCTGGTAAGCGTTAGTAAGGTCATGTTTCGATAGTTAACTGACCTTTCAATTTTTCCCTTTCTGTAATATCGTTTTGCAATAGTTTACATTTGATCAAGCCTGCAATAAATACAAGGATAAAACGATGCCCACACCCTCAATCGCACATGTGTTAAATGAATTTTTATCATTTGGGGAGTTGCTAGATGATGCCTACTGGGAAGCGAGCACTATAGAGGACAAAGATTTTATCTATAATATCATCAGCTTACTGTCGCAAGAATTACTGGAACTTAAAGGGGTCGACGAAAGTGAACAGCATTATCACTACGAATTCATCAGCGAAGGTATTCGGAGAATTTATGCTAAGTTAGCTGAGCTTGAAAACGGCTTAGAAAAAATCGTCTCGCGAACACAGACCCTAACAGATATGAAAGAAGTGCTCTCCAACGTGATTGCCATCATTGAAGAACAGTCAGAAATTTAACGCTAGATTAATATTCTTTACATGCTCAAAAAGAATGGCAAGCAATAATGATCAACCAATAGAGCTACAAACAATAGCATTAGATAGATTATTGAGAATTTAAAGGTTTTAATCGGCGCATGCTTGTCTGAACCACGCAGCATTCGGATAGTCCATTGTAAGAATCGTCCACCAAGCACTAAGGCCGATACAAGGTAGATTAAACCACTCATCCCTGTCAGATAAGGTAATACCGTCACTAACATCAGAATAATGGTGTACAGAATTATCTGAATCATTGTATACCGATCGCCATGGGTTACAGGCAGCATTGGGATATCAACTTTCGCGTATTCCTCTTTTCTATGAATAGCCAAAGCCCAGAAATGTGGTGGCGTCCAAGCAAAAATAATCAATACCAGTAATAAGGCATCTGCTTCTACATGCCCGGTCACAGCCACCCAACCTAATAATGGCGGTGCAGCCCCTGCTAATCCACCAATCACAATATTCTGCGGTGTAGCGCGTTTCAGGTACATAGTATAAATAAAGGCATACCCTATTAGTGACGCCAAGGTTAACCATGCTGTCAAGGCATTAACCTCTACCATTAGAATAGCCATTCCCGCTATACCAATAGCTGCAGCAAATATTACTGCATGCACTACATCAACCGAACCTTTTGCTAAAGGTCTGTTGGTGGTACGCGCCATATAGACATCTATCTTTCTGTCAACGACATGATTTACTGCAGCGGCTGAACTCGCCATTAAACCAATGCCGAGATTACCCCAAAAAAGTATTTCAATAGGCGGTAGACTGTATGTAGCCAAAAGCATGCCTATCACGGAGGTCAATAGCATCAACGCGATAACTTTGGGCTTACAGAGCTCTAGGTAGTCTCTCCAGCTTGCTCGCCGCTCAAGACTTAATTCTGTCGTATTCATTTCAATGCCTATTAAATATTTTTATTCGTAAGAGGGTCACATCTTAACTGATAATTAAGGTTGACTAACGATAACAGTAAAACCGCTCCCATTCCATTATGCGCAACAGCAATTGACAGGGGGATTAACCAGATCACATTACTAACACCCAATATCAACTGCATCAGTAAAAAGAGTAGTACCCAATTTGCTGATCGACGCTGCTTAGGTGAAAGCTGAGCAGCTAGCGATTTCATTGCCCAAATTAGATACCCTAGAAATAGCGTAACGATTAAAGCGCCAATTCTGTGCGTCATTTGAATAGCAACACGCGACTCATTATCAAACAAACCGCCCAAATAATTTGGCCCGATAGCCTGGAAAAAATCAAAGCCTCCAGCAAAATTCATCTCGGGCCACATAGACGACTGACAAGTAGGAAAATCCGACCCACATGCTAATGCTGCATAGTTCGAGGCAGTCCAAGCACCCAGAAATATTTGAATACCAACGAGCACTAAGGCAATAAGCCCTAAACTATTAAGCCGATTTAACCATGCAGGCCTATCAATTTTGTTTGCTAACACGTCACTAGCTGGACTGGTCCTAAGATAAAGAAGGTACAGCAGTGATAATGTGGCGAAGCCGCCGATTAAATGTGTCGAGACGACTTGAGGCCAAAGCTTAAGCGTCACAGTCCACATACCAAATAAGCCCTGACAAATAACCAACACCAATAGTCCAAGACAATGCTTAACCGGTGCTGAAGATGTAATGACTGCACTATTTCCCACTTCACGCGCAATTTTTCTGGTACGAAAACTAAGAATAGTCAGACCAATAATAATAAGACCTAATGAACTGGCGAAATAGCGATGAATCATTTCAGGCCAACCCTTTGCTACTTCAACAGGCGAATCTGGGAAACGCATCTCAGCTGTTGCTATTTCTTCACTGGTACTGGGAACTGAAAAGAAACCGTAACATCCAGGCCAATCAGGGCAGCCTAAACCTGCATCAACTAACCTAGTCCAGGCACCTAAGAGAACAACCACAGAAGCAAAGATAGTGGCTAATAAAGCGAGGCGATTTATTGCTAAGTTCTGCATCTGACACTGTTACCCAATATTCGAAAGTTTCAAGACACGCTTCAGGTCATCTATCATGTCATAGCCATCATTATTCTTGGTGTACTGAAGAATAACATTGCCTAATGGGTCAACTACCCAAATCATCCAAGGTTGCACCTTCAACGATTCAGCCTCGATACCATTCGCGACTACAGCAGCATGGAAGTTTTGGAGCTCTGCTGACTCCACTTTATGCGACTGCATTTCAGGATAGTCCGTCATGATTTTCTCCAAATCGGTCTCACCCAATACACTCACCATTATCCGAGATACTCTTTTCGCTTCTTTTCCTAAAGCTATATTAACCTGCTTGATGGTATGCAAGGAATCTAGACACACCGTGTCACACACTGACGCACCGGTTAGCATGATTGTCCAGTTTTTAGTTTCTTTCACTTTTTCCATCAAGGCATTTTCACCCTGTTGATTCTCTTTAGTATCAATACTATTCAAACTGACGGGCGGCCAAATTAAGGCTCCTTTATTAGTTTTTCCTTGTGGAATCGCCCAACCACCATAATACATCGTAAACGCAAGAAATAATGGCACCAAAGCAACAGCAAAAATTCCCACTAACTTAACTCTATTTCGATTAACTGTTTTTGGGTCCATAACCCATTCACTCTTTGGTGTATTACTCATTACGTTTATTCTCAATTCGAATTTTATAGGTCGCGCTCATAGCCAAAATCAACAGCGCCATTGCTAAAGCAAACCATTGAAATGCGTACGCAGTATGTTTTTCTGGCAATATTGTGGTTCTAGGCCAACCCAATTTATAATGAAGGCTGGCGCTCAAGTCAGTATTTTCCTGTATTTCTTTTGTAGGTAGCTCTTTTTTAGCTAGCTGCTGCTCCTGTACGCCTGCTTCCTTCATACCTTCCAGCAGCCTAAACTCATACTCAAACAATAACTCACCACTAAGCTGCTGTTTGAAATTATGCCACGAGACTTGCTGAACTCTTTGAGGCCAACCGTCTAGTCTTGGTGTTTCTTTTAAAACAGGCACCTTGCCATCCGTTTCATGGAAATAGCCCTCTAGACCTACCACCCCTACCGGAGTGGTAATTTCAGGCAGATGCTCTCGATATTTACCTGCTTTTATCCAGCCTCTATTCACCATGACGTAAGCTAAGTGCTTGCCACCGCTGATGTAAAAGGGTGATATAAGTTCGTAACCTACCTGGCCATCCCTTATCCTGTTATCTAGGAGGTAGTGCTGTTCTTCAAAATGGCCGGTTAAATTATAGCGCCTAAAGGGTAAAATTGGCTGCCTATTATCCAACACTACAGATGGTGATGAGAAGCGTTGATCCATCATACTGAGCAATGCCTGCTTTTCATCGCTTCTTTCTATCTGCCAAACCCCTAATTTAAGTGTTAAGGGTAAAAATACCAGAACGAACAACCAGATTTTTATTAGTGGAGCATTTTTTGAACTATTCACACACACAACTCAGAATACTTTGCTCAAGAGAGCGCTCAGGATTAAACTACATCAACTCAACGCACATACATAGTCAGGAATAAACCAATGGTTAAACTTCTCATCGCATTTATACTACTCGCCATCGTGGTTAGCTTATTTAGCGGGCTTGTTTTTCTTGTGAAAGATAAACAAGATAGTAAACGAACGGTCAATGCATTAACGGTTAGAGTAGCGCTTGCGGTCCTGCTAATCGTTGTATTAGTAATTGCGGCGCTATCAGGACATCTTAACTTTAATGCATCACCGATCAATGCTTTTTAATGGCACTGGGGTGATGCAGTTTTTAACCTAACTTTACAGCCAGCTATTGCGCTAACTAGATAATATAAACTAACACAAATAAACCAAGCCAAACGACATCAACAAAGTGCCAATACCAGCTGGTTGCTTCAAAGGCAAAGTGGTTTTCTTTATCAAAATGTCCTTTACGAACTCTAAAGAACATAATGATTAACATTAGGGTACCCAAGGTAACGTGTGCCCCATGAAAGCCTGTCAACAAAAAGAAGGTGGACCCATAAATACCCGACTGAAGGGTTAAATCCATCGTATTATAGGCTTCAACATATTCCTCTCCTTGGAAGAATAAAAATGTTAAACCAAGAATAATTGTTGCACCCAACCACATTGTCAAACTGGTACGCTTGCCAACTTTTAAGGCATGATGTGCAAAGGTCACGGTAATACTAGAGGTGACTAGTAAAATGGTGTTCAATAAGGGGAGATGCCACGCATCAATGATGGATGTCGGCCCAGGAAATAATTCAGGTGAAGGGTTAGTCATCAAAGGCCACACTGCTTGAAAGTTAGGCCATAATATTTCTCCGGTAATACCCTTCGCACCCTCTCCGCCCAACCAAGGCACAGAAAACATTCGGGCATAAAACAATGTGCCAAAAAATGCCGCAAAGAACATTACTTCTGAAAAAATAAACCAACTCATGCCCCAGCGAAAAGAACGATCCATTTGCTCGCTATACATGCCGGAACGGCTTTCTTTAATCACATGCCCAAACCAACCGAATAACATATAGGCCATAATAAACGCGCCTGATAAGAACATCAGCCATGACATACCAGCACTTTCGCCAGCTGAATTATTATTTAGCACATTCCCAAGACCTACCAAGGTCATAAATAAGCCGATACTTGCAATGATTGGCCAACGAGACTGCGCCGGAACGTAATAAGATGTTTCTGCACTCATAATAGACTCCTGCTTGTATTGAAAATGGCCAGTAGGCCCTTTCTACTATTATTTTTTAAAGAGATCCTAATACTTGAATTTGATCTTCTTTTTGTTGAATAAATACTTTTTTATCAAAACCATCCTGATCAAACTGACCTTGGTCAAAGAGAGTATAGGATAGTGTTAACACTTTAATATGTTTTGGTAACGCCTGATCCACTACAAAAATCAGCGGCATCAAGATTTCTTCCTTTGCTTCAAGAGCTTGCTGATTAAAGCAAAAGCATTCTGTTTTATGAAAATAATTTACCCCTTCAGAAGGTGACAAGCTTGGCACGGCCTGAGCCACCATCCTACTGCTTGTAGGGTTTCGAGCATAAAAATCAACCTGGGTCATTTGTCCCGGGTTAACTTTTATCTCGGTTACCGTAGGCTTGAACTCCCAAGGCATACTTTCATTGTTATGCGTAATGAACTGAATTCTGACTTCACGACTTTCATCAACTTCTTGCATTTCGGTACTTGCTTCATAACGGCCATTAGTTTTGCCGTTAATTCCCGCCAAGTCACAAAAAACATCATAAAGCGGCACCAGCGCAAAGCCAAAACCAAACATACCCACTACCGCAATTAGTAATCTAGTAATAGTTTTTTTATGTTTATTCTGGCTTTCAGTCACTATTTTATAACCTTACGTTATTTAACTTTTTACTTAACTTCAGGCGGTGTTGTAAACGTATGGTAAGGCGCAGGTGATGGAATCGTCCACTCCAAACCTTCAGCTCCTTCCCAAACTTGAGCCGTCGCCTTCTCACCCTTACGGATACAATTAATGACAATATACAAGAACAGTAACTGTGTGGTACCAAACATGAAGGCGCCGACAGAAGCTATCTGATTAAAGTCTGCAAATTGAAGTGCATAATCAGGAATACGACGCGGCATGCCCGCCAATCCTAAAAAGTGCATTGGGAAAAAGGTTAAATTCATTCCGACAAAAGATAACCAGAAATGCATCTTACCCAGTTTTTCGTTGTACATATTACCAACCCACTTTGGCAACCAGTAATACACCGCTGCAAAAATACCAAAGATAGCACCCGGAACCAATACGTAATGGAAGTGAGCAACAACAAAGTAAGTATCATGGTACTGGAAATCAGATGGTGCAATTGCCAGCATCAAGCCCGAAAAACCACCAATACTGAATAAAACAACAAACGCTATAGAGAACAGCATCGGCGTTTCAAAAGTTAATGAGCCCCTGAACATTGTTGCCACCCAATTAAACACCTTCACACCTGTCGGCACCGCAATCAACATCGTGGCATACATAAAGAACAGCTCGCCTACTAAGGGAATACCCACCGTAAACATGTGATGCGCCCAAACAATAAAGGATAATATCGCAATGGAAGCCACTGCATAAACCATTGAATGATAACCAAAAAGAGGCTTACGGCTAAAGGTTGGAATAACCTGAGAGACTGCGCCAAATGCCGGCAGAATCATAATATATACTTCAGGATGACCAAAGAACCAGAAAATATGCTGGAATAATACCGGATCACCGCCACCCGCTGCATTAAAGAAGCTGGTACCGAAGTGAATGTCCGTTAACATCATGGTTACAACACCAGCAAGTACTGGCATTACTGCGATTAACAAGAAAGCGGTAATCAACCATGTCCAAACAAATAGCGGCATTTTCATCAACGTCATACCAGGGGCACGCATATTCAAAATAGTCGCAATAACGTTAATTGCACCCATGATTGAGGATATACCCATCATATGGACACCGAAGATGAAAAAGGTAACTGTATCTGGTGCATACGTTGTAGATAATGGTGCATAGAATGTCCAACCAAAGTTTGGACCGCCGCCTTCCATAAACAAAGTACTTAACAATAAAGTAAATGCAAAAGGCAGTATCCAGAAACTCCAGTTGTTCATGCGAGGTAGCGCCATATCTGGCGCCCCTACCATCATAGGAATCATCCAGTTAGCAAGACCTACAAATGCGGGCATGACCGCACCAAACACCATGATCAAACCGTGTAAGGTTGTCATTTGGTTAAAGAATTCTGGTTCAATTAATTGTAGACCTGGCTGGAATAATTCTGCTCGAATCGTTAGCGCCATACAGCCGCCAATCATAAACATCAAAAAACTAAACCAAAGGTACATCGACCCAATATCTTTATGGTTGGTCGTAAACAACCAACGAGCTATGCCTTTAGCAGGACCGTGATGCTCATGATCGTCATGATTATTTTCAGTATTTATATCAACTACAGTACTCATAAGCCCTCCTTATTTATTATTAAAATCGACGATATCTTTAGCAGACACATTATCACCCGTATCATTGCCCCAAGCATTTCGCTCATAAGTAATAACGGCGGCAAGATCTACTTCGCTCAGCTGAGCGCCGTATGCTTGCATTGCTGAACCAGCAACACCATTAACGACTCGCTTAATATGCTCTTCGACTGGACCTACTGCGATTGGACTTCCTTTCAACGCTGGGAATGAAGGCGGTATGCCAGCACCATTTGCCTGATGACACGCGGCACAGTTAGTGGCGTAAACTTTCTCACCTCTAGTCATCTGTTCTTCAAGCGTAAACGTCAATTTCGCTAACTCAGCTGCCGCTTTCGCTTCAGCTTGCTTGGTTGCAATCCAGGTATCATATTCTTCCTGCTCAACTACTCTAACCACAATTGGCATAAAGCCGTGATCCTTTCCGCAAAGCTCAGTACACTGACCACGGTAAATACCGGTTTCATTTACGCGTGTCCATGACTCGTTGATAAATCCAGGGATTGCGTCTTTCTTAACGGCGAAGTCAGGTACCCACCATGAGTGAATAACATCATTGGCAGTAATTAAAAATCTGACCTTCTTATTCACAGGGATAACAAGCTCATTATCTACTTCAAGTAGGTAATTTACATTCTTCTCAGCTCGATTATAAATTTCATCTTTTGGCGTGGACATATTACTGAAGAAATCTACATCCTGCCCGATATACTCATATCGCCACTTCCATTGATAACCAGTGACTTTAATATCAACGTCTGAGTCTGATGAGTCATACATTTCTATTAATGTTGTTGTAGCAGGCCAAGCCATAAGAATGAGGATGAAAACAGGAATAATCGTCCAAATAATTTCAACCGTGGTGCTTTCATGGAATTGAGCGGCAACAGCGCCTTTGCTTTTCCGGTGTTTAAAGATTGAATAAAACATCACACCAAAGACAATCACGGCGATGACTACGCATATCCAGAAAATTTGCATGTGTAAATCGAACACTGATCGACTGATATCAGTGACCCCTACGGGCATGTTCAATCCATATTCTGCACTGACATCAGCTGCATATAAAGCAGGTAATAACGATGTCGGCGCCCAGCGAACAAGGCGTGATAGCATACGGTGGTCTCCACAGTTTGTTATTGTTGTACTGCTGACTACTTCTCTTTTACTGCTTTAACAGTAGCATTAGAAGTACTAATAACAGGACGGTTCTTTAAAAAGGGGGTAGTATAGACGGGAGCTTTTTAGTGAATCAATGCTTGGGTTCGAATTTAGCTAGAATTAAATGGTCTAACAAATCAGTTTAATATTCTGCTGTTGATTTATTTTTACCAGCACCATTTCGCTACCCTTAGTTTTGGTTTTTTCACACCCCATTTTCACTACGCTTAAGGTTAGATAATTGCATCCGAATTCAGCCCAAAAAATCGCAGCTATAATCTATAACCCTCATGCAGGCCGAGGTAATGCCTCTAACGTGGCGAGAAAGTCAAAACGGAGCCTAGAGCAAGTCAACTGGAAAGTAATCGATACCATTGCCAGCGAATATGCTGGCCATATTGAAAATACGCTGGCGGCCGAAGTCGGCCAAAAAGTGCAACTCGTCGTCATTATTGGTGGCGACGGTACGCTTCGAGAACTGGTGTCAGGCTTAAGAAAAGCACAACTCAAGCCAGAGATTTCATTTATCCCGATGGGAAATGCCAATGTTGTGGCGCGTGAACTCAATATTCCCTTACAGACCAACAAAGCGATCGAGTTACTCGCCAACTCTACCGTAAAACAAGTCGATATAGGCGTCCTTAGGCAAGACCAGCAGGAGGACTTAATTTTTTTGGCCATGTTTGAAATTGGTTTCTCTGCAAAAATTGTCGCCATTGTAGACCGACTACGCAACGGTGCACTTAAGAATCTTTATCGGTTTTGGGGTGACCTAGTCTATGCGATTGCAGGGGTGATGGCATTAAAAGGCTTAAGTGACAAAACATTCAACACAAAAATAGATGGAATCGCTGAGCATCAATCTTCAACCCATGGCGTGATTGCTAATATGCAAACCTATGCAAAAGGCTGGTCTCTAACCCCAGATGCTGTACATGATGACGGCCAACTGGATACTGCCATCAGTCGAAAGAGCAGTATCCTAACCGCATTGGTCACCTTGATAGCCGCGTCAAGAAAACGAAAACTAAAACCTACTCTAATGAAATATCAGCGAGCCAAAAAAGTAGAAATATCTAGCGACTGCACACTATTTGTACAAGTAGATGGCGACCCCATCCACTTTAGTGGGCAAGCTCATATCTCCGTTGAGCAAGCGGCCTTCTTAATTCATACTCCGCAAAACGAACGTTAGCCGCTTTTCATTTCTTAGGCTCATTTACAAAGTGGACAACCTGAACCTCATCATCAGAATTTAATGGCATACTATTAACTCTGGTCTCTAGCTCATCCTGCTCCACTTGAACCAGTTGCTTTTCAGAAAAATCACACGCCACACATTCTTTAAAAGTACCGCTCTCATCGCTATAACTAAGCAGACGATCCATCTCTCCGCAACGGGGGCAGACAGCCCCAGCAATAAAGCGTTTTGTTACGGTCATACACTAATCCCTAACTGCTTGAGTAGCGCATCGACACTTGGCTTTCTGCCTCTAAAGTTAATAAACATATCCATCGCATCAATTGAACCACCAACCTCCAAAATTTCTTTTTTGTAGGCTAGGCCAGTGGCCTTATTAAAGATACCTTCTTCTTCAAAACGAGAAAACGCATCTGCAGCAAGTACTTCAGCCCACTTGTAACTGTAATATCCCGCTGAATATCCTCCCGCAAAAATATGACTGAACGCATGAGGAAAGCGTGTATATGCAGGCGGTTTCTTAACCGACACTTTATCTCGCACCTTATCAATAACGGCCATAATGTCAGTATTTTCTGAAGCCAAAAAATCACGATGGACAATAAAATCAAATAGAGAAAACTCCACCTGACGCATCAATTGCATGCTGCTTTGGAAGTTTTTAGCGGCGAGCATTTTAGTCAACAATGCTTTAGGCAGTGGTTCACCTGTTTGATAATGCCCGCTAATCATCGATATGGATTCTTCCTGCCAACACCAGTTTTCTAGAAATTGACTAGGTAGTTCAACGACATCCCAAGGCACTCCTGCGATACCAGATACGTGCGCTACTTCTATTTGTGTCAACATATGATGCAGACCATGACCGAATTCATGAAATAAGGTAGTCACTTCATTATGCGTTAAGAGACTATCTTCTCCGTCAACAGGAGGGGTAAAGTTACATACCATAAACGCCACTGGAAGCTGTATATCTCCGTTCTCCAATCGGCGCCGCACTCTACAGTCACCCATCCATGCCCCTCCACGCTTATTCTTACGCGCGTAAAGGTCAAAATAAAAGCCTGCGACTTCTTCACCTTCAGAATAGATACTAAAGTATTTGGCATCAGGGTGATAAGTCGTCACTTCTGGACGGAATATAACCTGAATATCGAAAAGCTTCTCTACAACATCAAACATGCCTTTGGTGACAATAGGTGTTGGGAAATACGGTTTAAGCTCTTCTTGAGAAATATCAAAACACTGCTGCCTTAGCTTTTCTGCATAAAATGCCGTATCCCACAGCGCCAGATCTTCTATACCATCTTCATTTAGAGCAAATTCACAGAGTTGAGTAAATTCGTTTTTCGCTGACGCAATGCCTTTATCCGCCAGCTGCTCCAAAAAACCAACAACCTCAGCAACAGAGGGCGCCATTTTTGTTGCCAGTGAGCGCTCGGCATAGTTGTCAAACGAAAGTAAGGCTGCAAGCTCTTGTCTAGACGTCAGTATTTCACGAATATTGTCACTGTTGTCCCACTTCCCCGCATTAGGACCTTGATCGGAAGCCCTTGTCAGGAACGCTTCATACAATGCTTCTCTTATTTTTCGGTCTTCACAATATGTCATTACCGGCAAATAACTTGGTGCATCCAAGGTAATCAGGTACCCACTTTCATGACCCCGTTCTTTCGCTAGGCTAGCGAGTAGTTGCATGGCACTCTTTGGAATTCCGTGCAGCTCACGCTCATCTTTGAAATACATTGACCATGCTTGAGTAGCATCTAAGACATTTTCAGAAAAGCGATTACTTAAACCTGATAACTTCTGCTTTAACACCGAGTACTTCTGTTTACTAGCCTCCTCCAAGGCAACGCCGGACAATTTAAAGCCTCGTAATATGTGATTAATACTTTGTTTTTGGGCCTGATTCAGCCCAACAAATTCATCACTATCGGCTAGTTTTTGATACGCTTGATACAGCTCGACATTTTGTCCCTGCTCTGTAGTATATGCGGTCAAGCTGGCTATCAATTTTTTGTATATTTCCCGAAGCTCTTCCGAATTTAGCACTGCATTAAAATGAGAGACCACAGACCAGGCATTATTCAAACGGTCCTCAGCTTTCTCTCGAGGGTAGGCCAAATCATCCCATGAACAAGCTCCTTTTTCTATTAACGCTGAAACCAAGCGGCGATTCTCTTCTAATATTGCCGAAATTGCCGGTTCAAAATGTTTGATATTGATTTCTTCGAATGCCGGACGGGCAGAATCAATTAACAATGGATTCATTATTTTTCGCTCAAGTAGAAGGTGAAATACGTTATTAAATTGGTTATGGGGACAGAATATACTATTTAAAGGTTAAATAGTGATTGAGCGAGAAGTCAGGCCCACTGTGACAATACCCAGCCCACCATCCGTACACTAGGCTGTACACTAGGAACGCTCTCGTACGATCAACTTTCTCTCAAGGCACTTAGTATTGCACTCGCATTATACTGGTGATCAATTTTGAATTTGGGTATTCTCTCACTCTTAATCAGCTACACTCCATTCTTCCATTAGGTTTTATGCCGTTTTTAAAAGTGAATCATCGATATGAGTAGTGTTCGAAATTACCTTAAGTTTTCACCCAAGCTAGGGAAAAGAGTATTTGTTGATCCCAGCGCGGTTGTCATCGGCGATGTAGAAATTGGAGCAGACAGCTCAATTTGGCCATTAGTTACTGTACGCGGAGACATGCATAAAATCACCATAGGCGACCGGACCAGCATTCAAGACGGCTCGGTATTACATATAACGCATGCAGGCCCCTACAACCCGGACGGTTTTCCTCTGATCATTGGTAGTGATGTGACCGTTGGCCATAAAGCCTTATTGCATGGATGCACTGTTGCTGACAGGGTTTTAGTTGGCATGGGCGCTATTGTAATGGACGGCGCAATTATTGAAGAAGAAGTGATATTAGCAGCAGGTAGCTTGGTCTCTCCGGGAAAGGTTTTGGAGTCAGGACATATGTACCGTGGCAGCCCAGCAAAAAAAATTCGTCCCCTTAGCGATAAAGAAAAAACCTTTTTCAACTACACCGCTAGTAATTATGTCAAATTGAAAGATTTACACATCGATGACCTAACAAATCAAGGCATCACAATAGAAGGCCACATTAGCTAATGGCAATTCAATGGTTCCCCGGGCATATGCATAAAGCCCGAAAAGAAATTAGCAAGGTGATGTCTCAAATAGATGTCGTGATAGAAGTGCTTGATGCGCGAATACCGTTCAGTAGTTCAAACCCAATGATCCAGACATTGAAAGGACAAAAACCTTGCATCAAAATTTTAAACAAAGCTGATCTTGCCGACCCTGGCACAATATTGTTATGGCAGGCACACTTTGAAAAAGACGAAACCGTTAAAACCCTAGCACTATCAGCTAGTGAAGATGGCCGTAAAAATACCATCAACAACCTATGCAGAACACTTGCACCTCATAGAAAAGGTACAGATAAACCCGTTTCGGCCATGATAATGGGGATACCCAATGTGGGAAAATCCACTTTGATCAATGCCATTGCAGGAAGGGCAATTGCAAAAGTTGGCAATGAACCTGCCGTGACCAAACACCAACAAAAAATCAACTTAGATAATGGCATTGTTCTGTCGGATACTCCGGGTGTGCTTTGGCCAAAACTCGACCCTATTTCATGCGGTTTTCGTCTGGCAGCCACTGGCGCGATAAAAGATACCGCCATGGAATATGAGTCTGTCGCCATGTTTACCTTACAGTACTTGGCCGAATGTTACCCTGAACAGCTTAAAAGTAGATATAAAATTGAAGACCTTGATATGCCGGAATTAAAACTATTAGAACTTATTGGCAGCAAACGAGGATGCTTACGCTCAGGTGGCCGTGTTGATCTATATCAGGCGTCCACCATCGTTTTGCATGAATTGCGCTCCGGAAAACTCGGTGAAATATGTTTAGAAACACCGGAAATGATGGAACAGGAAATGACTGCTTTTCGAGCCGAGATGATCGCAAAACGGGAAGCTGAAGAGGCGAAAAAAGACAAAAGGAACAACTAGTTTTTGAACAATTCTCATGTTTTTATTAAGCCCATTTCATCGCTGTAACCTACCGAAGGTATTATGTCAGAGCTTCAATTAACGCAATGCTTATTAATCGCCGCTATTTTCATCTGGAGTGGATTCGTTCGCTCAGGGCTAGGTTTTGGTGGCGCCGTACTATCCTTACCTTTTCTTTTACTTGTCCACAACGATGCATTAATTTACCTACCCATTATCTCTTTACAGTTGATGTTTTTCTCTGGCTTGATTTTATATCACAATCATCGTGATCGTAAAAAGCACCTAATAAGAGGTATCACAAAAGAAGGCACTATCGCTTGGCCTTATTTAAAAAAAGCTCTGCTGATCATGATGATTCCGAAAATAATTGGCGTATTTGGCTTAGTCACGTTTCCATCCACGGTTATGGGTATAATTATTTTTTCTATTGTGTCTGTCTATGCGGTTTCGTATATATTAGATAAACCCTTTACCAGTAACCATAAATGGCTAGATATCACTTTTCTGATGCTCGGCGGCTACGTTAGCGGCACCTCTCTTATTGGCGCACCACTGCTAGCAGCCGTTTTCGCCAGCCACGTAAGTAAGCATCAGCTACGAGACACCTTATTTGCTCTCTGGTTTATTCTAGTCGGCATTAAAATAGCGGCGTTTATCTATCTTAATGTGGAGTTCCAACTAATCCATCAATTATGGCTGCTACCCTGCGCAGGACTAGGGCATCTATTAGGCTTAAAATTTCATAAAAAACTGCAAGATACCGACTCGGTGGTTTTTTATCGCATCATGGGTTGCGTATTGTTGATTGTTAGCTTTGTCGGCTTAGTGAGAACCTTATATATAGGCTAGTGGCATGAAAACCTTTTTACGGCGTTTGGAAATCTTAAATTTTTTACGCTTAAGGAATATTCATATTGGTTCAGATGAAATACTCCAACACCTAATTGATGCATCATATTTAGACCCATCAACGAGCAAAGCAAAAAGTCAATTCCGCTTGATACAACGCGATCTAGAATTCTTACTGGGTGACGAAATTGAACAGGATGAATTTGACAATGACTTCGGTTTATCGATAGCCTCTGGCCAAGGTAAAAGTAAACTGTGGCGCTTAGAACCCTTCCAGCAACTTAATTATGACTTCGAGAAAATGCCCGCTTTTATGGCACTCGCCTTGTCCGTTTCCCAGAAACACTTAAAGCAAGTGCTTCCCTCATCGACTCAGGTTGAACTGAAACGTATATTCTTAAATGCAGAAGAAAAGCTGCATAAAAGTGAACGAAAATTGAGCGCAATTCATTATAAGAGGCTAAGTAACTCCGTTGAGTTTTTTCAACGGGGCCAGCGTCTGCAAGCACCCTCATTTGACGTAACGATTCTTGATACGATTTACCATGCGATACTAAAGGGTAAACGAATTTCCTTTTCCTACCAAACTAAAGGCAGTTTAAAAGAGTACGACTTACACCCTTATGGTGTCGCTATTTTATTACCCAAATTGTATCTCATAGGAAAAAAACAGGATGCAAACAACGCAAGCACAGATGACTTCCGTAGTTTCCTGGTGCACAAAATTTCCGACATTACGCTCAGCCGCTTTGACAATAAAGTGCCTGAAAGTTTTCAGTTAAAGCAGTATCTAGATTCAGGAAATATGGATGTTTTACTCGACCATCAAGACCCATATGAATACCTTTTGGTACTTCAAATAAACATACCTTCTAACAGTAATTTAATTTCAGACATACAAGAAAGCCCTATTAGCTCAGAGCAAAACTTTGAGCAAATTAATGAAACAAGCTGGCAATTAACAGCAAAAGTAAAAAGAACCATTCAGTTAAAAAACTGGATTTTGTCACTAGGAAGGCAAGCGGTAGTTATTTCACCTAAAGAAGTACGCATGGACATTCTTAATGAGCTGGAGAGTATCAGAGAAAATTATACCTGAAGGTTTTTAGTTACTTTTCACTCTAGATCGAATACGACTCAAGGCAACTGGCGTAACACCAAGATAAGACGCCAAGTGATATTGCGGAAGTTCTTGCTCCCAACGTGGGTTCTCCTGGATTAGCGACAAGTAGCGATGTTGAGCGTCCATGGTTAAAAACTCATACTCCCTACGTGCTTTTTTTAAGAAGAGCCGCTCAGCTATTATTCTTCCTATACGCTGAAAACAATCAAATTGGTCATAAAGACCCTGCATTAAGTCATATGGAGCTACAAGCAATTCACAAGGCTTAATCGCTTGAACTGTTGCAGTGGAAACGTCATCGCGCATCAGGTCAAAAAGCGAGCCAGCTAATTCGCCTGAAAACACAAAAGACTTATTGAATTCAATACCATCCAAGGTCAAAAAATACTCTCTTAATGTCCCCTCCAAAACATAAGCCATTTGTGTCGCGGGTTCGCCAATGGTATGTAGACAATCTCCTTGCTCTAATGTTTTAAATTCCCAAGAAGGCTCAAAGGCCTCCCAGGCTTCATTGCTGAGCGGTGAAATTTGACTAAGCGCTTCACGGAGCTTATTGGAGGCTATATCTCTTTTAGCTGTTTTCATTCTCGCCTTTAATTAAAATTTTCTTACCAATATTAACCTAGGTTAATGCCCTCGAACCCCACTATAGATAAAGTTAAACCACTTTTACTAGAGGATTACCCAATGAAGTCACACCCTATTTTAATACTGTCCATTAGTTCAGCATCATTGCTCATGTTTATGGTCTTATTTGGCATTTCAGAAGGTGCCTCGCAACAATACTTTGAATTAATCAATACAATGAATCAATATAGCACTGACCTTATCTCACAGGCGATGCCTATTCGTACCATCATCGGCCTTGATAATATTTTTATTGTACTTTACACCAGCGTTATTATTCTCATCGTCGTGCAACTAAAAGCTGATGGCAAATCACCAAAAGAACTTTTGTATATTATCTTAGCCTGCGGCTTAACAGCGGGTGCATTAGATTTTCTGGAAAATTTTCATATCATTACCATGCTTTCTGGCCTAGAGAACAATATTCCTATCGAGCCATTAGAAGTAAAAGAACAAATGGTTTCAAGCATGTTTAAGTGGCATTTGTCCTACTTTGCTTTTTTCTTATTAGCCTTCACATTAAAACCACAAAACTCGCTAGAAAAGTTATTCTGCTTCAGCTTGCTCTTTATACAACTTCCAACGGGCGTATTTTACTACATTCTGGAAGGCACACTAATTGGCGATATTTTATTTTATGCACGCTACGCAAACCTATTTTTTGGTTTCTTATTGATAGGACTTGTTGGTTTAATAATATGGAGATTACCAGAAAAAGAATTAGCTTCTGCTATCCTTATTATTTTAAATGAATTTGTAGTTAACAAAGGTGGCTTAATTGTTCTGTTGTTAGCTTCAAATTTTGGATGGATTTATTTGCTAGGGAGTCAACGGAAAATGTATCTATCAGAAATTGATAGATTGACTAAGATTAGGAGTGAGCTGATGCATATTAAGGGTAACGGGCAAGGAACGCATATTGAGGCACATAGGTCTAGCAGTGATGACTGTGAAGAATCATATGTGATTCCAGTAACAGAAGAGAGTAAATAATCGTCATGATTGGATTGTTAAATTTAGTTATATTGCTTTTCTTTCTCTATTTTATTTCTGTATTGATAAGCAAATATAACGAAATGATTTTCGATAAATATAGGTTTCGATATTTTTCATTGAGAGATCGTTTGGCTTTGTTGGTTATAAAGGGTGAGTTAGAAGAAGACTCGTGGGAGTATAAAAAGCTGATAGACACAATTAATTTCCATATTAGTACTGTTGAAACAATGTCTATCGAAAGAATTGTACATTTATTAATACAATATCATACCTCTTCCGAAGAAGAGCGTAATGTCAGGTTAATTAAGAAGAATATAAAAAGTGTAGAAGTTCTGCGTATTACGGATGATTTTATGGAGACTACAGCTTCCTTAATTGCAAGGAATAGCCGCGCTCAAATAAAGTTAGCTTCCCTTATTCACAGGGTGTTTGGTAAAGATAGCTCTAAAGAAATGCATGGTTTGGAAAGACCAGAGTTAGCCTAGAAGAAAATAAA
>ENA-OSET01001433-OSET01001433.1-sediment-metagenome-genome-assembly--contig:-NODE-1433-length-24683-cov-5.366659_pt1 | contig 24683 bp, 24 predicted proteins | sample MGYA00237882_ERZ534229 | MGnify/ENA primary metagenome ERZ534229 (study PRJEB26408, sample SAMN06266212) | sediment metagenome | isolation source: Hudson Canyon methane seep mesocosm | place... | reverse complement strand
GGCTGCGGGAGATTGCCGCGCTTCGCTCGCAATGACATCGTTGAAAACACCCATTTCTGGATGGGCACTAACTAGTGCCCATCCAGAAACTAATAAGAACGCAGAGCTCAATTTAGAAATTCATCATTCTCGCACGTACGCATTACGGCGCGATGCAGGCAGTACAATGTAAATAGACGTTGTGTGGATCATTCATGGTATTGATAAAACCCAGACCGTCTGTCAGCGGGATTAAAAACCGTTGAAACTGGTCGAGGATCGCTGTGTTGCCGAAGCGTCGCTCGCCGATCAACTGTTTTACCCATACACTGCTCATCAACTCCTGGATAAGTTGCTCTTGTGGCGATTTGGGTTGTTCGATCAGTTTCACGCGATAAGCGTCCAGTTTTGCCAAAGAAGCCGCTGCAACTATTGCCTCATTGAAACCGCCGAGCTTGTCAACTAATCCGATTCCCATGGCATCATTGCCTGTCCACACTCGACCGCCAGCTATTTTTTCTACTTCATCTTTAGCTAGATTCCGACCGTCGGCGACAACACTAATAAACTGTTGGTACCCGAACTCTATTGAAGTTTGAATCGTTCGCTCCGTAGCTGCAGCTAAAGGTCTATCGATCCGCAGAGATCCGGCGGTAGCGGTCGTGCCGACTCCATCGGTTGTTATTCCTAGTTTTCCGAGCGTTTGGTCGATGGTAGGGACCGCGGCAAAAATACCAATCGATCCAGTCAAGGTCGTCGGCGTCGCCCAGATTTCATCAGCCAAAGCCGAAATCCAATAGCCTCCCGAAGCCGCCATACTCCCCATAGACACGACCAAGGGTTTACCGGACTTTTTAAGCAGCTCCAATTCACGTCTTATAATTTCCGACGCAAACATACTGCCTCCTCCGCTATCAACTCTCAACACAACAGATTTAATCGAACCGTCTTTTCGCGCTTGGCGAATCAAGTTTGCCAAACTGTCTCCACCAATCACACCAACTGGTTGTTCACCATCAACAATATTGCCCGCAGCAACAATAACACCGACCGTCTTTGGTGTATTTAATTGAGGTAATTCGATTTTTTTGAGCCACAGGTATTGCCTAAAATCGATCCCGGCGTAGAGATCATTCTCGTCGGCAGCACCGACAACATTTTTCAGGTAGGCGTTCATTTCATCTCGATTTTTAACGCCATCAACCAAATCTGCCGCCATCGCTGCCTGTGCATTATCACCCTCGTGCTTTCTCAAAATCGAGTCAAAGTTGTTGACGTAATTTTCGATATCGGCACCGGAAACACTGCGCCGGACGGAGACTCCTTTTACATACTCTGACCAAAGGCTTCTCAGCCAAATCAGATTGCTTTCCCTGGCCTCTTCAGACATATCAGTCCGCATAAAAGGTTCCATCGCAGATTTAAATTCGCCGACACGGAATACATGGACATTAATCTCTAACTTGTCCAAGGCCTTCTTATAATAGTTTCGGTACAAGCCATAACCTTCGATCGAGACTCCGCCAAGAGGGTGAATATAGACCTCGTCAGCTTGAGCTGCTAACCAATACTGGTCCTGGTTAAAATGGTCCCCAATGGCAATTATTTTCTTTTTACTCGTTCTGAAATCATCTAATGCAGCACCAATCTCCTGCATCTTACTGATCCCGCCATAGCTCAAGTTATCCAGCCGCAAAACCAGAGAATTGATTCGCTTATCATCTTTTGCATACTTTATTGCATCAGTGACATCTTTTAATAAAGTTTCTTGACGTTGAGAGCTTGTTCCTGACATTAACAACGTCAAAGGGTCAGAAAAACTCAGTTGATCTACGAGGCTACCCGTAAGGTTAAGAATTAGAGCACCGCTCTTAGGCACCACCGGTAATTTGTTAGAGGAGAAAGCGACAAAAAGAAGAACAACAATTAGCACAAAGACAAGATTGACTAAAACAAGACGCAACCAAGTAATGAAACTCATCAGTTTTCCAAAACTACGACGAATAATTCCGGGACGTTTTTCTTCCATAATTAATAACTACTTTTTAATGCGGTTAATAGAATTTATCGCTTTTTTCAGCTACACCATTTGTTGGAGCTTTTGTTCTCGAGAATAGCATCGAATATACATCGTAGACGTTGTAAAAAGCACACTAATGAGAAATATTTCGATCCCTGTAAATACGTCTGGACACGCAAAAACGGCGTTAACTGACACCAAAAAATAACCCAAACAGATAAAGGATACCCAGACGTGAGTTCGTACATTCTTTTTTACAATACCATGGACAAATAACAATAGCGGCACGACATGAATTGACCAAATTATCGCACTAGGACTCCTATCGCAACTGGGCCACCATAGAGCACTTAGACTAAACGTAACCAATAGCCCAAAGTAACTCAGTAAAACGCCATAGCGAGCCAACTGAGCCAATTTTTGGTACTTGGGTAATGAATCAATAGATAACTCTACATTTCTCACTTGTTCACCATCGTCGCACCTAAGTGTTGAGTTAATGCAATGGTTGCGACCCGCTGTCCTAATGCATGACAAAGAGACAATTCGTCGGTATCAACCTGACGATTATCAGTGCCTGCAACATGCGTGGCTCCATACGGCGTGCCACCGGTTTTCGTCGTCATCAGCTCAGCCTCACTATAGGGTATGCCCACAATCATCATCCCATGATGCAATAATGGCAACATCATCGACAGTAAAGTCGATTCCTGCCCGCCGTGCAAACTGCTACTCGAACTAAAAACTGCAGCTGGCTTATCAATCAAAGCGCCGCTCAACCATAAACTCGATGTACCATCGATAAAGTACTTTAAAGGGGCCGCCATATTACCAAACCGCGTTGGGCTTCCCAAAACCAGACCGGCACAATCTCGTAAGTCCTGCTCAGTACAATAAAGAGGCCCGTCGCTGGGAATATCCTCGGCAACGGCCTCGCAATTTGTGGAAATAGAGGGAACCGTGCGCACACGCGCCTGCATACCACTGACTCGCTCTATTCCACGGCCAATCGTTTGCGCCATGGTCGCTACTGCACCATGATGACTATAAAACAGTACTAAAATATAGGGCGATTCGGTCACGTGTCATTTCCTATACGAGTTGAAGTACATTTTCAGGCGGCCGCCCGATGATCGCGAGGCCCGCTTTTACAGCAATCGGACGCTCAATCAATTTGGGATGTGCAACCATGGCCTCAACCAATACTTCGTCACTCAGCGCAGCATCGTTTAAGCTGTTCTCTTTGTAGGCGCTCTCACCTTTTCGCAATAACTCACGAGCGCCAATACCCAATTTCGTCAAAAGCTCTTTAATTTGAGCAGCATTAAGCGGTGTATCCAGATATAAAACAATTTCCGGTGTCACGCCATTTTCTTCCAGTAGTTGTAGGGTTTGTCGTGATTTCGAACAACGTGGATTATGGTAAAGTGTTATTTGACTCATAATTGCCTCTAAAATTAAAAAAAAGCTCTGTTATACTCTATCAATACAATGACCTACAGCCATTATCCTCTGAACCGCTATAGCGCGGTCGGGAATTATACCAGTAAGCCGCCATCATGCAGAGTGAACAAAGACTATTAGAATCATTTAAGTATGTACTTAACTTAATAAAGTACGTCCGGCTACGCTATGTCAGCGACGGCTGTAGCCATAGTGCTGCTGCGCTTACGTATATGAGCTTATTCGCAGTGGTGCCTCTAATAACAGTCATGTACGCGATGTTATCGACTGTCCCAGCAACTCAAGAAGTAGGATTGCAAGTTCAAGAGTTTATTTTCAGCAATTTCGTGCCGACCACTGGCCAGGAAATTCAAGTCTATTTGGAACAATTTTCACAACAAGCTAGACAATTAACCGGCGTCGGAGTCGCCTTTTTAGCGGCCACTGCGTTATTGATGTTAAAAAACATCGAGAAGACATTCAACGCTATTTGGAAGACACGTGAAAATAGACACGGACTATCGAGTTTTTTACTTTATTGGGCGATATTGAGTCTCGGTCCGTTGTTTATCGGCTTAGCATTTGGCATTAGCACTTACCTAGCGACACTTAAACTCATTTTTGATCAGGTCGATATCATCGGTATCGGCCCACAGCTGCTAAGACTAACGCCGTATTTCTTAACGACTGCCGCATTTACTTTGCTTTTTGTCGCAGTTCCAAATTGTAAAGTTCCACTTAAACACGCCATCATCGGGGGTCTAATTACCGCCTTTGCTTTTGAACTTGCCAAACAAATTTTCGCCGGAGTCGTTTCTAACACCAGTTACCAGCATATCTATGGAACCTTCGCCACCATCCCGCTTTTTCTATTATGGATTTATTTATCCTGGCTGCTGATTTTAGCGGGCGCTGAACTGGTCCATGCTTTAAGTGGTTTTCATAATTACCACGAAGATGAGTATAGTGATATTACGCTCGCTCTGTGCGTTTTGGAGCGTCTATGGTCTCTCCACCAAAAAGGACTTATGCTAGCAGAACCGGAAATCTTGCAAAAACCATGGCTATTTGACCGACATAGCATTTCCGCTGATCGGTGGACAGTGTTACGGGATCAATTATTGGAAGGTGATTTATTACGCATCGGCCAATCCGGTGAATATATTTTAGGCCGCGACCTAAATCATTTTTCTCTCTGGGACCTGACCGTATTACTGGACCAGAATGCGTTTTCACAGCATTCGCAAAATGACTCTCTACCAGGGTGGTACAAACGATGCCAGCAGACAATCGCCGATGTAGAAGTACAAAACCAACAGGCATTGTCAACACCACTGGCAACACTCTTTGTAGATTGAAACCCCCGACGCGATCAATTCTCTCCACTGATACTGACAAATTGAGCATTTAAATGACAACTCGCTTCCTATTAGTTCTAATTCTTGGTCAACTAGTCGTTGGCTGTAGCAATGATAACCCAGCGGCAAAAACCGACTATACCCAACTGTCGGGTGTGTCTGGCGATTTCAGCGATCATAGAGGTAAGTGGATGGTGATCAATTACTGGGCGACCTGGTGTAAACCTTGTATAGAAGAAATTCCCGAGCTCAATAACTTTGCCGAAAAGCATAAAGATACTGTCAAATTATTCGCTGTAGATTTCGATAATGCTCGAGGAGATAAATTAGTCGCCAGTGCAGAAAAAATGGGGATCGAATTTCCCATTCTTATCGACGATCCGCATAGCTTACTGGGGTTCGAGAAGCCCTATGCGCTGCCAACCACATTTGTTTTCAATCCCCAGGGGAAATTACAAAAAACACTACTAGGGCCTCAAACCGAAGAAAGCTTGCTAAAAGCGTTAGCGATGAAAGACTAATGTCCGACATTGCCGATGCCCTAATTGGAAAAGACGATATCTCTATAGTAGGCGGCGCCAAACCCACCGGAGTTATCTGAGTCAGTCATTATCGCAACTCCGTCTATCCTATCAATACGCTGTCCGAAAATTCGATAATAGTCGTCGACCACATTAACGCGCTCGCTATGCCATAGCCCTACACCCTGGACCCCGCATCGGACCGGAATCATCACCGCTTTTTGACTAAATGGATTAGGCCAGAACGACTTCTCTGTTTTCTTATTACACCAAATGTAATTCAGTGCCCGAGTCTGCCAAGGGAAGAAACCGTATTTTATAACCACATAAATCCTGGCGGGATAATCATCACCCTTTTCTATCTCTGGATTGTTAATATCATAGACGTTTTCGACCCGCCATGACCAGTTCAGAAAAGGCGTTTTATCCAAGTCGATCTTTATTTCACGATATAGCGCTGAAGCGGAAGAGCGGGCTTCGGCGAAAAGAACGTTCTCGCCATCTTTTTTGACAATGCGATAAGTCGTATTTCCCAAAAAACTCTTTTCCCTCCATAAATTAAGTCCACTGGCAGAAAAATCACCCACCACCTTTTCTCGGCGACCGTCGATTAACTCCCGATGGAGCAATGTGTTTTGCGCCACAATATCTACGCAAGCCACTAACGCTGTTAAAAATAGCGATGTCTTAAGGTGTTTCAATAGAATCATTGATAAATTCAAACCGATCGCGAAAACAAGAAAAACCCCAAATTTGAGAGTTGAAACTGCGTAATAGCTAGAATCCATACTATAATCAGTTTTACGAAACTTATTAAGGCAACAGCCCTTTATGTACTGTATTAATTTCAAAGGCTCGCTAACCCCTCAAAGGGGCAACGAACTTTATAAAAATACACATTCAAATATTTTATATTCGATAATATTAACAGTGGTCATCGGTATTATTTGTCCGATAATCGCAGTAGCTGACATTTACAGTTCTAAAAATGAACAGGGCAACATCGTTTACTCGGATCAAAAATCGCCCGGTGACAGTCAAATTTCAAAACCATCAGGAAATGCCTCTTATTATACTCCGGTAAAAATTTTAAAGACGGTAAAACTATCACCTGAACAGCCTTCATCTTCGAAGGAAGGTCAAGGCTCTACGGGAGAGCTATTAGGTCGTGGTAGCCCGCCTGTAACTGCTAATAAAGGCTTAGCGGGCTTAACTGAACCTGAATGTCAGCGAGAGTACTCTCGTAGTTGCGACCAGCTTGTAAATTGGAAGAAATACGCAATTGAGTCCTGTGGGGACGATAGCCGTTGTGAAGATGATGATTACCTCACTCGCAAGTTCAAGCCAGTAACGACAGAGGAATTACTTTCAATTGCTAGACGTGCAGCTGTGCGCAATAATCGCGAAGACGAAGAAATCACTAACTTTCTGAAACGAAAATACACAAATTATTGCAACCGGCAAGCGTCATTAAGCTGTCGTGATGACGAAATTTGCAATCAGAAAATATTGAATACCTGTAAAGATCCTCGCAGTCTCGAGGATATTTTTTCAAAGTATAACAATCTAAACATCTTGGAAAAGGAACAAATAATTTCCCAAGCTCAAGTACTCGCCATGTCTAACGGTGCCAACGAACAATCATATAATAAAAAGATAGTCGACCTTTTGAGCTTGTTATTAACTCGAACCTTACTGGGTTTCTAATTGCCATCGTAAAAAGAACATTCCGCCGCTGAGCAGCTCTTTCTTTTAGATCTACCGACGCTCTTGTCCAATTACCGTGGTAACTGTAATATTTGCCATAGCCTTGCGGTACAATTTAGATCAAATCTTGCAGTACAATCTATATGAGCGTTGTCTCTTTCTTCATTTTTGCCGAAATGATTTTTTTGCATAAACATCAAAGCGAATAGCTTTTCCCTCTAGAGAAAAGTTGGGCTTTAAACCCGCAAGGAAATCTGCTTTCTTTGGACGTTTTACCACTACACGGTATTCAGCAGCGTCCAACGACGCGCCCAGTAATTCCGATCCATCTTGATCGGGGCCTACAACCGAATGAAAAGCACGCATTTCTTTCTTTACAAGCGCCGTTTTTTTTGAGGGAGGAAACATTGGATCGATTACAATGACTCCGGGAGGATTTAAAATTGCTTTCTCTTGCAAATACTCTATCGCATCAACGTGAACAATTTGTAGCCGCTGCACCACAGACCGCAATTCATCATCACCCAATAAATTCGCCCTTTCTAATCCATCTTCCAACAAACTAAAAACCACAGGAGAACGTTCTAGAGCGGTCACAGCATAACCCCAACTGGCCAAAACAAAACAATCTCGTCCCAGTCCGGCAGTGACATCTAATACCGAAGGCTTTGTATCTTTATTACCGGATACGGCTTTAACAATCAGTTCACCGCCACCCTTACTTCTTCGATAAGCACTGGGGCCGCCGAGGTAATCAACAAATACCGGTCCATCGGCTTTAACACCCGTTTGTTGCAATGCCAAACCTCGGTCGGTATACACCAGCACATAGGGAGGAACCGCAGCTCGATCGGGATTCTCAATCAACGGAAGTTTCAATTTATCCGCAAGCGCTGTACTTTGAAGAAAATAGTCGGGATTTATCAGCACCGAAAGCTTAGAGGTATGAATCATCGCGAAAGACTAAAAACGCTATGGTCGCAGAGCAGAGGTATTTAAAAGTGAGTAATCGTTTTGTTCGAGAAGAAATTCGAGGTGACGACAGTTATGCTCGAGCGCTTCCATGTAGGGATTATGTCCATTAAAGTGCGCCTCAATATTTTTATATAAACCACAAAACTGTCCGTCGAGACGGTTGGTAATCGTTGCCTTCATATATTCTGGTGTTTTTATTAACAAATCCTCGGCCGACTTATAGATCACCTGCTCTGTGCCATCGGCCAATTGTTGTTTAGATATGCCACCTAACTCAAATTCGGCAAATAAATGATCTCGACATTTTTCGAGGTAGGCGGGATCCGCCATCTGCGCAATTACGTCGGCGGTCCCGGCTAAACTACCAATTATTCTGTGTTTCGGATTTGTGACTTCAATTTCATCTAGTGCAAATTCATACCCGGTGAAATGAACTAACTTCCCGGCTAATTCAACAATCGAAGCCATACCGATGCTCGGCAAATATTCGGCCATGAATCGCGCACTTCGACTAACATGTATTTTGGTATGCTTCGCCCCGTGATCTACGGTTTCATTAGCGCGGCGGATATAGCCGGAATCATGAAAAAGAGCAACAATTAAACCTAACAACGCAAGGTCAGGCCCCAACTGATTCTCACCGGCGTGATTTTTATCATAACCGTCAATTAATCGAGCCATCGCCAAGCTAACATCCAGAACATGTTGCATGTCGTGGTAACTTGTGTCGCAGGCGAGAAATCCCGGTAACGCTCCCGTATAAAGCACGCCAAAATCCGTATAGAGACGATTAATGATGGAAAAGTCATGATCGGGGTAGCGGTTCTTAAAGATAGTTAAAACCGCAGCACAGACCGCTTGTGGATCTGTGACATCTACAAGTCCGCTGACATCCTTACCTATTGTCTTTGTATGACTCATAACAAAAAGAGACTCTTATTGATTGCTCTAAACACCTAGACTACCATAGTCAATAAATAACATTTTCTCAAACATAATTCATCTAAACACCCCAAAAGACAACAACTATCAATCACCGTCGAGCATTCGCCCAATCCCACCAAGTACCGAACCTTCTCCCTGGTCTCGCCCGCCCGATTTAGGCGCATGGGCGATTATTCTATCCGCTAAACGCGAAAATGGTAAACTTTGAATCCATACCGACCCTGTTCCTGTCAAGGTTGCAAGGCACATTCCCTCTCCGCCGAAGAACATACTTTTGAGGCCGCTAACCATTTTAATATCGTAATCGATCCCGGAACTGAAGGCGACCAGACATCCGGTATCCAAATATAGGCTTTCTCCCCTTAACTCTTTTCGAATAACAGTACCACCCGCGTGCATAAAGGCCATTCCATCCCCTTGCATGTGCTGCAAAATAAAACCTTCGCCGCCAAACAGTCCACTACCGAACCGCTTGTTAAATGCAATATCTACCTTTGTTCCGAGGGCAGCCGCCAAAAAAGAATCCTTTTGACAGGTTAACTCTCCTCCAACGTCAGCCAAATTTACCGCAACAATTGAACCGGGAAAAGGCGCAGCAAATGCAACGTGTTTTTTGCCACTTGCCGCATTTGAAAAATGCGTCATAAAAATCGACTCGCCAGTCAGCATCCGTTTACCCGCACCTAACAGTTTACCAAGAACCCCTTCATCAGCATTTGAACCGTCACCCATTTTTGCTTCAAAAATAATGCCCTCTTCCATGTAATTCATGGCCCCCGCTTCGGCTATGACTGTTTCACCTCCATCAAGCTCAACTTCAACCATTTGCATATCGTGGCCGATGATCTGATAATCCACTTCGTGACATTGCATGATTTCTACTCCTCTATTTGTACACCCAACTCTATTCGTACAGCTAACTTCACACAAACATCATTCCCATGCCACCAGAATACTGGTGCACCACTTGCATATCCGTCGGTTCTGTATTGATAAAACCTATATGACGCTTAATTCTTGCCTTAACGACCGTACCAACCGGAATAGGTCTATGGTTACCCAAAAATACGTAAGCACCGCCGTCTGATAAATCTTTTCCTTTAAACTCCAAAACACCAATACTTGGGTGGCTAACTTCGATCGTGGTACTTTTGTTTGTCCGCTCGTACCTTCTTTGCTCATTCATCCCGATGCCTTTTTAAATGTGTCTAAACTGAAAGATAGGCTAATGTGGCCAAATTTTACAGTTTTGCTTGAGGTGTAGCGCCATAAACCTTGAATTAGTGCCAATGTTCGTTTTTTTATAACGGATACGCCTATGACGACGGAAGATCATTCATCATCCGCACTAGAGTTCGCAGCTTGTTCTTGTATCCACCGAGTACATTTCAGCCCCATACGGAGATTGAATTTAGTGATAGCTTAATAGTCGATGGGTATTTAAGTCGCAACCCGGAGTCGGAATTCAACGCAAAGAATTTGGCTGCTAACCATCTTTATGGCCGTTCTTTTGAGCTTGTTTTGGTTACCAACTAAAAGAGCACAGGCTTATCATCGCTAGCCGATGGGATATTGAATTCGATATGAGACCGCGCTTTAGCTCGGCGATAGGAAAGGAAAAAGCCGATCTAAACCTCGGTCTATGGGCACATGATTTGCCGATTGGCTATAGAGTCTAAAAACGGTCTGTTTTTAACGCTTCTATTGAACCGTTGATTTCTTCACGGCCCTCCTTTGAAGAATGCTCGTCTGTGAAACAAGACCGGTTATTGTTGCTATTACTCGATTCTACAAGGCCGAATCCAATTCACATGGCCAACCACGACCTCATACAAGCGCTATCACCTCAAAATACCCAGTGCTGAAAATGATAAACCAGAGCCCGTTTTTCGCTTTCGTAGAGACAGATATGAATTTCCGCAATGTAAAGTAACAAACTATCGCCATCGCATGGGTGGTATCAAATCGTTTGTTATCTTCACTAACCAACATTATTATTTAACAAGCCGAAAATGATAATTCCAGATATTTAAATTTAGTCTGTAAAACTTGGAGCCGCGCCCATATCCCACGCGATAACCGATCCGCCCATGATGACAATAATCAGAACGAGACAAAATGCGATAACAGCACTCGCATACAAAAATCCTCGCTCTTTAGAAATACCCATCACAATCGGAATTCCAAGATACAACAAATACACCGCGTAACACGCTGCAAGCACCCCCAAAACGAGAGAGACCCACAATACCGGTATAAATCCAATAGCACCAACAATAAACAACGGAGTTGCGGTGAAGGACGCAATCGAAATACATTTTGCGACACTTGAAACATTTGCAGCGCCGGCGGAATAGGTTTCCGACATCCAGTGCATCATGTATCCGATTGCACAAACTGACGCGACCATACACAAGTAAAATAAAACTGTGATCGTAGCGGCGCTCTCAGATGTTAACCTGGTCGTATCGCCATCTCCGACTGTCCAACCGACAACCGTCGTTCCGTAATACCATGCAAAAGCCGGCAGACATGCAAAAATGGCAGTATAGAGACAAGCAGAAAACAAAGAAAATTCGTCTTTTTCGGCAATCACTTGCCACTGGGACTTTGGCCGAATCATCAACCCGATAATATTAGCAATCATAATTACTTCCTCGTTAAATTTCCTAATTTCTAGATCAACGACCTTTCACAGCCTTAGTTATACAGAGCCACGTTAGACCACCGATCAAAATTGGTTTCGCTTTCAAAATAGTAAGTATCAATCTCATAGTTTGCTACAGCGCTCTTAGTAAAATCAAGAATATTGACAGCATGCTGAGCGTGCTTGTGTCGATCATCCATTGTGTGTTTCCAGGGTACAATAATTGTGATAATACCCATGAGAATTATCGTTATACCCGCAAAAACGCGGACCCGTTTTTTGCGAAATCGAGACAGTAACTTTTGGCTAAAGAAACTCACCGACAACATTGCAGGTAAAGTCCCGACGCCAAATGCAATCATAAAAAGTGCCGACTGTTGCCAGTCTGCAGTCGCCAACGCCCAACTCAGGGTTGAATAGACCAAACCACAGGGCAATAGGCCCCACAACAATCCCAACTGTAGAGCTTGTCGATGGGTTTTTACAGGAATCAAAAACTTTGACAACGGCTGGATTTTTTTCCACAACCCGGCGCCAATTTTTTCCAGCCGCGTTAGTCCCATCCACCATTGATTGATGTAAAGCCCCATCGCAATTAGCAGCGCTCCGGCGAGCGTACGAAGTAGTAAACCCGCCTGCGGAAGCGATGCCACTATCTGCTCACCAAACAAACCAGCCACTCCACCGATCGTTCCGTAGGTAGCCAAACGCCCGACGTTATAAGTTAACAAAAACGCTCGACTGGAATCGGAACTGCCTATTCCCAACGCTACCGTCACCCCGCCGCACATACCGAGGCAATGACTACTACCGAGGAAACCTATGACGAACGCACTCAAAATGGTTATCTCAGTCACTGCTATCTTCCGGCGTCTTGGCAGAAGTTGTACCTGGTACAACCTCATCATCAAATAAAATGCTTTGTCCAGCCGCGTCCAAATCGTCATACTGATTGTTATCCACCGCCCAGAAAAAAGCCCGGATCGCGATCGCAGTAAAAATGAGCGCGATAGGAATCAATATATAAATACTATTCATGACAATTGACCTTGCAAAACAGATGACTGCATTGCCGACGACTGATCAGTATTCCCAAAGCCCTGAAGCCGCAGAGCATTAAGTATTACCACCAAGGAACTCAAAGACATACCTACCGCAGCAATATAAGGTGGAATAAGGCCCAGCATTGCAAGTGGTATGACGAGTAAATTGTAGGCCACTGCCCAAGCAATATTTTGTTTGATTATTTTCCTAGTGCTTTTTGCCAACTGCATCAGTATGGCGACCGAGGTTAAATTTCCCGATAGTAAAATACAATCAGCGTGGGTTTTAGCCAAACTAGAAGCATTAGACATTGCAATGGAAACATCAGCCTCTGCCAATACAGGTATGTCATTAATTCCATCACCCAAAATCATTACTTTTGCCCCTTCTGATTGAAGCGCACGGAAGTAATCAACTTTTTCCTGAGGAGACGCACCGGCAACACAATTATCCATCTCCAACTTTTCACTTAACAATTGTGCCTCTCCGGAACTATCTCCGCTCACTAAATGTGTTTTGTAATTTCGGCCTTGCAACATCGATACAAGTTCTTGTGCATCATCTCTTAGTGAATCTTGCAGTTGAAACCAGCACACAGGCCCTTTACTGTTGCTCATTAATATCCACTGCCCCAGTCCCGGCGCGATCGCAGAAACAGCGACATTATGATCATATAAACGCGATGCATAATCACTACGACCGATCCGGTAAAGCTCGTCGTTCACTGTTCCCTGCAGGCCCTCACCTGTACATATTGTGACATTTTTAACATCGACACCTGCCCCTTTCACTGAGGAGAATACGCTGGCGATTGGATGGTTAGAAAAACTCTCGAGAGCCGACGCTATTTCGACACAACGCTCAGAACTTATCGGCCCGATAGGCTTTGTCGCCAACAGCGATAATTCACCTTTGGTAAGCGTGCCTGTTTTGTCGAAAACCACGTCTGTAATCGTTTTTATTTTCTCCCACACCTGGGGCTCCGTCACCAGTACGCCATGGGTACGAAGTCGATTACCTGCGGCGGTCAATGCTGCTGGCGTTGCCAGAGAAAGCGCACAAGGACAACTAACGACGAGTACCGATAACATTATCCAAAATGCGCGATCGGCGTGTTCACCACCGGCCACGTAGGTCCAAAAGATGTAGGTGAATAACGAGAAAGCGAGCACTGCCGTAACGAAAAAACCAGCGAATTGATCGGCGATTTGTGCAATTCGAGGTTTTCGGTTCTGTGCTTTTGAGATCAATGTATTAATCGATTCAATTTGAAGATTTTTTCCTACCGCACTAACATCGATGGTAAGCACACCATCTCCGTTGACTGTACCTGCGACAACCACATCACCCACAGCTTTGAATTTCGGCATAAACTCACCAGTCAGCTGTGCCTCGTTGACACTGCTTTCGCCACTGACAATTGTTCCATCAACGGGAATGACCTGGCCTGACTTCACCAACACTCGGTCACCCACCGCAATTTGGTACACGGGTATCGCTTGGGTTTCGCCATGTTGTTCCATAGCAGCGTTAGCAGATAGAGAAGTAAAGCGAATTGCCGTACTGGGTAACAAACTGCTGAGATTACTGCTTATTCGGCCGCTATAATGCCTCGCCCTCATTTCCAAATATCGCCCCAACAGTAGTAAAAATGTAAACATCGTGACTGAATCGAAATAGACGTCGCCTTCTCCACTTACCGTTGCTCGACAACTCGCTGAAAAAGCTAGACCTATAGCGATGGCTACGGGTAAATCCATTCCCGGTTTTTTTAAGACTGCGCCGCGCCAGGCACCAATAAAAAAGGGCTGAGCAGAGTAAAGAACGACGGGAGCCGCTACTAAAAGGCTAATCCACCGTATAAAGTCACGATATTCGACCTCAATACCCTGAAGCGCACCGGCATGCAAAGCGATTGCAAACATTCCAACTTGCATCATTGCTATCCCGGCAACTCCTAAGCGCCGCAAAGCCAAATGGTTTTCACGTATTCTCGAATCTTGAAGTAAGTCGGTTGTGAATGGCTCTGCTGTATATCCCAGACGGTTTATAGCCGCAACAATCACGCTCAAGCATACGGTTTCCGTTTTCCATTTGATCGCCGCCCTTTGTTCATTAAAACTAACATTCACTGTTTCGACACCGGGCAAGGCATCTATATATTTTTCTAACAGCCAAACGCAGGCGGTGCAATGCATGCCTTCAATCAGTAAATCACAAGAAACGTAGCGACTATCATCGTCATCAACACTAACAAAACGTGTTTGAAATTCCAGGTCGTCGAATAAGGAAAAAGTATCGTCATGGACGTTTTGATTTACCGCACGCATGGATTGAGTTTGAAACTGATAAAACGACGATAGACCGCAATCGACAATCGTCGTCGCTACTGCGCGACAAGCTGGGCAACAAAAATGGTTTTGCACGCCATTTAGCTCAGCGCAAAATCGCTCACCGCTGGCAACAGGCAAGCCACAGTGAAAACAAACCACTTCATCCGCAACCGTCTTCTGCAACATTAAGTTCCACCATCGCTATTATCAGAATCACTTAATTCCCTCGGGAGTGAGTGAGTGAGAATTATGCGAGACTGTTTATCAACATCCACTTCCGTTTTCAGCCGCCATGGCGTTGGCTCGAGCGCGGAAATCTCGAGATACCAACGCCCGCTAATCTGATCCTCCAGTTGGCCGAGATATTGACCGCTAATCGTTTTCCGCAATTTAAGCGAAAAGTCCCTTTGCTTGCTGGTCGGATGGATCCAGGCCATATGTAATACTTCAGGTTGTACAGATAGATTTCCTGTCAGCGAAACATGCAGCTCTCCAATCAGCTCATCTATGTCGAGATCGGCGTTTAACAGTAACTGAGTTGCCGCCTTATCTCGTGCTATCAGTTGATTTATCGCCAAACCTTCCTTGTAATAATTATCAGCCACAAGGCTATCTGCATTCTCAAAAGCTATGATGACAGTGATTATTCCTGCCACTACGACGGAGGCAGGCAAAAGGATAATAAACCAAAGCCAAAAGTGCGTGTACCATGGACGAACTGTTTCAGTCGATGTCACTCGCCGCTCCTCCCCGCAGGGGTTTCAGGACCGATGAATCGACTTTCAGCTGTTGCTAAATAATCACTGCCATCAGTAGATTCAATCAAAAAAACGATACTGGTATTTGTAGCAGGAATATTGCTCGGATCGATTTGCAATCGAATAGGTAACTCTGTCACTTCTCCACCGGCCACAAATACTTTATTTTTCCCAATAATGATCCCATGATCCAGTCCCGAAAATGTCAATTCGTAGCTATGTTCCCGCTGGTCCATGTTGAGAATTTTCAAGGTATAACTATTTTCGACTAGCCCATCTGTAGTTTCATTGTAGAGTCGATCACGGTCGCGAATAACATCGAGCTCCAAGGGAACTCTAACAATAATTGCCCAACTGAATAGACTCATCATTAATAACACCGCAACGCCATAAGCAACTAAGCGGGGGCGGAATAAAGTTGTTGGTTTACCCTCCAACGCATTCTCAGTGGTATAACTTATTAGACCTCGCTCATAGCCCATTTGGTCCATCACTGAGTTACACCCATCAATGCACAACGCACAGTCGATACATTCGAATTGCATTCCGTCGCGTATATCGATACCAGTGGGACAAACTTGAACGCAAATTTTACAGTCGACACAATCTCCTAAACCCTGTTCGGAGGGAATGACAGATTTTTTTCGAGGGCCCCGGTTCTCTCCTCTACTCGCGTCATAGGATACAACTAAAGTGTCTTTATCGAACATGACAGATTGAAAACGGGCGTAAGGACACATGTACATACAAACTTGTTCGCGCAGCCAACCTGCGTTGATATACGTCGCGCAAGTAAAGAAGTTGATCCAGGCGATCTCCCACCAACCGAGGCCCCACGTTAGACCCCACGAATCGTTTGCCGACCCGATACCAACTTGCATGAAACTTTGAGTTAAGTCCCGAATGGGAGAAAAATATCCGACGAAGGTAAATCCCGTGACTAAAGCGACCCCAATCCAAGCTCCGTGTTTACCAAGTTTTCTGAGTACTTTGTCGCGCGACCAAGGGCCTTGATCCCGCTTAATTCGCTGGTTGCGACTTCCCTCAAAAAATTGTTCGGCCCACATGAAAATTGCCGTCCAGACAGTTTGAGGACAGGTATAACCACACCATACTCTTCCGATCCAAGCGGTCACGGCAAACAATGCAAACGCCGCTATAATCATCATCAAAGCCAAAAGAGGAAAGTCTTGAGGCCAAAAGGTCAAACTAAATATATTAAACTGGCGTTTCGGCAGGTCAAATAATACGGCTTGGCTACCGCTCCAGTTCAGCCAGGGCAGCAGAAAGTATCCCAGCAATAAGGGCCAACCGGTATAAAGGCGAATTCGCTGGTAAAAGCCCTCAATTTTACGCGTATAAATTTTCTCGCGTTTCTGGTAGAGATCTAGCTCCGCAACTCCAGCGGGATGAAAGTCTTCTGCTATCTCCTTAACAGGAATTTTTTCTTGAGAGGGCTGGGATGTTTTGTTCAACACAGTGCGTACCCGTTAATTAAGAGACTAGTAAGAGTTTACACAAAATCGGGCCGCACTCATGACCGCTCGTTAATCTCTATGGATTATGCGACAGGCTATAAACATAAGCAGTTAATAGGTGAATTTTATCTTCGCTCAGCAGCTCTTTATGGACAGGCATCCGACCATTTCGGCCATTTCTGATTGAATGAGATATCTGTCCTAAAGAGCCTCCATACAGCCAAATATCATTCGTTAAATCGGGAGCTCCAAAAGCGATGTTACCGGTACCGTCAGCGCCGTGACAAGCACTGCAAAACATTTGAAATTTGGCTTTTGCTGCCTCGTTTACTTCTCCGCCCACACTTAGATTTTTCACATACTGGCTAACTTCGCTCACACCTTCCTCTTTCAAAGCGGCCAGCCATCCAGGCATGGCTCCAGAGCGGCCCGCCATAATTGACTCTTTAATTTGCTCCGGGCTATGTCCGTACAACCACTCTCCGTCGGTGAGATCCGGAAAGCCATTCCCACCGCGCGCATCTCCGGCGTGACATTGAGCGCAATTGTTCGAAAACATACGCTGCCCCATCTTCAATGCTTTGGAATTTTTCGATAGTTCCTCAATCGGCATGGCTCGATACTGAGCAAAGATTTCACCGTATTTTGTCTCTGCACGATCGACTTCCGCTTGCCACTGGTTGACCTGGGTCCAATTTAGCACCCCCTTAAAATTCCCCATGCCGGGATAAAAAATCAAATAGCCAACACTGAACACAATAGTGATCACGAACATGTGAAACCACCAGGCCGGTAAGGGATTATCGTATTCCTCTATGCCATCGTAAATATGACCCGTTGTCTTATCGGGTCCTGACCCTGTGGACTTTCTATTTGCAAATAAAATCCAGGTAATACCGACAAACGAAATCACCGTTAAAACAATGATCCATAGACTCCAGAAGGTGCTCATTTAGTGTCTCACTCTATCAATCTTTTTCATTCGTGATTTACGCCCTAATCGTCGTCGTTAATGTCATCCGCAAAGGGCAAGTTTGCTGCCTCATCAAAACCTGTTTTTCGCCGACTACTGTAAGCCCACAGGCACACACCGATAAACGCGATCATAGCAAAAACGGTTGCCAAACCTCGTAAGGTATTAATATCCATTCCAATATCTCCTACCAATGTCTACTGCTAGATAAGTAATCTGAAGAGCCATCTCAACGCTTATGTTTCAGAAGGATGCCCAGATTTTGCAAATAGGCGATTAACGCGTCCACTTCCATTTTGCCGCTAACAGCGGATTTAGCTCCGGTAATGTCGAGTTCGGTATAGGGAACGCCTAAGGTCCGAAGTACACTCATTTTCTTAGCGGTATCGTCACCACTTAAACTGTTATCAAATAACCAAGGATAAGCGGGCATATTTGATTCCGGGACAACACTTCGTGGGTCGCGAAGGTGGGCGCGATGCCAATCGTCACTATACCGTTGGCCAACGCGGGCAATATCGGGCCCCGTGCGCTTGGAACCCCACAGATGAGGGTGATCATAAACAAACTCACCGGCAACCGAATAGTGGCCATAGCGTTCTGTTTCTGCACGCAGTGGCCTTATCATTTGCGAGTGACAATTATTGCAACCTTCACGAATGTAGATATCCCTTCCTTCCAGCTGTAAAGCGGTAAGCGGCATAAGGCCATCAATAGGCTCCGTCGTTTCCTTCAAAAAAAACAAAGGCACAATTTCCACCAACCCACCAAAGCTGATTGCAATCACAATCATTACCAGCATTTTACCTATATTTTTTTCGACAAAATCGTGGTTCATTCTATCTCTCCTAAGACGACAACTAAGCGGGTTGCGCTAGTGCTAAATTATTTTCACCGCTTTCTGTCTCGTTGACTCGAGATGTCTGCCACATGTTATAAGCCATTACGAGCATACCCAAAAAGAAAATAAGACCACCAATGAGCCGCACAACATACCCTGGTCCACTGGCTTCAACGGCTTCAGCAAAACTGTAAGTCAAAGTACCGTCGTTATTGTAAGCACGCCACATCAACCCCTGCAGAATCCCGTTAACCCACATCGACGTTATATAGAGAACCGTGCCGATTGTGGACATCCAAAAATGCACATTAATTAGTCCGACGCTATACATCCTTTTTTTGCCAAACATAATGGGCAGCAGATGATAAATGGCGCCAATCGAAACCATCGCCACCCACCCCAATGCGCCAGAGTGAACATGACCGATAGTCCAATCCGTATAGTGAGATAATGCATTAACGGTTTTTATCGCCATCATAGGACCTTCAAAAGTCGACATGCCGTAAAAGGACAAGGATACAACCAGGAATCGCAATATTGGATCGGTTCTCAATTTGTCCCATGCACCGCTGAGTGTCATCATTCCGTTAATCATACCGCCCCAACTCGGCGCCAATAAAATTAACGACATAACCATGCCCAAACTCTGTGCCCAATCAGGTAAAGCCGTGTAGTGAAGATGATGAGGCCCGGCCCAGATATAAATCGCTATCAACGCCCAAAAATGTACAATTGACAAACGGTAGGAATAAACAGGTCGACCCGCTTGCTTTGGTACAAAATAGTACATGATGCCAAGGAAACCTGCCGTCAAGAAAAACCCAACCGCGTTATGTCCGTACCACCATTGCACCATGGCGTCAGTTGTTCCGGCATAAGCCGAGTATGATTTTACTAGACTTACTGGCAAGGCCGCGCTATTGACTACATGCAGAACCGCAACCGTTATGATAAATGCGGCGAAAAACCAATTGGCTACATATATGTGGCTTGTTTTTCGCTTCGTGATAGTGCCAAAAAAAACAATCGCATAGGCAACCCAAACAATCGTAATTAATATATCAATAGGCCATTCCAGCTCTGCGTATTCCTTGGAACTGGTGATGCCAAGTGGCAATGTAATTGCAGCCAGTACAATGACCAATTGCCACCCCCAAAATACAAAAGAGGCGAGTGAATCAGAAATCAGCCTCGCTTGGCAGGTTCTCTGTACCACATACAGAGACGAAGCAAATAAAGCGCTACCACCGAATGCAAAAATTACCGCATTGGTATGCAAAGGCCTTAAGCGACTAAACGTCAACCAGGGCGTATCAAAATTTAAAGCAGGCCAAACTAGCTGGGCGGCTATTAACACCCCCACCAACATACCGACAATGCCCCAAACAACTGTCATCACAGTAAATTGACGCACCACCCGATAATTATAAACAGGATGCTCAAAAGGTTGATTCATAGAAAATTCCATTGTGAAAGTGCGAGCTTATTATTACTAAGCTCACCATTAGAACTTAACGATATTAACAGAAAAGCACACAAGCTTGATCGGAAAATGATGACAGAATATCAAAATCTCTTGAAAAAATGACCTGAATCAATTTACGCAAATAAAACCGAATCCAATTGCCGAAAGTATTCAGTAACAGAAAAATCGATCGCACATAGCAGCATGTAACAATAAATAGTTTTATTCTTAAAAAGCGCTAGTATTCAGTTTTGATGTTAGCGGTTTCTTTCAGACCGTCTAGATCCAAAAGAACGACTTCCTTACTATCGACCGATATCAAACCTTGTTTATTAAAACGACTAATAACACGGCTAACCGTTTCGACGGTCAAACCAAGAAAGTTTCCGATATCTGTACGTGACATTGGCAGGCGAAAATGAGTTTCAGATAACTTGCGACGCGCGTTACGAGCGGAAATACTGATCAATAATGACGCTATTCGCTCCTCGGCGCTATTCTTGCTCAAAAGAGTAATCAGCTGTTGGTCAGTGGTGATTTCCTGGCTCATCAATTGAAAGAAATGACGCTGCATACTCGGCACTAAGGAACTCAACTCTTCGAGTCGATGGAACGGAATTTCGCAAACAGCAGAAGTTTCGAGGGCTTTTGCAGAACAAGCATATTTGCCTTTCGCTATGCCGTCCATGCCAATTATTTCTCCGGGGAAATAGAAACCCGTCACTTGTTCCTGACCATCCCCCGTTATTCGATACGCCTTAATGGCTCCAGCACGCACTGCATAAACGGAACTAAATTCGTCGCTTTCACGATACAGATGCTCGCTTTTTTGCAAAGGACGACCACGTCGAACGATTTCATCGAGTTTAACAACCTCGTCATCCTCCAATGCCAGCGGTAAACATATTGAGCCAAGCCGGCAATTGCCACAGGAAATCGTGTTATTGTGAGGGCAGACGTCTGGAGACTGTTTATCTTGCTGGCTGCTTATAATCATTTTTGGAGTCACTCCTTCCCTATTATAAAGTCCCTATTATAAAGTCTTTGGGCGCATCCCAAAATTATAGCTCTTTATTACACTGAGGAAAACTTTATGACGGTATTATTGTGCAGATATCGATCAAACACTCTGCAGATGCTGACGAGCATAACTCGGCCTAGCTCAGAAACGCGCATTGTACCATTGTCCCAATTCACTAAACCATCATTTTCCATCGGTTTTAGCGCCAATAATTCCTGAGTAAAATAGTCGGAAAAAACAATCGTATAGCGGCCCTCGATAATCCCCATATTCAGTTCTAGATTGCAAATGATTCCCGAAATAACGGCCCAGCGAATCCGGTCATCAAGCGACAATAGGACTCCCTTCGCGACGGGTAACTCATTCTGATCAAGTCGTGAATAGTAATCATCTAACACCGTTTCGTTTTGTGCATAACTTTCCGGCAGAGAGCTAATTGCGGAAACGCCTATTCCAATCAGATCGGGGGCAAGGCAAGTAGAATATCCTTGAAAATTCCTCTGTAGCCTGCCCTGACGTTGGGCGAGAGCCAAATCATCATTTACTTTTGCAAAGTGGTCCATACCAATATGCTGATAACCCGCATCGACAAGCCTCGTGGTAATGAGACCGAGCATATCAACTTTTTGCTCCGCCGATGGAAGATCGTGCCGCGCAATAGCTCTCTGTGAAGTAAATCGCGTGGGGAAATGAGCGTAATTATAAAAGGCCACTCGATCGGGCGATAACTGAATTATCTTTTCAATAGAGGTCTCCAAAGTTTTTAGTGTTTGAAGAGGAAGGCCGTATATGAGATCAAAGCTAATAGACTTAAAGCCATGCAATCGCGCTGTTTCAGTCAACTTTTGAACCAACCCAAAACGCTGCCGTCGATTGATCGCCTGTTGCACTCGTTCGTCAAAATCTTGAACACCTAAACTCAAGCGATTAAAACCTAAACCTTTCAACAAGGCCACGCTATCCTGAGTAACCGTACGGGGATCGATTTCGATGCTATATTCTCGCAATTGTGAATCTGACAGACTGAAATTCGTTGCAAGCATATGCATTAACTCAGTCAATTCGGCGCCATCGAGAAATGTCGGGCTACCGCCGCCAAGATGCAACTGCATAACATTTCTGTGTTTTCCGACCAAAGCAGACTGCATTCGTATTTCTTTGGAAAGGTAGTCTAGATACTGACGGGAAACGGAATAATCCGTCGTTACAATTTTATTGCAGGCACAGTAGTAGCAGATGTTTTGACAAAAAGGTATGTGTAAATATAAAGACAATGGCGCGATATTATTTTGGAGATACTTTTCGGAATCGGCTCGGTAACTGGAATGTGTATAGTTAGAGTCAAACTGCGGAACCGTCGGATAAGAAGTATAACGGGGGCCAGGTACACCGTACTTTTCAATTAATTTCCTATCCCCGCTACCGGGACAGAACAGCTTAGTGGGTGAGGAAGTCATCGTCGGGTCCAATCCATAACATGTGATAGCACGCAATGGTAAACAGAAATCACAAGATTTCCTTGACCTATGTCAGTACCCAGCCACTGACCCACTGTCAGGATCAGGCAAAAATATTACACGCCATAAACGGCGTGCCCTGCCAACCAATAGAAGCTGCTAAGTCAGAAAAGCGTTCGGGCAGTTCCGTATATTTTCACATACTCTAAAACACACCTACCTGTGTCGTGAAAACCAACCACTTTTATTCGAATTCTTTTCAGGCCTCTCGATTATCAGGCTCGGTAATACAACGCTAAAGATTAGCCTCAAGAAACTACTCTGCAATCAACAGGGTAGCAACCGACGAAAATCTATGTCCATAATTCCAATGGCGCCTGATGCACTACAGCTCTCAAGATATCGGTACGGGTAACGATTCCGGTCACGTCAATTTCATCATCGATGATTAACACAGCTCCGATCGCCTGTCGGCACATCACTTCTGCAAGGGTGCGAATCTCCGTACTTTCAGCTGCGCACACCACCTCCCGAGTCATAATCTGACTAACGGGATAGCGATTGGTATTGCGATTGCTGTTGGCTTCGAAGCGCAATAGATCCCTATCAGAAACGATCCCCTGCAGCTTTTTTCCCTGATCAAATACGGGAAGATGATGGACGGAATTTTCTGTAAACACAGCCCATAATTCCGATAACAATTGGCCGGTTGTTACACCGATCACTGGACTAGCCATTATTTGACGAGCAAAGATCGCCGGCTTTCGCGCTGAGCTCTGTTGACGCATTTGGTATTTACGCGCCTTAGACTGAGTATCGGTTAATCTCTCCTCTTTAATCGCCTTGGTTGGCGCTGTGGCCGAGACCGCCTCAACAACTCTGGGCCTGAGCAGCTTATCAATGGGGGTTTTAATTCCCTCCCCTTGATGAATAATATAAAACACTCAACCCCCTCACAATTCGCCCACACTAAAGCTTTAGCAACAGCTATTCATTCCCTATCAGAATCGCCGAAAATAATCCCCGCACACAATTCCCGAAAACGAAACCCGAAAAGAACACACGAAAACAATCGCTTTTCCGCATAGGCTTTTGAATACAGCGAAGAATAAACAAACTATTCCCTATACAATCATTACACGTTGTTAAAGATTGTCAATTCGCGTTTATTTAGACGGTGTAGAATATTGACGCTATGGCATCAACGTACAATAGAGCTCACGATCTTTGAAATAGATTCACATCTAGAGGCGTTCAAAAAAAACCAACGAAGTTGATAACTAAAGAGCACTGAAGCAGCAATTGAAATTATCAGCCATACGCCAATTTGCCTTAACGAGACTGTAGTTTTAACGGCTCAGAATCGGCATAGAAAATACGCGACAGAATTATCTTTAAATAAAACATCACTCGATCAAGCATTACGCAGTCGGGTCAATCGCAAGTAACTCTATTGCAGCTGGGTTGATGGCAAAAAAGAAAATCCAATATAAATTCGCAGTAAGAAAATCCATATGGGCGATAGAGCAAACTATCAACTCGAACGTCGAAGAGAAACCAGGTCGAAATTCGCACTGCACTGTTAGCCTAACTAGTCCCCATCCAGAAATGGGTGTTTTCAACGATGTCATTGCGAGCGTTAGCGCGGCAATCTCCCGCAGCCCGCGCCAATGCTGGATGAGATTGCCGCGCTAACGCTCGCAATGACTGAGCTTGTT
>ENA-OSET01001432-OSET01001432.1-sediment-metagenome-genome-assembly--contig:-NODE-1432-length-24685-cov-3.998984_pt1 | contig 24685 bp, 19 predicted proteins | sample MGYA00237882_ERZ534229 | MGnify/ENA primary metagenome ERZ534229 (study PRJEB26408, sample SAMN06266212) | sediment metagenome | isolation source: Hudson Canyon methane seep mesocosm | place... | reverse complement strand
TACTTTCTAAACCCATCAATATTTGAGAATGCGATATAGCAGACACTTAGTGCTATGACAGCATCAATTAAGAAGTAATTTAACTGAATTGCATTAAAAGTCGCGTATATCAAGGTCACGCTATGGCCTAAGGTGAAGGCTGTAACGTATTTTGCGATCTCTCGAAAGGACGTTAAGAAGAAGATAATTCCAAATACAAAAGCGAGATGGTCATACCCTGACAGCATGTGTGTCGCACCCAGCCACATATACTGCCAATTTCCGCCGTCGATTATGGCTTGTTTTTCCTCTTCAGACATTCCATGGGCATAGGCTAAGTCAGCAGTCAGAAAAAGTGCTGATAAGCTCAATATCAAAAACATGATCGTTATTCTTACAGAATAAACCTCATCCCTCTTACTCATCAAATTGCTAGTATTTATCACTGATAATCACCTCGTCTGTGAGCAGCTGAGAGATATAAATCGAAACTGTTATCGTTGGTGAAGATGGCCACGAATTAAATACATGCTGTTGAGCACGTGAACCATCAAAATGGGTAAGCATTTTCATGCGTTTACCTCCTAAGTAAATTAGTTTGTACAAAAGCTCCGCGAAACGCTGTCCGCGAAGACAGAAGAAATTACTATTAATGCACATATGTCTGCGCCTGTAATTCAGGCGAAATCATCTAAGGGGGATCAAACTAACAAGGAGGTGCACGAAGCGGCGGAGACAAATAGCGTTGCCTTAAACGCGGCGGTATATTTTCAATACGCAGAAATAAAAATTTATTTCGCCGAGGAAGAAAAAGTAAGAAAACGATAGATATTATAGCAAGGCTTTTTAAGCTCAATGACAACTGCTTGATGATACAGTCTGGGCAGGCATCAACTGCTGAAGGGGCGCCATCGTGATGCTCCGCATGCGACGTATCAATCGATAAATGAGCATCTAAGGAATGCGTGTGGTCAACTAACTGGCCTATTGAATGGTGAGACTGGACGGGGTCGTGTTCATAGTTATGAATATGAAGCGTCACACTCTGAGCGCACAACATAAGCAATAAAAGCAAAGCCACTAAAGCGAAAAGCACTCTTTTATTTATGTTTCGAATGAAGTGCATTTAACTGCCGGCTCAAAAAATGTGGAAGAAAGCGTACATTAGTCAAAATTAACACAAGTGTCTATATACCCTTAGGTAATAGACTCGAGGCTGTAAAACAAACTGTGTCATGCATATACTATTTACGGTGCTCTCGATGAAAATCGGTTCTCGATAAAATCATTTTACACCGTAATCAGCGTGGTAGTTATTGGCAGCTATCACTAACATAACCGAGCAACTTGCTATTTTAGAAACTTTACCGGACTGTGCATTCCCGCTTGGTAATGGCCGGGAATATTACAGGCAGCCTGTACATCTCGCGCTTCCTCGAATGCCCAGATGAGTGTTGCTGTTTTACCTGGCGCTACGGTAATGGCGTTACCGGCTGGACCATGATGCATATTCGGATTTTCCATCATCATCTGGCCATGCTCCATATGTTCAGCTTTGGTGCCAATTGAAAATTCATGCGGCACAGCGCCTTTGTTTGCAATGACAAACTTAATCGTCTCACCATTTTTGATGTTGAAGGGTTCATGCACGAAACGCATTGCATCATTCGCTTCGACTTTAACCACACGATCAACGTCGCCTTCTTGCCCTGACTTTCCTGCTACTGATGCTCCATGATGGCCGCCCTTGCCTCCTTCATGATGACCGACGCCGTGACTTCCTTTATTCATGTCGATACTGTCGTGACCTCGATTTTCCGCGCCCTCCTTATGTTTGTCTTTCATCTTCTTTTGTTTGTCATGGTGACCAACTTCAGATGACGCATGGCTCGCGTTATGGCTATGATCTTCATTGTGATGACTCTTGCCTGCCCATGCCGTCGCAATTAAAACAGTACTCAGTGCAGCAACACCCGCTAGCGATTTTGTTAAACGTCGTTTCATTTTCAGTATCCTTTATTTTGTTTATTTGGTCGTCTGTGCATTCTGTTCTATTGTTTCGTTATTCGTTTTCTTAAGGCTTGTTTGTTTCCATACATAAAAGATCGCGGGAATTAACATCAGACTCAATGCCAAGGTACTAATCATGCCTCCTATCATTGGGCCCGCAATACGTTGCATGACTTCCGAACCCGTTCCTGAGCCCATCATGATAGGAATTAAACCTACCATCAGTGAGAGAACTGTCATCAGGATGGGGCGAACGCGCAGTCCAGCACCTTGCATCACGCAATCGCGTATATCTTCATTGGTCAGCAAGCGGCGCTCTTGCCTGGCCGATTCGATGGTAGATTGATAGGATTGGTTTAGGTAAACCAGCATCAGTACTCCAATCTCTACTGCTACACCTGCTAACGCGATAAAACCCACAGCGACCGCAATCGACATGTTGTAATCCAACCAATACATTAACCAAAGGCCACCAATCAACGAGAACGGTACCGTTCCCATAATGATCAAAACCTCAAATAAATTTCGAAAGCTCATGTAAAGCAAAAATACGATGATCGCCAAGGTAAGCGGCACAACCGCTTTCAATCGAGCTTCTGCACGCTGCATATATTCGTATTGTCCAGACCACGAAATTGAATAGCCCGCAGGAATTTCCACGCGATCAGCAACAAGCTTTTGCGCTTCTTGTACGTAGGAGCCCAAATCACGACCTTCGATATCGACGAGCGTCCACCCGTTTAAACGTGCATTTTCACTTTTAATGCCAGGCGGACCATCAGCGATATAAACATCAGCAACATCAGCTAAGACGATATGCTGCTTGCTGGGCGTGACAAGCGGAAGTAATTTAAGTTGTTGCTCTGAATCCCGGTAGTGTTGCGGGTAGCGCAGGTTTACGGGGTAGCGCTCCAGACCCTCTATAGTTTCGGTAACATTCATTCCGCCAATAGATGCTCTGACGACCGCTTGGATATCAGCCACACTTAAACCAAAACGTGCGGCCCGCTCGCGGTCAATATCAACTTTCACGTAGCGACCGCCGGCAACACGCTCTGAATAGACAGATGCCGTGCCTTCCACTTCGGGTAAAACTTCTTCAAGGCGTTTACCTATTTTCTCTATTTCTGACAAGCTGGGCCCTGCAATCTTGACGCCTACAGGCGTTTTAATTCCGGTTGAAAGCATGTCGATACGGGTTTTGATCGGCATTACCCACGCATTGGTTAAACCTGGAAACTTAACCAAACTATCGAACTCTTGACGTAAGCTTTCAGACGTTACACCTGGTCGCCATTCGCTCTTGGGTTTTAGTTGGATAAAGGATTCGATCATCGTGAGAGGTGCAGGGTCTGTCGCGGTTTCAGCGCGCCCAACTTTACCGAAAACCGATACAACTTCAGGCACTGTCTTGATCAGTTTATCTGTTTGTTGCAGCAGCTCTCGCGCCTTGCCCACAGATACCCCGGCGTAAGTAGTGGGCATATACATTAAGTCGCCTTCGTCTAGAGGTGGCATAAACTCGCTGCCCAACTTGGTGGCTGGCCACAGGCCAATCACCAAGACTGCACTGGAAAATAAAAGGATCGTTTTCGGGTAAACCAACACACCTTTTATCACTGGCTTATACATCGCAATCATCAAGCGATTAATTGGGTTTTTATGTTCTGGCGTGACTTTTCCTCGAATAAAGTAACCCATCAGCACCGGTACAAGTGTGATAGCGAGGCCAGCTGCAGCTGCCATTGCGTAAGTTTTAGTGAATGCCAGTGGTGAGAACAGCTTTCCTTCCTGTGCTTCTAGTGTGAATACAGGCAAAAAGCTTGCTGTAATAATCAGTAAGGAGAAGAATAAAGGAGGCCCAACTTCAGACGCAGCCTTGGTAATAACTTCCCAGCGATTTTCATCGGTGAGTTCGGTTTTTTCCATATGTTTATGGACGTTTTCAATCATCACGATTGCACCATCTACCATCGCGCCAATAGCGATCGCGATACCGCCGAGAGACATAATATTGGCATTTAAACCCTGTTGGTACATGACGATAAACGCGGCGAGAATGCCAACAGGTAAGCTAAACAACACCACCAGAGACGAACGGAAATGAAACAAGAAAATCGCACAGATAAGCGTGACGACAATGAACTCTTCCAATAGCTTTTCATACAGGTTGTCGATTGCATTACTAATCAGGCTTGATCGGTCGTAGGTGGTTACTACTTCAACACCTTCAGGCAGGCCTTGCTTCAAATTTTCGATTTTTGCTTTTACATTGTCGATAACTGTTTGTGCATTCTCGCCAAAACGCATGACGACGACACCACCCACAACTTCACCTTCACCGTTAAGTTCTGCAATACCGCGTCTCATTTGTGGGCCGAGTTCTACTTTGGCAATATCCTTTAACAGCAAGGGCGTATTATCTGAACTTAACCCGAGAGGTATTTTTTTAATGTCATCAACGCTTTGCAAGTAGCCGCTGACACGCACCATGTACTCAGCTTCAGCCATTTCAATGACAGAAGCACCCGTCTCTTGATTGGCGTTTTTAATGGCCATTCCCACATGCGCAAGTGGTATGTCATATGACCTGAGTAAGTTAGGGTCGACTTCGACCTGATACTGACGAACCATGCCGCCAATGGTGGCCACTTCAGAAACGCCAGGAACCGTTTGCAACTCATACTTTAAGAACCAGTCTTGAATGCTGCGGAGTTCTGCTAAATCATGCTGACCGGTTTTATCAACGAGCGCGTACAAGTACACCCAGCCCACACCTGTTGCATCAGGGCCTAGTTGCGGTTTCGCCGATGCTGGCAAGGAGCCAGAAACCTGGTTCAAGTATTCCAGTACCCTTGAGCGGGCCCAGTATAGGTCTGTGCCATCCTCAAAAATCACATAGACATAGGAATCGCCAAAGAATGAGAATCCGCGCACGGTGACTGCACCCGGTACCGATAACATCGCGGTCGTAAGCGGGAAGGTTACCTGGTCTTCGACCACTTGGGGGGCCTGTCCCGGATAACTGGTTTTAATAATCACTTGTACATCAGACAAATCAGGTATGGCATCGATTGGGGTGTTCTTCACAGAGAACAAGCCAACCCCCACCAGAATCGCGGTGCCTAGCAATACAAAGAACCGGTTTTGTATTGACCACTTTATGATCGTAGCTATCATAAATGGCCTCCTTCATGACCATCTCCACCAGATGTACTGCTTTCCTGTGCGCTCATATCATGAAGTTCTGTACCACCGAAAAGACGAGTAACAATAACCCCCCCCTCACCCGTCTTTTCTATTTCAAATTTTACTACCTCGCCTTCCTTGAACTGACTGAGATCAACCTGATCTGACACCTGGAAGTCCATTTTCATCTCGGGCCAATCCCACTCAGGGATCGGGTCGTGTGTCACGTTGATCATGCCCATATTCCCCATGACTTTATGAACTGTCCCTGAGGTAATTACTCTGGGCCCTGCACTATCTTTCATATCACCATTCATATCCGTACCTGTTGCGGCTTCTTCCATACGTATCAGCTCGGCTTCGATGTTGGATTCCGAATCAATCAGGAACTGCGCTGAAACAACAACCTTGTCGCCAGCTGATAAGCCTTTTGAAATCTGTATCTTTGACTCCATTACCTCAATACCCTCATTCATCGTAGATACAAGCCCCTCTAAACCGAGTTCAACAATGACTGATTTATAACGTCCTTCGCCCAGAGATTTCACTACACGATTGTGATTTCCCGCTTTGATAACGGCTGATCTGGGCACAGTAGTCATGGCCTCTAGCGGCATATTCTCAACACGTAAATTCGCCAGCATATTAGGTCGCAAGGCGAAGTCTGGGTTATGTACTCGCACTCTGAATTGCAAGGTGCGTGTTTTCTGGTCCAGAGATGGGTAAATGTAGTTAATCATGCCGCGCCACTTGCGGTCAGGCGACGAATTAAGACTAATATCGACGCTTTGACCAGGTGCAACTAGATACGCTTGGCGCTCATATACTTCGCCACGAACCCAAACGCTCTCAAGGGACCCAATCGACATCACCTCTGTCATGGGCTTGATATGCATACCTTCACGAACATTAAGATCTATAACAATGCCGTCTTGCTCTGCTGTGAATTTAACAAGCGGCTCTACTTTGCGTTTTTTCATTAGTTCATTGATATGGCTATCTCGCAAACCTAAAGACCGTAGGCGAGATTTAGAGGCCTTGATTAGGTTTCGGTTTTTACTGCGTAACGACGCCAGATACTCTTCTTGAGCATTGACTAGCTCTGGGCTATACAGTTCAAACAGCGTTTGCCCCTTCTTAACAGAGTCACCATTCGCTGCGACACTCAATCGTTCGATCCACCCTTCAACACGAGGGTGGATATGAGAGATACGGCTTTCATCAAACTGCACCGTGCCGATCGTATCTATGGGCAGCATAATGGCTTCATTTTTCACCTTAGCGACTTTAACGCCAAGGTTGTTTTCGACGGCAGCAGATATCTTCACAGTGTTTTCATCACCACCGCCCTCTTCTTCGTATACCGGAACCAAATCCATGCCCATTGGCGATAAACCTGGCCCATCTCGCCGATAGTTTTTGTCCATCGGAGCGACCCAGTACATTGGTTTTTTCTCGCCGCTATCTGCAGAGGACATACCTGCACCCGCGATAACACCTTGCATGAGTTTAGGGCCGAAGAAAGTTCCTACAATTAAACCCATAACGAGGATAGTGATGGCTAAAATAAATTGCTTCATATGTTAATTCTCCGTAGCTTTAGTTCAGCCAGTAATTAATACGAGATAGAATAATTTGTTCGTTTACATGTAGGCGCAAACGCTGCACTTTGGCGCTTTGTTCCTTCAGAAATAGTTCAGAGACGATACGAAAGTTACCTTTATCTGACTCATAACTATGCATAGCACTGTGTTTCTGTTTTTCTAATGTCGGCAGAATTTTGTCTTCATAAAGAGCACGTTGATCACGCGTGATGCCATATTGGTTCGCCAGATCCTTTAAGGTAAAGCGAGCCTGTTTTAGGGCTTCCGCTCTCTCAAGTTCAATAGATGCTTGGCGGTGCTTATCTGCACTGATTTGACTGGCTTGCTGACCGCTACTAAAGAAAGGATATTGGACGCTGACGCCAGCTGAAAAGAAGTCAGCACGCGACGACCCGTCCATGTTGTTACCGCCTCGAATACCATAGCTTACCTCCACGCCGTAAGAGGGCTCCAAAGACTGCTCTGTTAAGTTTACCGTGCTTTTCGCGATGCTTATTTTCTGGTTAATTAGACGAATGCTCGGGTGATTTTGTAAGGAAGAAGTAAGGTCTTTTGATTTCAACAATGCTAGTGGTGCGGTATCAAACGTTGCTAAGCTTTTCGGTAAGCGAGAACTTATGAGTGTTTCATTGGAAAACGTATTAAGGCTATCTAGGTTTTTCTGAAAATTTCGTCGCGCTTTGATCAAGCGCTCTTCTAGTTTGATTAACTCGAGTTCTGCACCAATCAGGTCGCTCTGATCTCTGCTTCCGACTTCGTATAATGATTGGATAAACTCATGTATCTGCTCCAGAAAAACACGGTCTTCTGAAATTAATTCGATATGCTGTTGCCAGAACCACGCCTCTAACCAAGCGTTTTCAATACTTTGCTTACGTCGTAGCCAATAAGCCTCCTGTTTGATTGACTGAAGGCCCACCTGCTCCTGATTAATACCTTCACGCAACGATAAGGAGTCACCTTTGGGAATCATCTGTCTGACGCCAACCCGTAATTGGGTCATCGGTTCTTGATCAAACTCGAATGAGTCTGTCGGTAAGCTCTGTATTGCGGCAAATAGGGTTGGGTCTGGCAAAAAATTACTGGCGTCCGCCTCGGCCGCAAACACCTTTGCTTGAATACCCAAAGACTTTAGCTTGAAATCATTGGCGCGAGCTTTAGTGAGCACATCAGATAAGGAAAGCACGGCTCTGTATTCTGACTGAGTTTGAACTGCCTTTTCCGTTTGCGGCTTCTCTTTGCTTTCTTCCGATGCATAGACGGGTAAAACGCTTGAAGCAATGAGTAAACCTGAATAAATATACATTAAACGTGGCAAGGCACGTTTTGTTCTAAAGCGAAACATAAGACGACTTCCAAAGCTATTTAGCGAGCCCAAGGGCTATAAAATTGACAAGTGATAAGTAAAACTAAAAAGCGACAGGCGTTCCGGATTTAAGACGGAACTTCCCTAGGGTCTTATGAAATGGGAGGAGGAAAAGAAGGTGCCGTATGAGGGTTTAGATAAATTGACGCTGTAAAATTGAAAGCAACGTTATCCGGATTTACAGATAACAATAAGTTATGGAAAACCGCTGTAGTAGACTGACAACCAGCCTGCGCACACAAACAAGACTCATCGCAACAGTCATTTGTGACTGAAGGGCTAGTCACCTTCGTGGAGTCTTTGATGACTTGAGTGGAAGTCTCGTGGCAAGAATCACGGCCTGATGTAGACTTCATTTGTTCGACACCATTTTCAGTTGATACCGACACAGAATGATGAAGCATTGTACTTTCGCTCATCAACAGAGTATTCGCCGAAGAAATAATCGGAGACAGCATAATCAAAACGACCAGCAAGACGCTAATCTGTTTTGAATGCTTTCGTTTTGTCTGTTTCAGAATACTCATCTTTAAAACTCTGGCACAAAAATTATGAGGCTGCAAGTGTCTTTACTGAATATCGCCTATGTGCTTAAAAAGACTTGGCCTGCGTTTTATACATACCTTTACGATCCGAATTAATCAAAAAAGCTCAAGACAAAGAATTCGCTCTGGATACAGCGAGCTTCTGCCTAACGATCGATTCGTAATTTGCGCGCGCTTGTCGAGTTCTAAACTTTTACCGTTAGGCAATCGGATAGTCGAGCTTACTCGAGGGAAATGCAATAGCACTACAAATATAGATTATCGACTTCGTGATAGCTAATTAGTTCAATTAAACTCTAATTATTCTCGGTTCATTCAATTTTGTGTTTTCGTATTGAAATAATGATCGCGAGCCTCATCCAAGAGATCATATTGAATAGAGCAGCTGTCAGAACCCAAGATTTTCTCAAAATCGTCCATCGTTAAAGGTTTCGAAAAATAGTAGCCCTGTACGTGATCACATAAATTCTGGTCGAGAAAAATCAACTGGTTCAACTCCTCAACACCTTCCGCTATTACTTCAAGCTTCATGCTGTGTGCAATCGCAATAACGGCTCGCACTATCGCTTCGTCGTTCTCATTCTTTCCTATATCCATCGTAAAGGATTTGTCGATCTTAAGAATATCAATTGGAAGGCGTTTCAAATAGTTCAACGACGAATACCCGGTTCCGAAATCGTCTATCGAAATTTTAACACCCAGTTCTCTTATCTTGGTAAGCTCGCCAATAACTGCCTCTGGGTCCTCCATCGCCGCAGTTTCAGTAATTTCAATCTCTAAGCACTCCGGCGGTAACCTAGAAAAGTACAACACCTCATGCACTTTCTCAGAAAAATCCCCCTCAAACAATTGCCTAGGTGATACATTCACAGATACGCGCATCTTATCGCATACAGTATACTTCCTACGCCATTTGGCAAACTGCTGACATACGTTGAGCATTACCCAGGAACCGATATCCGAAATGTGTCCCGACTCCTCCGCAATCGGAATAAAAACGTCTGGAGGGATATTTTCATCTTGGATTTTCCAACGCAATAAGGCCTCAGCCCCAATTAACTTTCTTTCGTGTATGCAATATTTTGGCTGGAATAGTATTTCAAAATCATTTTTATTCTCAGATTTATTCAGCGCCTGGAGGATTCTATTTCTATTATCGACTTCTTGTTGAAGCGCGTCTTCAAAAAACTGAATACCATGACGCCCTTCTTTTTTAACCTGATACATTGCAGTATCGGCAGCCTTTAACAACTGATCTGTGCTCTCTCCGTTTCCCGGGTATACACTAATACCAATACTCGTCTCGACCTTTATTTGATACCCGTCGATTAAGGTTGGTTCTGTTAACTTACGAATGATCTTTTTAGCAACATGCTCAGCTGAACTTGCCGTCTCAATATCAAAAAGTAGAATTGAAAACTCATCTCCCGATAAGCGAGAGACGATATCATCGATACGCACGCATTCCTTCAACACAAGAGCAACGCGCGTTAATACCTTGTCGCCGATATCGTGACCAAAATTGTCGTTTATAAGTTTAAAGTGATCTACGTCGATGAATAACAACGCAATGGGAGAGCTCGATCTGTTCGATCGATTAATTGACAACTCAACCAATTCATAAAAATATCGACGGTTCACCAAGTGCGTTAAATTGTCGTAGTTTGCCAGTTCAGATAATTTCGCCTCTGCATTTTTGCGCGTCGTTATATTCTCGAACATTAGTACGCCCAACTTGTTTTTATTACCGTCTTCCAAGATCGCGGAAAAATTGAAACCAATATGAAATCGACGCCCCTTATGGGAATGCCACGTCTCATCTTCTACAGAGCATTGTCCTCCAGTCTCTAGAGTCTTACAGAAAATCGACTCACGCCATTGAGCTTCACTATTTTGAACATGAGTCTTAACGCCACCAAAAAAGCTCACGATATTCATCGCCAAAATCTCTATTTCATCAATTTCTAAAATCTCAGCCGCCTTAGGATTACAAAAAATAATCAGGCCATTTTTATCCAGCCTAATAATACCCTCGTTGGCAGACTTTAAGAGTAACTCATGACTACGCACTAGCTCTTGGTATTCACGACGAGACGCTTCGACCAAGAAATTCTGCATCTCTATTTCCGCATTCGTATCCTTTAACTCGCTGTTAATATCAATCAGTTCATTTTGTGATACTTCTGTTACATCCAATAACTCATTCAAAGTGTCAGCCAATTCGCCGATCTCATCATTGTTTGTTAGATCTGTTCGTAAGCTATAGTTATTGGTTCTCGTTATAGCCTTTGCGGTCGTTATTAAACGATTCATAGGCTCAATAATAAAAATCGACGTACCGAAAGATACAATCAGATTGATTAAGACTAAGGCAAATATAGTTACGATTAAAAAAGGACTGTAAGCAGATAAACGCTCGAGTAATTCGGGAATATTGTGCTCAAGATGCAACGCTCCCAGTGTTTCATTGGCATCATTAATATGCGTTGTAACCGCGAGCGTGTCAGAGTAAAAAGTAGCGTGCTCTACACCATCATTCACGTAAGTGTGTTTAGATTCAAAATCACCATACGACGCGAACAACGTACCGGTTCGAGTGTATACTGTTGCTACACGTATATTGGTGTTGGTATGAAACGCTTTTAAGCTTTCTGCAGCTGAATTCGAATCTTCGAACCTAATTGCGACCCCCAAATGCTGGGTAATAATATCTGCCTGTATATTAATATTGCTTAAGATTCGAGACTTAAAAGAATACTGCTCGTAAATTATAATAGTGCCGCTTACCATCAACATCGCCAACACTGAAGCGACAGTCATAATCAAGCCAAATTTTTTGCTGATACGAAACTTGTTAACAGTTGACGGAGTCATGCGCTACTCCTGCCTGGCCATTCCATAGCCATCTCAAGTATTTTGAAGTGAATTTTTAGACCAATAGATTCGGCTTTTTCTCGGTTGATATAGAAACGAATTTTTTGGCCAACTTCTACGAGTTGAATTATGCCCCCCTTTTCTATGAAGTCATGTTCATCTCCTACTGTAAGAACATGATGATTCCAGTCGCTAGCTAGCATTTCGTGTAAGCGGGGAGGCTTGTCGTAGAACAGATGTATATCGGAGTGCGAGTCTAGCTTTTCTACCATCTTGAAAATGATCTGCCTGTCAGCCCTTGAATGTCCGGCAATTTTGTTATCTAACTGCTGCGCATAGGGGTGATACTGACTAATACCAATCACTATAGGAGAATCTGGCTGGTCGAACATATCCTCAGGCCAAGCGGTATACCTTGCAAAATTAACCAAGTAAGCAAGTTTCAACTTGGTTGCATCGACATCTCGTATTTCCGTCTCACCGCAATATCCAATATTGCTTGCCAAACTAGAGAGAGCAAGAACAATAGACAATACATAAGTGCCCGAGCCTCTTGTCACCTTAGAGACTAAATTTGAGGTTGGTTGTTTTGTCTGTTGACTTATATTCAAAATTTCAGCTCGACGCCAAGTTCTAAATTGCGACCATCTTTACTTGGTACTTGATGAATTGACCGGTAATCCTGAATATCAGGGTGCAACATTTGTTCATCAAATACATTTCTTATCGTCACGTTAAACGTCACATCATGAAAATCACGTTCGTAATTCAAATTAAGTACTTTCAACGGGTTAGACGATGCACGTTGACTCGTATAGCTGAATGCGCCGCCGTAGCGCTCATCACCTGTCACATAATAGATTAGCCCAATATTGATATTAACGTTCGGCGCAAACAGTGCAGTTATATCTTCGTCATCAAGTTCATTTCCTTGATGATGATAACTGAAATTTGAGAATAGCTTTGCTTGTCTCAGTTGTGTTTGAAAGTCTAGCTCTAAACCATAGCGATAAAAGGAATCAGCATTCATAAAATGGCTACCGTCTCCTGGTATTGGTACACGCGTAATAAAATCGTCTGCGGTGAAATAATACACATTAGCGACGAACAGCGATTTGGAATTAGTATATGTATAGGCGATATCAGTAGACTTAATGGTTTCCGCTTTTAAGTCTTCGTGCCCAACAATTGCTTTATTGATGAAAACAAGTTGTTGTGAAAAATTCGGCGAATTGAAGCCTTCTGAGTACATAAGCTTAATAGAGCTATTCTCATCGAGCCGACGCAAAGCCGATATTCTAGGCGTCGTCTGCTTACCACTCTTATCATTATCGGTATATCGTGCACCAACCAAGAAACGCCATTCATCAGTATGCCAATCTAGCTGGCTAAAAATCGAGTTTTCACGCGTATCGTCTTGCGAGAATAAATTCGCCATGACATTGCCAGTCGAAGCACTCACAATTTGATAATCTCCCACTTGACGCTTTTCGGTTTCTACACCAGAAAACACACTAGCTTGGTCACTAAGCTCCAGATCAACCGATACACCGCTACGAATACGGTTGTTATTTTTCCCATTATCATCAAATGAAAAAACCGCATTACTACCCTCTATTGGGTGGTTATCTAATGGGAGGTTCAAATAGTAGTTATTAAAATCTGAAAAGACTTTAATGCTCGCACGATTAAGCTTCCAAGTATTATCGAGCGTAACAAGATAACCATGCTCTTCTAAGGTCGACAGATTCGCCAGCGAACCAAAGCCAGCGATTCCCTGCGTTTCCGAATGATATCGCTGTAAGCCAAGATGAAACCCATCTAGCCTATAGTTCATTAAAAAAGATGAGAATTCTTCAGATCGGTTTATATGCCCGGTTGTTGGAGGCGTGTAGCTCATAGGGTAAGGAGGAAGTCCTGCATTGATATGCTGCGCGCGATACCCGTCATCTACTTGAGTTTGAGCAGAAATATCAATTCGACCATACTCAGATAAATCTTTGTGACCGTACAAAGCACTATTTACACGATTATGATCACCGAAAGATATGCGCCCGATATTTTGGTCGTTTTGCTTAGTCACCACCTTAATTACACCTGCCGTCGCATTGGTGCCATAAATCACCGCACCAGGCCCACGAATCACCTCGATCGAATCGATCGCTGTAATTGGAATACCCAATAATGGAATAGCCGCATGAGAGGGCATCCAATATGGAACGTCATCTAGCAAAAACAGTACTTTTTGATTAAAAGCCTCAGTCACACCACGAATCATCACAGTCGTGCCACCCAATTTTGCGTCTTGTAACGTGAAGCCAGGAACAAACCCTAGAATATCTTTAAGCGATCTGAGACCGATTGCCCGCATCTCATCGATATTTAAGCGGGAGACTATAGCGGGTGTCAACGAAAGCGTCTCTGGCTTGCTTGACGCTACCGTATATTCGATTTTCGCTAGCTCTGAGATGTCTAGACCAAATAAGGTCTCAAAATCATCATCGGCTAGCGTGATACCTACCAGACTAAGAGACAAAATTACGACCGCTAGACTACGTAGGTAAACCATATGAACCTCCCTTGGTCTGACTTGATAAATCCGTTTCAAGTAATAATGTGTGAGGATATTCCAGTTACTAACCCTGTGACGAGAACACACGATAGGACTTCATTGAAATCTATCTATTGATATAGTCCAAAAATTGTATTTTGACCAATTATTGCATGCGTTTTGTCCCCCACTTAACACCTAACCAGCAACCGTCTAGTCCAGTAACGAAGAACAATGTATCGACAACAGTACCCTGATCACTATCTTTTGTGTCTTACGAAACGGAGCCCGAAGTTTCAGACAAGAGGGTCGGGGCAGGAGCAGCCGCCTGAGAAGCACACGAAACCTATATGATTGACTCAATATCCAAAACTTATGAGACTTAGACGATAATGATTAAGAAGCTATTAAAGTAAAAAATCTCACGATACCGCTCATTCAACTATTCCATCCTTATGGTAGTTAGGGTATAAAGTCGCCATGAAAACTCCAAAACGTATTTTACCCTTAGTTGAAGACGGTATTGTCGACGAAGTAATCAGTCGACTAATGAGCGGTAAAGAGGCCGATGTATATATCGTCAAATGTGGTTCTGAGATTCGATGCGCGAAAGTCTACAAAGACGCAGCGAAACGAAGCTTCAAGAAAGCAGTTCAATATCAGGAAGGCCGAAAGGTTCGCAATTCCCGTCGACAACGAGCGATGGAAAAAGGCTCCAAATTTGGTCGACAGCAACAAGAAGAGACTTGGCAGAATGCTGAAGTAGATGCTCTGTATAAACTTGCAGCTGCCGGCGTTCGCGTACCTAAGCCCTATGGTTGCTTCGACGGCGTTCTTGTTATGGAGCTCGTATCTGACGACGAGGGTGAAGTTGCGCCACGACTGAATGATGTATCGATGTCTGCGGAACAAGCCGTTGAAGACCATGCTCTCATGATGGAGTATGTTAAAAAAATGCTCTGCGCAGGTCTAATTCATGGCGACTTGTCTGAATTCAACGTTTTAGTAGACGACTATGGTCCCGTCATCATCGACCTACCCCAGGCGGTCTATGCGGCGGCCAATAATAATGCCAGATCGATGCTGTCTCGAGACGTCAATAATATGAAAAATTATTACGCTCAATTTGCGCCTGAGATCGCATCGTCCAGATACGATGATGAGATGTGGGCGCTATTCGAAGAAGGTGAGCTTAGTCCTGAAACAACGTTAACCGGAGAGTTTGAAGACAGTAGCGAATCTGCAGATGTCGACGCAATAGTTGACGAGATCAAAGCTGCCTGGGAGGAAGAGCAAGAACGCCTTCAAAGAATAAAAGACGCTGACACTCCAGACGATTAGACTCACCATCCAATGTTAAGGATATAGGGCTCGATCGTCTCTCAAATTAGGTTTCGAAATACCTGTACAGTATTGATCGGTGCCTATACGACCTAGCGCAAATAACACATCAACAGTTTCATGGGTGCCATCAAGCTACACTTTTTTCCGACGATATAAAAAAATGGAAACTAGACCCAAACCAAATAAGCCTGCATATTTTGGTTCATTAACAACAATACTCACCTGCACTTCAGGGTGCTTCCGATACAGCAACCAACCGATGGTACCGAAAGTATCCGCTGTACTAATGCTATCGAAACTTGAATATTTGTTGACGTTCACCACCGACCCACTATTTGTAACGATAATGAAGCCCGACTTATCAGCCAAATGAGACTCGAAAAATATCGTATCGTAACTCGACCCAAAAATGTGAGAGTCGCCAAGCAACTGGTGGTAATCGTACGGAGCAACCGTGTCTGACCAACAACCTTCATTAGACGTATCGTGACAAGAGTTAACCTTATACGACGGTACTAACGCGTCTAAAAATAATTGCGCATCGACAAAGTTTGCGATATTCCAATTTTCATATGCTCCTGTAGTGGTGAGGTTGCTTACTTCAGAATACGTAAGATCAACAAATTTATCCCAACGTAGCCAGTCTCGATTATTTTTAGTATCGATGATGATATCGGGGTGTACTACAGAGTCGTAGGTGAGGTCGCCTATCGACACAGTCACTGCTGTAACACTATTAGAAAATAAGGATATTGACAGTATCGAACTTGATAATATGGTTTTGTAGGGTAACAACTTCATTTTCTTTTTCATTGCATTTCCTTGTTATATTTTGCAACAAAAATCATTACCGCAGGCATGAATAGCATCTAGGTGTTCGCATTGAATCATCCTAATTCATCCTTGCGCGCTTTATACCAAGGCTCCTTGCCTAAGTTTCATCTTTTATTTTGCTTATGCGATTGGTATGGCCCGAATATAGCCTTTCGGACAGCATTAGCGCATGAACTATTGTACGAAGTTGTATTAAATATGGCGTAGATAGAAAAGAAAATGCTTCGGTCACCATAACGCTTCAGAATGTTAAGAGTTTGGTGAGTATAATCTAATGCAGTTTCGTCCATCGCTCTTGGCGTCATAGAGTGCCGTATCTGCTTTCGCAATCAAGTCGTCACAATTATCGCTTTGCGAGGGGTGAATCACTGCAAGACCGACGCTAACAGTTAAGTCGATCTTCAAGTCGTCAATTTCTACAGTAGATGTTTCTATGCTTTCCAAAATACGCTCAGCCACATGAATAGAGCCCTCTACCGGCGTTCCATAAAGTATGACAATAAACTCTTCTCCACCAAATCTGGCGAGAGTGTCTTCTGGTCTCGTAATACTACATTTAATAGAGTTAGCTATTGATTTAATACACTCGTCACCAACAAGGTGTCCATGAGTGTCATTTACAGCTTTAAAGTGATCAATATCTACAAGTAATACAGAAATTGAACTTCCGGTTCGCTGAGCCCGTTTAAATTCAGTTTCCAATTTTTGGTTTAGAAAACGGCGATTATAAATTCCGCTAAGCTCGTCAGTATTACTTATATGCTGCAATTTTAAGTGCGCCTGTTCTAGCTCACTCATGGCTTTTTCAAGACTCTTTGTGCGCTCATCGACTTGCGCTTCAAGGGTTTCATTTGCCCTCCTCTCAACAAGTAATGTTGCTTCTTGAGCCTCAAGCTTACCCTGCCTTTCTTTTGCTAACTCCAAAGCATAACCCAAGGCTTGTTCTTTCGATTTTTGTCTGTCTTTATTCTGCTGGGCAATGTACTCACCCAACGCAAAAGATAACCAGATAACAGACACCGCAAAACCAATCTGCAGCGCATTTTCTGTCACTGTGTTTCTGTCAATAAAACCCAATTTACTCAGCGCTAATATAAGAGAGCCGATCAAGCCGCCAAAAAACGCAATGGTAAATTGCCTTGCGGTAGCGCTGCCTCTAGACCATAACTTAATACCCAAAATTAACGAAACCACATTTAGCGGAAGAGCAATAAATATCAACGTCAAAATAGATAAACTGTAAGACAAGACAGGCGTTAAGAAAATACATAAAGCCGAGGCTGTTGCGGTTAGCCCCAATAAATAATGAATTCTAGGGAAGTTTATATTCAAGTCCAATAACGCACGAACCAAAATACTCTCTGTAAACAGCAGCAAGCCCAAAAAGACGGGTAGAGACAATTCATTCCAATAGGACGAATTTGGCCACAGGAACTGATAGGCAAAGCCACTGAGACAGGCTTGAAAAAGAGCGAATGTTATACAGACTAGCGCAAACGCGATGAATTGCTTTTCACGCGTATAATAAAATAAGCAAAGATTATAAAACACAAACACTATCAAAAAGCCGAAATAGCTACCCTGCCAAATTAACGTACCTTGCTCATTATCATTAAAATCATCACGCTGCCACATACGCACCGGAACTTGAAACGAAGTACCAGTACTTACTCGTATTTTTATAGAAACAACACCATTATGATTCAGTGAAATTGGCACTACAAAATTACGATGATTGACTGGCCTAACGTCGAACGTTTCATGATCGCCCAACTTTATCTGCTCTGAATATCCTTCATGCTGAAGATAGAAATCTACCTCATCTAATACCGGGTAAGCGACTTCGAGAAACCATTCTTTTTCTAGCGTATCGTTGATTATATCTAGATTAACCCAAAGTGTTTTTTTTGTGTAGCCGAGAGATATTACGTCAGATGAATCGTTGAACCAACGAGAATCACTTAGATCTGGGAGGCTTTCAAATGCGCCAGCATTGGTCTCGACAATTAGATACTGAAGTTGCGACCCTAATAGTTCACCACTTTGAATAGACTTAAGGTGAATCGCCGCTGACGACTGGTGAGTAAAACTTATTAGCAAGAAAGCGATGATACGTATTAGCGCCCGCCCACTCCAAAGTAATAAAGTTTTGTTTACCAATTGATACCCTCGCCCAACCAATTAATACAAAGACTAGAGCCAGAAACATAATGCCTCACTTTGCCTATAAGTAAGTATAGCTAGCTCTAACAAAACCAGGATATATTGTTGAAGATAGATAATATACCGCCTACACGGGGGAAAACGTAAACGATCTAAAAACTAAGAATAGACTTGTAACACAGTCAAAGACTGCTTGTTTATTTCAATAATTAAACATTGAATTCCGGCCCTCTTGAACTATATTTTCAACAGTGTGGTGCTATTAAAAAGTGAGTATTTACCTTGTATTCTGCTAGCCCTTATTGGTCCTCGCTATGCGATTATCTTATTGTCTTTCACTCAGACGTCGCCGACATCAATTGTTTAGGTAATTATTAGGATGAGCCAATCACAAATAATAACTTACGTAAAAAAACTCTTTGAAGAATCGTGTACCGAGCTTTTTAAAAGTATAGGCTGCAACGTTACTCTCATGAGCGACGAAGAAGACGAATTTTTATATGATATTCCGATAGCTAGCATCGATGCTGGGTCACAAGATGTCGAATTAATTATCTGCCTGCAATTGACACCAAATACACTCGCCAGAACTTACCCTGTTCCGGATATTGCAATGCCTTCTGACTCCAAGCGCGTCGAAGACTGGCAATCAGAGTTATCAAATCAATTAATTGGTCGGTTAAAGTCAAAATTAATTGCGCATAATTGCACACTGTCTTTAGGGCTGCCGATTACTTATTACAATACAGGTAAAGATGACCTGTTCCCCGAGAATAGTTCAAAAATGTCGCTCTTTTTTAATTTAGATGAAGAGACTTGCGCTTGTTTTATTTCGATAGAAACCTTCAGTGAGATCGTCACATTTTCATTCGATAAAATCGAAGATGCAGATATTTCAGAGCCTGGGGCAATCGACTTATTCTAAATTTGACCATCAGCAACTCGGTATTCTTTCATCACATAGAGAATTGGTTATAATATCGCAGCATTCATTTCAGCCCATATAGAGAGATCTAAAATTGACCCAGTTCCGCCCTTGTATTGACCTACACCAAGGTAAGGTTAAACAAATTATAGGCGGAAGCCTAAACGAGAAAGGTGCCGATACCAATTATGTTAGCCCATACGGTGCCGCACATTATGTAAACCTCTACAAAGAAAATATGCTAACAGGTGGCCATGTGATCGCCTTGGGCCCTGGAAATAAAGAAGAAGCCATTGCAGCATTACGGGCGTGGCCTCAGGGTTTACAGTTTGGCGGCGGCGTGAATAACGAAAATGCGTCAGAATACCTTAATGCTGGCGCCTCTCACGTGATCGTGACCTCTTACCTATTCGAAAACGGCCAGCTTTCAATCGACAGATTAAATGAAATCAAACGAGAAGCAGGCGCCGAAAGATTAATTCTTGATTTGAGTTGCCGACGGACTCAGTCCGGTTGGAACATTGCAACCGACCGATGGCAAACAGTAACTGAAACTCAAATTACATCCGAAACCTTGTCAGAGTTGTCTGAGCATTGCGCTGAGTTCTTGATTCACGCGGCAGATGTTGAAGGGTTGCAATCGGGAATAGACAAAGAACTCGTCACGTTTTTAGGTGCTAATACCACAATACCCACAACATACGCTGGTGGGGCACGTTCCCTAGAAGATTTGGAGTTGGTAAATAAACTTTCAAATGGCAAAGTTGACCTGACTATTGGTAGTGCACTTGATATCTTTGGAGGGTCTGGCGTGGGTCTGAACGATTGTATTGAATGGAATGCTCGCCATTAAACTGTCGAAGGGCCAGACTTCAGTTCTGGCCCTTCGCATAACTCACGACTTATGCATTAGCTAGTAACTGCCCCCTTAAAGAAAAGTCATCCGGAATCGACTTCGAATCTATCCACATTTTGGCCGCTTTGGCACCCACTCTGGTGATGCAACCTTGAGAACCATTCTGTTTTCGATGTAGAGCGGTCGCATAGTATTTACTAACGCCGGTCGAATCCAAATCTAACCTAGATTCGAGTACTTTTATTGTCATCATGCGACGGCTATTTGCACAACACTCATTATGCTTACCAATCATTTCAACTGCGCCAATCAGATACAAGCTGACCTCTTCTTTAACAGAGTCAATACTCGGAAATCGCTTGTTGCCAAATATGTTTCCAATCGCTTCAAGTTGTGTCTCTGCAAATGTTTGCGCTTCATGTAAGCCGAAAGCACCGGGGTCTTCTTTCAATCTTCGCCTAACGTCTAATTCTCGTCTAGATGTTGAATACAGCTTTCCTACCCTGACTGCCATCATAAGAAACAAAATACCGATTAACGAAATTGCACAATAAACCATTATTTCAATCATAAACCCAATACCCTCCAGAATGTATTAGACACAAGCTCTCGACTTAACATGACGGTAAACAGAATACCGACTGCTAACGTTTTTAATTTGTTCACATTTGACTCGAAAAAAAAGCCCCTTATGGAGCTTTTAACAAACTGAGCACGCCAAACAACGTATGCTCATGATGATTTAACCAGACGACGACTCAGCATTAACGCCAGTGCGCCAAAACTAAACATCGCGATCGATTCGGTCTCTATAACTTGACCTAAGATAGATGAAAAATTTTCAGAAGCCGGTACAGCAAATGCCAAAGACGGCAATGCGGCACATAACGTAGTAGAAATAAAACAGCTGAATTTGTTATTCATATATTTCCTATTAATGACTTAAATAAACGTCTGACCGGGCAGCGTTTTGGTTGACTTAAAAGTACTTCCGACGTAAACCTTGAGGCCGGCTTCAATATAATTATTTGTAGCTAAAAAACAGTGAATAGACTCTAATCGAATATGACGATCATTAATATGCACTTATAGGGCGATCTAGTATGTAATTGTAATCTTGAGTTGCCACATCTAAACGACTGTTGGCTTATGTGTCGTTAGTTATGCTTACTGTGGTTCAAGCAGCTTCTTTGTGTGTTTCAAGCAACTTGGTTTTCAATTTACCCAGAGGGGTAACATTTGATGTGCCCTGCGTCTTGGGTGCCGAACTTGCGACTTGACCCTCTTCTGCCTGGGATTCTAGAAATAACTTGCGTATTCTCAATGCCACAATAATGATTAGCATTAGTTCTAGACAAATTACAGCGTTAACAATTAAACCTTCTATCACGACGTTCATTCCTTTGATTCGTTCTTTAAAAAAGCGCGACTATATAGCAAGGAGATAAAAATTCAATGTGTAACGTGATATTTGACCAACTATTTTTTCGAACGACCTTTCCTAAATAGATTTACTATAAAAAACCCGATCAAAATGAACAAGAACACATCACCAAATTGTGAATAGAAACTTCTATCTACAGGAATCACGACATCATAAACTCGTGTGGCTTTTGATTGGTTTCGCGTAATTGAAGCAGGGTCAATTTTCCCCACTGCTGATACCAAACCACTAATACCAGAATTTGTCGCCCTCACCCATGGCAGACGATGCTCTACTGCTCTAAACAAACCAAGTGCAAAGTGATACGCCGAACCCTGTGTATCGCCTAGCCAAATATCGTTTGTTAAATTGATAATCAAATTACCACCCTGAGCAACAAATTTTTGAGTCATACCCGGAAAGACGATTTCATAGCAAATTAAAGGAATAATGTGCGTATTTTCATCTAAGTGAAACAACTCAGTATTCTCCCCAGGGACATACCTAAGCGTATCGGGGAAAAGCTCGCGCAAAAATGGAAAGGTCTCTTCGTAAGGAAGATATTCAAAAAATGGTACCAAGGTTTGCTTAGGATAACTTGCTTTCAATTTTCGGTTTTTATCAATCAAGTGAGCAGTATTAAAGTACTGCGCTTTGGGATTACTGGGGTCTGCCCCTTCTTCATATATATAGCCCGACACAATCACAACGGGTACTTTGAGTCTGGCAATCATCTGATCAACATTGGCTTTATCACGAGGGTTACCAACATACGAAAACGCGGTCGGAAACTCCGGCCAAACGATCAAATCTAGATTTGGATTGACTCGTACAAGTTGCTCTGACATCGAATACAATCTATCAAGACTTGATTCACGCTCTAACTTTGGCTGAACAATACCCACCTTGAGTTGATGCCCATCTGATGCAAGTTGCTCATTTTTCTTGATCTTGACCACGCCGTACAAGCACACAAGTCCAATTGTCACCAAAGCGATCAACAAAGCCCGTATTGCGCGTGATGAGTCTTTATTGGCTAAACGTATCGCCTTAACTAATTGCAAATTAACAAACAATACAGCAAATAAGAGAATTGGTACGCCACCAATATCGAGCAGTTGAATCAACATTGGGTATTCATACAGTGAGTGTGCATAGTTACCGGGTAACGGCCTGGGAAACAAGGTAACGACTACAACAAAGCATGCGCTAATAAGAAGTGTACCAAACTTGTGGTCAAACCATTTTTTGTAACTAACCACCCATCCGACAATTGCATAGGGTATCGACAGAATCATACTAAATACAATTAGAACAATGAACGCCAAGTAAACATTGAGACGCGTAAACTTAACTACAGCGGGTATCAACCACCAAATCACAATCAAGATACAACCCATAGCAGCAATATAGAATAAGAATGCGGCTCTTCGTGGGGATGCTTCTGAAATAGCTAAGGCAATTGGCACAAAAGCGATACACGTGAGAAGTGGCAACGGGCTACCAGGCATCGATAGAAAATAAACAACGATAGAAACAAAAACAAGAAAAAACTGTGCTTTGAATGTATCAGGGTAAATGATGGAATTAAGCAAATTCATGGGATGAAATTTTCAACTTTTTTATGACAGAATAGTTTATTGGCATAGTTATAATTCGCGCGTAGATTATCTCAAGCATTACATCAAATCTAGATAACTAGTATTCAATTTAGATCTAAGTCACAACAAAAAAGAGGCCCTAATGGGCCCCTTGATATTACGACAATTTACACACTAACTACTAGAGCGCAACTAACTCCAATTGGTCAAGTTTCACAGCTATCGAGCCAGAACATTGACTCGTAGCGATATCTGCACGAATCGAATAGCCATTTTGCAATTTGGCATAGCCAATGACCACAGAACCATAGCCCGTTTGAGTAGAATGATCTGCCAAGAAGCTTTCAATGACGCTGCCATTTTCATCCAATATTTGGTATGAAAAAGCGTCACAAAAACTCGCATCCAAAACAGTGTTCATCTTAATTTGATAATCACCTTCTCCCAAAGGTAATTGGTATAAATAATAAGACCAATAATGACCAGGCTGAGCCCTGCTATCAACAAACGATATTAACTCACCATTAACAGCTAAAATATCATCCTGAAAATCCCATTCCTTAACAATTCCAGAATTTTGTACATCTGAGTTATCTATCTGGCGAACAAAGCCTGATGGTACACCATCACTGACAACCACTTTTCGTGACAGTGTACTTACATTGCCGATAGCATCAGTTGCAGTATACGTTTCGAAATAAATACCCTCGACAGCCGTATTCACATTATTCGATCGATTTATCGTCAACACACCATCATGCTCATCATTTGCTTGTTTTTATTCTGTCAGATATCGGAATCGATATTGTGCGCGTTTCACATGAGTCAATGGACATCGACACGCAACTTGACACATAACTCCACAGCCTAGCGCGATTAAACTCATGCTATAGTCAAAAATTTGGACCACTAAATGGCAATTTCCAAGCACCCCTCAAAGCTGAGTTTACCGCAGACTAACCCCGGCGTAGCCACAGTGCTGGAATACCTGATCATTAAATTCCCTTATATTGATGCTCAAATTTGGCGACAGCGCATCGCTGATGGCAAGGTGCATCGCCACGACGGATCACTGATTACGACACAATCGCTCTTTCAACCGCAGCAACGAATTTACTATTACAGGGAAGTCGAAAACGAGCCCAGCATCCCCTTTAAGGAAACGATTATATTTCAGGATCAACATATTTTAGTGGCCTATAAACCCCACTTTCTAACAGTTGTCCCCGGAGGTATTTATGTGAATGAATGCTTACAAAATCGCTTACGACGCAGAACGGGCATTGATACCTTACAAGCGTTGCACCGTTTAGATAGAGTTACGGCCGGCTTGGTCATGTTTTCTGTTAATCCTGACACCCGCCACCGTTACCATCATTTATTTGAAACACAACAAATACACAAAACCTACCAGGCAATTG
>ENA-OSET01001430-OSET01001430.1-sediment-metagenome-genome-assembly--contig:-NODE-1430-length-24704-cov-3.946969_pt1 | contig 24704 bp, 15 predicted proteins | sample MGYA00237882_ERZ534229 | MGnify/ENA primary metagenome ERZ534229 (study PRJEB26408, sample SAMN06266212) | sediment metagenome | isolation source: Hudson Canyon methane seep mesocosm | place... | reverse complement strand
CAGAAACTATGTCATCAAAATTGGCGCCTTGGTTCTCTAATAAGGTTGAGATATTTAATATCGTACGATCAACCTGTGCCTCGAAATCGTCGATATGTGCAGTCCTTCCCTCTTCATCGATACTAGCTGTACCCGAAACATGCAGTGCAATCTTATTCACTTCAACCATTTTCATGCCCCGAATGAAATCTGCACCATACTCTTCTGCTTCATTTAGTGTAGGAGATGTCATTACAGTTCGAAGTGGCGGCTTACCTGCCTTAACAGCATAGATTCCGAGACAAAGGTCATGCTTATCACTAACCATTCCCCCTTCTATACCGGTACTAGCAGGAACAGGGTGAATACCTCTCGACTCGAAAAATTCACGCCTAGCTCGGTTAAGGTGTCCGTAGTCGCGCTCCATTTCTCTTAAATAGATCCACGTTCGTGCCACATCGCTAAATTCCATACCGGCTTCATGAAGCAGCTTTTCAGCAAGTTCGAACATGCTGTGAGTTTGTTCATAGGCATCTTTTCCTGCACCACATAATCCGCCAGCCATCAAACGCGCTTCGTCTTGAATTTGTATGCGAATTCCATGGGAATCAGTGCATTCACTACATGGGCAGCCAGATGTACCGTGCACTTGCTGCTTCTGTATTGTCGACTCGTATGGAAGCATCGCCTGAATAGATACTTCCAAGCAAGCAGACTCATCTAACGGAGGTTGTTCTATTTCAGTCAATGCAGACTCAAGCGAATGACCATCGCTAGTAGCCAATACTTTCTGCCTTTCTCTACGTATTGCCTCGATATCATTTTCAATATCGCGAATGAAGATAGTCTCTGTGATGATAGACTCAGGGCCGCCCCCTTCTTCGATCAAAGCATCCCGTATTGCGTTATACATCGCCTCAGTTTGCTTTCCTGCGTCCATAGGCAAACCAACAGGCTGGCAACTAAAAAACAATTCTGTGGCCTCTGGCCCTTCAACTCGACGCAATATGATTAAGGATTCGTGTCCTACGATTTCTTCGGTCAGTGGTCTTTCGAACGTCAACGGTTTCGATGATATTTGATTATATGCAGACATAGTTACTCTCTCGTATATTCAGGCATTATGATTCCCGGGCGATACACAGCCCGGGAGTTCAACATTAAAATGAGAAAAACTAGCAACCGTCGGTTGGCAGTTGTCCATCCGGCTCTGAAGAAAATACAGTCAAGACCGAGTCTGACTCATTGTCGCGGTAGCAATTACCTGAAGAGGTTTCACCGAAATAAGCCATTTCTGGAATACTGAAGTAAGCAAGATCCGCCGCTACGAACGCAAGGGGTGTCGCTCCAGGATCAGTTCCGTTTCCGGTAAGCTCATTGTCCTCGATCAGATTATTATTAGCCGATGGATCACCTTTTAAGGTGATACCTGTCTCACAACCATTTGGCGAACCGTAGTTTGCTGTACACCAACCCATGGTAATAATACCGACCAAGTTGTTGTCTTCTACTCTGTTGTTACGTACTACGTGATCACTCACGCCAAGTAACAACACTCCAGCACCGGGCGGTAAACCAGCCTGCATTGTGCCCGGTACCGCCATATTTACACGATTATTGTTGTAAATTTCATTCTTTTCAATAATCCAGTCTGCCATCACAGGTTTCGCTGGGTTACCCGCACCATTAGGGTGGAATAAACCTACACCAACAGTATTGTCGTAAATTTCGTTATGTTTAACGACAACGTTGTTCGATACGGTAATCTCAAAACCGATGACGCTACCATAGAGCTCATTGCCGATAACGCGTACGTTTTCGGAGCCTGCAATCCACATAGCGGTATCAAGCGAACCGTAGGAGCTATTGTTACGCACTAAGCCGTTCGCTGATAAGGTAGGATAGAGACCATTATTTAAGTTATTTACCGATTCATTACGCACAATTTTGAAGCCATCGACAAAACGGGTTTGAATACCATTCACGCCAAAACCTTCTACTGTGAAACCGCGTATGAAAAAGTCTTTCAGGTCAGGTGAGTTACACTCACCCGCGTTGTATTCACAGCCTGCTGGTGCGGCATAAACACCCGTTCCACTTTGAGTTTGAACCTCGCCTGAAGCAAGAAGGCGAACCATCCCATTTTCACCTCTATGTCGTCTGGATTTACCAATTAACCGAATATTGTCTTTAGTAATTCGGAGTCCATAAGTACCACCTACATTTTCTTCGTAGGTTCCCGGCCAAACCATAACGGTGTCACCAGATGAGGCAGCATCGAGCGCGGCCTGAATAGATTCACCCGGGTGAACTTTATGAATGGCTGCCTCGGCAACGCCTGCGGTTACAAGCGTTGCGGCCGCAAGAAAGGAACATATACTTCGTTTGTTAAACTTCATTATTTTTTCTCCAAGCTACTTATTTAAAGCATTAGTTTTTATTTTCATCCGCCAGTGACGATACTGCTGAAACGTCTACGGCTCGCTATGTATATGTGAACAAAATTCAGCTGACAATTACACAAAGTTCCAACTTATGCACTTTGTGAGCAGCTTCACAGCATTACGAAGTATAATTTGTTCTAGATTGACCCTGACCATGTAGAATTGATATTAATAATTAATTAGTACAAAAAAATTGTTTCGCCATCAAGAGAGTTAGCATTCTGATATCGAAGCTATAGCAATAAAAATAATGACAATAGGTGTAAAAGTGATAGATAAGCAATCCCCTTCTGGCGGTCGAGCCACCCCAACCAAAATACTATTAAACTTTATCTGCGTGCTTACGGCAGTCAGCATATTGACTGCATGCAAATCAGACTCAAGTGATACAGAGGCATTGTCAGCAACTCCTCTCGGTCAACTTAAGATTGAATACCCACTAAACAAAACCTTGTTCCCACCTGAGATCGTCGCACCAAACTTCATATGGAAAGACAAGACCGCTGAAGTTAGTCAATGGAAGGTTCTGTTTCGTTTCAACGACCAGAAAGAAGCGCTTACCTATACGTCTAAAAAAACAAGCTGGCAACCTACAGAAGTTGACTGGTCTAACATCAAACTTCAATCTACTGGACGTGATGCTCAATTTACGGTGATTGGAATGGACAAAGAGGGCAACACGCTTTCCTCCAACCAAATTCACATCCAAACCTCGACCGACCCTGTAGGCGATTCAATCTTTTATCGCGAAGTTCCACTGCCCTTTATCGAAGCCGTTCAAGACCCATCGCGTATCAAGTGGCGACTTGGTTCGGTTGATTCAATCGAACGACCACACGCTGTTCTCGAAGACTTGCCGGTATGTGGAAACTGTCATTCGTTCTCGGCAGACGGTCAAACCTTAGGGTTAGACGTAGATTACGGCAACGACAAAGGTGGCTACGCTATTTTAGATGTCGAAAAAGACATGGTGCTCAATGATGAAAAGATCATTACCTGGAGCGATTACAAGCGTGATGACAAAGAAGCAACATTTGGGCTCTTGTCTCAGGTTTCTCCCGATGGTCGCTATGTCGTGAGTACAGTAAAAGACCGCGCCGTATTTGTCGCCACACCGGGTATCGAGTACTCGCAGTTATTCTTTCCAATCAAAGGTATTCTCGTCGTTTACGACCGAGAAAAAGAAACATTTCTAGAATTACCTGGCGCTGATGATGCCGGTTATGTTCAGAGCGACCCGACGTGGAGCCCAGACGGAAAGTATATTGTATTCGCGCGGTCAAAAGCATATATGAAACCATCCATCGCAAATTCGACAAGTGTACTATTGGGTGACAAAGAAGTACCAGAATTCACTGAAGACAAGGAACCCTACAAATACGACCTTTATAGAATTCCATTTAACGACGGGCAAGGTGGAAAAGCAGAACCCGTGGCAGGCGCGTCTCACAATGGCAAGAGTAACTTCTTCGCCAAGTTCTCCCCTGATGGCAAATGGATCGTATTCACTCAGGCCGAAAATTATATGTTGCTGATGCCCGACAGCGAACTGTTTATCATACCGGCAGAAGGCGGTGAGCCCAGGCGCTTAAGTGCAAACACACCCAATATGAACTCTTGGCATAGCTTCTCTTCGAATAGTCGTTGGCTAGTATTTTCATCAAAAGTTAATGGCCCCTACACTCAGCTTCACCTCACACATATTGATGAAGACGGTAACTCTACCCCACCTGTGGTCCTCGATCGTTTTACCGAAAGCGACCGGGCCGCCAACATTCCTGAGTTTGTACCTATTGCAGCTGATTCTATTGCTAAAATAGATGAACAGTTCATCGATGCCTACTCCTTTCTTCGCGCTGGCATGGCCAACGAACGTTCCGGTAACTACCCAGACGCCGTCGCTTCTTACAAGAAAGGGCTAGCGGTCGAACCAGAAAATGTCGAAATTCTGAACTCAATGGGCTTTGCATTATTCCAACAAGGTAAAAGTGACGAAGCAATTGCGTCACTCGAAAAAGCACTCAAAATCGACCCAAGACACTGGAAATCACACAACAACATGGCACTCGCCTCTATTGACATAGGTGAGCTTGAATTGGCTGAGGCACATTATCGAGAGTCGCTTGCTATCGAACCACAGCACGCCATATATAATGATCTTGGTTATGTGCTTGAACGGCAAGGTTTACCAGAAGACGCGTTTGAAGCCTATCAAGAAGCGCTTAAACTAGAACCCGAATCTGCGATATCACATTTCAATTTAGCCACACATCTCGCACGAAAAAAGGAATATTCAGATGCCGAAAGTCACCTGCTTGCAGCACTCAAAACACAACCAAGCGCGCAGGTTTACACAGGGCTTGGCGCAGTTTTGTGGCAACAAGGCCGTGCAGAGGAAGCCATTACGAACCTGAAAACGGCTATACAAACAGATCCAAAAAGCACCGGGGCCTCCAACACTCTGGGTAAAATCTTCATAGAACAAGGCAAACTGGACGAGGCCGCTTCGACCTACCGTTTGCTTGCGAAGAACCAGCCTAGCGCCGTGGCTCATCAAGGTCTCGCGCAGGTCTTGACCCGCATGGGGCGCGATAAAGAGGCTCAGCAGGAACTATCTAAAGCAAAAGCCTTAGAAGAAAAATAAACGTCGAAACGTGCCACTGATCGCCAGTGCACGTAAGGCCTCCCTCCTTTAGGCCTTCACTTGCGAGCGCTATTGTATTCAATCAATATGTAGCTCGCATGATTAATTCCTTTATGGAATAGGTTCACAGCTTTTATATACCTATATGTATTGAATGGATCTTTATTGCTATAGTCACTACGTCCTATTTATAGGGACCATTAAAGAAGTTTGAAGTATTACTGCGTCGCTTAAATAGGTAAAAAACAACAAAAATCCTAGCTTAAGGACACAACAACAATGATAAAAAAATCACTCAAGCCCCTCCCTCCTTCTCGTACATCGTGGTCACGTAAGAAATACCTAATTGCCTGTTCGGTAGCATGTTGCATGACAGCCTTTGTCGCATTTAATTGGACACCTAAACACGATCAGTTTAAAAGCTCAGAAGGTCTCGCTGAAAATGCATCCGTACAATCCGAGCAGTTAAAACAGCAGAGAAAAAGTCATGAGATGGCGACTGTTGCAACCAACCACTCCAAGCACGGGACTGCCATCACTACATTAAGCCTGCCCAAGCACTGGCCTGAAGGGCAAGCTAATAACCAAGCACTACGCTTCCCCCACCCAAATAGCACATTCTGGCAACAGCAAGTAATGGCTCATGAGGCTCAAGCTACTAAAGAAAATTCACCAGGATGGCAAAAATTAGAACGTTATGCTTTAGAAAATAATCTTGATTTGCTAGCACTTCCGACCTTTACACAAGCTGACTCCATAGAAAAAGCAGAACACATTTATACGGTCAGGTTGCTAGATGACATACGTCCAGAAACTCTAAATAGCTCATTTACCCACCTTCGTTCTCTGAGCAGCATAGTTGAAAACCTCCACAGTTATCAGTACGAAGGCAGCCTTGATGCATCTGCCGTATTAGAACAACTCAACTCTCTGGCGTCAGTACGCTATGCAGAAGGTGATTACGCCGTTGAGTTTACAGCAGCGCCAAATGATCCCGGATTTGACGAAGGCACATTGAGCCCCGATGACCCTTCCAACCATGGCCTTGGTTATGGCAACACATGGTGGCTAAATCAAATTAATGCCTACCAAGCTTGGGACTATTCATCAGATGCGACAGCAATTGGACCCATTGCAGTAGTCGATTCAACACTGTTCAGCTATCAAGAAGATACTGTTAATGGCTATGCTTACCCTGAAGCGTATAAAGAGCCTCCTCATCCTGACCTGGTTAATAATTTCTGGAACGACCCAAGAGAGGTCGTTGTCGAAAACGTAGCACCAGACGGACTTCCCTACACAGAGCACGCACATGGTGTGGTTTTGGGACTAGGCCGGTTTGCTTGGGCATTTAGCCATGGCTTGGGCGTTGGAGGAACCATTTGCGCCCAAGGAAACGATGACACAGGCGTGGTCGGTGTCGCCTGGAACTGTCAATTAATGGATGTGGAGTTCGCGCGACTAAATTTAGCAAATGGTAGCGGTGGGTTCGCATCCTCCTTCGTTAGCGGCGTCAGCTATGCAGTACGAAAAGGCTCACGAATTTCCAATCATAGCTACAAAATCCAAACATCCTTAGCTGTCATGGAAACGGTTGAATCTGCTGCCCTGGAGGACCATCTCATCGTTACGTCTGCCTATAACGATAATATAGATATCGATACTGGAAGCACTAATATGAACACTCTCACTTATGACAATATTATTGTTGTAGCCTCTTCAACAGAAGCAGAACAAAGAAAGTCTAACTCGGGTTGGGGTGCGCTTTCTGTTGACCTCGCTGCGCCACAGAATTTTCTCACACCTGCAGTCGATGGGTTTGTCCCAGGCACAGAAACAGAGGGGGCCTACCAACTATTCAGCGACACCTCACAAGCAGCACCTGTCGTCACTGGCGCACTCGCACTCGCTTGGGCACAGGTACCAGAATGTAGCTACCTCGATATGCGCAATCATTTGCTCACAAACGGTGTTAGAGCATCAACGAACTGGACTGGACTAACGGTTACCGAGGGAATTCTTGATCTTGGAAATATGATGGCGACCTTAGCGACTATTCCTTGCAGATCGGAAGCGCCTTATAACCGAGGAAAAGCCATCGCAGAATGGCAGAATGCGAGCGCTGAAGTCATTGCAGCAGGTAATAGGGTCAACGCTATTAACGGTGATATGTCAGCACCAAAACAGGTGAACTCTCAAGCCCTGTCAAACTTAGGCCTAACAGGCGATTTTTCTGTCGATTGGAAAGTGGGCTCAGATCCAAGTGTTGATATATCTACTGTCGGTTTAGGCATTACCGAAACGGATGCTAGCGTTGGGGATGTAGATTTTGGTTTCTTGAACTATAACGGCTATGCGATTATTTTTGAAAATGGTGTCCATGCAGGTGTTCCAGGTGGCGCTATCAGCGCAGGTTCAAAACTAGGGTTTGAGGTTATTGGCCAACAGATTAATTACCTTATCGATGGAGTATCAGTGCATACCGCTGCTTTTACTGGTTCACCTGACTTCTACATAGACTCATCATTCATGGCAGCAGGGTCGATGAGCTATGAAGATTTTCGAGTAAAGTCTTTAGATAAAACAGAAATTCGGCAGTGGGTCAATGCAGACACCGGCGTAAACGAAGCACTAAACTCTGTTGTCGCGAACGAAGAAATGACAAGCAATGCCCAAATAAATTCGCAGTCATTTTCATCACTAGGTTTTTCAGACAACTATCGTTTAAGCTGGATTGTAGGATCTGACCCTGGCACCAATATTTCGAGTGTCGGCATAGGTGAAACTGAAAGCGATAGCACTATCTACGATATTGACTATGGCTTTTTCGTCTTCAATTCAAGCAACACAATCTATGCAACCGAGAATGGTAGTTTCAGTCCTCTGAGTCCGTCTATCACCCCAACAATAGGCATGGAGCTTGCTTTAGAAATAGATGGAGGATCGATCCGATATTTGGTCGATGGGGCGATAGTTCGTACAAGCACTTACTCAGGCCAGACGCCCGACTTTTATGTCGATACAGCATTTATACCTGAATACCCTGTCACCTATAACAACTTTAGTCTTCAAAATTTGAATTAGCGTTTAAACAAGCTCGTTCGTTGCCAGGGTATAAATTGTAAGATAATTCATACTCTGGCAACTCATTCATCATGAATTTCAAATGAATAATTGTAACCAGAGACGGTAATGTGATCGTCAGAATAGTCCATATTCCGATACATCTTTCTGTACTTTTTTGAACGGTTTGCACTGAGGGCATTTAAATGTACGAAGATATTGAACCTTAGCAAACGACTTTTTTCTATCACATACTAAAATTAACTGTATTCAATCCATCTGTGCGGTTACCATACCCACACTTTTTACATATAAAAATTGGAGAATACTGATATGAGTGAAAGCTTCGGAGCGTGGTACAAAGAACAAGGTGAGTATATTGTCGGTGGGCTTTTTGCACTCGTTGCTCTAGATATATTTATGTTTTTATCACATTGCATTGCTGAACAAACCACACAAGGCTATAGTTTGGTCACATTGAGTGTTTCAGTTCCAGTTTTTCTAGTCGCATACTTAGACCACATGTACACACACCCTAAAACTTAGGGCTCAAAATCGACTAGCGCTAGGTGCGGTGCTAACACGCTATGTGCTTAGCACCACACTTACTTATCCTTACAAGTTCGTGCTCTCTCCCACTCTGTTCAAAGCGTTTGGCGTATCCCCATCAATAATGAGTTTGTCATTATTGATAACAAGACCAAATGTCGAAACCCCTGTTTCTTCAGAATCCTCAGAGTTATATTCGTCTGTTACAATCAGTTCATCACTAGTAGAATCTACCTCATAATCACCATAAGAAAAATCATTTTCGTTTGGAGCAGATGGGTTAGCATCCATATTGTAGAAGGTACCATCCGGAAGGAACAATAGAATCAGAGACAGTCCATTACCATCTATCGAGTCAAGAGGTTCATGCCAAGCACCAACAATACCATCACCTGAGGTCACGACACGCTGAAGTGACAAGCTATCTTCGCTAGACTCATCCGAAAAATAGAAAGACGCCGTGCTTGCTGACATTTCGGTAAACACCATAGTTCTTTCAGATTCCTCATCAAAGATTCCAACGCAACCGTTTGTGTCAACAACAACACCTGTATTAACCGATCTTCCAGACGTGGTGTAGGTTCCGTATTCGTAACCTACTTCACGGCACACATCAGTATCGTTCTCGTCATGATTGAAGAAAAAGAACTCTGCAGTGTCGGTCACTGTGAGAAAAGTACCATTGTAGTTATCTCTATCAAAACCATCACCGGTTAACTCCCACGTGCCGGTCAAGTTCGAGATATCTATATCGACACCCTCATAGTCATACATGGTCAAAAATGTCTGTCCATCTGAATTCTGACCATATATGCGTAACTCCTTGGTGAAATCATCAGCAGTGCTGTCAATAAGTTCTGAAGCAGGAAGCGTCAGTGTGGTTGTGCCACTACTCCCCGTAGCACTTTCATCATCAACGTGAACATCATTATTACCTTGTCTGACTTGTAGCCACACTTCATCAATTGCAACGCCAGTTGGAACTGTCCAAGTGATATCCAAAGCACCCACTGTATATTCAGATAAACGACCCAAAGTCGCGGTATCAACAGATGGAAATAAATCTGCGCTGGCATTAGCAACAGGTGCGGCATAAACATTTCGGGTAATGGTTTGTACTGCTGTCGCAGAACCATCTATTTGTGGGTTTTCCGCTGAACTGATATCAAGCTGTTCAGTGAATAGCTCAATCTGTGCGACGTCTCCTGCTTGAAATACACTCGCACTGATCTCAGACCACGAGGCTCCAAACCCCATGTAGTCATCACCATAATCTTCGTCGTAGATGACTAGTTCACCGGTATTTTGCTCACCGGGGGCACCCAGGTAGATCTCACTATTTGCAACCGGCTCGCCGTCACGCAAAATAGTCATTCTAGCCGACGCTATTAAGGTACCAGGAGCGCCAGGCGTGTTATCGGCATTATTGTCTTCTACACCAACATTTACACCACAACCCGGCTCACCTTGACCTGGGCGATAATTACAGTTAAATACGAACCAGCTATCAACAATTTCTTGGTTTCCCCTAAACAACCAAGTACCGTCGTCTTTTTCCATTTCCCAGGTTTCAAAGTCACTACTACTTTCACCATCGATATGAATCGAAAATTTGACTGTTGCCGTACCGGTTTCTGCATCATAGTTTTCGTAAGTAACATGACTAAAGGTGACACCGATCAATTCTGGTTCAGTTGATACTTCGGTGACAAATAACCCCTTACTTTGATCAAAATGTAAGAAATCTTCTGACAATAGGAGTCCTAGTGATTCGCCTGATGGTAGGCTAGTTGCAAATAACGATGAAAGTGCCGATACCTGATTTGCAATGGCCAGCAAGTCGACTTGAGCTGCCGAGAGCCCTTCATCAACCACCAACACCTCGGTGTTATCATCTTGGTCCGTAATATCATCGACAATACTTTGGTTATCAATGAAGTTGGTAATCGTCGCCTGATGGGTATCGGTATCTGTCTCAATCCGAATAATATCTAACGCCGCATCTAGCCCGCTATGATCTGCTGAAAAGCTGCTCCTTAATAGATCTATCGCACTATCTATACCTAGCGCATCGAATACATTAGTCAATTTTTGTTGCAATGCTGCTTCTTGTACATCGATTTGTTCAGAACTCAAATCGTCAAAGTTTCCGCTATCAAAAAAATCAGCAGCAAGGTCGCCCGCCGCGTTAGCAACAATCAAGTCAGTAAAGGGTGTTATGTTTATTGTTTCGCCAAGATCAGCTTCTTCAGCAAAAGAATGTAAGCTGTAGTCCTTACCACCTACACGACCTTCTGCTCTAAGCATATAGGGTGCCTCAAGACTGCTAACATCGATTGAATAACTTCCATCGGTTGCAATCTCGGTACTAATGGTAACACCGGCACTGCCTTTGACGATCACTTGCCCAATAATGGCTGCACCCGCCGCAGCCGTGCCAGACAGCATAACGTCACCTGAACCAGGTGTATTATCAGTATTGTTTGCATTATCGTTATCATTGTCGCTATCACTTCCACCGCTGCTACCACCACAGCCTGACAGAGCAAGTGTTAGAGCCGCTGCAATCAATTTTATTCTCATTATCAAGTTTACCTTTTTAATTATTGACATTATTTTTCATGTAATGCTGCCTAAAAACAACACCTTCATCTTAGGTTTTCTTTGAAACCAACGTCTGATCATATATAAAACACCCCCCAAAATCTTCACCAAAATTTGGTATATTACTGATTATATTGGCATGCTGTTTATAAACAAACGGTACAATACAGAACAAAAAAAGGCATATCGAAAGATGATATTCAGAGCGCGAAGAATGTAATAATGTTTCTGAATTCGCATGACAGGTAGCAAGGGTGTTTCGCTTTGTAATTTGATGGTTACCGAGTGTTTTAACGAGACGTAGGTTTGCTATGAGTATGACATCTAACACTGTATTCGATTTTATTTAAGACTATATTTCGTAAATCAATTAGCCGACGAGATATTAGCACCATGCTAGAACACAAAATAGATATTGTTCCTACACGATTTCTAAATGCTCAAAAACTTGCTGAGATTCCTCGCTCAGAATACATAAATGGTCCTAGTGAAACCGAAGCATTAGATGCGAAAAAACGAAAGTCTTTTTTAAGTATGCTGAGAAAAAAACGGCCTGTTGTGCAGAATAATGTGGCTTCAAACTCAAAACCAAAATCGCTAACCTTAAATATTGCGGCGTGGCTACGTGTACCAGAAAGCGATGGCCAATCAATATCGCTACTCGTTAGTTATGAAGATGACAGTGGTAAAAATTCAATTGTCGTAGATGAGGCAGAAATAAGTGGCAACTATTCTTTGATGTTGTCTGGTCGTGTATCATTCAAAACAATCGGCTCTCCCAAATACATACATATTTCGGCATCAGGAATAAACCAAACTCAACAAATTTTCATAGACGATCTATTTGTAGAGAACCTCAAATCAAAACAGCTTACGCTCGTTGCTCTCAAAACACCCTAGACCTGAGGGCGTGTTAATCTTCTAAGTTATAATCATCATCGTTGGCACTATCGACCACAGTTTCATTTGGAACAATCGTTGACGGTTTAACATCCCACTGCATTCCGCTAATTCTTGTCAAAAACTCCAAAACCTTTGACGGGTGCGAGTTACTTGTTCTTAACATATCCTGGTACTTCATTCAGAAATCTCCGATTAGTCTAACTGTTCTAATAATATTGCCAAAAACGTACCAACATATTATCAACTTATAAAACAATAGCTTAAGCTATAATTCTAAAATAAACCCTCTGTTCACGTGACAATTTTCGACAGTTACTGACCTTAGTCTACATCTTGTGAACGCCAACAAACCCTGTTTAATATTTATACAAACATGTCAGAAAATTCATCTTATAGTTTAAGCACATAAAAATTCGTGAGTGGGGTCACAAACAATCGAATTATCAGGTGTTAGTGTTGAAACTATTGTTAAATATTGATGCTTGCTAGCTAGAGTATTGATATTACGGCACAGAACTTCGAAATAATTAATCAGAGTTATCACTATGAAGAAATGGATTGTTCTAGTAGTTTTCTCATTTGCAATTATCACCGCCATGATAAAGTTAGGCTTAATCGAAACTCAAGTTGACCACGGGCGTACTAGTGACTTACGCAAGCCCGTTATGATTCCAACCATAGGAAGTTTGTAGTCAGCGTTTCATAAACGAATAAGCGCGTTAGAACTGAACCTTGAGGCTTGAGTATAGGGCTAGTTCTGACTCGCCCTTAGCCCCAGAAAATACCTGCTCACTTTCACCAAATTGAAGCGCACCGGATATCGTCCATTGGTCATCTATCTGGTACTCCTGCAATAAAGTGGTCACTTGGGCACTACCATTTTCCAACCAATAACCAAGCAAGCTGGATGTTAGCGTGTCACTGAAATATTTTTTTGACCAAGAGATAAACCAAATTTTGTCATATTCGTCCTGACTTCGATCACTCATAAAATTTAATTTACGATGCCAAAATGCCATAGAAAAATCGTGAGACTGGTCAGTCGTATATTCCAAGCCTAATGAAATATCCGTGCTTTCCTCAATCAGCAAATCACTCCCTCTGGCAGAGAGTTTTTGTATAAGCTGGTCTCGTGAATATCCGATATCTGCTTTTAGTAATAACCTTTCAATAGCCCAAACCGAAGAAAGTCCATAAAAGTCAAAACGCGGCACAACAAAATCAGGCGATAGAGGCGCACTTGGGTCAGGCACCAACAATGGCGAATTTCCGTAAAGACGCGCATACACAAATGACAAATCTAGTCCTTCCCAATGCCTTGAGACACGCGCACCATATTCATCATTCAGCGTTTTTTCAAACGAACGCAAGGCAGAACGGTTTGTATGCTGATGCCTATCTAATAATGCCTTAGGGGAGTAAAATAGGTCGAAGTCATAATCACCCTGATAACAACTTAATAAAGCCAAATTTTGACTAGACCTAAGCTCGCTAAAATCGGTCAATAGTGGTTCAGTAGTATCTAGAGGGGTAATGAGATCAACAGCATATGTCCCCTCAACTACGCCCCAAAATACCCCTTGCTGGCCCAACTTAATCGCACAATTTTGAACACTGTATTGTAACCACAGTGCATTCAATTTCAGCGCTCCGTACGACTCTGAATCTGTAACGAGATAATCATCCTGATTAAAATAACTGTATTTAGAATCAAGTTTTATGTAGGCTGAGCGAAACGGTGCGGTTTCGTATTTAATACCCAAGCTCGCACGCCTCAACTGGCTATGGTGTTGTGAAAAGTTATATCGAGCATCACCTTGTAGTCGAATCTGTATATCGCTCATCCACTTCGCAATTAAACTTGTGTTTGGTTCGACTATATTAGTTTGTGCTTCTCTCTCGGCTGAAACCTGCGCTTGACCCTCTTCGCTATCATCTTGGAACTCAAACTCATCTTCACTAAGAAAATCATCAGGTGAAGATTCATTAACGTCCGCCAACACAAACGAACTAAGACAATACGTAATACAGAAAGTGAGTAATGTAGACCTAATCATTTAAAATTCAAACGCAACGCTGACAAGTTTTGTTCACGAAATGCAAAATCCATCAAACTTCGCTGGGTAAGAAACTCAGATTTAACCTCGACACCCATCGAAATTTTTTCGGTTTTCATTCGGGATAACCGGTTAATTTTCAGGTTAAACATCGTCATATCACGCGCAAACCAAAGCTCATTAATCTGCTCAATTTTTTTGAATACAGTACGTTTGAACAGTTTATTCTGCCGGTCATACGTTTGGATTTTTAACGCCACCAGCCTTGCTTTATCGATCCATAATATAGTTTTACTATAATCCGTTTTACGTAACCTGATAGGCTTTGGTAACGCCTCGATAACCCAAACCTCTCTTCCTGAATATTCCCCTTGTTGTAAAATTTTGTACTCATATTCATCTGTCTGGCCACTTTCCATATCTTCGGTGGTAAATTCGGAACCAAACAACGAAACTGGTTCTCGATCTTCTCCAGAACCACTGGCCATGCGCTTAACCTTTCCTAATGCAGAAAGGTACAGCCAAGACTCAGTATCTCGGCTATCATCATCATAACTATACGTTAGCATGCCGATGCCTTTTTCGCGCACGGGCTCAAGTATGATGGAGATGGATTGACTGTCTTTTTTGTGCTCGCCTAGTTGCTTAGTCACAGACTCCATAAGTTTTTCACGCGGCGACTCCGTACATACAATTTTCTTGCCCTTTTTAGAAAACGGGCATGAAGATAAGTGGCTGAGACTGAGCGTAGCGTCAGACACTGCACGTTGCTGAGCATCAACACGGTCCATTATGTCTCTTGCATCTTCGCTTGCATGACAAGATTGACTAACCAAAAACGAAAATAAGGTAATGCTAATAATATGAGGTATCAGCTGCATGGTGCGTCCTCACTAATCTCTTTGGTTAAGGGTACTGCCTGTGAAGAATCTTGCCTGGCGATAAACCGTTTTCTACCCAGGTCAGGCTTAAGCCACTTAATCAATGCGGGCAATAGTAATAAGTCAGAAGACAGCGCGACAACAATAGACAGCGAACCAAATATGCCCGTTTTAGCGAGACCCATATAATCTGAAAAGGCCAACATTGAAAAACCAATACCTAAGATCAATGTCGTAAATGTTACGGCTTGCCCTACTTCCGAAATGGTACTTGCTAGTGCTTTGTCTACGTCACCATACTCGAACCATGCACTTCGATAGTGAGCAATGAAATGAATGGTATCGTCAACGGCTATACCAATAATCAAAGGTGCAATAATCAAGGTATCTGTGTCGAGAGGAATCCCCATTAACCCCATAACACCAAAGGTGAAAAATGCGGGTAATATATTCGGTACCATTGATATCAGGCCAGCTTGAATCGACCCTAAAGAGAACATCATCAAACAGGTAATAATGACGAGCGCAAAGGCGAAGCTCTTTATTTGGGTCCAACTAATATGATCTATCAACTCCATCATTAGCGATAACGCGCCAGTCACACTGACTTTCAAATCAGGGTACTCGCTTCTCAATGGCTCAAAAAACCGGTTCAGGTCGAGCTGAATCTGCTCAAAGAACTCGGTGTATTCATACGAGCCTTTATTTTTTAGCTGTATCGATATATGACTTTGAGAATAATCGTCGCTCACGATATTACGTCGGTCACTGGTATTAGCACTATCGAAAAGGTATAGGAGTTGAGCAGCAAGTCTCTCGTCTTTCGGGATACGCTTATATACTTCATCGCCTTCGTGCATCACTTTATTCGTATCTTCGACAAAGTCCGAAAGCGAAAATGTTTTTACCACGTAGTCAGGATATGTTTGCACAATAAAATGTTGAAAGTCTTTTATTGCGTTCAATACTCTCGGGTTTTTCAGCGCGTCGGCTTCGCCAAGATTTAACATGACTTCAAGATTTTGTGCCCCCATCATTTGTTCATCGACCAAGTCGTAGGTCACCCTAATTTCACTTCCTTCTTTTGCTAACTCGACAAGGTTTGAATCTATTTTTACATTGGTTGTTCCATAAACAAATAGTCCAAATACGCAGGTATAAAGAACGATTATCGCAAATTTCCATCGGTAAACGAATTTAGGAATTCGATCCAGAAACGTTTGCACAACATTAACGCTGTCACCGTTCTTCTCTTGCCTCTTTACCAAGCGTTCGGCTGCTTTTCGATTGAAGGGATGCCAAATATCGAGCAAGACGGGCAGCAAGAATAACGTAAAGATGAAGGCGACTAACACGCCAAGAGCGGAATTCAATCCAAAGGTACCAATTTGAGGAATATCACTTACCATGAGCGCAGACATGCCTGCCATCGTAGTGATTGTCGTTAAGAAGATCGGCAGCCCTGTTTTGCGATACGCCTGTCTCATCGCGTCGCTATGTTCATTTCCATCTTGGCGGTATAGTAAATAGGCACTCAAGACATGAACACAATCAGCAGTCCCGACTGCCAAGATCAACATAAATGACAACGTGACCATCGTAGACAACGTCACCCCTATCATGCTTAAAAAACCTATCGACCAAAACGCCGAAAACATAATCACGAGAACCGGCCAAACTACCGCGCTCCAAGAGCGAAACAGCAACCAAAGCAAGAAGACTACCGCCAATAACATCAAGCCCAAGAGTCGCGAAGCTTGCTCCATATTGTTCATGGCAAACTCCATCATTGCGGCATTGCCAGTAAAGTGAAATTCGAAATGCTGATATTCTTCTTGAGCAGCCAGTGAACGTAATTGATTCATAAAATTGAGGTATTGATCCATTTGCATTTCTTGGAATTCAATCTCGTTAGTTTCAACCCCGATATCAACAGATAAATCATCACTCAGATCAAACTCATCCTCACCTAACAAATCACCTTCTTCTTGTTGCTCTATAATTGGCAGTACGCCAAAATCGGTTTTTAAGCGAATGCCTGCGTACCTATAGTCATCAGAAAAGTAGCTTCGTTTAAAATTTTCTTGGGTAAGTGCAATATCTCGAATAGCTTCTCTTTCTAGTTCAGAGTTGGGAAAATCCGACGACAGTAACTTATTACTTATAAGTGTGTCTCCATCAGCTATTTGGTAACGCGCGTTGTACAAACTGTCAATCTGAACGATGCGTGGCAGTAGGTTTTCAGACTCAACGTCCAATTCACCACCATCTATACCTAGTCGAATATCATTTAGGCTTTCATGAAACACCTTTATCGTGTCAACAGACTCTTGAGAAAAAACATCACCATCTTTCGCTTCATAGACGATGTACACACCATCGTCACTACCGAATTGTTTGCGAAATTTATCCAGCGCAAGTTTGGTTGGGTCGTCATCCTGAAACCAACTTTCTAACGACATATCCATCTTAAACTGAGTGGCCATTCCGTAGATAAACACAATGGACAGAACCAAAAACACAAACAAAACAATATAACGATGTTTCAATAGTTTTTCAGGGGCGCTCTCAAAATAGTCATTCAAACGATTCAGTGAAATTTGCACTCAAACTCTCCATTGTTGATGCCAGTATTAGATTTATAAAAACGGCGTCAACAATACTATTCGATTCAAAGCAATTGCACTACGGTTTATCTTTGGGAACGTTAAAAGTGTGAAGAGTTGAGGCATTGATGGGACAATCAACAAATAGAGCATGCCCCTCTTTTTCATTATATAAACAACATCTCCACCAAGAAGCCCAAATAAAAATGCGTTGTTGGTATATAGGTAGGCATGAACTAAGCAGTACCTGAATCTGTACTATAGTTAAGGAATGAAAAAATATAACAATCTGGCCTTATGGCGTACCTATCTTTTTATCGTTAGCTTTTCTATTCTTGCGGCAGCTACTTTTTTGTACCTCAAATGGGACGGTATTAAGCGTGAGGCAAATACAGAACAGACCTATGCCAATAATCTAGTCACCAACTCTATGGAGTCTTTACTTCGAAAGAACGAAACCATGCTTAAGGTACTAGGTGACCGTTTAATAGAGTTCCTTGAACTTAACAATGACACATCAGCACAAACGCTCGCCAACGAACTACTCCGTAACAATACCGAATTTGCCGCTGTAAATTTAAGCGATCCTTCTGGACAAGTCATTTGGAGTAGCTCTAACATCGATCACAAATTAATGGAGAATTTATTAGTTGGAGAGAAGACTAAAGCGGCTTTTCTTCAAACGTTAAGCAACGATCATTTGGTAATGGGTCGTACCTATTTAATGCAGGAAATTCAGGAATGGGTAATTCCAATTCGGCTCAGCATCAAAGACGATATAGGTAACGTAAAGGCGGTAATAAGTACGGCAATTCGCTTAGGGTCGGTAAACAGCCTTTGGTCGAGTGATAATCTACCATCTCATTTAAACCTCATCGTTGTCAGAAAAGACATGTACCGACAGTACGTCTCATTCCTCAGTAAAGAGGAATACAGTGATTGGTATGATTTAGCGGTGCATGAAAAATTCGTCGCTTATGTCAATGAACTACTTAAACATCAATCAGACTTGAGTTTGAAGGACATACGGGAGGGAAAGCGTTCTGCTGAAATAATCATCCCTAATAAACGAGGCGAACTGCAATTCAATATAATCACTTACGACCCTGTTTTTGAACACTACACCATCACTAGCACCTTGGTCGATACTCTATTGGCAAAAATGGTGTCTCCTAGCGCTTGGTTACTCTTACTTTTAATCGTATTCAATATCGGGTTATATCTCATCTTTCGCTTTAATGATCGATTGCAAAATGAGGCGAGAAACTCTCTAGCATTTCAAGCCGAACATGACTCATTGACCAAGCTCCCAAATCGACGTTTTCTTGGTCGTGAATTTCACGACTGGAGTACAACACATCAAGGGCAGTTTTCAGTTCTTTTCGCAGATTTGCGTAACTTTAAGTCTTGTAATGATCTACATGGTCATTCAACCGGTGACAAAATTTTACGTGAAGTGGCTAAACGAATTTCTAGCGCTTTTAGTGATTGCTTGTGCATTCGCCAAGGAGGAGATGAGTTTATTATTCTTAGTCCTGAAAAAAATCATAAAAATCTGTTGAATCAATGCAGTTCATTTTTAGATAAGTTGAACAAGACGATTACGCTAGGTCCGTTGGAATTTTCCATTAATGCCAATATGGGCATCGCTTTTTCACCAGAAGACGGCAACAACTTGGACGAATTATTACGCAAAGCTGACATGGCGATGTATGAAGCTAAACGAAAGCAGGTGGATATTGCACTCTATACCGAGGATATTGAACGAAAAACAAAACAAACTGCCGATATCGAGAAAGCGCTTCGCTACGGTCTAGAAAGAAACGAATTTTCAATGGTATATCAACCCCAAATTGATGCGAAAACTAATGAAGTTCATGGAATAGAAGCATTAATTCGCTGGCACAATCCAGAACTGGGTTTTATTCCACCAGACCAATTTATCCCCATTGCAGAAGCAAATGGTTCCATTCACGACATTGGGCAGTTTGTTATTGAAACGGCTTTGTCTGAATGTATCGATGTGTGCCAAAACACAATAGCTCGCAATAATAAGCTGCGCCTATCTGTTAACGTATCAGTAAGGCAACTATTGAGTGATGGATTCATCGAAAACCTGATTGTAACTCTTGAGAAATACGACACCCAGGCTATTTCTTTCATGATAGAAGTCACTGAAAGCTTATTCATAGAAGACCTCAGTCGCGCGAAGTCGATCCTAGATCAGGCAAACCAATACGGTATAAGCGTTTCACTCGATGACTTTGGAACGGGCTACTCCTCTTTGAGTGTATTAAGTAAATTACCTATTAATGAGCTCAAGATTGATCGGAGTTTTGTCAATGATATTTTAGTGAATAAACAAGACTGGCTACTTGCAAAGAGTATTATCAATCTCAGTAAGAGCCTTGCAATCCCGGTGGTCGCCGAAGGGGTAGAAACCAAAGAACAAGCAGAACTTCTTGCTAAACATGACTGCGATATATTCCAAGGTTACTATTTTGCCCGCCCCATGACAAAAGATGATTTAATTGGTTTTCTTAACGCTTCAGAGTCACGTAATGAGGAAAACTAACTATCTCGCCAAGCCGTTCGGAAGGCATTCAATAAAGGCTCCATCAGATACTGAGCGGGGGAAGACTCTCCCGTTACTATCATCACGTCAGCTGGCATACCTGGATGAATTTTGTCTTTGGGTAACATACTAATCGATGACTCTGGAATGGTAATTCTCGCGGTATAATAGCTATCTAAGGTTTTGGGGTCCTGGAACGCATCTGCCGATACCGAGTCAACCACACCATCAAACTCAGGAAATTCGTGTGCTTTATAAGATGAAATTCTGATCCTTGCACGCATGTTGTCATTCACTTTATCAATGTCGATCGGTCGAACTTTGACACCCACCACCAGTTCATCCTTTTCTGGCACTATTTCTAAAATAGTCTCTCCTGACTTAATCACTGCGCCTAAAGTATAAATATTTAGCCCGACCACCTTTCCGGCAACCGGTGCTTTAATCGCTATACGCCCTAATACTTTGCCGGCTGAATCTATTCGTTTCGACAAGTCTTTAATTCTGTATTGAACTTCAACCAAATCGCTTGCCGCCGCTTCGCGAAATTGTTTCTCGACACTTTGTTTCTCAAATTTAAGCTCTTCAATTCGAGAGCTAGCACTTACAATTTCAGTCTGTAATTGCGCTATCTCACCTTCTAACTGCGCGTGCTCTCCCTGTATTTCTAAATAACGTAATTTATTAGCGTACTTTTGATCAATGAGTTTTTGCCATGATGATATTTCTTCTTTCAAGTAACTAAGTTGCTCTCTCTTTGCATCGAGTTCAAGCTTGTTTCCGTGCGCATTTTTCTCTAGTTGTTGCACTTGTTCTTCGATAATATTCAGTTTGTTGTCAAGAGCACTCTTACTTAGTAGAAATAACTTATTCGCCGATTCAATTCGATCTAAAGCTCGTTCTGCCTTTAGGCCTGTCAGGTGACCAGGAAACAGCAACGAAGACAAGTCATCTCGCTGAGCGGTTAGCATAACCTGCCTGATTTCCATTTCTTGCTTTTCCATACTAAGCAATTGATGTTCTGTTCCAGCAAACGTTTCGTCGAGCATTAAAAGAGTCTGCCCTTTGCTAACATAATCGCCTTCATTCACAAGAAGCGCTTCGACGATTCCACCTTCCAAATGCTGAATTTGTTTCTTTTCAGACCCAACTTTTACAACACCTTGCGCAACCACAGCACTGTCTAGAGGGGTATAGATACTCCATAGTAAAAACCCTACTACACCAAACAAAACAACCAATGTTCCAAATAGGTTCACTTTGTTTAAAGAGTCTGGCGCTGTTGGCGCATCAATCATTTTCATGATTTACGCCGTACTTCGTTTAACTCAACGCTTTTTTTTGACTCATTACCGTCAGTTGAATTCGACTCGGTTGGTTTTCTAACTATTCTTGCCGTAGGTGTAACGCCCACGGTTCTGGCATCTTGAGTGTCCGTATTCGAGACAGGCACAGGCCCCTTTTTAGTCACCATTTTCCGTGGATTCATCTCGTTGGCGATTTCTGCCGCTGGCCCGAATTTCTGTAACTGTCCATCAACGACCAACGCTATTTTATCCATACCAGCAAACAAGCTAGGTTGATGCGCAATCAATATGACGGTTTTATTCATCGACTTCAGTTGTTTGAGACTACTCAATAAGGCGAGGCGTCCGTCATTGTCTAGATTCGACGTAGGCTCATCAAGCACAATAACGTTGGGCAAACCATACACGGCTCTCGCTAAGCCGATTCTCTGTTTTTGACCTCCAGAAAGCTGCGCACCTGCTGGGCCGACTAAAGTGTCATAACCCTCTGGCAATGTAAGAATTAACTCATGAGCGCCCGCCAATTGAGCTGCATCAGTCACTTTACTCAAATCATCTTCACAAAATCGCGCTATGTTTTCAGACACAGTTCCGTCAAATAAACCGATTTCCTGAGGCAAATAGCCAAAATAAGGTGAGAACTGCTTTTGAACTGCGTCTGTTAGCTCTGCGCCATCTACGCGTACATCTCCACTTATTGGTTTAAGCACCCCTAATATAAGACGCGCTAAAGAACTCTTCCCTGACCCACTTGGACCGGTAATGCCGATTGATTCTCCGGCATTAATTGCCATGGAAATATTTTTGATAATGGGTCTACCGGGCGCCGCACTTAAATCAATGGACTGTGCCACGGCCACAACATTGGTCAAGTTGATTTTCCCTTCAGGAATAGGCAATGGCGTTGATGGAACAGGGTGTTCGTAATGCTCTAAAAATAACTCTAATGATTCGTAGGATTCACGAACTGACCTAAGAGACCGCCAACCTTGAATAGACTGTTCAATAGGTGCAAGAGCACGCCCTATGATTATTGATGCCGCAATCATCACACCAGGAGACGTAATATCTTGAATCGCTAGATATCCCCCCATCGCCAAAACTGACACCTGTATAATCTGACGAATAACCTTAGCAAGCGAACCAACAATTGCGTTTCTGTCAGACGCTTTAATGCTATGACCTAGCCCAGCTGCATGAGATTGATTCCACAGTACTGACAAATTTCGCAGCATACCCATAGACAAGATCGTATCTTTGTTTCGTGCGCTGTGTTCAACAAAAGCATTGGCTTGGCCATGGTGCTCACTGGATTTTTGGGAGTCTTCACGCGTCACTCGGTCATTCAGCAATGCCAATGCAAATAATACACATGCACCTAACACGCCCAAATGTCCCAACATAGGATGCAAAAAGTACACAAGTGCGATATAGGCAGGCAACCAAGGTAAGTCGAAAATAGCGAGAATAAAGGGCGCATTCAAGAACGAACGAATTGCATTTAAGTCGTGTATTGGCTTAGATACAGAGCCTGTCGACATCACCTCGGTAAAGGTTATTTGTGACAGTTGATTGTTAAAACGCACGCTAATGCGGTTCAAGAGATAATTTCTAACAATCTCTATTGCGAGAAGTATTAATAGGATAAAAAATGCGACCGCGAGCAGCCCTAACAGCGTCGACCCACTGCGAGATAATAAAACCCGATCGTAGACCTGAAGCATGAACATAGGAGATGTTAGCAACAATAAGCTAACCACAAAGCTAAATCCGAACACAGCAAACATCGAACGCTTTGCGTCAGAGAGTGACTGTTTCACCACATTTAACTCAGTTTTAGTAGACTGACCAGTATTGCTCATAAAAACTGTATGAAACTCAAAAAGATTCGCCGCTTTCTTGCGGATGTATTTCACGTGCTTTAGCTTAACCCAGCTTGAGGGGGCGTTCCCTGCCGTATGTTTTAGAAATTATCACTGACACAAGATTTTGCATTCATAGTAATGCTACCGACAAAGTTCGTGTGATCAATAGTCAGTTGACTCCAAAGTTTGAATTAATAAACTCTGGCGCCAACGTATCACTTATTCCATTTAACGAAGACCTAGGTCTGTGCTATACCATGAAATCATTACTTTCGTCTGCTGCTGGATCAGCTGCTGCTGGATCTCCAGAAGGTGCACTAGAAGCGCTCGCATTCACTGTTGAACCCTGAATAGTCAACAGAACTTGAGCTGTGTCCAAACCACCCAAACCATCGGAAACCGTATACTCAAACCATTCAGTTGCAGACTCTCCATCATTCAATATGTCGAAGTCTTGGTTTGGATCAAAAGTAACGGTTCCATCTCCATTATCAGTCACCAATCCACCAGTAAGGTTAGTCGTATCAATATTTGTGATAGTAAGCGTCTGACCGTTTTCATCGGCATCATTCGCTAACACATCAATGATGACCGACTCAGACTCACCAGTAGCGGCACTATCATCGCTGGCGATTTCATTCACATTTGTGCCTTCGATGGTAACCGTAACTGTGGCGGTATCGGTGCCACCATTTCCATCACTGATGGTATATGTCACCGCAGATGTGGTATACCCGCCAGCAGGAACCGATTCGAATCCGGTGGTCCCGTCAAATGAGGCTACACCTGAATCATGTATGGTAAACATTCCACCATTTGAACCCGCTACCGTAATTGAACCCGTTACGATTGTTTGGCCATTGACATGGGTAATTATTAGAGCATCGCCTTCAGCATCGGTGTCGTTCACCATTAGACGAGAATCGTCGAACTCAAAATTTGGTTGAAGAATCAAGTTCGCGATGCTTACATCTTCGCCGGCAGTAACAGTCGCTACATCATCTCCTGCTACGGGTGCATTATTTGACCCTGTGATTTCAATCTCTACTGTTGAGGTAGACGTGTCACCGCCGAAACCAAGTATGGTATAGCTAACAACGGTTGTAACGACTACTCCGTTGGCTAAGCTGTCAAACTCACCATTTTGATCAAATGTTGCGCTTCCGTCTGCGTTGATAATAAATAACCCGCCAGTTGAACCTGCTACCGGTTGACCAACGTTCACAG
>ENA-OSET01001429-OSET01001429.1-sediment-metagenome-genome-assembly--contig:-NODE-1429-length-24711-cov-4.136194_pt1 | contig 24711 bp, 22 predicted proteins | sample MGYA00237882_ERZ534229 | MGnify/ENA primary metagenome ERZ534229 (study PRJEB26408, sample SAMN06266212) | sediment metagenome | isolation source: Hudson Canyon methane seep mesocosm | place... | reverse complement strand
GCGGACGTTGACGGTGCGCATATCCGAACCCTGCTGCTGACCTTCTTCTTCCGGCAGATGCCTGAGTTGATCGAGGGGGGCTATCTCTATATTGCGCAGCCGCCACTGTATAAGGTCAGCCGCGGTAAGTCCGAAAGATACCTGAAAGATCAGGCGGAAATGGACAACTATCTGGTCAACCAGGGCGTCGAAGGCGCCGTGCTACGGCTGGGGACCGGTGAAGAACTTGCCGGTCAGGATCTGACCCGTGTCGTTGATGAGGCACGGAAACTGAAGCGGGTTTTGGATGCATTTCCAACCCATTACCCGCGCCATATTCTGGAACAGGCAGCGGTGGCTGGTGGTTTCGTGCCAGGTGCTGTGGACGCGGATTTGCAGGGCGTGGCTGACAAAGTTGCGACGCGGTTGAACCAGATCGCGTTGGAATATGAACAAGGTTGGCAAGGGCGCATCACTCAGGACCACGGTATCCGTCTGGCCCGCATCCTGCGCGGTGTCGAGGAAGTACGCACCCTGGACGGTCCAATGCTACGCTCGGGCGAGGCGCGCAAAGCTGGCAGTTTCACCAAGGGCCTGCAGGAGGTTTACTCGGCCACTGCAACGCTAGTACGTCGTGATCGCAATCAGGCCATTCATGGCCCACTGGGACTGCTTAAAGCGATTTTGGACGAGGGCGAAAAAGGGCTATCGTTGCAACGTTACAAGGGCTTGGGTGAAATGAATCCAGACCAGCTGTGGGAAACCACTCTGGACCCGGATGCACGGACTTTGTTGCAGGTGCGGGTGGATGATCTGGTCGAAGCCGATGACCTGTTCACCAAGCTGATGGGGGATGTGGTCGAACCACGTCGGGAGTTCATCCAGAAAAACGCGTTGAGCGTCGAAAATCTGGATTTCTGATTTAGTATTGGGACAAGCATAGTTTTTTGCATCGAATAAAGTTTTGCGCAAATGCACCGTAGGCATGTCGCTACACTGGGTTGGTTGGATCGTGACCCATGCTGCTGGCGCAGAAACTCGAAACAAAAGACGGGCAACGGACTTTCGCTGCGCGGACTACTAATGTCCGCAAAACGAAAGTCCGCCGCCACTCTCATATTTTCAGAACTACCCGTGAGAGTGGACTGAGCGAATGGCGTGCTCCATTGCGGCCTTGGCAAATTCGGTTCTGTTGATCCCGGATGGTGTAGGGTCCAACAAGGCCTTTCGTCCATCGGCATCTCCGGTCTGAATTTTCCGGCCTTCCATGACAGTCCCCCAAACACCGACGTCTTTGATCTTGGTTGCCTCAACCGTCAGGGGGTTTTCGTCCAGAATTGTAAAATTCGCGAGTTTTCCGGGTTCGATACTGCCTCGTTCCAGCTCCAGTCTGAGCGAATAGGCCGCATCAAGTGTCACACCACGCAGGGCTCCCTCGCGGGAAATGCTCTGATTTTCGCCTGCTATACGTCCTGAACTGGTGATCCTATTGACCGCACACCACATCAAAAACAAAGGATCCGCCGGAGCCATAGGCATGTCGGAATGCAGTGAATAGGAAATACCCGCACGTTCGACATCACCCAGACGGACCATTTGATCTGCCCGTTCTGGCCCAAGCCCGGTTTCGCTGTACTGATCGGCCAAAGCGGACACATAATATGGGTTGGCGCTTACAATTGCGCCAAGCTGTTTGATGCGATCAACCTGATCTGGAGCGCTGACTGCAAAATGGACAATTGTTGTGCGATGGTCGATCCGTGGATTACGTTTCAGGTTGGTTTCAAGGGCATTGAGCACGCGATCTAGTCCAGCATCCCCGTTTACGTGAATATGGATTTGATAACCGGCGTTCCAGTAAATCCTGAAAGTACGATCAAACAGGTCTTCATCCATCATCCACTCGCCGTGGTAATCGCCAATATAGGGCTCTCGTAGTTGCATCGCGAGTGAATAAATCGCTCCATCTGCAAACAACTTTACTGATCCCTGCGCCAAGTGGGTCATCCCGTTGTACCAGCTTTCTAGCTTTTCGGTTTCGGCAATGACCTGTGCATCGTCCGCATAGGTTTCCGCCAAGGTTTTACCGTCGGCCATAAACGACCAGCGGAACGGCATTGACGAGTCGGACATTACCGAATTCACCGTGTCCTGCACCGGTTTGGCCAATATTCCACCGGGCTCATTGCCAAAGGTGATCCCCTTTGAATGCATGTAATCGCGCATTACAATCGCGCCTTCACGAAATTTGTCAGGGTCAGCGACCATAGGAGCGATGTAAGGCAGGACAGAGAACATTCCTTGCTCCCAAAAGTGACCTTCCACAAAGCTCGATTGCGCTTGGGCCGATGCGCTCCAGCCATCCATCAGGTCTTGGGTGACACCAGCCCGAGCAAGAGCGAACGAGTTGAGTACAAATTCGTGGCAGGACCGCAGCCAGATGATAACTGGGCGGGTTGTGCTGATTTCGTCCAGATCGCTGCGCGTAAGGGTGCCGTAAAATGCAGCGTGATACCCCCAGCTGAACAACACTGACTCGGCTGTATCAAGATTCCCTTCGGCGCTGGCCAATCGCTGCATGAAATCTGCTTTGTCTTTCAACGCAGGCACTGTTCCCGTGGGCAGCTCCCAATCTTCGATCGACAGGATTTCGGACGACATTGAGAGAGCGGCAAGTAGCGGGTGCGCGTGTTGAGCAATAAAGCCAGGTACAATCACTTTGTCTTGGAACGTTGTGTCCATTTCATAGGGCTGATCCCCGACAGCGGCTTTCACCTCGTCAAGCGTTCCACAGGCCAAAATACGGTCGTTTGCAACGGCGACAAAGTCGGCGGATGGGCGCGAGGGATCAAGTGTGACGATTTCGCGTGCGGAGTAAACCGTAACGAGGTCATTGGCGCTCATCAGCCGTCCAAGATCAGAAAGAGACGATGTATTCGCCAAGGCGACAGCGGCAGGAGAGATTAAAAAGGTGGCGCTCAAAAGTCCGGTTCGTAAGAAAGCTCTGCGGTTCAAATTGTCCATTGTACTGCCTTCCAGTCTATTAACATGGGTAAAGGATGCCGGAAAGTTGGGGTGAATGCTAGGGGAATAGCACAATCAGGAATTGCACAGCCGTTGCGCCAGAAAGGAATCCAGCCATTCGCTGCGACCTGCATCAACGACCACAATGGGCCGTTCATTACCTGTGGGTTCTACTGGCTCAGTGAAATGAATTGAGACACCATGGCCAAGGGATTGCGCATGCTTCATGAGCGGTAGCCCTTTCCAAAATCCGAAAAGTGGGTTGAATCGCCATGCGCGTAGGGGTGAAAAGTGAGCCAACTTTCGGTGCCGATACGCAAAGCTATAGCGAGTTTTCGTGCAAATCTTTCGCGCGTGATTGCTTCGATAATGCAGATGGACAAAAGGCCGACCTACTGGGCGGCCTTTTCTTACTTATCCTGAACTCAACCCAAGTGACTTTCACCGCGTTCCTTGGCCAGTTGAATTTGCTTTTGACGTTCGCGAAACCGCGTTTTGTCTGCGTCGGATGTTTCATCAATGCATTGGTGGCAGGATACACCCAGCTCAAACGCCGGATGTCTGGTGTCTTCGGGCACAAGTGGGCGACGGCAGCCGTGGCAGAGTTGATGTGGTCCAACTTTTAGGCCGTGTCCCACCGACACACGATTATCGAAAACATAACAGTCACCCTGCCAGGTGCTGTCTTCAACGGGGGTTTCTTCCAAGTAGCGCAGAATGCCGCCCTTTAGATGATAGACGTCCTCGATGCCTTGGCCGATCAGGAAGTTGGTCGACTTTTCACAGCGAATTCCGCCGGTGCAGAACATCGCGACCCGCTTGTTGTGGAACCGGTCCTTATTGTTTTCCCACCAAGCGGGAAACTCGCGGAATGACGCCGTTTTGGGATCAATGGCCCCTTCAAACGTACCAATGCCGACCTCATAATCGTTTCGGGTGTCAATCACTACCACGTCATCTGATTGGATCAGATCATTCCATTCTTGTGGTTCTACATAGTGACCAACATGCGCCTTGGGATCCACATTAGGCTGCCCCATGGTGACGATCTCTTTTTTCAGCCGGACCTTCATTTTTCCAAATGGGGCCTCTTCGCTTGTTGCTTCCTTCCATTCCAGGTTGGCACACCCGGGCAGGGCCTTGATATGGGCCAGCACCGCATCAATCCCTGAGCGTGACCCGGCAATAGTGCCGTTGATCCCTTCACGCGCCAAAAGCAAAGAGCCCTTAACGTTGTGCGTCAGGCACTGATCCAACAGAGCGGGCTTGATGGTCGCCGTGTCAGAAAACTGGGTGAAGTGATAGAGAGCGCATATAACATACATATAGCAGCGAATAGTTCGGAGGAGCGGTAGTTTCAAGGCTCACGTTGACCTGAGTGCTGCCTTTGCCTAGGCCAGAGGGGACAGAACGGGAGAACAATATGACCAAGGCCCTTATCATTATCGACGTACAGAATGACTTTTGCCCCGGCGGCGCACTGGCCGTGTCGGGGGGCGACGACATCGTACCGGTCATCAACGGCATGATGGCAGATTTTGACGCTGTGATTCTGACACAGGACTGGCACCCCAGTGGGCACTCGTCGTTTGCTTCATCTCATAGTGGAAAAGTGCCGTTTGATACAACTCCAATGCCATACGGACTGCAGGTGTTATGGCCAGACCATTGTGTTCAGGGCACGGAAGGGGCCGCATTTCATGCTGACCTTCAAGTTAATGCAGATATGATTATCCGAAAAGGGTATCGCCCCGAAATCGACAGCTACTCTGCCTTTTACGAAAATGACCAGACAACGCCAACCGGGTTGCAGGGTTATTTAAACGAGCGTGGTATCAAGGACTTGACTTTGGTTGGTCTGGCCACGGACTTCTGTGTCGCATTTTCCGCACTTGATGCTATTCGACTTGGATTTCGGGTTAGGGTTGAATTGTCGGCCTGTCGCGCAATCGACATGGACGGATCTCTGAACGTTGCATTGGACAAAATGAAGAATGCCGGGGTGGTACTGGACATGACCGAAGTGTAAAATGTTAACACCCTAAAGTTAGGCATGTCATGACGTGGTAACAGCACATAGGCAAAACGATGACTGAACTGGGAGGTGCATCCTCGGGCGCGTCGACCGACTATCATCGGATCTACAACCCAACGAACTTACTGTTGCGCTATGCAAAAGGACGCATTCGGCATTTCGCCTATCGTCAGGTATTTGCTGTCGCTAACGGTATTATTCTTTGGTTTCTGGTTTCGCCTGGTGTCGGGCTGCTGGCGATGACTCTCGTTTTCCTGGGTGATGTCGCCGATTGTATGTTACTGCGATATATCCCGATTATGTTTGCCCGTGGACAGTCCTTTTACAAACTGTCCATTTTCACGGGGGTCACGGCGGGGATACAGGCGTTAACTGCGGCAGTATGCGTCTGGCTCTCCTGGCATGCCCAGCACGATGATGCCGAGCCTCTATTTGCGTTGGGGCTGTTGATAAGCGCGACAATCAATGCCGGAATGGTCCTGCCATATAACCCTGTCGCCGGGTACGTGCGATTAACGGTATATGCGCTGACACCGATGGCCATATTGGCAGGCGAAGTATTCGGTACATTTGAAAGTGACGCTCATATTCATATGAACCTGGCTGGGCTGGCCATGCTCTACATGATGATGATGTGGATGCAGAACTTTATGAATGGGAACTTTCACCGCACTCGGCTGCATTTGAAAGATCAGTTCGAGCAACGCCAGCAACTGGAAGTATCCAACGCTTTATTACAGGAACAACAAGAGCAAGCGAGGCGCCTTGCTTTGGTGGCTGAGCACGCCAACGACAGTGTGTTTCTGATTGACCGGGAAGACAAGATTTCCTGGGTGAACGATTCATTTACCCGGATCACAGGCTATTCGTTTTCCGAGGCGGTTGGACGTACGCCTATTGATCTTTTGGGTGCCGATGGAACTGACGTCGATTCAGTCCAGGCACTGTTGGAAAGCCGTGAAAAAGGGCTTTCTTACCGAGTCGAAGTTCTAGCCCGACGCAAAGACGGGGAACTCATCTGGATAGAAACCAACCAAGTTCCGGTCCGTGGTTATAAAGGTGAGGTTGAAACTGTTGTGGCGGTTGAGCGTGATGTGACCGCAGCCCGTTTACATGCGCAAGAGATGGAAGAGGCGCGAATTGCGGCCGAGGAAGGTGAGCGGAGCAAAGCTGATTTCCTTGCAACGATGAGCCATGAAATCCGAACACCAATGAATGGTGTAATCGGTATGGCTCAATTGCTTGAAGGTACGACTCTGGATGCTGATCAGAAGTTATATACGGGCACAATTCTAAGCTCTGCTAAAACACTCCTGTCTCTTATCAATGATGTTCTGGATCTGTCTAAACTGGACGCCAACAAGGTGTCATTTTCTAACGTTGATTTTGATATCCACGAGAGTTTTCAGGAAACATTGCGTCTATTGCAGCCGCAAGCATGCGGAAAGGGGCTAATCCTTGACTTGGACATCGCTGAGAACACCCCGAAAAACGTGCACGGTGATGATCGCCGAATTCGTCAAATTCTGTTAAACTTGGTTGGGAACGCGATCAAATTCACCGACACCGGTGAGGTGAGGGTGAGGTTAAAGATCAAACCTCAAGGTGATGCTCTGGCCTTAAGTTTTTCTGTAAAAGACACCGGAATCGGAATCCCCGAGAACAAGCTAGATCGTATTTTTGAACATTTCTCACAGGCGGAGGCCGCCACAACCCGCAGGTACGGTGGGACCGGACTTGGGCTCGCGATTTCACGTAAACTGACCAATGCCATGGGCGGCGAGATCACTGTTACCTCGGATGTTGGCGTTGGGACTTGTCTGACAGTCACACTTGAACTGGAGGCCGCTAAATTGGTGGGCGACAGCGGTGAGGACACCAAGATTGCAAAAGTTTTGATCCCATCGGTTCCTTCCGGGATGCGGATTCTTGTCGCTGAAGACAACAAAGTAAATCGGCTGGTGATGAAGAAGTTCCTGCGCGATGTCCCCATCGAGTTGGAGTTTGCGCATAATGGCAGTGAAGCTGTGGAAAAGGTGCAGGAGAATAGACCGCACCTGGTGTTCATGGATATGTCTATGCCAGTGATGAGTGGCCTTGATGCCACCCGCGTCATTCGCAACAGCGGAGGGGCCCAGCCGGTGATCGTCGCGCTGACCGCCAATGCCTTTGAAAGCGACCGTAAGGCCTGCCTGCAGGCCGGTATGGACGAGTTTTTGAGTAAACCCCTGAACCGCAGTGACCTACTTGCAGTACTGCAGCGATATGGCGAAGCGGACAACCCCAGGTCCTAGTGCTGATTTTCTTGCCCCCACCGCTGCGCTGGCTTATCAACCAGTGAACTAACGAGTGAGGTCGCCGGTGGATATTGCAACCCGGGTCTATAATCATAAGTGGAAGATTGATCCGATCGTACGATCGTTGATTGATACTGATTTCTATAAATTGTTGATGTGCCAGTCCGTCTTCCGCAACAAGCCGGACACGCAAGTCAGGTTCTCGCTGATTAACCGCTCAATCAAGGTGCCACTGGCCGACCTGATTGACGAGGGCGAGTTGCGTGAGCAGTTGGACCACATTCGGACACTGACGCTGTCACGGGGCGAAAGTACCTGGCTGCGCGGCAATACGTTCTATGGCAAACGGCAGATGTTTCGGCCTGACTTTATGGAATGGTTCGAAGGATTGCGCCTGCCTCCGTATCACCTGGAGCGCCGGGGGGATCAGTACGAGCTCACGTTTGAGGGCAGCTGGCCCGAAGTGATGCTGTGGGAAATCCCGGCATTGGCAGTGTTGATGGAATTGCGCAGCCGCGCGGTATTGAACCGGCTTGATCGGTTCGAACTGCAGGTTCTCTATGCCCGCGCCATGACCAAAGTCTGGGAGAAAATTGAGCGGCTACGTCAAATTGATGGGCTGAGCATCGCTGACTTTGGCACCCGTCGCCGACACTCATTCCTGTGGCAGGACTGGTGCGTTCAGGCGATGAGCGAGGGGTTGGGGTCTAAGTTCACCGGCACATCGAACTGCAAAATTGCGATGCGCCGCGAGCTGGAGGCGATTGGCACCAACGCACATGAGTTGCCGATGGTTTATTCAGCGCTGGCCGAGGATGATGCAGCCCTGGCGCAGGCTCCCTATGATGTGATGGCGGATTGGCGCGAGGAACACGAAGGCAATCTGCGCATCATTTTGCCGGATACCTACGGCACCAAGGGTTTTCTGGATCATGCACCCGAATGGCTGAACCAATGGACCGGTATCCGCATCGACAGTGGTGATCCGGCAACCGCCGCCGAGATTGCGATCAACTGGTGGCAAGAGCGCGGCGAAGATCTCAGCCAGAAGCGCGTGATTTTCTCGGATGGGCTGGACGTCGACAAAATCGCGGAACTACATGCGAAATTTTCTGACCAGGTGAATGTTTCCTTCGGCTGGGGTACGCTTTTAACCAACGATTTTCGCGGGTTGGTTCCGGATAAGGGATTGGCACCGTTCTCTTTGGTGTGCAAAGCCGTTTCTGCCAATGGCCGCCCAACGGTGAAGCTGTCGGATAACCCGGAAAAAGCAATGGGCCCCGCGGGTGAGATTGAACGCTACAAACGCGTGTTTGGCGTCGGCGAACAAGATCGGCAGCGGGTGATTGTATAACCACCCGGCCCAATGCTTTCTAACCGCAATACTACCGTGAATTGTTTCGTGCGCGAAACAATGCGGCAGCTTTGGTGACCTATCCGTGGTGCGCCGCGACTGTTTTCAAGTGCGAAAACCCATAGAGTGCTTCAAAGCCTTTTTCGCGGCCGTGACCTGATTTTCCGACACCGCCAAAGGGGAGCTCAACCCCGCCGCCAGCGCCGTAGTTGTTCAGGAACACCTGACCGGCGCGTAACTTTTTCGCCAACCGCATCTGCCGCGCGCCGTCCCGGCTCCAGACGCTGGCGACAAGGCCATAATCGGTAGAGTTAGCAATCTCCAGTGCCTCATCTTCCGTATCAAAGGGGATAATCACCTGAACGGGCCCAAAGATTTCATCCTGCGCCAAGGGATGATCTGCGGGGACATCGGCGAACAGCGTAGGGCGGACATAGGCGCCAGTATTTGGCGTGCCGTCAACGATTTTACCCTGCGCAGCCAGGGTCAAATCCGCACCTTTGGTCAGAAACCCTTCGACAATACTCTTCTGCCGGGTCGAGATCAGCGGCCCCAACCGCAAGTCCTGGGTGGCGGGTCCAACAGTCAATTCGCAATAGGCCGTACTCATCTGCGCGACGACCTGATCATAGACGCCACGTTGAACCAGAATGCGGGACGAGGCCGAGCAGGTCTGACCGGCGTTTTGGATGCCGGCATTGACCAGAAACGGCAAAGCGGCATCAAGGTCGGCGTCGTCAAACACCAGCTGCGGCGATTTTCCTCCCAGTTCCAGCGTGACAGGCACCACGTTCTTGCCTGCCGCCTGCTGAACCAGCGCGCCGGTGGCCACCGACCCGGTGAATGATATGTGGTGAACGCCCGGATGCGACGACAGTGCGGCGCCAGCCTCGGCGCCCAGTCCCGGAACGACGTTCAAAGCGCCGGTCGGCAACCCAGCCTCTTGCGCGATATGGGCGAAGGCCAGAGCTGTCAGGCAGGCCTCTTCGGCTGGTTTCAGGACAGCCGCATTGCCCATTGCCAGTGCAGCACCAACCGACCGGCCGATGATCTGCATCGGATAGTTCCACGGTACGATGTGGCCCGTTACCCCATGCGGTTCACGCAGTGTGTAGACGGTATAGCCGTCCAGATAGGGGATGGTTTCGCCGTGTACCTTGTCTGCCGCACCGCCATAAAATTCCATATAGCGGGCCAGTGCGACCGCATCAGCGCGGGCCTGGGTCAGGGGCTTGCCGACGTCCATCGCCTCAAGCGCCGCAAGGTCGTCGACGCGTTCCAGGACAAGTTGTCCAATCCGGGTCAGGATGCGGCCGCGTTCCAGTGCTGTCATGCGACCCCAGTCGCCGCTCAGTGCTGCATCGGCGGCCTGCACTGCCGCGTCGATGTCCGCTTTGCCGCCGCGTGCAATCTGGCAAATATTGCGTCCGTCTGATGGGTTCACCAGTGTCAGAGTTTCGCCACTGACAGCAGCGCTCCACTCACCGTTTATTAGGCAGGTTGTGGGATCAAACCAAAGGGATTGCACGTTAGTCATCATTGGGTCCTGCTATGTCGAAAGTGTAGCTTTTTATCTGGTGTTCGGTATATGGGGCGCCTTCGCGCAACTCGCGCACGCCGGGCATGCCACTCAGGCAGGTGCCCCAGAATGCGGCAGCTTGCAGCGAGTGCGCAGACAGTCCCATGCGCCAGCGGCCGGGAAATTCCTGTAGCAAGATCTGCGCGGCCTCATAGCCAAAGCCCTGCCGCCGGTGTTTTGAGAAAATTGCAAACTCGGACAGTTCGCGACGGTCATCCGGCAGGTTCAAAACGATAGCAAAACCGATACGGGCTGTGTCTTTTTTGATCCAGAATGCGGTAACGTCTTTGCGGTGAAGGACCCGTTCGGCGCGGTCGTCTGGGTTGACGCCAGCGGTTGGGGCGACCTCGCCGAAATATGGCGCAAGGGCTGCGGCCAGAAAGGCGCGCTCCCGCGGGAGGATCAGGGTAAGTGTCAGGCTCATGCGGTGATGACCCCTTTGCTCAGTTCGGGCAACTTTGGTGCGGCAGCCAGCAGCGACTGGGTGTAAGGGTGCTGAGGGGTGGAAAACACCGTCTCCGTTGCACCCTGTTCAACAATCTCGCCGGCCTTCATCACCAGAACCCGGTCCGTGATGGTACGCACTACGTTCAGGTCGTGGCTGATGAACAGATAGGTCAATGCGTAGGATTCGCATAGCTCTGCCAGGAGATCGAGGATCTGTGCCCGCACGGATACATCCAACGCCGAAACCGCCTCGTCGAACAAGATCAGTTCGGGCCGGGTGATCAGTGCACGGGCAATCGCAATACGCTGGCGCTGTCCGCCAGAAAATTGGTGAATGTATTTTGTGGCGTCATTGGGGGATAGTCCGACCGCGATCAGCGTTTCTGCGATCAGGTTTTGTCGGGCACGACCCTTGGGGGGATCGGTCAGCAGGTAGAAGGGTTCAGTGATCAGCCGGTCCACCCGATGACGTGGATTGAAACTGCCAAACGGATCCTGGAACACCACCTGCATTTTGCGTTGCAAGTCTGCGCCCTGCGTCGGGGTAACAGGCTGTCCGTCCAAAAGGATCTGGCCGCCCTGCAGCGGCTCCAATCCCAGTATTGCCCGGGTCAGGGTCGATTTTCCACAGCCGGATTCGCCAACCAACCCCAGTCTTTCACCGCGATTCAGGGTGAAGCTGACCTGTTTGACCGCGCGGTAGTGACCAGGCGCTGCAAACAGCGAGGTACGGGGCAGGGCATAGTCGCGCACTGCATCCTTGACCTGCAACAATGGTTTGGGCTTGGGCGGCGGCGGTAGGGTCACCTGATGGTTCGATGCAGCAAACAGCATGCGGGTATAGGGTTGCTGCATATTGGTCAGCAGGTCTTGGGTTGGTCCAGCCTCGATGACCTTGCCGCGCCGCATGACAACGATTTTGTCCGCCAGATCAGCCACCACAGCCAGATCATGGGTGATCATCAGGAGCCCCATGTCATAGTCCTGCACAAGGTCCTTTAGCAGTGCCAGAATTTGCGCCTGCGTAGTGACATCCAGTGCCGTTGTCGGCTCGTCTGCGATCAGCAGCTTGGGGCGCAGCGCGATGGCCATGGCGATGACCACCCGCTGGCGCTGGCCACCCGACAGCTCGTGTGGGAACCGGCTAAGCGGAAACCGGTCAGCAGGCAGGCCGACACGTTCCAATACGTCTTGCGCATGTTGGCGCGCCTTGGCCTTGGGCATCGCCTTGTGGATCAGGATGGTTTCCATCACCTGGTCGCCGATGGTCTGGACCGGGTTGAGTGCGGTCATGGGCTCTTGAAACACCATGCCGATAGAGGCCCCGCGCAGGGCGCACATTTGCGCCTCGCTTTGATCCAGAATGTTAGTGCCGCCCAGCGAGACCGTGCCACTGGCCTGAGCAATATCCGGCAGCAGTTGCATCACTGCCAAGGCGGTCATCGACTTACCCGATCCGCTTTCGCCGGTGACAGCAACAATTTCACCCGGAGCGACCGATAGTGAGACATGCTGTAAAATCGGAACGCCGACGATCGACATGGATAGGTTTTGAATGTCCAGCAGGCTCATGTTCGGGTCACCCGCAGTTTAGGATCCAGCCAGTCGCGCAAACCATCGCCCATCAGGTTCAGGCCCAGCACTGTGACAATGATGGCGCTGCCGGGGATCAGTGCCAGATGCGGGGCAAAGCTGACCATGGTCTGTGCATCCGCCAGCATTCGGCCCCAACTGGGTGTCGGCGGTTGCGCCCCAAGGCCGACATAAGACAGGCCCGCCTCGGCCAGAATGCCCAGGCTGAATTGAATGGTGCCCTGTACGATCAACAGGTTGGCGATATTGGGCAGGATGTGTTCGGCCGAAATTCGCGCCGCGCCTTTGCCCGAGACGCGGGCGGCCAGAATAAACTCACGCTGCCAGAGCGATAGCGATGCACCGCGGGTGATGCGGGCAAAGACGGGGATGTTGAAGATGCCGATGGCGATGATCGCATTGACGGCGCCGGCGCCAAAGATGGCGGTGATCAGGATGGCGATCACCAGCGACGGGAAGGCAAACACCAGATCATTGCCGCGCATGATCAGCTCGTCCAGCCAACTGCCGCTGCGTGCGGCTGCGGTCAGGCCCAGAGGGATGCCGATGCTCATGCCGATGCCCACGGCCACCAGTGCCACGGCGATCGAGGTGCGCGCACCGACCATCACCATGGAAAAGATGTCACGGCCAAAGTGGTCGGTGCCCAGCCAGTGGTCGGTGTTGGGGGTTTGCAGTTTGGCCGGGATATCCATTGCGGTATGGTCGAAGGGGGTCCAGACAAATGATACCAGTGCGGCCAGAAGCACCAGTGATGACAGTGTCGCGCCTATGATCAGATTACGGATCATGTCCGGCTCCTCAACCTTGGGTCAACGGCCGCATAGGCCAGGTCGACCAGGAAATTCACCGTTATCACCGCAAAGACCAGCAGCATGACCACTGATTCCACCACGATCAGATCGCGGGCTGAAATTGCCTGAAACACCAGTCGTCCCAGCCCCGGCAGATAGAATACCTGCTCGATGATGATTGCCCCGGCCAGCAAAAACGAGAATTGCAGGCCGATGATGGTTAGCACCGGGATCAGCGCATTGCGTACGCCGTGGCGCCACAGTGCCTGACGGCGGCTTAGCCCCTTGGCGCGGGCCGTGCGCATGAAATCCTCGCCCAAAATATCCAGCAGGGCCGAGCGCATCACTCGCGCCAGAATGGCGGCTTGGGGCAGGGCCAGTGAAATCGCCGGTAAGGTCAGGGAATGAAGTCCGGACCACAGTCCTTTGTCCCAGCCGGCAAAGCCACCGGCATTGAACCAGCGTAGGTTGATGGCAAAGATCAGCACCAGCATCATCGCAAACCAGAAGTTGGGTACGGCGACACCCAGCTGCGTCGCGCCCATCACAGCCATGTCGCCGCCCTTACCGCGCCGTGCAGCGGCGAAGATACCAGCCGGAAAGGCGATCAGCGTTGACAAGACCAGCGCATAGAGCGCCAGTGGCAGAGACACCCACAAGCGGTCGGAAATCATCCCGGCGACCGGTGTGCGATAGGTGTATGAGGTGCCAAAATCGCCGTGCAACATACCCGTTACCCAATTGGCGTAGCGGGCAAATTTGGACTGATCCAGCCCTAATTCAGTGCGGAGCGCGGCCACAGTGTCAGGTTGAGCATTGATCCCCAGCATAAACGAGGCCGGGTCGCCCGGTGCCACTTCGATGACAAAAAAGATCACCAGTGAGGCGACGGCCAGACTGAGGATCAGGGAGAGCAAGCGTTTAAGCGAATAGCGTAACATTGGCGACACGTTAGGAGCGAGATTTGCGCAGGTCTAGTGCGACGGTGAAATAAACGTGAAATTACAGATAAATAATCGTCTATTGCCAAGGGTATAGATGAATTCTGTGCGGATTCCGCGCAAAGTTGGAATGTCACTTTGACATGCCTGAAAATAGGCTCGTCTGAGATGAAAAAGGCCCCGTTTCCGGAGCCTTTGACTGTATGAGGGTTGGGTTATTCGGCCCAGCTGACAGCTGTCAAATCGGTCGCCTGTGTCGGCGCATTGGACCACAGGCCCTGAACGCCGGCCTTGGCAACGCTAAGCTGTGCCAGCTGGAACAGATAGCCGTTGACGTAGTCATCCGAGATGATGGTCTGCGCCTGTTGCATCAGCTCAATCCGCTTGGCCGGATCAGTGGTGGCATTGAGGTCTGTCATCAGTTCTTGGAAGCCCTTGTTGTCATACTGGAAATAGTACTCGGGGCGGGCATAGATGCCGATATCCATCGGCTCGGTGTGGCTGATGATGGTCAGGCCGAAATCCTTGCCCCGGAACACGGTTTCCAACCACTGAGCCCATTCCACATTGATGATCTCGGCTTTGATGCCAACCTCGGCCAGTTGCGCGGCGATGATTTCGCCACCACGACGGGCATAAGACGGCGGCGGAAGGTGCAGGGTGGTTGTAAACCCATCACTCATGCCGGCCTCGGCCAGCAGTGCCTTGGATTTCTCTGGATCAAAGGCAGAGTTGGCGGTCAGATCCAGATACGCGGGATTGTGCGGCGCAAAATGGCTGCCGATTGGTGTGCCATAGCCAAACATTGCCCCATCCACGATGGCTTGGCGGTCAATGGCATGAGCCAGGGCCTGACGGACACGGACGTCATCAAAGGGTGGTTGCTTGTTGTTGGTTGACAGAATCGTCTCGCCCTCGGTCGAGCCTACCAACACTTGAAACCTTGGGTCGGCTTCAAACTGCGGGATGTTTTCCGGCGCTGGGAAGCTGATGAAGGCGTCAACGTCTTCAGCCATCACAGACGCAAAAGCGGCGGTGGGGTCGCTGATGAATTTGAAGGTTGCAGTGTTCAGCACCGCAGGCGTGCCCCAGTAGTCAGCGTTTCTCGTCAGATCAATCCGGTCGCCCTGAACCCAGTTGGTGAACTTGAACGCGCCGGTGCCGACGGGGTTTGTCTTGATGTCGTCAATGCTTTCGGGGGCGACAATCACCGCGTCCCCCCAGGCCAGATTGAACAGGAAATTGCCGTTTGGTTCAGCCAGCGTGATCTTGACGGTCTGTGGGTCAACCACTGTGATATCTGTGATGCCGGCAAACAGGGCCTTTTGTGCGTTGGTGCTGTCCTCGGCGCGGGCGCGGTCCAGGCTGAATTTTACGTCCTCGCCATCCAGTGTGGTGCCATCGTGAAATGTCACGCCGCCGTGCAGGTTAAAGGTATAGGTCAAGCCGTCATTGGAAATTTCCCAGCTTTCGGCCAATCCTGGAACCACGGCACCGTCCCCCATGAAACGGGTCAGACCTTCGAAAACATTGGAGTACAGAACCGAATCGATGGCACCTGCCGCTGCGCTGGTTGGGTCCAGATGTGGTGGCTCCAGCTGCATGGCGACAATGATTGAATCCTTGGCGGAAGCTGCGCCCGCAGTCAGTGCCAATGCTGAACTTGCTGCAAGAATTAGTGATTTTAATGACATAATCAATTTCCCCGTCTGGTTGTCCGCGCCTGAAAGTGGTGACGCTTTGAACTGAGTGTTCCCGCTTTGCGATACGTAATCAAGACCATGTGGACATTTCGCGCACTGGAAACACGCGGCGTAAATTGCTAATCGTGCGCAACGCGAACAAACAGCAGGACCATCATGAGCGCCACTGCCAAAAAGACGGCCTCTAGTGCCGAAGACATTCGCGCCTGTAAAGGCAAAACCCCCATCGTGAGCCTGACCGCCTATACCACGCCGATGGCGCGATTCATGGATGCCCATTGTGATTTTGTTCTGGTGGGCGACAGTGTCGGCATGGTGCTGCACGGGTTGACCTCGACGCTGGGCGTGACGATGGACATGATGATCATGCATGGTCAGGCAGTGGCCCGCGGGTTGCAGTCTGCATTGATGGTAATCGATATGCCGTTTGGGTCCTATGAGGAAACACCACAGCAAGCATTTCGCACTGCGGCCCGGCTGATGGCCGAGACTGGTGCTGGTGCGGTTAAACTAGAGGGCGGCGTGGAGATGGCTGAAACCATTCGATTTTTGGTCGCGCGTGGCATTCCGGTCATGGCCCACATCGGTCTAACACCACAGTCGGTCAACACATTGGGCGGCTACAAGGTCCAGGGCAGGGACGAGCAGGCAGACAAGGTGCTGGCCGACGCGCGCGCGGTGGCAGATGCCGGGGCATTTTCGGTTGTACTGGAAAAAGTGCCGCAAAAATTGGCGGATCAGATCACCGCAAATGTTGCAATCCCAACCATCGGAATTGGGGCCTCGGCCGGGTGTGATGGGCAGATTCTGGTTGTCGATGACATGCTTGGATTCTTTACGGCGTTTAAGGCCAAGTTCGTCAAGCGTTATGCCCAACTGGGCGACGATGCCGAAGCCGCGATTGCCGCCTATGCGGCCGAAGTGCGCGCTCGGGAATTTCCCGCGCCCGAGCACGTCTTTGCGGATCAAGCCCCCAAGAAGAGCGCCCAAAAAAAATGACAGCCCCAATTTTGCGCCGCCTTAGTGAGCTGCGTGCTAAGCATGCGGACTGGATTCGGGACGGGGAAACCGTTGCCGTGGTGCCGACCATGGGTGCGCTGCATGCAGGCCATCTGTCCCTGGTCGAAGCGGCCTGTGCAGCATGCGATCGGGTGATCGTGACTATTTTTGTCAATCCGCGTCAGTTCAACAATGCCGCTGATCTGGCCAATTACCCCCGCACTGAATTTGAGGACGCAAAAAAGCTGTCTGGGTTAGATGTAGATGTGATCTATGTCCCCGACGGCGATCAGATTTACCCCGTAGGATATTCGTCCAATGTCTCGGTCTCTGGAGTGGCAGATGTGCTGGAAGGTGAATTCCGACCCGGTCATTTCGATGGGGTAGCCACCGTAGTGGCCAAGTTGTTCCTGCAAACCGGGGCACATCAGGCCTTTTTCGGCCAGAAGGACTTTCAGCAGTTGATGGTGGTCACGCGCATGGCGCGCGATTTGGATATCCCGATAAAGGTGATTGGGTGCCCAACCGTGCGGGAGGCATCGGGATTGGCGATGTCCTCGCGCAATTTACGGCTGTCGTCCGAGGGCCTTGAACGGGCGGCAAAACTGTATCCAATCATGCAGCAGGTCGTAGCGCGGCTGGCGGGTGGCGAGGGTTTTGCACCACTGGCTGATGAGGCGCGCAGCAAATTGGCGGCGGCAGGGTTCAATGATATTGAATATTTCGACCTGCGCTGCGCCGAGCAATTGCAACTGCTGGAACGCCCAACATGTCCCGCCCGATTATTGGTGGCGGCCTGGATGGACGGCATTCGGTTGATCGACAATATCGCGGTTGATGTACTAACGGTTTAGTAGGGGCTGGTAGCGATAGCATTTTTGCGGTTAATGTCTGCCTCGACACTGATTTTAAGGGGCGGACATGACTTATATTCTGGCAATCGATCAAGGTACGACGTCTACTCGGGCAATATTGTTCGATGACCAGATGCAGGTCGCAGGCAGTGCGCAACAAGAGTTTCCTCAGCATTTTCCACAGGCGGGTTGGGTTGAGCACGACCCAGAAGATCTGTGGACCACCACGATTGAGACGTGTCGCAGGGTGATGGCGGACTTGGATGTCACGGCTGGCGAAATTGCTGGGATTGGCATTACAAACCAACGCGAGACCACCGTGGTTTGGGACCGTAAGACAGGCAAGGCAATCCATAATGCGATCGTCTGGCAGGATCGTCGGACCACCCCGATCTGTGAGGCGCTGCGCGAGGCAGGTCATGAGGCATTGATCAGCCACCAGACCGGGTTATTGCTGGATCCGTATTTCTCGGGGACCAAGCTGAGCTGGATTCTGGATCAGGTGCCCGGCAGCCGGGAGCAGGCGGGGAATGGCGATCTGTTGTTTGGCACGGTGGACAGCTTTCTGATTTGGCGGCTGACCGGCGGCGCGTCACATGTGACGGACGCCACCAATGCGGCGCGAACATTGATGTATGATATCCGCAAGGGGGCGTGGAGCGCCGAGATCTGCGATGTACTGAACGTACCGATGGCCATGCTGCCCGAGGTCAAGGACAGTGCTGCCGATTTTGGCGTGATACAGGCGGATATTCTGGGCGGCGAAATTCCGGTTCTGGGGGTCGCGGGCGACCAGCAGGCGGCTACGATCGGTCAGGCCTGTTTCCGCCCGGGCATGATGAAATCAACCTATGGCACCGGGTGTTTTGCGCTGCTGAATACGGGCGATACGCCTGTGGTTTCAAGCAATCGGATGCTGACCACTATCGCCTATCAACTGGACGGTAAACCAACCTATGCTCTGGAGGGGTCCATCTTTATTGCAGGCGCTGCAGTGCAGTGGCTGCGTGATGGCATGGGTATGATCGAAAACGCGGGTCAGACGGGTGAATTGGCTTCTCAGGCCGATCCGGGTCAGGATGTGTTGCTGGTGCCTGCCTTTACCGGCCTTGGCGCGCCCTATTGGCAGCCCGATAGCCGCGGGGCGGTGTTTGGTCTGACTCGCAATTCGGGACCTGCTGAATTGGCGCGGGCGGCCTTGCAGAGCGTGGGATACCAAACCCGCGATCTATGGGAGGCGATGCGCGCGGATTGGGGAGGAGAGACAGATGTCACCCTGCGGGTAGATGGCGGTATGAGTGCCAGCGACTGGACCATGCAGAGCCTGTCTGACCTGCTGGGTGCGGCGGTGGACCGGCCGGTGATGCAGGAAACCACTGCGCTGGGCGCAGCCTGGCTGGCTGGGATGCGGGCCGGGATTTATCCTGATCAGGAGAGGTTTGCCGAGACCTGGGCATTGGACCGCCAGTTCACGCCGCAACTGGCAGCGGAAAGTCGCGAGGCTGCCTATGCCCGCTGGAAGCGGGCTGTACAGGCGGTGATCGGGGTTTGAAACCATGCGCTCCCGCGCCCGCTGGATCGTCGGCTGCGCCGCCATATCCATAGCGGTCTTGGGCATAGCGCCGCGCTGACGCGCGGCGCGGTTGTGACCCGTTTAGACCCGAGCGCCCGCCGTGATGATGCTTGGTTTTGCGTTCAGGGTCTTGATCGAGAACCCGGCCAGTGTCTTGTATTTCTCGGCGTGGGCAGCCAGTTTAGTCACCGGGATCACAGTGTTGATGTCGTCGAAATCCCCACCACAAAGGTCCTCGACCTGTTGCAAGACAGCGTCGGGGCCGTTGCCTGACCGATTGGCGCGCGCCACACTGGTGGCAATGGGGCGGACCTCATCCTCGAACGCCTGCAATGCCGCTGTGGTGATGCCGTGCTGAAGGATGCGGGCGCCGATCACACGCGCATCAATGATCGCCTGTCCGGCCCCATTAGAGCCAATGGGATAGGTTGGATGTGCGGCATCCCCCATCAGGGTAACATTGCCGAAAGTCCATCGATCCAAGGGATCCCGGTCGACCATCGGGTATTCATAGACCACCTCGGCCGCTTTGATCAGGGCCGGGACGTCGATCCAGTCAAACTGCCAATTGGCAAAATCGGGTAGGAAGTCGTTGATATCCGCAGCCCGGTTCCAGTCTTCCTTTTTCCACGCAGCGGATCGATCAAAGCTTTTCTCGGCGATCCAATTGAGGGTCGCGATGCCGTTTTCATCCGGGGTTGAAATCGGATAGGCGACCAGTCGGACCTCATCATGGCCGATCATCACCATGGAGGCGCCACCTAAGAAGGCCTTTGCCCGGGTTGTAGCCCGCCACAAAATGCGGCCGTTCCAAATGGGTGCGCCCTCGTCCGGTGCAATCTGTGCACGCAAAGCAGAGTGGATGCCATCGGCGGCGACAATCAGATTGCCGTCAATTCGACGACCATCGGCAAGCAGCAGTGACGCACCGCCTGCGGTGTTCTCAAAGCCACTGGCACGGGCGCCGGTGGTGATACAGTCAGGTCCTGCACGGTCGAGCAAAACCCGATAGAGCATCATCTGCAAGGCGCCGCGATGTACCGAATATTGCGGCCAGGCATAGCCGGCCCAGGTTCCACGCGGCTCTTCCCAAATGGTTTTGCCGAGTTTGGAATAGAAACCGTATTGCTGCGTTTTGACGCCAATGGCGTCCAGTTCGTCTGCCAGACCCAGATCCAATAGCTCACGCACAGCATTGGGTTGCAGGTTGATGCCAACGCCCATGGGTTTGATTTCGGCTGTGGCCTCATAGATATGAAACGACACGCCAATTTGGTGCAGTGTCAGCCCGAGAGTCAGCCCTGCGATACCGCCGCCTGCGATGAGAATAGTCATTCAACGTCCTCCAAGTCATTGGAACACAAGAAGCACGGTGGCGCCTTGCAGGCAAGGCACAGGTCCCTGTGCCGCAGCGTTCAAGTCTTGGAGGCGATAATCAAATCTGGGCCAAAAATGACATCGGCATAGTTTTGCAAATAGATTTTCAGCCAGGGCGTGAACCGTCCGGGATAGCGAGCCACTTCGGCCAGTAAATCATGGTAATTGACCCAACGGGTATCCATGACCTCATCCGGGTTCACATCCAACGCGAGCGGATGGTGCACATGGGTCAAAAAGATATCAACGGCCTCATGCTCGACCAAGTCATTGCCGACGTCAGCGCGATATTCCAGATGATGGCGAAACTCCGGATAGAGGCCCGTGATACCCAGTTCCTGCTCCATCCGGCGCACCGCACAGGAAGAGGGTTGTTCCCCCCACATCGGATGGGTGCAGCAGGTATTCGCCCAAAGGCCCGGTGTGTGGTATTTGCCCAAGGCCCTGCGCTGAAGCAAGATCTCTAGACCTTTGACGACAAACACTGAAACCGCCTTGTGTTTCAAACCCGTTTCATGGGCGTAAAGCTTGTCGACAGGGGTAAGGACGCCGTCCACCCAGGCTGGGATTAAAGAGTTCATTCAGGGTCCGCGATTGTTATTTATCAGGATTCGTCCGTATCGGAACATATCCGGGTTAATCGCTAGTCGCTGCCGCATTAAAAAGCAATGGAGCGAAAAGCCGCAACAAGTTGCGGCGGCTTTTCATAGGTCTCAATGTAAGCGCTGGATCAGTTGCTGGCAGGCTCTTCGGCGGCTTCTTCAGCGGGCTCAGCGGCCGGAGCCGGGCTGACACTGGCGAGGAAGGCAAAGATGTCTTCGCCGCCTTTTTTCAGCTTGAAGGACATTTTCGACTTGGCCTTGGCGTTGCCTGTTTCGGTTCTCAGGAATTCTTTGGGGTTGGTGACAAATCCAACGAATTGCTCTTCGTCCCAAACCAGACCACCTTCGCCTGCGGCTACCATATCCTTGCTGTATTTGAAGCCTTCAGTGGTGCCGGCAACACGGCCAGGAAGGCCCCAGAGGTTCGGACCTGTCTTGCCGCCTTTGACGAAGACTTCACCATCGTCCGAGACGACGCTGTGGCACGCTTTGCACTTGTTAAAAGATTTTAGGCCCTTGGCGATGTCACCCTCAGCAAATGCGGGTGCGGCGAGGAGGCTGACGAACGCAGCTGCGACGAATAGTTTCATATGTTTGCTCCGGTTCAATTGGCTAAAGGCATTACTTGCCTTCGTGGCATAATAGTCAACTGGAGGAGCGGCAAGTTTGATGTATATCACTTAAAACATACGTGATCGCGTTAATCCGGGCTTTTCCAGCTGGGAAGAAGATCGCCGGGCATGGGATTGGCACAATATGCCGCTCGGGCAATGGCCCGACTAAGGCACAGTGATGCCGCATGCCCGATGAGTGCCAGATCGGATTCGGCGTTTTGCAGGGCATGGGATTCGGTGCTGAGGGCGAAAACCAAATCGCCATCCCCCGGTGAATGCGCCGGCACCGTGGCGCGACCGATACCATCATGCGCCGCAATGGCCAGTCGTTGACACTGAGCCTTGCTGAGTGTTGCATTGGTGGCGACGATGGCAATTGTTGTATTGCCACGATCCTGGGGCAGCGACTGGCCATTGGCCTGAGCCATCATGCTTGCCATCTTGCGACTATCGAGACTTCTCCCCAACCCTGCAGCTGGGTCCGGTCCCAAACCGCCAAATTCACCGTCGACTTCAAACGGAGCGGCCCAGAAATGCCGGTCTCCGGGTGTGGTGACCGCGCCAATAGGGTTGGATGCGACCAGTGCGCCAACTGTGATGCCATTATCCAGTACAAAGGACGCCGATCCCAGACCGCCCTTAACCATCGCAGTCAACGCGCCGGTGCCTGCACCCGCTGTGCCGAGGGCAAAATCCTCGGCGGCGGCGTCAAACGCAGCCCGACCCAGCGTGCGGTAAGGGTTGTCTTGCCAGTCCTTGGCACCGCCATTCAACAGGTCAAACAGGATTGCCCCCGGAACCAGAGGGATCACCGCAGGTCCCAGTTTGTAGCCCCGACCTGCGGCCCGCAGAGCGTCCACCACTCCGCTACAGGCATCCAGCCCATAGGACGAACCGCCAGACAGGGTCAGTGCGTCTACTCTCGCCACTGATTTATCGGGTGCCAGCAGGTCTGTTTCGCGGGTCCCCGGAGCCCCGCCCATCACATGGACTGAGGACGTAAATGCCTGATCTGCGGTCAAGACCGTGGTGCCGGATTTCAGAGTGTCATCCTGTGCATTGCCGACTTTCAGGCCGGGGACATCGGTGATCAGGTTCTTGGGGCCGGGCTTCATGGTGGTTTCCTGCACAAAAAAGGGCGGTGAGGGCAGGCCAAAGTGCACTGCCCTCGGTAGAGATAATTAGACTAAGGCCAATGGGCCGTCGTCAGATCCTTGGTTTTGGCGCAGCAGTTGCCGGATCGCCAGAGTTGGGTTCCCCTTTGGGTTCAATCAGCAGAACCTTGCATTCGTTCTGGGCGCGCGGGCGGTGCGTTACGCCCTTGGGGACGATGTAGATCTCGCCAGCGCGGACCACTTCGGGTTCTTGGCCTTCGATATCCATGACCATCTCGCCTTCGAGAACCAGGAAGAAGTCATCGGTGTCCATATGGTTGTGAAAAGGGTACTCGCCCTGAAATTTCACCACCATGATGTCGTTGTCATTGTAGTCTGCAATAACCTTGGGGTCCCAGTGGGTCGAGAATAGCGCCAGTTTTTCAGCGAGATTGACACGGCTCATATGCAGCGCCCCCCGTCGACTTCCATCGCGACGCCAGTCACCATGCTGGCCTCGTCCGAGCAAAGATAGCAGGCAGCGTTACCCATGTCCTCGGGAGTGGAAAAGCGGCCTATTGGAATCGTCGAGATAAACTGCGCACGTTTTTCAGGGGTGTCTTCCCCCATGAAGGATTTCAACAATGGGGTTTCGCCGGCGACGGGGTTGATGGCGTTCACCCGGATCCCCTGCGACGCCAGCTCAACCGCCATCGCCTTGGTTGCCGTGATCATCCACCCCTTGGAAGCGTTGTACCAGTTTAGATTGGGACGTGGGCTGACCCCAGCCGTCGAGGCAACGTTAAGGATGGCACCGGACTGGCGCGATTTCATATGCGGAACCAAAGCCCGGGCGGTGAGGTAGACTGATTTCATATTCACATTGAAGACACGGTCAAAATCGTCTTCGCTGACCTCATCCAAAGGGGTTGGCAGGTGGGTGATACCGGCGTTGTTGATCAGTATATCGACATGGCCAAAGGCAGCGATAGCGGCCTGCGCCATGGCATCAACAGAGGAACGGTTGGCGACATCCACCTGCTGAGCGATACAGCTCGCACCGAAGTTTTCAGCCATTTCGGTGGCCGCGGCGCCATTGATGTCAGCGATCATCACTTGGGCGCCTTCGGTCAGGAATTTCTGCACAATTCCGGCGCCAAATCCTGAGGCACCTCCGGTGACGATGGCGGTTTTTCCGTTCAGGCGCATGGCTTTCTCCAAATTGACTTAGCGGCACGGTAGCAGCGTGTCAGGCGGGTGCAATCACCGGATCAATCGTCGCCAATTTTACCCCGCGTCGTTTTCAAGACGCTGCGCTGTTTCTTGGCTGTGATGCGGCGTTGAACTGATCCGCGGGTTGGCTTGGTCGCGATACGGCGTTTGGGGGCGATCAGTGCCTTGCGAATCAGATCGGCCAGACGATCGCGTACAATATCGCGGTTGCGTTGCTGTGATCGGGTTTCATCACATTGCAAGATCAGTGCGCCCTCTTTGGTCCAGCGACGCCCGGCCAATCGTTTCAGACGGGTTTTGACGGGTCCGGTTAAGGCGGGGGACCGATCAGCCTCGAACCGGAGTTCAACGGCCGTCGCGACTTTATTCACGTTCTGTCCGCCGGGACCCGAGGCGCGGACAAAGTGTTCGGTCAATTCCCAGTCTTGCAACGCGATAGTGTCGTTGATGCGCAGCATGGGTCGTGTCCTTGGGTCTGTTGAAATCTGACTGTCAGGTCGGGTTTGTACCTGATTTTCCCAAAAGGGTCACATTATTTGCTTTAAAATATCAAAAGGGCTGACCGAAAGCGTAACGGACAGCCCTTCTTGAGTTTCGGAGGTGCGCCGGTTAGGCGATA
>ENA-OSET01001428-OSET01001428.1-sediment-metagenome-genome-assembly--contig:-NODE-1428-length-24718-cov-6.357981_pt1 | contig 24718 bp, 13 predicted proteins | sample MGYA00237882_ERZ534229 | MGnify/ENA primary metagenome ERZ534229 (study PRJEB26408, sample SAMN06266212) | sediment metagenome | isolation source: Hudson Canyon methane seep mesocosm | place... | reverse complement strand
TTATAGTATCCCAAGAGTTACCTGCATTGGCTTTAATCGCTTGAACTGCTTCTATTGCACTTTGATAATTAGACATATCACTCTCTCCAAAAGGTTTATAATTTTTTATATGGCCTTGTTAGCTTTAGCACTCAAATTAAAAGTAAACATGAAAGCAAACATACCGAACAACACAAAGTCTAGAACATATTACAAACATTCTTAAAATATATAATACCTATCACTACCATTCACAAAATAAATATAGATTTCCAAAAATAAAACAACTTATATTTTTCAATAACTAAAGTTCATAAAACCAGGTTTTAGCTATAACATTCATCGCTAAAATTAATATTTACCACTTAAAATTTCTTGATTTATTATTGTGACCATGACATATACTTTAGTTATATTATTTCTACTGACCATTAAAACTATGAATATAGCCAAAATCGATCTTAATCTACTTATTTATCTTGATGTATTACTTCGAGAAAAAAACGTAACCCGTTCAGCCAGCCAGCTCAACATTACTCAGCCAGCAATGAGTAATGGATTAAAAAGATTAAGAAACTTATTTAATGACCCCATATTAGTAAGAACATCTGACGGCATGGTGCCAACAGAGCGTGCTAGAGCTTTAGCGCCAGTGATAAGAAAAATTCTATTAGAGCTTGAAGAAGCACTACAAGGTGAAGAAGAATTTAACGAAAAGCATAGTCAACGTGTATTTCGAATTATGGCGAGTGATTATGCCGCTTCTACGCTATTACCAAGTTTATTAAGAAAGATAAATGAAATTGCTCCAAACGTTACAATCGACATAATGACACCCAGCGACGTAACTTTTCACGACGTAGAAGCGGGTAAAATCGATATGGCGATAAACCGCTTTGATGAATTGCCACAATCATTTCACCAAAAAACGATTTGGCGTGATACTTTCTCATGTCTATTAAGTGCAGATAATCCAGATGTATCTAAATTCAACTTAAACACTTACCTTTCATCTAAACATGTTTGGGTGTCGAAAACGGGCTTTGGCGTTGGCGTCGGCATGGATCCAAAAGATGTTCAAAAATTAGGTTGGGTTGATGAAGCGCTGGCACGTTTAGGTAAAAAACGTGATATCAAAGTATTTACCCGAAACTATCATGTTGCCATGCAACTAGCCTTTGAAGACGGCTTAATTGCCACGTTACCTACAAAAGCGGCTTTGTTACATAAAGATGATCAAAAATACACGATTGTAAGGCCACCTTTTGACATTCCTGATATTGAATTAAAAATGATTTGGAGCCCATTATTACATCACGACGCTAGCCACATATGGTTTAGACAACTCGTCATAGAAGCCGCTGACCAAGGGTAATCAGGCCATGTTTAATCATATAGTCTATAGTTTATTGTCGGTGACTATTTGCTTATTAGCAGGAAAAGCTATTGAACTTTTTCTGCCTGTTTTGCCTGCAAGTTTATATGGCATGATGATATTTACCACTTTACTGCATTATCGATTTCTAAACGCAAAGCGAATTCAACCTTGTATTGAGTGGGCGTTAGCTAACATGGCTGTGTGCTTTGTACCTGCTGGTGTGGGAATAATCAATCACTATGAATTAATTAAAAATCATGGTCTCGTGCTAGTCGGTATTATATTTTTCACTACATTTTTATTACTTACTTTTGTTGGCATAACTTATCAAAGACAATTAAACCGAAAAGAATCAACATTACAAAAAGAACTTAATAAGTGATGAATAGTAACTTTATATCTGAAACTAGTTTTATGTTATTTTTCATTCTTCTGACCTTAGTGGTTTATCAAGCTTTTGTGCATTTACAAAAACTATGTAAAAAAGCTTGGTTAAACCCAATGTTATTATCAATAATAACTTTAATACCTTTTTTAGTATTTTTTAATATTCCTTTTGAACAATACTATCAAGCCACTACACCTTTAAACAGCTTACTAGAGCCAGCAGTGGTCGCTCTTGGTTTCCCGCTATATCAACACATTAAAACGATAAAGAAACAATGGAGACAAATCGTCATTCTATTATTCGTGGGAGCTGTTATTACCATCGCAATAAGTTTCTGCGTAACGATATTCGCAATTAATCAATACGAGATAGCGGTATCCCTTTCTTTGAAGTCAGTAACAACACCAATAGGGATCGCTTTAACCGAGCAACTCAATGGTAATAATTCAATCACCGCATTTGCGATTATTTTAGCTGGCTTATTTGGTGCATTATTAGGCCCACCATGGCTTTCATTTATTAACGTCACTTCACCTAAAGCACAAGGGTTAGCTATAGGTGCTGCGAGCCATGCACTTGGTACAGCAACAATTAGTAGAGTAAGTTATGAGCATGCTGCTTATAGTTCTTTAGCGTTAATAATTTCAGCCGTAGTTACCGCAATATTCAGCCCAATGATAATAAATACCCTTGTCCATTTGTTATAGTGATGAGTATTTGACTTTATTTTCTCAAAGTAACTTTAGTTAACAAACGAATACAACATTCACAAAGCGACTAAATACACAAAATAACATTCACATGATTTATGGCGATTATTGTAAATAACAATAATCAATGCAACTTACTGTATTCACAAATCACACAAACAAAATAATCGTTAATTATCATGAAGATAAAAACATACATTCACTATAAAAATATAAATTATAAAATCATTCTGTTAGAAACATAATGTGTAGCTATTGCATGAAAAATTAATACCTCCTACATTGCATCTAAACGTTATCATTAATTATGTTTATTGCTTTTTTTGAAGGGCTATTTTGAAAACATTCATGATACTAAACATTTATCTTATGACTTAACTATTCAACTAACAATTTTCTTGAATAATTGCACAAGAGGAAAGCATTATGACCCAATATGTTAAAACCCAAAATATCCAAGTGGCTCATTGCCTACACCACTTTATTGAACAAGAGGTACTTCCTCACAGTACAATTACTCCTGTAAATTTCTGGAAAAACTTCTCTACGATTATTGAAAAACTTACCCCTATTAATAGATCCTTATTAACAACCCGTGATGATTTACAAGCCAAGATTGATTGCTGGCATAAAGATAACTTTGCCGATAAGTTTGATTTTTTGGCTTATAAAAAATTCTTAAAAGAAATCAATTATCTGGTGCCTGAGGTCGATGATTTTTTAATTACCACTAAAAACGTTGATACTGAATTAGCCACTATGGCTGGTCCTCAATTAGTTGTGCCGATAATGAATGCACGGTTTGCTATTAATGCCGTAAATGCACGTTGGGGAAGCTTGTACGATGCTCTATATGGTAGCGATGTTATTTCAGATGATAATGGTGCTGAAAACAGCGGCGCCTACAATCCCGCACGTGGTCAAAAGGTTATTAGTTTTGCCCGTGAATTTTTAGATCAAAGTATTCCATTAACGAGTGGGAGTCACGTTAAAGCTAACCAGTATAAAATATTTGGTACTCATTTAACTATTCAGCTTGAAAGTGGCGAACAAGTTGAGCTACTTAATAGCAATGCATTCAAAGGTTATCAAGGTACTTCTGAGGCTCCTACAGCGCTTTTGTTCGAGCACAACGGTTTACATTTCGAAATAAACTTCGATAAAGCAAGTGAAATAGCAAAAAGTGATAACGCGGGAATTTCAGATATAACCCTTGAGTCAGCTTTAACTACAATCATGGATTGTGAAGACTCCGTTGCAGCAGTTGATGCTGATGACAAAGTTGTTGCTTATAAAAACTGGTTAGGTTTGATGCAAGGTAACTTAACAACTGAATTACATAAAAATGGCAAAACTATCCAACGAAAAATGGCTGAAGATAGACAGTACCAAAAAACTGATGGCGAAAAATTAACATTAAAAGGCCGAAGCTTAATGTTCGTTCGTAATGTTGGTCACTTAATGACAAATAATGCCATTCTATTAGCTGACGGCTCTGAAGTACCAGAAGGTATTATTGACGCCATGGTTACTTCTTTGATTGCCTGCACCAACTTAGATAATTCATCAGACAAGAATGCCTTTAGTAATAGTGCAAAACAATCTATTTATATTGTTAAACCCAAAATGCATGGCCCTGAAGAAGTTGCTTTTGCTGATACCTTATTTGAACACGTTGAAGAAGCTTTAGTTTTAGAAAGAAATACCATAAAAATGGGTATCATGGATGAAGAACGCCGAACGAGTGTCAATTTAAAAGCGTGTATTGCACAAGCAAAGTCCCGAGTGGTATTTATTAACACTGGATTTTTAGATCGTACAGGAGATGAAATTCATACTTCGATGGCAGCAGGTATCATCGCTAAAAAAGCAGATATCAAATTAACGCCATGGATTAGTGCTTATGAAGATAACAATGTTGATGTTGGTTTAGCATGTGGCTTTAGTGGTAAAGCACAAATAGGCAAGGGTATGTGGCCAATCCCTGATCAAATGTCGAATATGCTTGCAACAAAAATAAACCATGTTCAAGCAGGTGCTAATACGGCTTGGGTTCCATCACCAACAGCAGCGACGTTACATGCGCTGCATTATCATAAAGAAAATGTCTTCGCACTTCAGAAAGAATTAACGACACGTAAACCCGCAAACTTAGACGACATTCTTACCATTCCACTTGCTAAAAATACCCAGTGGACTGAACAAGAAATTAATGATGAGTTAGATAATAACGCCCAAGGTATTTTAGGTTATGTTGTTAGATGGATTGATCAAGGTGTAGGCTGTTCGAAAGTACCTGACATCAATAATGTAGGTCTAATGGAAGACAGAGCCACTTTACGTATTTCAAGCCAACATATAGCCAATTGGTTAACGCATAATGTATGTAGTGAACAGCAAGTTTTAAACAGTATGAAAAAAATGGCCAAAACAGTTGATAGCCAAAATAAGAAGGATGCAAGTTATCAAGCAATGGCAAGTGATTTTGAAAATAGTATTGCTTTTAAAGCAGCGTGCGATTTAGTATTTTTAGGGACAAAACAAGTTAATGGTTATACAGAACCTTTATTACATAGTTATAGGCTAAAAGTGAAAAAAAATAATTAATCTATTTATGTTATTAAATTAAAGGAGAAATATTTTACGTAATATTTCTCCTTTTTATTTTCGTCAACGTGAAACTTTATTCTACTATTGCCTGTCTATTTCTCTAATGGGCAATGATACATTGAAGAATCATAAGTACTAACAAGTATCAAAAAGCCATTAAACTCAATTTTTTGACCGTTTACCGTATATCACTCGTAATATACATTATTACGAATTATAGTTAGCCTGATTTATTATAACTACCAATAATGAGTAGTTTTTCAAGAGATAAGTTTTGTAGTCAATGCTCTGTGAATTTATAAGACGAGGATCGCAACATGAAATCACAAATTAAAACTGTAGCGTTTGGTGCCATATTCAGCATAATCGGATTATGCTTTACCCTTTCGACTGCATCAGCAGAATCAAGTAGTGCTAGAATGAAAGTAGAGTTCTCCACTGACACTTATACAACTAATTTTCCGACACTCGTTAATGAAGGTCGCTCAAAAGATAAACCTCTACTAAAACCTGGTAATGGATTAACAGAATTTGCCGCTTGTGAAGTAACAGCTAAAAATGAATACTTTGAATTGGCCATTATTTTCAATGATAAATTACAGCAATTGATTTCAGTTTTATTTGTGGATGATATGAATAATAATGCGCAACGTAACCAAATCACTAAGATAGATTGATAATAATCTGTTATTAGATAAATTATTAAACAAATAAAAAAAGGCCTTATGGCTTTTTTTATTTTTATTCACTACAGAAACTTTAAGCTTCAAGCGCTCCTTGTTTATATTTTATTGGCACTTTCACCTCAAAACTACAACCAACTTCTGTTTCTAAGCATTTAATTGTTCCCTTTAATTTTGCATCAACTAAGTTATAAACAATGTTCATACCTAGCCCTGATCCTCCTTGACCACGCTTAGTTGTAACAAAGGGATCAAATATACGGTTGACAACACTCTCGTCTAACCCCTTTCCATTATCACTATAAAGAAGGGTTAAGAATCCGTTTTCTTCAATAAATCTTATTGATATTTCGCCACTTTCTATTCCATCAAAGCCATGAATATGAGAATTAGTTAAAAAGTTAGTGAGAATTTGATTCCATGCACTTGGGTAAGTTATTAAATTAATATCCTCGTCTACATCAATGTTTATTGTATAGTTTTTTCGTTTAAACAATGTTTTAACTGTGTTCACAACATCATTAACATGACGTGCAACATTAATTTTCAACTCAGGGTCTGTATGTTGCTCAACCGCAACTGATTTAAAGCCTCTAATTAACTCAACCGCTTTATTCAAACTTCTTTCAATAATATTTTGATATTCAATCAGTAAATTGAGTGTATTAGTTAAGTGAGATTTTGTTAGGTTTTCAGTTTCTATTGAATGATTTAACTCTAGTACTTTTTCTTTCAACGCTGTTATTGAAGTGACACAGATTCCCAATGGAGTGTTTACCTCATGCGCAACACCCGCAACAAGCTGCCCAAGAGAAGCCATTTTCTCAGATTGTACGAGTTGATCTTTTGCTAACGTTAAATCATCTAAAGATTGTTGTAATTGATTATTACTTGAAGCCAATTTAGAGGTACGGTCAAAAACTTTAACTTCAAGTTCACCATTCAAGTTTAATAATGCATTCTCGGCATCTTCAAGTTTTAAAATATCATTATTTAAAGTTGTTCTCATATTATTAATAGTTTCTGCTAAGTCATCAAGTTCGTCTTTTACTTTGGGACGCGAACTTAACACTAAAGGAGTATCTATTTTATCTGCGGCTACTTGTTGGGCATAATGTGTGATCTGATAGATATGTCGTGTTATCAGCCAATGAACAATGAAAATAATAAAAAATGCAACAATAAAAATTTTAATCATCTCTGCAGTAAGAATAAAACCAGCTTGTTGCCAGAGGCGTTGATAAATATCCTTATAACTAGCGGTTATTATGAGTGTTCCAATATCATTTTCACTGTAAAAAATTGGAAATTCTACGATTTTATCCGCAGTATTTTCTATGTCACCAAATTGATAGACCTTACCAAAGCCAGTGACTATTTTTACATGGCTGATATCAGGTAATTTTACAATCCCTTGAATTTGTTGCTGTACTAAAGGTTCGTTAAAATCCCATAAACTTGTAGATATAGACTGAAGGTAACTTGTTTCAATGTTACTAAAGCGTTGGTCAAGCGTCGTTAGGCTTTCTTTATAATTAACATATAATTGCAGAAATGTTGAGCTTATAGATAACACAGAGCTACATAACAATATGTAAATGAGAACTCTACGGCTTAACTTACTGTTAAATGATCCAGATTTATCCATTTATCACACCATCAATTAAAAGTAATAATAAGGATAATGGTATCCATATTATTTGAAACAAGGTTGTAAGACATTATTAAAATATTGATGCCCAATAATGTCAATATAAATAAGAACATTTACGTACTTCTAATAAGTTAACATAAGCTTATAAAAAATACTTACAGCATTTCATTAGTATTAACGTATTCAGCTACAAGTTTAGCTGCCGTTAAGTCTTCTAATGCATGACCTACTGACTTGAAAATAGTAATATCTTCATTATTACGTTCAAATATAAAATTTTGCTCACACATTGAAAATAAGTCAGCTTTAATATGCTTGGGTTGAATGACTCCAGCTTTGATTGGAATAGCCAAATCACCTGTTTCACGGACAGCACTTTCCATATTATCTACAAATATATTGGAACGTAGTAAACATTCATCATCCATTTCTCGCATATCAGGCCGATAAGCTCCAACCATATCTAAATGTTGACCTTTTTTTAACCATTTACCAAATATTAACGGCTCTTTACTTAGCGTAGCACAAGATATAATATCCGCCTTATTCACGTGTTGTTTTAAATCATCAACAGCTATGCATTCAAGCCCAAGATGCTTAACCTGCTGGCAAACGAGCTCTGCTTTCGCAAAACTTCTGCCCCACACATAAACTACTTCAATAGGACGAACACTGGCATGTGCTTCAATCAATTGCGACGATAACGTTCCTGTACCAACAACAAGTAATGTTTTACTGTCTTCCCTTGAAAGAAACTTAGAAGCTAAAGCCGATGCTGCTGCCGTTCGCTTTGCAGTAAGTGAGGGTGCATCCATACTTGCTTTTAATTTACCTGTTTTAAAATCAAACAGTAAATATGTTCCTTGAATCGAAGGTAATTGATACTGGTGATTATCAGGTGCGACCGTTACTAATTTAATACCTGCGACATCACCGGCTTGCCATGCAGGCATCATGAGTAATGTCGTTTCTCGACTCGCGGATGGATTTTCTATATCAAAATGTAAACGAGGAGGGACAATAATATCTTCGGTAAATGCTCGTTGTAATGCATTGATTAATTTAGGATAAGATAAAGCCAAGTTTACTGTTACATCAGAGATAGTTTGCATAATAATTTAAAATGGTCAGTTAGTGTGAAAGAGGAATTATCACATAACCGACCAATAATTGTATACAATATACCTAATGATACGTTAAAAAATTAAGCTAAGGTTTTATATACAGGGATCCGTCTGACCATCGCAGCAAGAAGGATAACAATTAACGCTGGAAATGCAGCATATAGCATTGTTATTAATACTGATTGTCTTACTAGCATAGCTAAAACAATAAACCCTAGACTTGGCAAAGCCAGCCAAAAAGTATGCTCACTTGCGCAAACTTTAAAAAGGCTACGCATAATGAATATAATGATTCCTGTAAGGAAAAAAGCAGCAAAAGCGGTGACTGTCCCTGAGTAATAATCAAGTATAAAATTAGGGTAAGAATGAAATACTTCAAATATTGGTGCAGAAACGCCAAAACTAACTAACCAAACAAATGTTCCAGCAATTAGGCAGCCAAAATTAAACGACCACAATTTTTTATTTATATTTACCACTAACGATCCTTAGTTTTATTTTTTATTATTTTTATGAATTTTCGTTATTCGCCCTTTTTATATCTTATGTATAGTTTTTAATCAAGCCGAATAAAAAACAGTCTGATTTTGGATTTGTTCGAATAAAAAAATTATCCAATTAAAAATCAATAATAAAAGTGAGTTATAATAAGTTATTGCCATTCAATTCAGGATAAATTCATTGAACAAATTTGCACCCTTAGTTTTTGTATTATTATTATCGTGCGGAGCTGCACTATGGTTTTTAGCTAGTGATTCACTAAATTTTCATATAAAGAATCAACTTCAGAATATTGGTTCTGAATTAACCGAGCAAAAATTAACAGTAGAAAATGTCACTATCCTTGGTTATCAAGGTACAGGTACTATTACCAACTTATCAATACCCTCTTCAGATTCGACAAATTTATTGACCACTGATAAAGCCTCATTGAGCATTGTTTCAATTGACATAGTGATGAATCAAAAAAGCTTAAAAACTGATCTCGTTATTATTGAAAGTATCACCATCCATGGTCTTGTCGCCTCAATTCAACTCAGTAACGATGGTACAACTCTTGATAATTTACTGGAAACAGTACAGAAAAACATTAATAAACTCGCTGTTCAAACCCACCCTATAGATCAAAAGGAACAACTTAAAATAGCGCCTCCTTTAATAAAAGTTTCTCAAATAATGATAAAGCAAGGCACTTTAAATCTGATAAACGACAATAATGAACAAATCATCACGAAAGCCTTATCAGACATTAAAATTGAAATGACAGACGATGAAGCAGGAAAGCAAAGTGAAACGATTGGAATTGAAATATTCGAAAAATTGCTTCTTGAATTAAACAAGCATACCAGTGCGCTACAAAATAAAGTATCTGAAACCATGTAAAGCTTGAATTAGTCTTATTTACAAGCTAATAATAACAGTACGTTTAGTGTTTTAGTTAAATAGAAAAGGTAGTTAAATGCGAAAGTCATTAAAATTAGCAAATATTTTCTTCAGCATAGTAATTAGTGCTGCTGCATTGCTATTTACTTTGACATCTCATGCTCGATATTTAGAAATCACACCATTTATAGGGCAAATGTCTAGCTCTGATTTGACTAGTACTCAAGATGACAGTGCCGATTTGGCTGTAAACGGTGCCAACAATTATGGTTTTGCGATAGCATGGCAAGATTCACCTAAAGGGCAAGGACAAATATTATTCAACACGGTAAGTCATGACTTCATCAGTACTTCTGACTTACAAGAACACTCTTTCGATGTTACGTACCTTCACTTCAGTGGTGTTGCACAGTTCAAACAACGATATTATGTTACCACTGTATCATTAGGTATTGGTGGTACTCATTTTGATACTGAGAATAAGAACGAAATATATCCATCAATTACTTTAGCTTTTGGCACTCGTTACGAACTATCAAAGACCTTTGCTATTGTTACTGAACTTCGTGGTTACGCAAGCTATGTTGAAGAAGACAATCAATTGTTTTGTGAAGGAACCACATGTCACGCTTTTTTAGAAAAGAGTATGTGGCTAGAAGGAAGTGTATCTATAGGTTTTGCCGTTAAATTTTAACTAAAGTTCAAATATTTTAAACGAGGAAATTCTTCTTAAAGAGGACTATTGTCAACTACTAATAGTATATCCCAAAAAGCGTGATAATCGCCCTCCCTAATCATTCCCAATAAAACAACTAACATACAAACCCAACACCACAAAAGATCGTAATGTCACTATCGTTATTTAGTTGGCGTTAATTTAAAATAACAATGTCGACTATAGTTTCATAAAAATTTTAACAAACCACTAGTTAGTTGCGATTGATTTACCTAAATGCTTTTTAATTGATTTTTCCTTGGCTTGACGCTTTCGAAGTTCAATTATTGCTTCACTCGATTGAGTCACTAATGAGCCACTATAATCGTTATCAGGAGTGCTCCTGCTTTGTTTTACAATATGTGTCCGTGAAGAACTTTCTCGCTTATCGTTGATGTTTGCTTGTGTATCAATTTGACTATTTAACTCACTTATTTTTCTAGTTAATTGTTTTACATCTCGTTGAAGATATTCGAATTTGTTTTCAATCAATTGATTATTCGTATAATTGATAAAACTCACTGTGCCAGCTCCGATTGACAAACAAGTGATCGCGACTAATAAAATTTTTAACATTTTCACCTCAAAAAAAAGGGCTAACTTAATAGCCCTTCTATTACTTTTATAAATTATTGATTTACCGAAACACCTAAATTTTCTAATGTTGTAAGCTGTGAAGCATCAGATAAAGGTATATTTTGAATATTGATAGTCATCATCAGTTGCTGAAATTCATCATCTAGTTGTAATTGATCTTGCGTATTCCTTAGATTAATTACAGGTGTTAAGTCCGTTACTAAGGATTCACTAATAGACAAAAAGGATAAATCAACAAGAGATTCAATCGGTGATAAATTTGAAATAGATGAGTTATTCAATTCCAACCCCCAACTCAAATTAGGTAGTGTGGAAGCGATAGTAGATAAAAATGCATCATTTACAGAGTCATCAAAACCAATAGACAAAAACTTAAGGTTTATCATTTCAGGTATCACGCCACTAGGGTCACTATCACTCACTTCATTGGTCGTTAATGGCCCGTGTAAATATAAAGTGTGTAAGTGTGGTAAATCTAGTAACTTTACGGCATCTACATTTACATCACTACTATCAAGCTGATGTGTACTTAACGCCAAACCATTTAAATGAGGTAAGTTAGCTAAAGGAGATAAATCAAAAGTTGTATCACCCCATAAATGTACAAAGTTAAGATTTTTAGTATTCGTTAAATTATTTAAATCAGTAACATCAGTATTATTCAGTGCTAAATCTCTTAACCGAATTCCACTAATAGATGCAGTGAAATTCATAAGATCGTTATCGTTAAATGCATGACTGTCAATGTTTAAACTTTCAAGTTGCGGTAAGTTAAATAAAGGGCTGTAATCACTTATGATCACAACATCGACGTTTAAGTCATTCGGAATAGACAGATTACGTAAACCAAATAGTTGATCTAAGCCTTCAATACTAGACATAGCAACATCACTGAAACAATTTAAGTCGTGTAATTCAGCAACATAAATTAGATCACCTTTATTATCATTAAAACACGTAGTTAAACCTGCATCTGTAAAAGTAACATCAGCAAGCATTTCAGTACGGACTATGCCAGATAACCCACCACCTAAGTAACTATCTACTTGTGAAGGATTCTCTAATGGTAAATTATCTACAACCAAACCCTCTAGATGCGAATAAAACTCTAACCCGCCTAAATTGTTTAATTGCGTATTACCTACATCTACAAAACGAAGTTTGTGCATACTGTCAAACTCACCATGAATTTGGGTAATAGCAGTACCATTTAAATGAATTTCTTCAAGGTTATAAAACGCTGACAATCCCCAAACCTCTGTTATTGATGCTCCATTACACCATAAAGACTGTAACTGACCGGTAACCAATTGGTCTCCGGTATTATCAATCAAACATTGCCTAAGGGCTAAATCATCAATTTCATTCAAATACGTTTCTAATAGCTGGCCATATGCTAGTTCACCCTCAACGTGAATACCAAATTCTCGTAATCTTTGTACTTGATATTCAATCTCTGAATTTTCTAACACAGGTAACATATTAATATTTACATAGCTTAAATTTGGTAATGGGTTGTCATACATATTACCGTTGATAAATAACGCTGATAAATCAGAAATATTTGTATTTTGGATGTTAACGGAGTGAACGTCCCATAGGTGGTTGATAGGTGCTAAACTGGTGATGGGTACACCTTGGAATTCTAAAAATTTCACTCCTTGATGGGTTGACATTAAGGTTTCAAATTCGGCATCACCTAAGCCACTTCCCCAACCTAAATCTAGTTGTTCAAGATTAGAAAGGGAAAGTAAAATAGCTAAGTCATTCACACTAATATCATTATGGATACGCAGCTGAGTTAACGAAGAAATATTCGCAATTTGCGCAAACATCGCTTCATCAATCATCTGATTACGACGAATTGATAAGCCTTTAAAATTAGGTAAAGAGGTAAGGTGTGTTAAGTCAATATAAAAGCCATCCTGCCCCATAATATACAACTCTTCTAAAGTTGATATTGTAGCTAAAGGACTGATATCAGTCACTGCTGTTTCAGAAACACCGATATGAATTAAAGATGGATGATTTTCTAATGATAATAAGTTTGCATTAGAAAATTCTGGATTATGATTTGCAGTAAATACCCTTAGGTTAGTCAAATTAGCGACCGCGCTATAGTCATTTACTAATGATAAACCATCTAGATATAAATCACGCAAGTTAAACAACTGCTCTAAGCCACTTAAGTTTGTTATATTTCTCCAGCCACAATCTAAGTGCTCTAAACGTTCAATGTATTGATCACCATTTAAGTGATCAATAACACATTGTTCAAACTCACTATCAACAAATGTTATATCTGCTAAAAGAGTTCCTGTTGTATAGTTTGGATCATATGGAAATGCATCTCCGTTATCACCAACGCCATCACCGTCACTGTCTAATACTTCTGTTGAGTCATTAGGGAAAGCATCAGAGTTATCGCCAACACCGTCACCATCGGAATCCATTGACTCTGATGAATCGAATGGGAACGCATCTACATCATCATTTACACCATCATTGTCATCATCTAGATCAATACTGTCTAAAACACCATCATGATCTGAGTCGATATCAAGCACTTCATAGAACTGAACACGAGGAGGAATTGCAACATAAAAATCTTCCTCTACAGAAGGGAAAGTCCAGGTATTATTGTTTCTTTCTTCCCACTCTAAAACGTAAATTCTATTACCTACTTGAGCTAAGGGCTGCCAGTATCGATTTCTAAAACGATTACAATAATCATTAGTTTCTGCATGACATAAATTATCACCATTTTCAGCTCTATTGCTGAACATATTAATACGGTTAGTTTCATTTTCAAACCATGACCAGCGATCCCAACCATTTCCATAGTCGTCAAAATTGAACTCTTTGTCCCAAATTCGAGTTACATTTGAAGATACCTCTAACCTAAAACCAAAGTAGTCTGTTAATTCACCTTGTTCGTTATAAGCATCAGGGTTTGTTAAGCTGAAGCTATTTTGTAAATAGTTATTCAGTAATGGTTCAATTGTCGCTGTTTCATCTTGCGACACAATAAGGCTAAACGAAGTAAATGTTACATCACCATGGTTAGCCGTTACATAAACACCGAAACCTGTTTCATATGCTCTCGATTTAGTGATTTCAATTAATTCGCCAGTATGCAACGCTATAGCTAAAATATTATCAACATCAATCGACCAGTCAAAGGTAATACCAAAAATTGCTGTATTACCGGTGCCATCATTATTAAATGACACTAAATCACTACTCAATCTAGACCATTGATTTTCGTTTTCCAGATCAACAACTATTGGCAATGCCCAAGTTTTCTCTTGTAACTCGGTAGATGTCCAACCTAAATTGGGCAAAGTTTCCAAATTATCAAGCGTCAATACAGATGAACCACTTTCCATTTGAAATAGTTCAGGTTCTAAAGAACCCAATAGCTGCTCACGATTCCAATCGTCAACAATAGATAAGCTAGATGTCGTCATTTGCCAAAAATGTTCATAACCATTTTCAGGTGTTAATAACTGCCAAGTTGACTGCACCTCGGTATAAGCAACCTCTATGTAGTTATCACCATTGTTTATGATAAACTCATTTCCGGCTTCTTCACTGACAAGGCCAATTTCCATCAACTCGGTTACCGTTTTATTATCAAAAGATTCAATATCAGACTGTGGAATCTTAGTCATCACATCGTTTGTAAAACTATAGCTGTAACCTCTTTGTTCGAATGGGGTATGTTCAGTTAATACGCCACTATCAAAGTTATAAGTGTCACCATTTGATTGACCAATTCCAAAATCAGGATTTTCTAAATAACCTTCTGAAATTCTCACATAACTTGTAAGTAAATCAGCTTCAATAAATGGCATTGCCTCACCTACATCATTGTTTTCAGGGGCTATATCATCTTCATTTACAACACCATCGCCATCAATATCAGGATCTGAGTTATCGCCAACACCATCTTCATCAGTGTCTAACCATTCATTAGGATCAAATGGAAATGCGTCATCTTCATCATTTACACCATCATTATCATCATCGTTATCGTAATTATTACCTACAAGATCGTTATCACTATCTAAAGTTTCAAATGGGTCAAATGGGAAGTGATCATCCTCATCAATTACACCATCATTATCATCATCAGTGTCAACACTATCTAGCAGACCATCTTTATCTGAATCAATATCATGTACTTGATAAAATTGTATGCGGGCTGCAATTGCAACATATAGATCTTCCTCTTCAGAAGGGAAGTTCCAAGCATTTCCGTTACGCTCCTCCCATTCTAAAACATAAATTCTATCTCCTACTTGCGCTAATGGTTGCCACTTACGTAAGCGGTAACGATTACATTGGTCGTCATACATTGGACTACATTGAGCATTATTCCCTTGTTCACTATGGCTATGGTTCTGTATTGTCACCAAATTGTTTTCATCAGCTTCCCAATACCAACGGTCCCAACCATTTTGATATTCATCAAAATCGAATTCACTTGATAGAACACGTGTTACACGTGCGCCGCCACTTTCAGGTCTAAAGCCAAAGAAGTCTGTTAAAATACCGTCATCGTTATATGCAGCAGGATTTGTAAGACTAAAACTATTTTGCAAATATTTATTGACTAAAGGAGTTACGCTAGCCCCGTCTTGAACTGGAACAACTAATGAATATTCACTTAGGGTTATTTCTCCATTGGTCATAGTAAATAAAACACTATAACTGTCTTGATAAACTTTTGATTTCTGAGCCGTAACTGTTAATCCTGTCGTATCAGTTATTTGTAATAAGCCTGAACCATCAATATGCCAATCAAAACTTAAACCAGACATTTGACCCGTAACTGTTCCTTCATTACTCCCAATACTTTCAAAAGTAAAAATATCGCTTGAAACTCTAGACCATTGATCTTCATTATCTAAGTCCAAGATGAGCGGCATAGCAAATGATTGAGCTAACAGCTCAGCTTCTGTCCATGCAATCAGCTCAATGGTTGAGCGATCAAGAACGCTAACAATGGTTGATTCATTTTCTAAAGCTACATCTTCGGCTTCAACAGACCCAAGTAACTGTTCACGCTCCCAATCTTTTATGAGATTGTAAGATACAGTTGAAGTTTTATAAAAACGATAGTACTCCTCATCAATAGCTAAACGTTGCCATTTAAAGAAAACTTCAATCTGTGAAACTTCAAGTTGATAATCACCATTTTGTTCAATAAATGTGTCTGCGGCATCCCATGAAATAATACCCATATCAGCTAAATCACTTACATTAATATAAGTAGTTGTTTCAACATGTGTTTCAGGAGTAGCCGTCATCACATTATCACTGAAAGCATAATTATATGCGTTATCTACATGTGGAGTATTTACAATCAAAAGATTATTATCAAACGTGTAAGTATCACCATTTGTCTGACCTAAACGGTAATCCGGGTTAGTTAAATACCCTTTAGAAATAGCAATATAAGAAGGTAATAGATCTGCATCAGTAAATGTTAAGGCTTCAGTCACCGCATTATCGTATGGGTCGATGTCATTATCATTTAATACGCCATCACCATCGATATCAGTGTCTGAGTTATCACCAATACCATCACCATCAGTGTCTTCCGATTCAGTTTCATCATTTGGAAAAGCATCATCGTCGTCGTTAACCCCATCGTTATCGTCGTCATTATCCGCATTGTTACCTAAACCATCACCATCAGTGTCTTCCGATTCATTTCGATCAAACGGGAATGCATCTTCTTCGTCACTTACGCCATCATTATCATCATCTGAATCAACACTGTCTAAAATACCGTCTTTATCAGAATCGATATCATAAACTTCGTAGAATTGAATACGAGGAGCTATAGCAATATATAAGTCTTCATCAGTTGATGGGAATTCCCACGTATTATTGTTTCGTTCTTCCCACTCTAAGACATATAAACGATTATCAACTTTAGCAAGCGGTTGCCATTTACGAATTCTGAAGCGATTACACTGATCATCATTTTCTGCATCACATGATGAATAATGCTCCCCTTCACTTTGCCAATGGCTTGAAATGGATACCGTTTCACCTTCTTTTTGCCAAAACCATCTGTCCCAACCACTCCCTTCATAATCTAAATCGAAGTATTTATCAGTGATACGGGTAACTTTATCTCCTGTACTTTCAAGTCGGAAACCAAATAACTCAGTCAATTCACCTTCGTCATTAAATGCATCAGGATTTGTTAAGCTAAAACTGTTTTGCAAATAACTATTTACAAACATATCTACTGAAGCTCCATCAACTTGCATAACACCTAAGTTATAACTAGCTAAAGTTGTTTGTGCGTTTGAAACAGTTAAGTAAATTGCATAACCAGTGTCATAGCTTTTAACTTTTTGTAATGACATTGTAGTGGATTCGTCTATGGCTATCTGTAATAGCCCATTACTATCTATTTCCCAGCTAACAGATTCACCATAAACCATGGTTTCAGCTGTTCCATTATCCGCGAATGTAACAATGTCACTTCGAATACGAGACCATTGATCTTCGTTTTCTATATCAGCGAAAATAGGAAGCGCCCATGAACTACTTAATAATTCACTTTCTGTCCAAGCAACAGATGCTAATTGGTCTAAATAATGTAATGTCGTACTAGAACCATCTTCTATAACCTCAACAGGTATTTCATCAATAGAACCCGTTAATTGCTCTCGTTCCCATTCATTTACAATGACATAGTTATTCATAGTTACTTGCCAGAAACGGTCAAAGCCAGAAGATTTTTCTATTAATTGCCAAGTACTCATTGTTTCAGTAATTGACACTTCAACTTGATATTCATCGCCATTATTTTCTATAAAGTTATTAATAGCTTCTTCTGAGGCTAAACCATAGTCACTGAGTTCTCTGACTTGAATCCAACTTGACGATGAAATATCTGACATGATATTTAACGTCATCACATCATTTGCAAAGGCATAACCGAAATTTTCTTGGTTAAACCTTGTACTTTTAGTTAACGCTTCGTTAGCAAAGTTATATGTTTGACCATTTGAAAAACCTAAAGCAAAATCAGGATTTTCAAGCTTCCCTTCACTAATAGCTATGTATGAAGAATTTAAAAGAGATGCATCAAATGTTAATGCTTCACTGACTGTGTTATCAATCGGATCTAAATCATCTTCATTTAGAACACCATCACCATCGATATCAGGATCCGAATTATCACCTATTCCATTGCCGTCAGTATCCGTCCATTCACTCCCATTTAGCGGTAAGTCGTCTTCATCATTTAAATACCCATCTCCATCTATATCTTCATCAAACTTATCAGGAATACCATCTTCATCTAAGTCGTCAAAGCTAAATGCCGATAATATCTCAGCTTTCGCTATATCATTGAATAATAACTCATCAATTTGTTCCGAACCTGCAACTTTTACATAACCACGACGAACGACTGTTTGCCCAGATTCTGTTTCGTTATCTTCAAAGACAAATGGCATTAATTCTTCATCATCAATTTCACCAACCAGTAAATCTTGAATAGATGTTGGAATGCTATATGAATATAAATCATTATTGCCAAGTGTTTCTTTAGTCACTGATACAGTATCTAAAAGAATTGGTGATTCACCGTTATCAATATGTTTAATGAATTTTGCAACTAAATTACTACCATTTATGGTGCCATCATTTGAAAATAAATAAGCTTGGATTGAATAACCATTTTGGCCACCTACCCAAATCCCACCATTTACTTCATTTTTACCTGTACTAGGTAAATGCACTATTTCTGATAAGTTACTTGCTAACTCTGCTCCATTATCATCCCAATCAATTGGAATACCATTACTACAATTATATTGCTGTTCAAGCCAGTCATCACAGTAAAATTCATATGCATTACTATCACGAACAAATTCAATAAAGTAGCCTTCAGCGCCGTCAGAGAAACTAACATCACTTCCAATTACTCCCATATATTCGTCATCAAGTAATTGCGTTAACGATAACGATTGAAGATCAACTTTGGTTAAATTCGCTTTTAAGTTTTGACCTGCACCACTTAATATTGCGGTTTCTCCATTATCAACATATCCCGATATGATAAATCGGTCTTCATTGACTACGATACCTGTTTCAGTTACAAAGCGATCAAAGTTATCTTCTTCTCCAATAACCCATGCATCACTTTGAATATCAAAAATAAACTGAGCTTCAGGCGTGGAGTCCATCAAAGTGCCATATTCGTATTCTAGCGTTTCAATTTCACCGTTATTATTTCGGTCATCATCACCTTCAAACCAAGAAACACCTAAAGTGAAGACATCACGTTCATTGGCATCACTAAAACCACGCGCTGAAATTGAACCAGTTTCCATACAGGCATGGCTTTCGCCAGCATCCAAAGTTTCAGTAAATGTGAACGTAAATTTATTATTTGTACTGTCGTAAGTGCCATCAGTCACAACCCAATCACTTTCTTCATCACTTGAAGTAAGAGTGAAATTCCCAGCATGGTCAATTGTACCGCTTGCTATTTCTGAAGCATCACTTTGCTCTTCTTCATCAACTAAAGTGATCACTTCACCACTTTGTGTTGCAAGAATAATGAATGTTTCATCTTCTTCTGCTTTACATTCTCCATTTTCACCCGTGCCGGAAAAAGTAAGGCTGGTTAGCCAACGACCAGATATATCAAAGCTAAATTGGTCACATACATCACCAACGCCGTTACCATCCACATCACCTTGATCTTCATTAGCAACATCAGGGCAGTTATCTGCATTATTACCTATTAAATCACCGTCTGTATCTGACGTTTCTGCAGGATCATTTGGGAAAGCATCTTGATCATTATTTACACCATCACCATCACGATCTTCATCAAGCTCATCAGGAATGAAATCGCCATCCATATCGGCAGGTACACTGTTAGGATCTAACGGATCAGTTTCTACTGTAATTTCATCAGCATCAGAGAAGCCATCGCCATCATCATCCGTATCAGCATTATTACCCGTACCATCGCCATCAGTATCAAGCGTTTCACTTTCATCTAGTGGGAATGCATCATCTACATCTGCAACACCGTCACCATCATCGTCTGTATCTGTATTATTTCCTATACCATCGCCATCAGTATCAAGCGTTTCACTTTCATCCAATGGAAATGCATCATCAACATCTGCAATACCATCACCATCATCGTCTGTATCTGCATTATTACCTGTACCGTCACCATCAGTATCTACGGTTTCAGTCTCATCTAATGGAAATGCATCATCAACATCTGCAACACCGTCACCATCATCGTCTGTATCTGTATTATTTCCTATGCCATCACCATCGGTATCAAGCGTTTCAGAGGCATCATCAGGGAATGCATCGTCACCATTTGCAACACCATCGCCATCACGATCGTCGTCTATAGCATCAGGAATAAAATCACCATCTAAATCATTTGGAACTGAAGCACCTGAAAGAGGATCTGTACCGACTGCAATTTCATCAGCATCAGAAAATCCATCGCCATCATCATCAGTATCTGCATTATTACCTGTTCCATCTCCATCAGTATCAACTGATTCTGTAGCATCAAAATCAAAAGCATCTTGGCTATTTATAACACCATCATTATCGATATCATCATCGCTAACATCAGCAATAAAATCTCCATCGAAATCAGCTGGAATACTTGTACTTAATAAAGGGTCTGAGCCAGCAAGTATTTCATCAGTATCAGAATACTTGTCATTATCATCATCGGTATCAGCATTATTACCCGTGCCATCACCATCGGTATCAAGCCACTCATTGATATCTAATGGGAACTGATCATCTTCATCTGTAACACCATCACCATCGTCATCTGTATCAGTGGTATCGCCAGTACCATCACCATCGGTATCGACAAATGTTGTTCCTGGATTATTAGCATCGGTGTCATCTGGATCTTGCTCTGTAGGCCAACCGTCTCCATCGGCATCCTCAATAACAGACAGATTTGGATCTAATGGGTAACCATCATCAACATCTAAAACACCGTCATTATCATCATCAGGATCACAAGCATCGCCCATAGCATCATCATCAGAATTCACCTGAAAGCTATTAGCCACTAATGGACAATTATCTGAACCATTACCAATACTGTCGTTATCACTATCAAAACGTTCTGTTGGGTCTAAAGGTAATGCGTCAGCATCATCAAATACACCATCATCATCAGTATCATTATCTAATGGATCTGTACCGATAATAACTTCTTGTTCGTCAGATAAATTATCTCCATCATCGTCCGTATCAGCATTATTACCAATACCGTCATTATCGGTATCTATGGTTTCAGATGCATCTCTTGGGAATAAATCTTCGTCATTTTCAACACCATCACCATCTATATCAGTGTCAGTATTATCACCTATAGTGTCTTCATCTAAATCTTTAGATTCTGTAGCATCGAGTGGAAATGCGTCGTTTTCATCACTTGCGCCATCATTATCATCATCACTGTCTGGCGCTAGGCCTCCAGTATCAGCTTGACCATCATTATCAGTATCAACAAAATCTATTTCAGGTACTGCTGCATCATTATCATCAGTATCTTGGCCAACAGCCCAACCATCACCATCTTGGTCAATGGCATCTGATTTAGTGCTATCTAAAGGAAAATCATCATCGACATCTAAAACACCATCATTATCGTCATCGGTATCAGCATTATTACCTGTACCATCTAAATCTGTATCTGTGTGCTCAAATACATCCAAAGGGAATTGGTCATTTTCATCGCTGACGCCATCATTATCATCATCGGTATCAGAACGAGCTTCATCAATTGTTTCACTACGAACACCATCGACAAGAATATAAGCAACATCAGGTGTACCATCTTGGTCAAAATCACTATCTGCAGAGGCATCTTCAGGGTATGCGTCATCTGAATTTAAAACACCATCTCCATCAATATCTGGAGAAGTTTCAGCAGGCTCTAGAACAATAACTTCTTCGCTTTCTTCAAAAGCTGTTGTATCTGTATCTCCATTACCTGTTTCAGACGTTTCTTCAATAATAACGTCTTTAACATCAGCAACCGTTCGGCCTTCAGGGTCATTTGGAATAGGTAAAGTTGAAGGATCTTGCTCCAAAACATCTAATGCTGCTTCTGGATAGCTTGCAATTTCTTCGCCATCAACAGCACCATCAATTTCACCATCAGATAAATCAGCGGCCATGTCTGTAAGAATACTATCTGTAGTAATACTTTCATCACCGATAATGTTCTGCATTTCAAAAACCACAGCAGTTAATGCTTCAACTGCACTTCGGTAAGCTGCTGTTGATGCTTGTTCTTCTTCGCTGTCAGTTGTCGAATTAATTAATGGGGGGGTTGAGAAAATATCAATTTCGTCACCTAAGCCAAAGCCCATAGTAGACTTCACCTGCGATTGAGCTGGTGTCATAGCCGCTAATATTTCTTCATTAGTCGTTATACCATCATTATTACCGGTATAGGGTGCCAAATCTGAATCAGCATTATTTAAAATCAATGATACGGTCAAATCTGTTAATGGTGTGGCGTAGATTTGTTCACCGCTTGATAATAGTTCATCAGTTAATAATGTTTTAACATTGGTAATTACAGGTAAAAGGCCTGTAGTTATATCCGTAGTACTTTCATTTGCGGATATTTCTAATATATAAGGGGGTTCTAGGGGGAAAGTTAATGATAAATTTTCAATTTGTGCTTCAGCATTGGTATTACCTGAACCGGCTATTTCACCTTTAAAACCATCTGCCGTTGGATCAATGGCATAAACAGTAACATCAGCAAGTGCCATGGGACCTTTAACACCACCACCACCTAGGACTAAAGTTTCTGGCTCTGGTTCTGGTGGAGGAGGAGAAACAACCACGACAGGATCATCATCAGAATTGTCAAAACAGCCAGTTAGAAAAAGCAAAGTAGTAACAACCAGACCTTGCTTAATAGCTCTAATTAATAATTGAAAAGATATTTTCATTTGAACTTCCATATTTTTATTTTAGGATTTTTACAACACATGGTAAAAAACACAGCTCCATGCATTTGATATAATACTATCTAAGAATTTAATTTTTGCTAATTTTTAATCACTTTTAATTCACATTTCTCCCACATTTCGCTCAGGATAACAACACAGCAACATAGTTAATGCAAAAAATTAATGTTTTACAATGTATATGATTTGTTTATGTTTATCGGATTAAAAATAAAGGTGCATATTTAGATGTGAACAATAATTTAAGAGCCATGGGCTAAAATCGTTTAGCTGAATTAACAGCAACTATTCAATGTTCATATCACTTTAAGAAAGTGGCGTTATTTATATTAACTTGTTGTCTTTTTTGCATTGTTGATGATGTTTGGGTAATCAGAAACAAGGAAGGCTTAGCACCAAGCTCTATTTCTCATTTAGCCAAAGAATTGGTTTTTTAATAAAAAGCTGATCCTTAGAAATTTGAAATATGTTCAAATGACCTGAAGCCATGATTTATAGAAGTTAAGGCTATTACACAAAACTTGTAGTAAAAACGAACGTTAGTCAATAACTCTTCTATATAGTAAAACGGCGCAAGGTTAAGTAATATATTAAGGGAACGTACCTCTAACGCTCACTTTTACAACGCTCTAGGTGCTTTTAGCGACCAAAAACAGAGTGAAAATAGTGCGCCCAATACGATATCAGGTTCACTTCAAATTTTTTATCAGTTAGATGAACGAAAAGCACTGTTCCTGTTTGGTATTGATTACGGATCAATTTCATTACTTCTCCTTTTAGTTAGATGTAAATATGCAATTAATTCTAATTTCGTTCATTTTCTTTTCAAAATTCAATCCATTACATACACTCTATAAAACAATAATTTATTTATGTCATTTATGCCGAAAAATTTTTCCCGTACGATTATTTTATTTTTAATTTTATTGTCTACCACTGCCAATTCCACACCTACTTCTGATGATATCAATAATTTATTCGACTTATCTCTTGAAGAATTAATGGAAGTAAAAATTGGATCTCTTACAGAGACAAACACTCATATGGTGCCTGCTTCAGCAACAGTTATTAGTAGCGATCAAATAGATAATTCCGGTGCTCGGAGCATGTATGAATTACTCGATATAATGGTTCCGAATCTTCAAATTGTAAATCATAACTATGGTTCACAACATATAGGAATTCGTGGAACTATCAACGACCGAGATACAACATATCTATTAATAGTAAATGGTAAAATTCTAAATCATAAATCATAAAATGGCGCGACAACTGAATTAGATTTTCCAATGCTTACCGATATATCCAACGGATAAACGACTGGCGGTCGCAACGGGATGGTTCGCCCATCGCTTTTGCACTTCCATCCAGCTAAACAGATCGGAAGGAATCTCCGAACTCTCGATAAACGACTCCGCGTTATTTCGCAGCTCGACGGGTTCTACCAGTACAACCCACGTTTCAG